>Ga0224508_10004867_pt1 | contig 10901 bp, 6 predicted proteins | sample SF_Jan12_sed_USG_4_FD_170157 | JGI IMG/M metagenome (GOLD analysis project Ga0224508, IMG submission 170157) | Sediment microbial communities from San Francisco Bay, California, United States - SF_Jan12_sed_USGS_21 | ecosystem: Environmental > Aquatic > Marine > Sediment | place: USA: California... | reverse complement strand
AGCATCATTTTGCCCAATGATATATTTATCAAGCTCGGCCACAATTTCTCGGGGCGTTAAATACTGCTTGTCCTCTATCATATCAATTCTTTCTTTTTATAAAACTATTTAAATCGCTGGCCAATGTAAAATAATCGTATCCTCCGCCGGTATGGTATATCCCCCGGCTATAAGCCAGCTCAAATCTTTTAATTTTCAGGAGAAACCCAAAGGAAAATCCAGCTCCTCCACTGGTTTCCGCCAACCTTAACTCTTGGCGAATTAGATGATTATAGCCCGCCCTCACATTAAAATTCTTATGGATCAGGATTTCAGTCCCTATAGCTATATGCCTGAAGATACGGTCCAACGAGCTCAACTCCTGGGGAGTACCCTCTCCGGTTCCAGTTGGATCAAAAAGATCTTCGTTTAAGAAGGACAGGTTGTAGCCGGTCAAAGTAAAACGAAAGGGCATATATTGAGGTTTAAAGGTGATGCCAATTTGTACATCAAATGGCATTTCCGAATCGCTGGTTTCCGTGAAATCCGACAGCACAAAACCGATATTTTTAAAAGTAAGACCTACCGTGAGATCACTTTGGGGATGCTTATAAGCCCCGCCGATATCTAATGCCACCAGGCTGGCGTTGAAACCAGCAATTCCCGAAAACAGCAACTTGAAATTGGCCCCCATAGTGATGGGCCCCAAGGGTCGGGCATAGCCCATGGTAAAAGCTAATTCTGAGCCCGTAAAAGTCCCCGTTGGCGCACCCGAAGGGTCGAATCCCTGGAACTCCCCGTAGTCCAGGAACTGTACGGACCAACCCCAGATACCGGGGTCACCGAGATCACGCACATAAGAGAAGCTGCCGTAATTGATATCGGCCACCAGAGACTGGTAGGTAAGGGCAACATGATGGTCCAATGTACTGTCAAGCAGGGCTGGGTTGTTTAAGTACATTTGCACATCCCCCTGGCCGCTGCTAACGTTCACCGCTCCTAAACCGGCGGTACGTGCATTGGCCGGTAAATTCAGAAACTGAAAGGACTTTTGACCGCCAAACTGAGCCCTGGCCGGAAGCACCAGCAACATCAACCCCAAGATACACGAGAGCTTGGCAATACCGACACCGGAAGGGCCACTGATCATATCCAAAAGATTGTGTTTAATTGTCCCGGAAAACGAAGGATACTGCGTCCTGCGCTTTTTGCTTTAGTAAGGCCAGTTGCAATACCTCATTAACAGTGTCCACAAAGTGCACTTTCAGACCTTTCAAGTATTCCTGGCTAATTTCTTCAATATCTTTGCGATTGCGCTCGCTCAAAACGATCTCTTTTATTCCGGCGCGCTTGGCGGCCAGAATCTTTTCCTTTACCCCACCTACAGGTAACACTTTTCCTCTCAAAGTAATTTCACCAGTCATAGCTATCTTGTCTTTTACTTTGCACTGAGTGAACACTGAGGCCAGTGAAGTGGCAATGGTGATACCCGCCGATGGGCCATCTTTTGGTACAGCCCCTGCCGGTACGTGTACGTGCAGGTCATAATTATCAAAGGTGCGATGATCAATGTTCAAAGATTCCGCATTGGACCGTAAATAGGACAAAGCGGTTACTGCAGACTCCTTCATTACGTCCCCCAGTTGGCCTGATAAGGTAAGCTTGCCTTTACCCCTACTAAGGCTGGACTCAATAAAAAGGATCTCACCCCCTGCCTGTGTCCAGGCCAGTCCGGTGACTACTCCTGCTATCTTATTGTCTTGATAGAGCTCTTTGTCAAAGCGGGAAGGGCCCAAAATACTCTCTATATGGGCAACATCCACTAAAGGCACAAATTCTTCCTCCAAGGCAATAGACTTAGCAATCTTACGGGCCACCGTGCCTATTTTACGTTCCAAGTTCCGCACACCAGATTCACGGGTATGGCCTTCAATGATCTTGACCAGAGCCTTTTTACTCAATCTGAAATCTTTAGCCTTCAAGCCGTGTTCCTTCTTTTGCTTGGGAAGCAAATGCTTTTGGGCAATTTTCACTTTCTCCTCAAGAGTATAACCGCTCAATTCGATGATCTCCATGCGATCGCGTAAGGCCGGGAGGATGGTATCCAAGGAATTTGCAGTAGCAATGAACAACACTTTACTCAGATCATAGGGGACTTCCAGGTAATTATCCGTAAAGGTACTGTTCTGCTCGGGATCCAACACTTCCAATAATGCCGAAGAAGGATCGCCCCGGAAGTCAGAGCGCACTTTATCTATCTCATCCAGGATAAATACCGGATTGGACGATTTTACCTTTTTAATATTTTGAACAATGCGGCCGGGCATAGCCCCCACATAAGTTTTACGATGACCCCGGACTTCCGCTTCATCGTGTACCCCACCTAATGACATACGGATATACCGGCGGTTCAACGACTCCGCGATGGACTTTCCCAAAGAAGTTTTACCCACTCCCGGAGGACCATAGAGGCATAGAATGGGGCCTTTCATATCTTGCTTCAGTTTTAGCACCGCCAGATACTCGATAATACGGTCCTTTATTTTATCCAGCCCATAATGATCGCGATCCAGAATGCGACGGGCTTTATTAAGATCAAAATTGTCGCTGGTGTATTCGCCCCAGGGTAGGTCTACAAACAACTCCACATAACCGAAAGCTACCGGATATTCCGCAGAGGCTGGATTCAATCGCAAGATCTTGTCCAACTCCTTGTTGAAATGCATGCGAATGTCTTGGGGCCATTTCTTCTTATCTCCCCGCACTCGCAAGGCCTCTACTTCCTGGTCGGGCCCCTCATGTCCCAATTCGTCCTGAAGCACTTTGATCTGCTGCCGAAGGTAAAAGTCTCTTTGCTGCTGATCGATATCAGAGTGTACCTTATTATGTATCTCCTGTTTCAGCTCCAGCATTTGAATATCATTATGCATATGCTCCAGCAAAAGAGTGGCGCGATCCATACCATCGTCGATTTCCAGCAGCTTTTGCTTATCCGCTACCTCGGCATTGATGTTGGATGACAAGAAGTGTGTAAGAAAGGTATGACTTTCAATATTATCCAAGGCCACTTGAGCCTCCTGGGGTATTTCAGGATTTAGTTTTAAGATTTTGGAAGCTGCGTCCTTTAAGGACTGTACCACCGCTTTTGTTTCCTTACGGTGCTTGGAAAGAAATTTCTCTTTGACATACTTCACAGAAGCGGTGAAGTAAGGCTGATCCGCCAAAAATTTTCGAATCTTAAAACGGTTCTTTCCCTGAATAATGATGGTGGTGTTGCCGTCGGGTAGTACGATCATCTTGATGATCTTTGCCACGGTGCCAATATGATAGATATCTTCAATCTCCGGCTCCTCCACGGTATTGTTCTTTTGGGCTACCACTCCAATAATGCGATCGCCCTTATAAGCCTTCTTAACTAATTTGATGGATTTTTGCCTGCCTACCGTGATGGGAAGCACCACCCCTGGAAAGAGTACGGTGTTTCTTATGGGCAGTATAGGGATGGCTTCTGGAAGATCAGCCAACCGTGAATTCTCGTCCTTTTCGGAATCAATAATTTGAATGAAACCTTCGTTCTCATCCTCCGCCAGATCACCCAGCACTATGTTATTCAACAATTGATCTTGATTCATATGTATTTCAAACATGCCATTTTGGCATATTATTTCAATTTTTACAGTATTTCTAATCCCCGTACCTTATTTTACAAGAGCTATGCCAAATATGAATATATATTGTCATTATTTTGGTACCTTCGATGCGAGTTTGTGTTAAAATGGTGTTCAGATTTTTTTTCTGCTTACTCCTGGTATGGTACAGCAGCGCCGGCCAGCACCTTCTGGCCCAGAAAAAGGAGAAGAAGAAGCTTCTAAAATTGTCGGACGTACTGCAAAAAAAGGAGGCTGAGAGCATTTCTATTGGCGAATTTCCCAACCTTAACCGTGAGAAATATTACTACCATAAAAAGCAATGGGCTAAGATCCGCAAATTGGAGGCTAAGCAACAATGGCCCCAGCTGTATGAGGTATTAAAGCCCTACGTACACAATTTCGGAATCGAAAATTTTTACAAAGACACCTATCTTCTATGGCGGTTAGCCAAATTGACAGAACTCTACGGGTCGGAGTCAGACGCCATAAGTCTTTATAAGCTGGTATTAAAGCATCACCGGGAAGATATAGACATTTCCAAAGTAGAATTATACTACGATAGCCTTAGCAAAAACAAGGTCGATTATTATGTGCCGCTGGACTACTATTATGAATTGGTGGAATATAGAAAATCTGTGGATACCTTGCGACCGCCCAGGGGAGTGCTGCTTAACATGGGACAGACCGTCAATTCCGACTGGGCGGATTACGGCCCTACGCTAAGTGTGCACAACAATCTGCTCATACTTACTTCCAAAAGAAACGAAAAGGTAGTGGCCGCTAAAAAAACCCAAAACGAAGACCTTTTCTACAGCACCGGAGGGGATGGGTTTTGGTCAAAAGCACAATCATTGGATGCTATCAACACCACCTACAATGAAGGGTCGGCCTGTTTAAGCGCCGACGGCAGCACCTTGTATTTTGCTCGATGCCACGCTCCGGGATCGATGGGCAGTTGTGACCTTTTTGTGGCTACCATTAAAGAAGACAGCACTTGGGGGAATGTCAAGAATCTTGGGGTAAACGTGAACAGCATATCCTGGGACTCTCACCCAACACTTTCTCATTCCGGAGACACTCTATATTTTGCCTCAGATCGTATCGGGGGGTTCGGACTTTCGGATATTTATTTTACTACCAAAGATAAAAACGGGAACTGGGCCCCCGCTCAGAACTTAGGCCCTTTGATCAATACTCGTCTCAATGAGGTAAGCCCCTTCTTCCACCCCAAATACGATGTACTCTATTTTACCAGCAACGGTCACCTGCTCAATTTCGGCGAGTTCGACATTTTTAAGGTACAACGATTGGAGGGACGCTGGCAGGAACCCAGAAACGTAGGACCCCTGGTGAACGGGCCGGGCAATGAGTTCTATTTCACCATCGATTCGGAGTCGAACTACCTTTATTACGCCTCTTCCTCGGAACGGAATATTGAAAATTTGGACCTGTTTTCATTTCCACTGCCTATGGGAGCCCAACCCGCGGCCAATACCAGTTTCTCCGGCAGCCTGGTGGACTCCTTGAGCGGAGATCCGCTCACCGGGATCGTCTCTATCATTGATTTGGATAATGGTATTGAGGTAGCCCCAAAATTCCTACGCTCCGATGGCAGCTTTCAATTCGAATTGATCAATAATAACAACTACTTGTTGATCATTCAAGGCGATGACTATTTCCGCATTGAGGAGATATTCTATCTGGATGGAGCCACCGAAATTCACCGCACTGCCGCCCCGCTCTCCAGCAAAATAAAATTTGAATCGGTAGAATTCGAAAATGGAAAGGCTGATATTCTTCCGGAGATGTTCGGCGACCTGGACAAAATAATCGATTTCTTACTGGACAATCCTGATTTCAAGATCAGTATCGCGGGCCATACCGATTCGGACGGTAGCCCCAGCTTTAACCTGGTACTCTCACAGGAACGAGCTGCGGCCATTAGGGATTACATCATACAGTTTGGTAGTATTGACGAAGGACGAGTGGAAGCTGTCGGATACGGAGATACCCGCCCCATTGTTGAAGAACTTACCCCTGAAGATAAAAAGCTCAATCGGCGGGTGGAATTTGAGATCTACCGGGAAGCTGGTATAGAGGAATAAGTCCTAACCAAAGATGACATTGACAATGTCATTGCCTATCAGGAATACCATCAATACCAGCAGAAAAGCCATTCCGATCTTCTGGGCAGTCTCCAGGAATTTGTCAGAAGGTTTGCGTCCTGAAATGATCTCATAACTCAAGAACATGACATGACCACCGTCCAACGCTGGTATCGGAAGAAAATTTAAGAACGCCAGCCACATGGACAGCATGCCGGTGATGAACCAAAAATTCCTCCAGTCCCAGACACCTCCGAAGTATTCGGCAATGCCAATTACACTCTTCACCGACTTTCTGCCTACTTCCCCTCTTATGATCTTACCCAGTCCCCGGATATTGAAAATGGTAACCTGGAAGGCTTCCCGGGTTCCCTTAGGAATAGATTCTGCGAAGGAAAAGCTAATTCGATGGCGCTCCAGTAAGGATTCCAGTCTGAATCCGATCACTCCATTTTCATCTACCTGTGCGGTAAGATTGAGTTTGGTACCATCGCGGTCTACTTCCAGATCCACCTGCTTACCCTTATTCTCAGTAAGCACATTTCTCAAGAATTGAAAATATACGGTACTCTCATTATTTACTGATAATATAAGATCGCCGGTTTGCAAACCGGATTTTTCCGCGGCAGAACCCTTGTTGATCTGCCCCACTTCGTAGGGCTCCAGGAACGTGATAAAACCTTTTTCTTTGCCCTCATCATTTAGTTTTTCTATAAAATTAGAGGGAATGGAAATGTCGATCATTTCTCCATCCCGATCCACTGTGTAGTAACTTTCGTTGCCCAACATCACATCGGGGCTGATGACATACTGAAATCGTTCATAATCGCGGCCGTTGACCTTTACGATTTTATCGCCGGTGCGCAGCCCCAATTCTTCCCCCAGTTCGAAAGCATAAATGCCGTGCTTGTTGGCCTCATCTTTAGTAACATAGGTCTCGCCGTATGCATAGGTTAGAAAGATGAATATGATGATACCCAATATCACGTTGATCACGATACCACCCATCATTACAATCAATCTTTGCCAGGCAGGCTTAGCTCGGAACTCCCATTCTTTGGGCTCCTCCTGGAGTTTTTCGGTATCCAGAGATTCGTCGATCATTCCGGATATTTTTACAAATCCTCCCAAGGGTATGGCCCCAATAGAATAGACTGTGTCGCCGTACTTTACTCCGAAAACCTTAGGCGGAAAACCTATACTGTATTGCTCTACTCGCATACCAAACACTTTGGCCGCTACCAAGTGGCCTATCTCGTGCAATCCAACCAGAATAGATAAGCTCAAAATAATTTGAGCAATCATTATTACCGTTTCCATCAATTAATTATCTCTTGTGCTTTTATTCTTGTTTCTTTATCAGTTTCCACATAATCTTCATAACAAGGCGAAGTTATGTACGGCATTTTCAATAAACATGTTTCTACCACATCCGACATCTCCAGGAAACCGATACGCTCTTTGAGAAATTCAGATACGGCAATCTCATTAGCCGCATTTAGTATACAGGGCATGTTCCCGCCTTTGTTCAAAGCTTCAAATGCCAGCGCTAAGTTACGAAATGTCTGCATATCCGGTTGCTCAAATGTCAATTGAGGATAATCTGCAAAATTCATACGGGGAAAATCAGCCGGTAAGCGTCTGGGATATGAGAGGGCAAATTGTATGGGCAGCTTCATATCCGGCAATCCCAGCTGGGCTTTTATGGAACCATCCTGGAACTGTACCATGGAATGAATTATGGACTGCGGATGTATCAATACTTCCACTTGTGCCGCTTTCAGCCCAAACAACCAGGTGGCTTCGATCACCTCCAGCCCCTTGTTCATGAGACTGGCAGAGTCGATGGTGATCTTAGCTCCCATATCCCAGTTGGGGTGTTTTAAAGCCTGGGCCTTGGTTACTGATCTCAGAAACTCGCGATCTTGACCCCTGAAGGGTCCGCCGGAAGCGGTGAGGATGATCTTCTCCACAGGATTGTGGAATTCCCCCATAAGACATTGGAATATGGCCGAATGCTCCGAATCTATGGGATAAATGTTTACTCCTTGTTCACGGGCCATGGTAGTGATCAACTCGCCGGCTACCACTAGTGTTTCTTTATTGGCCAGTGCTATACTCTTACCGGCTTTGATGGCATTGATGGTGGGTAGCAGTCCAGAATACCCCACCAGGGCAGTCAGTACAATATCAATGGAATCCATGGAAACCACCTCGGCAATGGCCGCACCTGTATACACTTTTATGTCCATTGGGTCCAACGCCTCCTGTACCTGCTGGTACTTATTAGGATCGGAGATGACCACGGCATTGGGTTGATACTGACGACTTTGAGCGATCAAAAGATCGGCATTGCTAGCGGCTGTCAATACTTCCACTTGGAATTCATGCGGATGGGCCCCGATCACTTCAAGTGCTTGAGTACCTATGGAGCCGGTGGAACCTAAAATGGCAATATTTTTCCTTCTTTGTTCGATGCCTGTGAATTAACTGCTGTGTATTTGGAATGTTTCGAGACCCTGGGCAATGTTTCGATCATTTGACAGTCTCGGCACTTTATTCTGACCTCCTAATTTTCCTTGCTCTTTCATATAGTTCCTGAACGCATCTGGCTGTAGGGTAATAATTCGCAGCGACCGTAAAATGTTTCCGGATATAAGATCGTCGTAATAGCTATTCAATTTTTGCAAATGCAAATTTAAGTCTTTTTCAAAGGCAGACAAATTGTGAGGAGGTGATGCGAACTCCACAAACCACTGATGCAACGGCAGCCCTTCCGGGGGTGTTACCTGAGGAGCTACCGTAAATTCCACAATTGCAGTTTCGGGATACTGCTCCAAGGTAGCCTGCATGGCCTTTTCAACCTCCTCTCCGATCACGTGCTCACCAAAAGCGGAAATGAAGTGTTTGATGCGTCCGGTCACCAGTATTTTAAAGGGTTTGGTAGAAACAAATTTTACGGTATCACCCAAAGAGTAGCCCCATAAACCGGCATTGCTATTGATAATAACGGCATAGTTGGTATCCAGCGATACCTGATCAATGCTAAGCCTGGTGGGGTTGTCCTTATAGAATTCATCGGCCGGTATGAACTCGTAAAAGATCCCGCTATTGAGTAGCAGCAGCAATCCCGGATCTGACGGTTGATCTTGAAATGCAAAGAAGCCTTCGGAAGCGGGATACAATTCAATGCTATCCACTTTTTTACCAATACTCTCCCAAAGCTTTTTTCGATAAGGTTCGAAATTAACACCGCCATATACAAACAGTGAGAATTGAGGGAACACTTCCATAATAGGCTTTTGAGTACGCTCCTGAATCTTGTCGAAATACATTTGTACCCAGGGGGGAATTCCTGAGATCAAGGTCATATTCTCATCGAGGGTCTCATCAATAATTCGATCGACCTTGGCCTCCCAATCTTCCATGCAGTTGGTTTCATATCTGGGAAGCTGATTGCTGCGCAGGTAAGCGGGCACATGATGGTTCACAATTCCCGACAAGCGGCCGGTGGGAATAGCGCCGGTCATATCCAGTTCCGGGCTTCCGGATAGAAAAATCAATTTGCCATTAAGAAACGCACTGTTCCCGGTTTGGTAAATGTAATTCAGCAATGCATCCCGAGCCCCTTCTATGTGATTGGGCAGGGAATCTTTAGTAATGGGTATGTATTTGACGCCGGAGGTGGTCCCGGAAGTTTTGCAAAAATATAAGGGAACTCCTGGCCACAGTACGTCCTTTTCCCCGTTCTTTATGGCTTCTATATACGCTTTGATCTGCTCATAGTCCCGGACGGGTACTGCCGCCTTAAAGTCCTCGTATGAATCTACTTCTGCCAGATGATGATCGCGACCGAATTGGGTAGTTTTGCCCTGATGTACAAGTTGATCCATGCAGTGTCGCTGCACCTGCTTGCCCTCTTGCATCCAATTGCTCTGTTTTTTTACCACCCATGAGGCCAGTGGCTTGCTCAAAAAGGACCGGATTCCCATTTACCTGGATTGGTGGTGTACTGGCTGGAAATGGAAGACAAGAAACATGGTAGGGCTAAACCGTCTTCATCTTGAGCTTCTTCTTCAGCTCATCGATAGAAGCCTTGAATTTAGAATCGGTGTCGATCATATCATTGACCGATTGCACCGCGTGAATCACCGTGCTGTGGTCCCTGCCCCCAAAATGATACCCAATTGATTTTAAGCTATGATTGGTATATTCTTTGGCGAAATACATGGCAGTTTGCCTTGCGATCACGATTTCCTTTTTTCTGGTTTTAGCTTTAAGGTTTTCCAGGCTAACGTTGAAGTATTCCGAAACTGTTTTTTGAATAAAATCGATTCCCACCTCCGAATCGATATCCTGGACAATGTTCTTGAGGGTCTGCTTCGCCAACTCCAGATCAATATCTTTTTTGGTTAGGGAAGCGTGTGCTATAAGGGAAATGATCACACCCTCTAGCTCTCTGATATTGGTATCTACGCTATAGGCCAAATATTCGATCACATTGGCAGGTATATCAATACCATCCGCTTGCATCTTCTTCTGTATAATGGCAATCCTGGTCTCTAAATCGGGTTGTTGTAGATCGGCAGTAAGGCCCCATTTGAATCGTGAAAGTAAACGCTCCTCCAAGCCCTTAAGGTCTCGAGGGGGGCAATCGCTGGTCATGATGATCTGCTTGCCTGACTGATGCAAATGATTGAATATATGGAAGAATATTTCCTGAGTCTTTTCCTTACCTGACAAGAACTGCACGTCATCGATGATCAGGATATCTACTTGCAAGTAAAAATTGGTAAAATCCTGGACCTTATTGTTTTTTACGGCCTCAATAAACTGATTTGTAAAGTACTCGGAGCTTACATAAAGCACAAATTTGTCACTGATGTTGTTCTTGATCTCGTTCCCTATGGCCTGCACCAGGTGGGTTTTGCCCAAACCTACCCCACCGTATAGCATCAAAGGATTGAAACTGGTTACACCGGGCTTAGCGGCTACTGCAAATCCTGCGGAACGCGCCAAACGATTACAATCCCCTTCAATGAAACTATTGAAGGTATAATGAGGATTCAAGTTGGACTTCTGTTGGACCTGGTCGACCGTTTTTAGATCGAAGGGGCTGTCAAAGGTTTGAGGATTGCCGTTGGGTCGTTTGGGATTACCCGATTTA
>Ga0224508_10004866_pt1 | contig 10902 bp, 8 predicted proteins | sample SF_Jan12_sed_USG_4_FD_170157 | JGI IMG/M metagenome (GOLD analysis project Ga0224508, IMG submission 170157) | Sediment microbial communities from San Francisco Bay, California, United States - SF_Jan12_sed_USGS_21 | ecosystem: Environmental > Aquatic > Marine > Sediment | place: USA: California... | reverse complement strand
CTATGGACTGTCAGTGACAGCGGGCATTGTCGAGGAGGCTTTGTGGCGGGGCTTCCTGTTCTGGTACCTGGGTCACTTTATGCCGCTCTGGGCCGCGGCAATTGTCAGTGCCGTCGGCTTTGGTATCGCGCACGCGTACCAGGGCATGGAAAACGTGCCTCGCATCATCCTGGTTGGCGGCGTATTCGCAGGCCTGTTCCTTCTGACGGGATCGCTATGGCTGCCAATCATCCTGCACGCGATTGTCGACCTGCTCCAGGGACGAGCGGTCTACGGCATGCTGCGACGGACCGCGCCAGCCTGATTTACTCGGTGCGCGGCGGGCGCAGGCGAATGCCGAGTTCCTTCAGCTGCTCGTTCGATACCTCGCCCGGTGCATTGGTAAGCAGGCAGCTCGCCGTCTGCGTCTTCGGGAACGCGATCACGTCTCGAATACTCTCCGCACCAGCCATGAGCATGACGATGCGATCGAGGCCAAAGGCCACGCCACCGTGGGGCGGACAGCCATACTGCAATGCAGTCAACAGGAAGCCGAATTTCTCCTGGGCTTCTTCGTCGCTGATGTCGAGAAGCTGGAAGACCGCGGCCTGCATGTCCTGGTCGTGAATACGAATCGAACCACCGCCGATCTCCGAGCCGTTCAGCACCATATCGTAAGCGCGCGACAACGCGGCACCCGGGTCCTTCTTGAGCATTTCAGCGTCGTCGACCGACGGCGCCGTGAACGGATGATGCAATGACGTCCAGCGCTTTGTCGTCTTGTCCTTTTCGAACATCGGGAAGTCGACGACCCAGAGCGGTGCCCAGCCGTCGGCCACGAGCCCGCGGTCTTCGCCTACCTTGCAGCGCAACGCGCCAAGTGCGTCGTTGACGACACGAGCCTTGTCCGCACCGAAAAAGATCAGGTCACCTGATTTGGCGCCCGTGCGCTCAAGAATGCCCTTCACAGCGTCGTCGGGCAGGAACTTCAGGATCGGCGACTGCAGGCCTTCGGCGCCGGCATCGATGTCGTTGACCTTGATGTACGCCAGACCACGTGCGCCGTAGCGGGACACGTACTTGGTGTAATCGTCGATGATCTTGCGACTCATCCCGGCACCGCCAGGCACACAGAGCGCCGCAACGCGACCCTCAGGGTCGGCAGCCGGACCAGCGAAAACCTTGAAGTCGACCGACTCCATGAGGTCCGCAACTTCGACGAGCTCGAGGTCAATGCGCAGATCCGGCTTGTCGGAGCCAAAGCGCTGCATGGCTTCCGAATACGGCATGCGCGGGAACGGGTTCGGCAGTTCGACGTCGAGCGTCTCCTTGAACACGTAGCGCACGAGCTCTTCCATCGTGTTGGTAACGGCCGCTTCGTCGACGAAGCTCATCTCGACATCGAGCTGCGTGAATTCCGGCTGACGATCGGCGCGCAGATCTTCATCGCGGAAGCAACGCACGATCTGGTAGTAGCGGTCGAGTCCCGACATCATCAGGAGCTGTTTGAAGATCTGCGGTGACTGCGGCAGTGCAAAGAAACGACCCGGGTTGGTGCGACTCGGTACAACGTAGTCGCGCGCACCTTCGGGCGTCGCCCGCGTCAGCATCGGCGTTTCGACATCGACGAAGCCCTGCCCGTCGAGGAAATCACGCATGGCCGACGTCACCTTGTGGCGCAACATCAGGTTGCCAAGCATGTTCTCGCGGCGCAGATCCAGGTAACGGTACTTGAGACGAATATCCTCATTCGCCTGCTCATCATGATGGAACGGCGGCGTTTCCGACTTGTTCAGCGTCTCGAGTTCATGGGCCAGTACTTCGACCTGTCCCGTGCGCATGTTCGGGTTTACGGTGCCCTCGGGGCGCGGCCTTACCTTGCCTTTGACCTTGAGGACGTACTCGGAGCGGATGCGCTCCGCCTCGGCGAAAATCTCCGGGCGATCAGGGTCGAATACGACCTGCAGCAGCCCTTCCCGATCGCGAAGATTGATGAAGATTACGCCACCGTGGTCACGCCGCCGGTGGACCCAGCCGCAAACCTCGATTTCCTGGCCAACGAGAGACTCGTCGATCTCTCCGCAATAGTGAGTACGCATGTGAATTTCCGGGGAAAACCCTGTCAAAAGGACGCGGCATGGTAAGGCTTGGGGGGTCGCTTATCAAGCTGTTGGAGGCTGTTCGAACGGCAGTTCCGGAGTTTGATCATTGCGCCAGGTTGGCACAACCACGCCAAGCGAGATGATCATTTTGAGCGCCTCATCCACGTCCATATCGAGCACGACGATGTCCTTGCGCGGCACCATGATGACAAAACCCGACGTCGGGTTCGGCGTAGTCGGCACGAAACAGCAGACAATGTCCGCACCCGTGCGCCCCTGCACTTCTCCCAATTCCGACGAGGTCTGGAACGCGAGGCTGTAGAGGCCTTTGCGCGGGTACTCGATGAGCAATACATTCTTGAACGAATCGTTCGACTCCGAGAACACGACCTCGGCGAAGTTCTTCGCACCACCGTAGATCGTGCGTACGATCGGTATGCGGTTGAGCAACCGCTCCCAGCCGCCGACGACATAGCGCCCGACGAAGTTGGCCGCCAGCATGCCCGTGATGAACAACACGATGAATGTCAGGATGACGCCGAGACCGGGGATGTGAAATCCGAGCAGTTCTTCGGGACGATACTGCTGTGGAATGACCGCCAGCGTCTTGTCCATGAGGTTGACTGCGAACCGCAGCAACACAAACGTGATTGCCAGCGGAGCCCAGATCAGCAGCCCGGCAACCAGGTAGCGCCTGAGGCGTTTCATGAATGGGCTTTTCAAGTCGAGTCAGCCTTGCCGCCGGACGACTTCGGCTCAGACTTCTTCGCGGAGTCCGGCGACTTGCTGGCCGTTCCCGATTCACCATGCAGGTTGCGCTTGGTGCCGGTCTTGAAGTCGGTCTCGTACCAGCCCTGTCCCTTCAGGCGGAACTTGGGTGCGGACAATTCCTTCTGCAGCGACGGCTCACCGCAGTCCGGGCAATGCACGAGCGGGTCATCGCTCATCTTTTGCAGGACGTCGAAGCGGTGCTCACAACTCTTGCATACGTATCCGTAGATCGGCATTTCTGGTCTCTCAAATGGCCGGTGATTGTACCCTAGTGGGCCGGTTGGTAAATAAGGTAACGCTCAGCGCGCGGGACAGTCCGCATGCCAAGGCGGACAGGTGCAGGCATAGCACAGCTATGGCTGTGCCTTTGCAACGCGGGCATGCGGACTGTCCCACGCGCCCTGCGGGTCTGTTTGAGAGCATCGCCAGCCGCGTTGCGATGCTTGCCAAGGACTAGCCATTCGCGGCGCACCGCGCCTTGCTGGCAATGCTCTCAAACAGACTGAGTGTCACCTTATTTACCAACCGGCCCACTAGGCGGCGTTCTGGAACTCCAGCCGGTCGTCGGCTACGCCAACTTCGATGACGTCTCCGGGGTTGAATTTACCCTGGAGAATCTCCTGCGCCAGCGGGTTTTCGACCTGCTGCTGGATCGCTCGTTTGAGCGGTCGCGCACCATACACCGGATCGAAGCCGGCGTCAGCCAGTTTGTCGCGTGCAGCATCCGACAGGTGGATGCTGATATCGCGATCCGCGAGCCGGTCATGCAGGTAGGCGAGCTGGATGTCGACGATCTTGCGAATGTGCTCGCGACCCAGCGGGTGAAACACGACGAGGTCGTCGATTCGGTTTACAAACTCGGGCCGGAAATGGCTGCCCACGACATCCATGATGGCGTTCTTCATCGCATCGTAGTTTTCTTCTCCCGCCATTTCCTGGATCAGGTTCGAACCGAGATTCGATGTCATGACAATGACCGTATTGCGGAAATCGACCGTGCGGCCATGACCGTCGGTCAGGCGACCGTCGTCGAGCACCTGCAACAACACGTTGAAGACATCCGGGTGCGCCTTCTCGACCTCGTCGAGCAGGATCACCGAATACGGCCGGCGGCGGACGGCTTCAGTCAGGTAACCGCCCTCCTCGTAACCGACGTATCCCGGCGGCGCACCGATCAGGCGGGCCACGGAATGCTTCTCCATGAACTCGGACATATCGACGCGAACCATGGCGTCATCGGTGTCGAACAGGAAATTCGCGAGCGCCTTCGTCAGCTCGGTTTTGCCGACGCCGGTTGGGCCCAGGAACAGGAATGAGCCAATGGGACGTCGCGGATCTGACAACCCGGCCCGCGAACGGCGAATGGCATTGGCTACCACGGTCACTGCTTCGTCCTGGCCGACAACACGCTCCTGGACGACCGCCTCCATCTGCAGCAGTTTTTCCTTCTCGCCCTCGAGCATCTTGCTGACGGGAATACCCGTCCACTTGGAGACGATCTCGGCAACTTCTTCCTCGGTCACGTTATTGCGCAACAGGGTTGTCTCTTTCGTTTCCGCCTGCAAGGCATCCGCGAGCTGTTTCTCGAGCTCGGGAATACGTCCGTACTGCAGCTCGGACATGCGCGCGAGGTCATTGGCGCGATGTGCCGTCTCGAGTTCGAGACGAGCGCGCTCCAGCTCTTCCTTTATATGGGTCGTGCCCTGCATCGCAGCTTTCTCGGCTTTCCAGACTTCCTCGAGATCCGAGAATTCCTTCTCGAGCGCTTCCAGTTTCTCGCCAATATCATCGAGACGCTTCACCGACGCATCATCAGACTCTTTCTTGAGCGCCTCGCGTTCGATCTTGAGCTGGATGATGCGGCGTTCGAGCCGATCCATTTCTTCGGGTTTCGAATCGATCTCGATGCGAATGCGCGAAGCGGATTCGTCAATCAGGTCGATGGCCTTGTCGGGCAGGAACCGGTCGCTGATATAACGATGCGACAGCGTTGCCGCGGCGACAATAGCCGGATCCGTGATCTCGACACCGTGATGCACTTCGTACCGCTCTTTCAGGCCGCGCAGGATCGCGATCGTATCTTCGACGGTCGGCTCCTGAACCAGCACCTTCTGGAAGCGGCGTTCCAGTGCGGCATCTTTTTCGACGTACTTGCGGTACTCATCGAGTGTCGTAGCGCCAACGCAATGCAATTCGCCGCGCGCGAGCGCGGGCTTGAGCATGTTGCCTGCATCCATCGAGCCCTCTGCCTTGCCGGCGCCGACCATGGTGTGCAGCTCGTCGATGAAGAGGATGATCTGGCCTTCCTGCTTAGCGAGATCGCTGAGCACGCCCTTCAGGCGTTCTTCGAACTCGCCACGAAACTTCGCGCCCGCAATCAGGGAACCCATGTCCAGCGACAGGATGCGTTTGCCACGAAGCCCTTCGGGCACTTCGTTATTGACGATGCGCTGGGCGAGGCCTTCGAGTATGGCTGTCTTGCCGACGCCCGGCTCGCCGATAAGCACGGGGTTGTTCTTGGTGCGCCGCTGCAGGATCTGGATTGTGCGGCGAATCTCGTCGTCGCGGCCGATGATGGGGTCGAGCTTGCCCTGCTCGGCGCGCTCGGTCAGGTCGATTGTGAATTTCTCGAGCGCCTGGCGCGTGTCCTCGGCGTTCGGGTCGTTGACCTGCGCTCCGCCGCGCAGGTCGTCGATCGCTTTTTCGATCGCGCCGCGGACGCTGCCCGCTGTTTCCATGATCGTCTTGAGCGGTGACTTGTCGTCCATTGCGGCGAGCACAAAGAGCTCGCTCGAGATGTACTGGTCGTCCCGCTTCTGCGCGAGCTTGTCGGTGATATTGAAGAGCCTGGCAAGCTCCTGGCCAACGTGGACATCGCCGCCGGAACCTTCGACTTTCGGCAAGCGATCGAGCGCATCGCCCAGTTGCGAGCGCAGCAGGTTGACGTTGACGCCGGCCTTGGTGAGCAGGCCACGCACGCTGCCGCCCTGCTGGTCGAGCAAGGCGACCATGACGTGCACAGGCTCGATGAACTGGTGATCCTGGCCGACGGCCAGCGACTGCGCATCGGCGAGCGCCATCTGGAACTTGCTGGTCAGTTTGTCCATTCGCATTGGGGGCTCCTTGAGCCACCGGCCTCAACTCCTGTGAACAGGATGAGAGCCGCGGCCCCGAATTAACTAGATGACCGGTAAATTGAGGCCTCCGGCGCTATTTCAAGGCCACGAACGACACCATGCGGTCCGAATCGGCCGCCCGCCGGTACGAAAAGAACCAGTCTTCATCGGCGTAGGTGCACCAGCCGCCGCCGTATATGGCCTCCACGCCACACTTATATAGCCGCTGGCGGGCCAGGCCGTACAAATCGGCTTGCCAGCGGTCGCGCGCATTCTGCTCGAAACAGGATGCGGCAGCCGCATCGTGAGTGATGAACGCTTCTCGCACTTCCGCACCCACCTCGAAGTTGGCCTGGGAGATGGCCGGTCCGAACCAGGCAATCAGGCTGCCCGCCGGATAGTCCATGGCCGCCACGGTATTTTCGAGTATGCCGGCCGCAAGACCGCGCCAGCCCGCATGGGCGGCGGCAATGCTGTCACCTTCTATTGAGCAAAACAGGACGGGCAGGCAATCAGCCGTGCGCACGGCACACACGTCCCCGGATACGCTGCCTGTTACGGCGTCGGCATCCAGTGGCTCGTTTGCATCGCGAAGGCTCTCGCTGGTCACGACCGCTGCGCCGTGGACCTGATTCAGGAATCGCGTACCCGGCGGCAAAACGTCCTCTGCGGCGGCCCTGGTCGTCGTGCCTGCGACGACGTTCACAGGCGCCGGCCAGTCGGCGTGGATAAGCCGATCGATCATTCCGCGTCCTTGCGCATCGCATCAAGCAAGGCCTCGAAATCGGCCGGCGGTGGCACTGCCAGTTCCACGGTCTCGCCGGACGTCGGATGCTTGAACGCGAGGCGCGTGGCGTGCAGCGCCTGCCGCTTGAACCCTCTCAGGGTCTCGATCAGCGATTCGGTCGCGCCTTTTGGCAGGGCCAGCCTGCCACCGTAAACCGGATCGCCGACCAGCGCGTGGCGCCGCCAGGCGAAATGCACTCGTATCTGGTGAGTCCGGCCCGTTTCCAGCCGGACACTTATATAGGTGAATGCACGAAAGCGCTCGAGGACCGTAAAGTGCGTCACAGCCGGCTTGCCGTTTTGCTGAATACTCATGCGCTTGCGGTCGACAGGGTGGCGCCCGATTGGCTGGTCGATCGTACCCCCGCCAGTCAATACGCCATTGCACACAGCCAGGTAATTCCTGGATATCTCGCGTTCTGCCAGCTGGCGCACGAGCGACGTGTGGGCTGTCAACGTTTTGGCAACGAGAAGCAGGCCGGTCGTGTCCTTGTCGATACGGTGGATGATGCCGGCCCGGGGCACCTCCTCGAGCTCGGGCGCATGGTGCAACAGGCCGTTCATCAACGTCCCGCCCGGGTTGCCCGCGCCCGGATGTACGACCAGGCCCGCCCCCTTGTTGACGACGAGCAGGTCCTCGTCCTCGTAGACCACATCCAGGCTGATGGGCTCAGGGGCCGCCCGCACTTCGACTTCCGCGCGCGCCTCGAGCGTAACGGTTTCGCCGCCCGCCACCGCATCGCGAGGCCGTTTGGGACCGCCATCCACCGTGATAGCGCCGGCCAGCAGCCACTCCTTGAGCCGGCTTCGCGAATATTCGGGAAACATCCGTGCCAGTGCCTGGTCCAAACGCAGACCGGCCAGCTCCTCAGGGACGGCCAATATTTGTCTTTTGGAGTTCATGACTACGGCGAAGTTTACGGTATACTCGCCGACCTTGAACGCCCCGACCGCCAGAATTATGAGAATTGACCGACACCTGTTTCGCCTCCTGCTGATCGCCATCGTGCCGATGACGCTGTTCGCCTGCGCCGGGAACGATGAGATCCAGAGCGAGGTGCAGAACATTACCGAAGCCTACGAAATGGCCCAGGAGTCGGTGGAGCGCGGGAACTATCGCCGCGGCATCCAGATTTTCGAAGCGATCCAGGCCAGGTACCCGTTCAGCGACCTAGCCCGCCAGATTCAGCTCGAGCTCATGTACGCCTATTACAAGGGTGGTCAGCGCGAGCAGGCTATCGAGGCCGCGGACACGTTCATGCGCGAGAACCCGATTCATCCTCGCGTGGACTATGCCCTGTATATCAAGGCGCTGGCCTACTACGAGCAGGCGCCCGGCATTCTCGAACGCATTTTTCGTAAGGACGTCTCCAGGCGCCCGCCCAAGGACGTCGAACTCGCTTACGCGAGCCTGCGCCGCCTGGTCGAGCGTTTTCCGGCGAGCCAGTACGCGGCTGATGCCGAGCAGCGCATGATCGCGATCAAGAATCGTCTCGCGGAATACGAGAATCACGTTGCCGATTATTACCTGCGCCGCGGTGCCTACGTCGCCGCGCTCAACCGGGCCAAGGACGCACTCGAGGCCTACAACGGCGCTGTCGGCAATGCCCGCTCCCTGGAGATTATGGCGTCCGCGTATGATCGCCTGGGCATGGCGGAACTCGCCGCTGACACGCGCCGCGTACTAGCTGCCAATTTCCCGGACTACTCCGACAGCTAGCCAGGAGCTTGTTCAGGGGAAGCGGTAGCCCGAGGTTATCGGGTAGCGCCAGTCGCGGCCGAATGCCCTGCTGCTGATACGAATGCCCGGTGGCGCCTGCCGCCGCTTGTACTCATTGCGCTTGACCATCTCGAGCACGCGAATCACCACGTCGCGATCGAAGCCTCGTTCCGCGATTTCCGCAACAGACAGGTCCTCCTCGATAAAGGCCTCGAGGATCGGGTCGAGTACGTCGTAGTCGGGCAGCGAATCCGAGTCCTTCTGGTCCGGACGCAGCTCGGCGGACGGCGGGCGCGTAATGACGCGTTCGGGAATCGCCTCCCCCAGCGAGTTGCGATAGCGTGCAAGCTCATACACGAGCGACTTGGTGCAGTCCTTGATGGGTGCGAAGCCACCGGCCATGTCGCCGTACAGCGTGGCATAACCGACCGCCATCTCGCTCTTGTTGCCCGTCGTCAGTAGCATTCGTCCTGTCTTGTTCGACAGCGCCATGAGCAGGATCCCGCGACACCGGGCCTGGATGTTTTCCTCGGTCGCGTCCGGCTCGGTGTCACCCAGCACTGGCTGAAGCTGGGTGATTGTCGCCTCGTACATCGGCTCGATCGGAATCACGTCATACTCGATACCGAAAGTCTCCGCCTGCCTGGCCGAATCTTCCTGGCTCATCGTCGAGGTATAGCGGAACGGCATCTGCACGGCGCGAACCCGGTCAGCCCCGATCGCGTCGCAGGCGATCGCTACCACCAGCGCCGAGTCGATACCCCCTGAAAGCCCGACGATGACCCCGGGAAACCCGTGTTTCATGACGTAGTCGCGTGTACCTGTTACGAGTGCCTGATAGATGGTGGCGATGCGCTCGCTCGGCTCTGCGATGTCCGCGTCGGCCGGCCGCACGCCGCGGGGCGCACCTTCGAGTTCGACAATGTCCATGCTCTCTTCGAACATCGCCGCCCGGTACGTGACTTCGCCCTCGACATCCATGACAAACGAACCACCGTCGAAAACGAGTTCGTCCTGGCCGCCTACATGATTGACGTACACGACAGGAATGCCGACCTCGGCGATGCGCGCACGCACGACGCCCTCACGCTGTTCCTGGCTGCGAGTCTCGAACGGTGAGCCATTGATCGCGATGACACACTCTGCGCCTGCGGTGCGAGCGGCGGCCATCGGTCCCGGTGACCAGACGTCTTCGCAAATGTTGAGGCCGATTCGGATGCCGTTGAGCGCGAAGACCGCAGCCTCTTTGCCGGCTGTAAAATAGCGCTCTTCGTCGAAAACCGAGTAGTTGGGCAGCAGGTGTTTGCGATAGTGCGCCAGGACGTAACCGTCCTGCAGGACTGCGCAGGCATTGTAGATATGGTCGTCGTCATACTCGGGAAAGCCGATCAGGATCGCGATACCGAAGACGCTGTCGCGGATCTTGTTAACGGCAGCCTCGACATCGTGGCGCAGACCAGCATGGAACAACAGGTCTTCGGGCGGGTACCCGCAGATACTGAGTTCCGGGAAAACGACGATGTCGGCCCCGTCGCCATCGCGCGCCTGCTCGGCATGCTCGATGATCCGGGCTGTATTGCCTGCGACGTCGCCAACAGCGAGGTCGATTTGCGCAAGCGCTACTTTTACCGCGTCAGTCATGGCCAGGGCCTTAAGAACACTATAGAAACACTATGCGCGAATTCCGGATCAGGCGCCGATGATCTCCTGCATCTTCGAACCCAGTTCGGCCGGCGAGCGAACAGTAACCACGCCGGCGGCATCCAGCGCCTTGAACTTGTCCTCGGCCGTGCCTTTGCCGCCCGCTATGATCGCACCGGCATGGCCCATGCGCTTGCCCGGAGGCGCGGTTACACCCGCGATATAAGCAACGACCGGCTTGGAGACATTGCTCTGGATGAACTCGGCCGCCGCCTCTTCGTCGGTGCCACCGATTTCGCCGACCATGATGATGCCGTCGGTGTCCGGGTCGGCTTCGAAGAGCTCGAGGCAGTCGATGAAGTTCATGCCGCGCACCGGGTCACCGCCGATACCGATACAGGTCGTCTGGCCCAGACCATTGGTCGTGGTCTGGTAGACGGCTTCGTACGTCAGCGTACCGGACCGCGAAACCACGCCGATGCGGCCCGGTTTGTGGATGAAACCCGGCATGATGCCGATCTTGCATTCGCCCGGTGTAATGATGCCGGGACAGTTCGGCCCGATCAGGCGGCAATCGTAGTCCTGCAATGCCGACTTGACCTTGACCATGTCGTTGACCGGAATGCCTTCGGTAATGCAGACGATCAGGTCCACCCCTGCGTCAGCCGCTTCGAGGATGGCATCGGCCGCAAACGGCGGCGGAACGTAAATCATGCTGACGTCGGCGCCGGTCTCGGCGACCGCGTTCTGCACCGTATTGAAAACCGGCACACCGAGATGCTCCTGC
>Ga0224508_10004865_pt1 | contig 10902 bp, 11 predicted proteins | sample SF_Jan12_sed_USG_4_FD_170157 | JGI IMG/M metagenome (GOLD analysis project Ga0224508, IMG submission 170157) | Sediment microbial communities from San Francisco Bay, California, United States - SF_Jan12_sed_USGS_21 | ecosystem: Environmental > Aquatic > Marine > Sediment | place: USA... | reverse complement strand
GCACGCGGCCACCTCGCTAGGCTGCGGGTCGCGGTTGCCGGGCGGTCTGCATTTCAGCATGTTGGCGATGAATACATCGCTGCGTGACAATCCTATGGCCTTGAGCATCGCATTCAGCAACTGGCCGGCGGCGCCCACGAACGGTTCGCCCTGGCGGTCTTCCTCGGCCCCGGGCGCCTCGCCGATAAACATCAGAGACGCATTGTGTTCACCGACACCGAACACGACGTTGTTACGCGTCTCGTGCAACTCGCACGCACGACAGGTACTGGCCGCCTGCTGCAGCGCGTCCCAGTCCATCACCAACGGCGATTCGGCCGTTGGCGCCGCAGTCACCGGCTCTGTGGCAGTCACCGCCTGCTCGCCTGCGAACTCGCGGCGTTGCCAGGCCACCACGCCCATGGCGTCGAGGTAAGCGAGTCGACGGGCATCCATCGACGCATTATAACTGCTGGGCGGCGAGCTGGACGATCACCCGTGCGTACCGCCGGTCGTATGCCTCGTGCTTTACACGTCTCCGCGCTGCGGGTGTGTGCGGTCCGTATCCATGTAGATCTTGTTGAGCGCGTTAACGTAGGACTTGGCCGATGCGATAATGATGTCGGTATCGGCCCCCAGTCCGTTAACGATGCGTCCGTCGCGTTCCAGCCGCGTCGTTACCTCGCCTTGCGAATCAGTGCCGCTGGTGATGGCATTCACGGAATACAGTTGCAGCCGAGAGCCGCTCGAGACGATGGATTCGATGGCGCGAAACGAGGCGTCCACCGGTCCGTCGCCCGGCGATTCGCCGCTTTGCTTTTCGCCGTTCAGCTCCAACGTGATATGCGCTGTAGGGGTCTCACCCGTCTGGGAACAAACTTTCAGCGAAACGAGCTTCACGACATCGTCGCCGCTCAGCGCGTTGGCGTAGGTCATCAGCGCCTGCAGATCTTCGTCGAAGATCTCGTGTTTCTTGTCGGCCAGGTCTTTGAAGCGCGAAAACGCGGAGTTCAGCTCCTCGTCGCTGCTGAATTCGTACCCCAACTCCTTCAACCGCGATTTGAACGCGTTGCGTCCCGAATGTTTGCCCAGCACCAGGCGGTTCTGCGCCCAACCGACGTCCTCGGCACGCATGATTTCGTATGTTTCCCGCGACTTCAACACACCGTCCTGGTGGATGCCCGCCTCATGGGCAAACGCATTGGCGCCCACGATCGCCTTGTTCGGCTGCACAGCAAACCCGGTGATGTTGGAAACCAGCCTCGAACAGGGCACGATCTGCGTAGTGTCCAGATTGGTGTCGCATCTGAACACGTCGCTGCGGGTACGAACGGCCATGGCAATTTCCTCCAGTGAGGCGTTACCGGCTCGCTCGCCCAGCCCGTTGATCGTGCACTCCACCTGGCGCGCGCCCTGCATGACCGCCGCCAGGGAGTTGGCTACCGCCATTCCCAAGTCGTTGTGGCAATGCACCGAGAACACGGCTTTGTCCGAATTCGGAATGCGTTCCATCAACTCTTTGATCAAAGCGCCGAACTGTTCCGGCACGGCGTACCCGACCGTATCGGGTATGTTGATGGTATTGGCGCCGGCGTCGATGACTGCCTCAAGAATCCGCACCAGGAAGTCCGTTTCCGAACGCACTGCATCCTCCGGCGAAAACTCCACATCGTCGGTGTATTTACGAGCCTGCCTTACCGCCACCACCGCCTGCTCGACAACTTCGTCGGGTGCCAGCCGCAGCTTCCTCTCCATATGGATGGGAGACGTCGCGATGAAGGTGTGAATGCGCCCGGAATTGGCCGGGCGTATCGCTTCGCCGGCGCGATCCACATCCTGGATGTTCGCTCGCGCCAGCCCGCAAACGGTGCTGTCTTTTATCGTTTCCGCGACCGCCCTCACCGCCTCGAAGTCGCCCGGACTGGCGATAGGAAAACCCGCCTCGATCACATCGACGCGCATTTTTTCCAGCAACCGCGCGATGCGCAGTTTCTCGTCCTTGGTCATCGACGCGCCGGGGCTCTGCTCGCCGTCACGCATCGTCGTATCGAATACTATCAATCTGTCAGAGGTCATCGTCTTGTCCTTCCGCCACGCGCGGCTGCACGCGGTTTTATGTGTTTGTCTCGGAATCTAGTTGGGGGTGCGTTTACCCTCGCCAGGGATGCTTTACCTGCCCAAGGGCAGGAGGAGAAGCGCGAGACGGAGCGCTAGCGCGCGAACGGGCGCACTTGGCAGGAATTGAGTTGCGCTCGAGAAGGACATGGGAGGTTTATACAAAAGCGCCGACGCCGAGTCAATCAAATTGTCAGCGCGCCGCGGCCGCACCGCCGTCGCCGCGCAGGCGTTTGCGAGCCCAGCGGAACAGCGACAGAGCCGGTCCGGACAAAGCATACAGCGCAGCCAGGCCGAACAGCACGGTAGGAGGATCTATGGAGATCAGCACCAGCAGCAGAACCGGCAGCAGCAGGGCCATAAACGGCACGCGGCTGCGCGTGCCGATATCCTTGAAACTGTAGTAAGCGAATTTGCTCACCATCAGCAGGCCGCTTGCGACCGTAACGAACAGCGTCAGCACTGCCCACTCCTGGCCGCGATAGCCGAGATCGTCGCCCAGCCAGACCAGGCACACCATCAAACCGGCTGCCGCCGGGCTGGCCAGGCCCTGGAAAAACCGTTTGTCGGCTTTACCGATTTGCGTATTGAAACGCGCCAGTCGCAGACCGGCGCAGGCCGCGTACAAAAACGCCGCCACCCAGGCGAGATTCGCGAATTTCCAGCCTAGCGAGGCGAGGTCATCCAGCGCCCACACGTAGACGATGAGCGCCGGCGCGACACCGAATGACACCATGTCAGAAAGGCTGTCGTATTCGGCACCAAAATCCGATTGCGTGTTGGTGAGACGCGCAACGCGTCCATCGAGGCCATCCATGATCGCCGCCACGAGCACCGCCACGGCCGCAGCTGTAAAACGCCCGTTCATCGCCGCCACGATAGCGAAAAAGCCGAAGAACAGGGCCGCGGTAGTGAACAGATTGGGCAGCAGATAGATGCCCCGGCGGCGCCGTTTGGGGCGCTTTGCGAGTTCCGACTCCGGCCCTTCAGCCTCGTCTACCAGTGAGATATGCTTGCGGCTCCGTTCTTCAGCCATCGGTCCAGTCCGCCGTTGCTCAGTTCTTGGCGCGATCCACCACACGGTTCTCGGCGATCCACGGCATCATACCACGCAGCCGCTCCCCGACCTCTTCGATCGCGTGCTCGCGCGATAGACGCCGGCGGGCATAGAGTGTCGAGGCACCTGTCTGGTTCTCGTTGATGAACTCGCGAGCGAATTCGCCCTCTTGAATCTCCTTCAGGATGCGCCGCATCTCCGCGCGCGTGTCATCGTTTATGAGGCGCGGGCCGCGTGTCAAATCCCCATATTCGGCAGTATTCGAAATGGAATACCGCATGTTGGCAATGCCGCCCTCGTACATCAGATCCACGATCAGCTTGAGTTCGTGCAAACACTCGAAATACGCCATCTCGGGCTCGTAGCCGGCTTCCACGAGGATTTCGAAACCCGCCTGCACCAGCGCGGTGGTGCCACCGCACAATACACACTGTTCGCCGAACAAATCTGTTTCGGTCTCTTCCTTGAACGTGGTTTCGATCACGCCCGCGCGACCACCACCGTTCGCCGACGCGTAAGACAGGGCAACGTCGCGTGCCTGCCCGGAGGCATCCTGTGCGACGGCGATCAGGCTGGGTACACCGCCGCCTTCCACGTAGGTGGACCGCACCAGGTGACCCGGCCCCTTCGGCGCTATCATTATTACGTCGAGATCTTCGCGCGGTGCGATCTGCCCGAAGTGGATGTTGAATCCATGCGCAAAACCAAGCGCCGCCCCCTGCTTGATATTCGGCGCGACGACTTCCCGGTACAACGCCGCCTGGTGCTCATCGGGCGCCAGGATCATGACGATATCAGCACTGCCGGCAGCATCTTCCAGCGATTTCACGGTCAACCCGGCATTTTCAGCTTTCGCAACGGATGACGACCCGCTGCGCAGCCCCACTATGACATTCACGCCGGAGTCTTTGAGATTGTTGGCGTGTGCATGGCCCTGCGAACCATAGCCGATGATGGCCACAGATTTACTCTGGACTATGGAAAGGTCCGCGTCTTTGTCGTAATAAACTCTCATTTGATATTCTCTCTCAAACCTTCAGCGCTTTTTCACCTCTGGCTATTCCGGTCACCCCGGAACGCACTACCTCAATAATCGATTTACCGCCGATCGCCTTGATAAACGCATCGAGCTTATCGCCGTCACCCGTCAACTCGATAACGTAACTGGTTTCGGTAACATCAATGATGTGGCCGCGGAAAATGTCGACCAGGCGCTTGATCTCTTCGCGCATGCCGCCCATCGCCGTTACCTTGGTCAGCATCATTTCGCGCTCTATGTGCAGCGACTCCGTGAGGTCCACCAGCCGTACGACGTCAACCAGCTTGTTCAGCTGCTTGGTAATCTGTTCGATGATCTCGTCGGTCCCTTTGGTAACAATTGTCATTCGCGACAACGACGTATCGTCGGTCGGCGCAACGGTCAGCGACTCGATGTTGTACCCGCGTGCCGAAAACAACCCGGCGATCCGCGACAGCGCGCCCGACTCGTTCTCCACGAGAATGGAAATGATATGGCGCACTACGCAAGTTCCCGGGCCGGCGCGAGGCGCATTTCATGGTGTCCCTTCCCCGCCTCTATCATGGGATATACATTTTCAGTCTGATCCGTGACGAAATCCATGAACACCAGCTTGTCCCGCAGCGCGAACGCCTCCTTCAGGGCCGGCTCCACGTCGGCGGGTTTTTCGATCAACATGCCGACGTGGCCGAAACTCTCTGTAAGCTTCACGAAATCGGGTATTGCATCCACGTAGGAATGCGAATACCGCCCGTCGTACTGAAATTCCTGCCACTGGCGAACCATGCCCATGTAGCGGTTGTTCAAATTGATGACTTTGATCGGCGTGTCATATTGCAGGCAGGTCGACAGCTCCTGGATGCACATGAGAATACTCGCTTCCCCGGTGATGCACGCCACCTGAGCATCTGGATGGGCGAGTTGCACACCTAACGCCGCAGGCAGGCCGAATCCCATGGTCCCCAAACCGCCGGAGTTGATCCAGCGCCGTGGTTTGTCGAATTTATAGAACTGCGCAGCCCACATCTGATGTTGGCCAACGTCGGAAGTAACATACGCGTCGCCACCGGTAACCTCCCACAAGGACTCGATTACCTGCTGGGGTTTGATCAGCTTGCTGGCACGATCGTAGCTCAGACAATCATCGGCCTGCCATTTCCGGATCCTCGCCCACCAGGTCTCGATACTAGGGTTGTCCGGGCGTTGATTGGACTGGCGCAAGGTGTCGAGAATTTCGTGCAACACGATCTTGACGTCGCCGACGATCGGTATGTGCACTTTCACGTTCTTGGAAATCGAGGCCGGATCGACGTCGACGTGAATGATTTTTGCGCCGGGACAGAACTTTTCCACGTCGCCGGTTACGCGGTCATCGAAGCGCGCGCCCACGGCAAACAGGACATCGCATTCGTGCATGGCCATATTGGCTTCGTAGGTGCCGTGCATGCCGAGCATGCCGATGAACTGGGAATCGGTGCCCGGGTACGCACCCAGGCCCATCAGCGTGTTGGTAATCGGGTAACCCAGCGTCCGGGTGATTTCCGTCAACTCTTCGGCAGCGTCGCTGATAACGACCCCGCCGCCGGTATAGATCATCGGGCGCTTCGCCGAGACCAGCAGATCGACGGCTTTGCGGATCTGTCCCGGATGCCCCTTGAGCACCGGGTTGTAGGAGCGCAGATCGACACTCTCCGGGTACTCAAACGGGATCTTGATATTGGGTGCCGTAACGTCCTTGGGGATGTCGACGACTACCGGACCCGGGCGCCCGGACGAGGCGACGTAGAATGCCTTCTTGATCGTGGGCGCCAGCTCTTCGATGCTGCTGACCAGGAAATTGTGCTTGACGCAGGGACGCGTGATGCCTACTGCATCCACCTCCTGGAACGCATCGCTGCCGATGAAGGCCCGCGGCACCTGCCCGGTCAGCACCACCATTGGGATCGAATCCAGATGCGCCGTGGCGATGCCGGTCACGGCATTTGTTGCACCGGGCCCGGAAGTTACCAGCACGACACCCGGTTTCCCGGTCGCGCGGGCATAGCCGTCAGCGGCATGCGTCGCGCCCTGTTCGTGGCGCACCAGAACATGCTGAATGTCTTTTTGCTGGTACAGCGCGTCGTAAATATGCAGTACCGCCCCTCCCGGATAGCCGAACAGGTACTCCACACCTTCGCATTTGAGTGACTCGACAATGATTTCCCCACCAGACAATTCCACGACGCTACCCCGCCCTTCAGCTCATTCAACCGCTGCCACCCTGGACTCGTGAAGAACAACCCGGGTGACCGAAACAAAATGTGCGCTCCCGCTGGGAACGCACAGAGTTGTCAAGTGTAAACCGGATTTAGAGTAAAATCACGGTGTTACGCACACATTCCGATCCCCTGCGCGACACGCAGGACGCGCTGAGGGGGTCGCAACGACTGCGGCCAGCGCAATGCCCCGCCCGGGCATCTGCGCCGGGCGGATCCAGGGCACTCGAACCGGTGGAAAATTCAGGCTTTGCGGAGACGAAAATAGAACTTACCGCTCTCCTCGCGGGAGTCCTCCAGCGCATGGCCGGTCTGCTTGGAAAAGGCCTCGAAATCTTTGACCGACCCCGGGTCAGTGGCTACGATTTGCAGAACCTGTCCGCTGGACAACTCCGTCAGCGCCTTTTTGGCGCGCAGTATGGGCAACGGGCAATTGAGACCCGATGCGTCGAGTTCTTGATCGTATTCGGCCATCCAGCGAACCTCCACTTCGATTCTGATGTGCGATGCGCCACCGCCACCGGTGGCCAGTTAGATATAATGTTAGAGTTTATTGATATTCTTAATCTCAACGCAAGCGGCAGCAGGGTGTCGAGGTGTGAACAAGACGCAGGTCAACCACCGGGCAAACCCGTAGACTGTGTGTTCGATAAACGTTTCCGGTAACCGTACCAAGACATTGTCCGGCTCATTCGCAGTATTACACCGACGTTGGTCGCAGGCTGCCCGGTTCGCACGCAATACGCTGCTGAGTTTGCTTTTGAGTGCGCTGTCGGCGCACAGCCTGGTGGCGCAGGACGAGCAGGCTAATCTGCCCAACATGGGCGATCCTGCCGACCAGATTCTCTCGCCGGCACAGGAACGTGCGCTCGGCGAGGCGTTTATGCGGCAGGTTAGCGCCCGGATGAAGATTGTCGACGACCCGCTGCTGAACGACTACCTGTTCGGCCTCGGGGCACTCCTGGTAAGTGCCAGCCAGCAGACGCGCAGCACTTTCACCTTCTTTCTGGTCGACGACCCGGCGATCAATGCGTTCGCCGCACCCGGTGGGTTCATCGGCGTCAACAGCGGGCTGATGCTGGCTGCCACCAACGAATCACAGTTGGCCGGTGTGCTCGCGCACGAAGTGGCGCATGTCACGCAACGGCACATAGCGCGGGCCTACGCTGCCTCGAAAACCAGCAGTCTGCCGACCGCGGCGGCAATACTGGCCGCGATACTGCTGGGCGGATCCAATCCCCAGGCCAGCCAGGCCGCGATTGCCACCGGACTGGCGGCCTCCCAGCAATTGCAGCTGAACTACACGCGCGCCAATGAATATGAAGCAGACCGCCTCGGCATCCAATTTCTGGCCCGTGCGGATTTCGATCCCAACGGCATGGTCGATTTTTTCGGCCTGCTGGAACGCCGCAACACGCTGGACGGTGTTTCGCCGCCGGAATACCTCAGCACCCATCCGTTGAGCAGCAATCGTGTGGCTGAGGCACGCAGCCGGGCAGAGGCACTGGCGACTGCGCAGCAGCGCGACGACAGCATGACCTTCCAGCTGGCGCGCGCGCGGCTCGAAGTATTGACTGCCAGCGAACCGGCGAGACTGCGTGCCACCGTCGACGGGCAACTTGAGACGGCGCAGGGCATCGAACGCCAGACGTTGTCCTACACGGCTGCCCTGCTCGCTCACCGAGCCGGCGACTATCGCCGCGCTTCCGAACTGTTGGAGCAACTCAGCGAATTTGCACCGGATAACATTTCCCACAGCATATTGAGCGCCAGAAACTCGTTCGCCATCGGGCGCTCCGCCGAGGGCGCAGCGCAGTTTGCGCTTTTGCGGGACCTCTATCCCAGCAACGTACCGGTATTGCTGGCGTATGCGCAGACCAGCGAAGAGCGGGGAGACAACGATCGCGCCGCGGAAGCATTGCGCGACGCATTACAACTTCCGGGAAACCACCTGCCAGCGACCTTTCGTACGCTTGCGCGCATCGAACACAAGCGGCGCCGACCGGTAGAAAGCCTGGAATCATACGCCGAGTACTATGCGCTCATCGGAGAAACGCGCAGCGCAATCAATAATCTCGAGCGCGCGCTGAAGCAAACCGACGAGTCCAGCGACCAGGCGCTGCGAATCGCCGCACGCCTGCAGCAGCTGCGCGATGAATTTGCCGACATGCTCCGCCAAAAGGGGGGGTAATTCCCCTGCCCCCTCCCCACTTTGGGATATACTGCGGGTGATCTGCTTGCGTTGGATAAGCAAGCCGTTATGCTATAGCCGCGCGCGGAGACCCCCATGGCCGCGGCGACAACGCGAGCGCAACGCTCGTCGAAATTTTCCAAATCGCGAGGAGGTAAGCATGCGGAAAACCGCGCATAACCTGGTGGCTGCAGCCTCGATAGCCGTAATTGTTGGAGCGCTTGGAGTGGGCGTTGCGCCGAGAGCTGAGGCGCAAGACGCGGCGATAGCGGCGGAAGGTAAGAAGATAGCGTTCAACCGTCGCAAGGGCAATTGTCTGGCGTGTCACATGATGGGCGATGGCACGTTGCCGGGTAACATTGGGCCGCCGCTGATTGCGATGCAGGCGCGTTTTCCGGACAAGTCGGCGCTGCGAGCGCAGATATATGACGCACGGGTGAAGAACCCGCGCACGTTCATGCCCCCGTTTGGGCCGCATGAAATCATCAGCGAGAGCGAGATCGACAAAATTACTGAGTACGTCTGGTCGTTGTAGGCTGGACGAGGGAGGAGTAGATAGTTATGACAATCAAACGTCGAACGTTTCTGAAAAGAACGCTGGCGACGTCGACAGTGGCGATGGCGGCGGGTGCTGGTGTACTGGTGCCGAGAGCGGTGCTGGCGGTGTGGCCGGAGACGGCGTTCAGCGCGAGCGATGTATCTGGTGCGATCACTGGCGTGGTGGGCAGTGATGCCACGAGCGATTCCGATCAGATCAACATCAAGGCGCCGGACATTGCGGAGAATGGGGCGGTGGTGCCGGTGACGGTGACGACCGGTTTGTCGAACGTGGAATCGATAGCGATCGTGGCGTCGGAGAACCCCACGCCGTTGACCTCGAACTTCATACTGGGATCGGGAGCGGAGGGTTTTGTGTCGACGCGCATCAAGATGGCGAAGACCTCGGATGTGATTGCGGTGGTGAAAGCCAACGGCAATCTTTACTCGATGAAGAAAGAGGTGAAGGTCACGATAGGCGGCTGCGGCGGCTAGGAGACACAGAGATGGCAAGTATCAAGATACGAGCAAAGGCTGCCGGTGGTTCGACGACGGTGAAGGCGCTGGTGAATCATCCGATGGAGACGGGCCAGCGCAAGGACAAGAAAGGCGGCAAGATACCGGCGCACTTCATTCAGGAGTTGGTTGCCGAGCACGGAGGTAAGACGGTGATGACGGCGCAGTGGGGCACGGGTATATCGAAAAACCCCTACGTGTCGTTCAAGTTTGCCGGCGGCAACAAGGGTGACAAGATCAAAATCAGCTGGGTAGACAACAAGGGTCAGAGCGATAGTAACGAAGTGACTATCAAGTAGCCCGGCGGTGAGGAGAGAATCGATGAGAACAATGACGCTACTCATTTCCGCGGCCAGCCTGCTGATCAGTGCGCCGTTGGCGACAGCGACGACCCCGGACGAGGACCTGCAGGCGTTTCGGCAGTATTACCAGGAGCGCTATCCGAACACGCCGTTTGACGATTTTCAGAACGGGATCTATTCGATCGACGCCAACCGGCGCGTGGAGTGGGAGTCGATGGAGGAGTTCCCGCCCTACGAGATCGGGCTGGAGATCGGACAGCAGGAGTTCGAGAAGCCGTTTGCCAACGGTAAGACGTACGGGAGTTGTTTCAAGAACGGTGGCATCAACATTCGCCAGCACTACCCGTATTTCGATGCAGCGACGGGGGATATCAAGACGCTGGAAGGCGAGATCAACGAGTGCCGTGTGAAGAACGGGGAGAAGAAGCTGGGGTTCGGTAAGGGGCTGCTGGCGGCCGTTGCGGCCTATATGTCGAGCACCTCGAACGGTTCACGGCTCAACGTGGTGATCCCGGACGATCCGCGGGCGCTGGAGTGGTACAACCGGGGCAAGAAGCACTACTACGCCAAACGCGGGCAGTTGAACATGTCCTGCGCCGATTGCCACTACCACTATGCCGGGCACAATGTGCGCGCCGACCTGTTGCATCCCTCGCTGGGTGACTTGAGTCATTTCCCGGTGTACCGCAAGAAATGGGAAGCACGCGGCAGCGGTCCGCTGGCGGGCTTCGGCACCTCACACCGGCGCTTCAACGGTTGCAACGGCCAGGTACGGGCGAAGAGCTACGGCGCACAAAGCGACGAGTACAAGGCGCTGGAATACTTCCTGACGTTCATGAGCAACGGTATTCCGATCAACGCACCCGGGGTGCGTCAATAACATCACCCCACACCGCGCCGAAAACAAAGCCCGGCAATCGCCGGGCTTTTTT
>Ga0224508_10004864_pt1 | contig 10903 bp, 12 predicted proteins | sample SF_Jan12_sed_USG_4_FD_170157 | JGI IMG/M metagenome (GOLD analysis project Ga0224508, IMG submission 170157) | Sediment microbial communities from San Francisco Bay, California, United States - SF_Jan12_sed_USGS_21 | ecosystem: Environmental > Aquatic > Marine > Sediment | place: USA... | reverse complement strand
AACCGGAGACTCTTTGATCGAACTGATGCGTGAGCTCAATGCAATCCAGAACGAGCAACCGATAACGCCGGATGAGATGGCGCGCGTGATCTCCGCGGCGACTCGCGGACTGCCGGGCCGGTTCCAGACGGTTAACTCTGTTCTGAGCAGCCTGATCAGTTCCGCACGTTACGGCAGGCCATTGGACTACCCGGCAACGTTAACGGAGCGCTTCGAGGCGCTTCAACTGCCGGAGCTCCAAGCGGCCGCGAATGAAGTCGTTCTACCGGACCAGCTGACCTGGATTGTCGTCGGTGATCTCGCCTTGATTCGAGAGCAGGTCGAAGCCACGGGGCTCGGCCCGGTCGAGATCTGGAACGACGACGGCCAGCGGTTGGAATAGCGGAGAGAACCCATACGGATTTCAGACGATTTGACGATTGCCGACAGCGAGTTGCTGTTCACTGCGATCCGCGCCCAGGGCGCCGGCGGGCAGAACGTCAACAAAGTCTCGACTGCGGTTCAGCTGCGGTTCGATATAGCCGGTTCACCAAGCCTGCCCGATGACTGCCGGCAGCGGCTGCTCGACCGGAGCGACCAACGAATCACGGCGGACGGCGTCGTGATCATCAAGTCGCAGGAATCCCGCAGCCAGGCGCGGAATAAAGAGATGGCGCTCGAGCGTCTGCGGGAGTTAATCGAAAGCGCGCTGACCAAACCAAAGCGCCGGATCAAGACCCGGCCGAGCAAGGGTTCTCGTGAAAAACGGCTCGGCGACAAGTCGCGTCGCGGTCAGTTGAAGAAGTCACGGTCGCAGGTTGACGATTAATCTGATCCGCAATATCAGTTATCAGCGCGCACGCTGACTACTGAGTGGAGAAAGTATCGCAGGCCTGCGGATCGCCACTGCGAAGCCCGGTCTGCAGCCACTGTTGCCGCTGGGCGGATGTGCCATGCGTAAACGAGTCGGGCGTGACGCGTCGGCCGGCGCCACGCTGTAAGCGGTCGTCGCCGATCGCAGCGGCCGCAGCCATTCCCTCATCCACATCGCCGGGCTCGAGCAAAGGCTGGGTCTGATTCGCTAGATTCGCCCAAACGCCGGCGTAGCAGTCGGCCTGCAGTTCCATCGCGACTTGCAGGCGATTGGCTGCCGCTTCACGGGCGCCGCTTTGCGCTTCGCGTACCTGTCTCGACGTGCCGAGCAATGTCTGGATGTGATGTCCAATTTCGTGGCCGATCACATAGGCTTGAGCGAAGTCGCCTGCGCCACCCATCCGTGACAGCTCGTCGAAAAACGAAGTATCCAGATAAACGCGCTGGTCGGCGGGACAGTAAAACGGGCCGGATGCGGCCGTTGCATAGCCGCAGGCGGATTGGACCGCGCCGGCGAACAGTGTCAATCGCGGCGGCTCATAGCGTGAACCGGAACTGGCAAACAGGCGCTGCCATTCGTCTTCGGTGCTCGCAAGAATAGCGGAAACGAACTGGCTCGCCTGGTCATTCGGCGATGAACTCTGCGCATTTGTCTCAACTGACGTATTGCTAGACCCGCCGCCGAGTAGCTGCATCAGCATCTCTGGGCCGCCGACGAAGTAGGCCACGATCAGCACGACGATCACAATCACGCCACTGCGCCCACCGCCAATCCGCAGCGGGATCCTGCCCAGCCCGGCTCGGCGGGAGGCAGGACCGCGCCTGCGAAGGTCGTCGACGTTTGAGCTGCGTCTAAGCCGCTGCCACTTCATCGCACTTGTCGGCTACGGACGCGGAATACGAATCTTCTGGCCCGGGTAGATCTTGTTCGGGTCCTTGATGACTTCGCGGTTTGCTTCGAAGATGCGCGTGTAAGCGCTCGCTTTGCCGTAGAACTTTTTCGCGATGGCGCCGAGTGTGTCCCCGCTTTTGATGTCGTAGTACTCGACCGCATTGGTCGAATCCTCGGCGGCTTCGGCTGCCTGGGGCGCAGCGCCGGCCGAAGGTGCTTTTGCAGCTGGCGCGGCTTTTGCCACCAGCGCATCGCTGACAACACGCTCGACCCCTTTGACGTTTCCGCACACGAGTGCCGCAAGCTCTTTGGTCTTCTGGCTGTCGCAAGTGCCGGACAGCGTGACGATGCCGTCATCGAATCCGACGTCGATGCCGCTTGCATCCGTCAGCGAAGTGTCGAGGTGCTGTTTGATGTTTTTCTCGGCCAGATCGTCCCTTGCGAAAATCTTGGCGCCCATGTCCTTGGCAAAATCTAATAGGCTCATTTATCAATCCTTAATGGTGTGGTTCAGTAAAAATTATGGCACGGCTGCCTGGGCCCGAAACGGTTTGTCACAATTGTTTCATTGGGAAAGGCGTGAACGGCAAACCGTGCGCATCCGCCACCGTCTGCGCATTCAGTTCCCCGCCATGGCAGCTGAGTCCGCAGGCCAATGCCGGGTCTTTGCGGCAGGCTTCGAGCGCGCCAAGATCGGCGAGCCGTTCCACGTAGGGATGCGTCACATTGGTCAGTGCCTGCGTGGCCGTACGGGCATAGGCGCCCGGCATGTTCGCCACGCAGTAGTGAATCACGCCTTCTTCGACATAGGTCGGATCGCTGTGCGTCGTCGGGCGTGTCGTTTCCGCACATCCACCCTGATCGACGGCAATGTCGACCAGCACACTGCCGTTCTGCATGACGCGGAGCATCTCGCGCGTTATCAGCTTTGGCGCACGCGCACCGGGAACCAGCACGGCGCCGATGATCAGATCGACACGCGGCAGCTGCTCGAGCAGGCTCGCCGGGCTCGAGTACAGCGTATGCGCGGTGTGCATCGTGATGTCGAGAAACCGCATCCGTTCAAGGTCGACTTCGAGAATCGTGACGTCGGCGCCAACGCCTGTCGCGACCCGGGCCGCGTTGATGCCGGCCGTGCCGCCGCCAATGATCAGGATCTTGCCCGGCAGTACGCCCGGCACGCCACCGAGCAGGATGCCCCGCCCACCGCGGTGGCGCGCAAGATGATAGGCCCCGACCATGACTGACATGCGTCCGGCGATTTCGCTCATCGGTTCGAGCAACGGCAGGCGCTGATTGACCTCGATCGTTTCGTAGGCAATTGCCGTACAACCGGTCGCGCAGAGTCTTTCGGTCAACTGTTTGTCGGCCGCGAGGTGCAGATAGGTAAACAGCGTGTGTTCGCTGGTCATGAGCTCGAGTTCCAACGGCTGCGGTTCCTTGACCTTGACGATCAGTTGGGCCCGGCCGAATAAGGTGGCAGCGTCATCAACGATTTCTGCGCCGGCTTTTGAGTACTCATCATTAGAATAGGCAGAACCAATGCCGGCATCTCGCTCGACCAGGACCTGATGGCCGCGGCTGATCAGCTGGTAGGCCGCCGAAGGCAGCATCCCGACGCGATACTCGCCGTCCTTAATCTCTTTGGGGATACCAACGGTAGTTTTTTGCATGGACATCTAATCAATGAAGCAGGATAAATCTACCATGTGATCGGGCATTCCTCGGAAAATAAAGACGCTTTCCTCACGATTCGCATCACCGCTGACGCTAGCATTCAATCCTCGAATTGCAAAACAAAGACCGTGAGCATCTGATTTTGGACATTCCATCCGCGAGCACTAGTACGAGTCGGGCACGGGCCGGCCTGGCATTGGCCTTGATCGTCCCTGCACCTTCGTTGGGGATCATCGCCGCGCTCCAGTTCTGGCCAGATTCGGGATTCGGTCAGCTCGTCTATGGGGCCCTGAAGCTCTGGCTGCTGGCGCTTCCAGTGGCCTGGGTCGTGCTCGTCGATCGGCACCGGCCGCGGCTGCCGCGATTCAGTACTCGCGGCATGGCTGAGGCTGTAATCACTGGACTCATCATGGTCGTTGCCATCGTCACGGCTTACTGGCTGTTCGGTGACTGGATCGATACGGATGCGATGGCTCGACAGATCGAAGGCGTCGGGCTCGGCGTGCCTTCGGTCTATCTACTGGCGGCTTTGTACTGGTGCACCGTCAATTCCATCCTCGAGGAATACGTCTGGCGCTGGTTCGTGTTCACTCACTGCGAAACGCTGATGCCGCGGATTGCCGCGGTCATCGCCGCCGGTGTCTTTTTTACCATTCATCATGTCATCGCGCTGGCCATTTACTTCGACTGGCGCGTGACGGTGATTAGCTCTGCCGGCGTATTCATCGGCGGTGCGACCTGGTCGTGGCTGTATCTGCGATGGCGGAATATCTATGCAGCCTATGTCAGCCACGTTTTCGCTGACATCGGCGTATTCGGCGTTGGCTGGTATCTGTTATTTGGGAATGGCGCTGCCTAGCGCGCTCGTCTATTGAGCCGGCGCACGACTTCGTAGATCATCAGGTCCTATCGATTACCAACAAGGAAGAAACTGGCATGGCGACATACACCTGTGAGAAGTGCGGAATGGGCGTCAATATGACCTGCGCTAAGTGCGATTCGGCACTGGAGCACGACTCATTAACTAAAGACGATGGTTCGAGCGTTGCAATTTCGCAGTGCCCAAATGGACACGGCAAGGTCAAGTCGCCGATGTGCTGCGGTCAGGATATGAGTTGCCCGATTTGATCTGACTAACCGACGACTTCGGCGTCTGCGAGAAATACCTTTCGCGCGAAGCCTTCCACTTTATGCAGCGTGCCGGCAAAGGCCATGCGCTGGCCGATCCGGCCGTCCAGTCCTTCGGTAGCGACAGGCAGTCCGATGACGGCTTTGACGTCGCGGATTCCGGTCGGGCCGGATTCCTTCGTGTCGATTTTCAGTACGGCCCGGACGCCGCCAGTCGAACCGAAATCGAAATCGACTGTGTAGGGCGTGGCCGATTCGAGCGTTCCAGACCACACGACGCGTTTGCCTTCGAATCCCTTTTTGAAGGTTTTCGTCGTGTCGAAGCTTAACGTTCCGGGAGCGAAAACCGCCTCGCAAAACTCGGCGATCGCAGGTGAGTCGGCCGGTGCTGACACAGCAGCGATTTCCGAGTCGGTCGGCGTATCGGCTTCGGCGATTGCGGCTTCTTCGCTGATTAATTTTTCCGGTCCGGTATCAGGTTCGCGCAACCGCTCCGGCGGCGGCCTTCGTGGTTCGAGCCCCGCTGGTTCTGCGTCATCGCGCACCTCGGTCAGCGACTGTGCGACCAGCAACATTGATTCGATCGTTCCGGTGATCTGGCTGGCATCGCGCAGATAGCCTCGACTCGAAAAACTGATCTCGTCATCGGTAATGACGGCGCCCTTGTACGAACTCAAGAAACGCAGAATGGTTCGGCGGCGTTCCGGCGTCAGGTACTCCCGCATAACAGCTTCGTCATTGCCCACGACGAGGACCGCTTCATCGAACGCGGCATTGCCGACTTGTATGTCCTGCGCGCCGAAAGCTTTTCTGACACCGTCCAGGAAACCTTCGCTCTTAAGCATCAGGCCGAGCTCCAGGGGTTGCATGCCGAGCCGGAAGCGAGTCCAGGCGGACCTGTTCTTGCCGACACGTTTCTTGTCGATATCGACGGTCAGGTCGTGCCCCTCCACGAAGCCAGAGAGTTGCGGTGCCGATCCGAATGCCGCGTCTTTGCGCGACAGGTCCAGCATTCGCGCGACGCTGTTCCAGGAGCGGTTGATCTGCCGATTGCGGCTCTTGGTGACGCCGATAGCGATCGCGGCGATGACGCCAAGAATGATGAGGACTTCGAAACCCATATTAGGTCACTGCATCGATGAGTCGGACTCGCGTTTTGCTGGTTTCACTTGTTCCAACGCGTTGGTCGTGGCGCCGGACTATTCGTTCGAACCTTCGTCGTCGTCGCTTTTCCGCTCACCGGCCACCGAGTAGGTCACCTGCGTTTTTCGGGTTTTCAAGAAGTCTTCCAGCGGTTCGCCGCGCATCGCGGCATAGATTTCCTGATTCGTCGTGCCGACAGCGGCGCCGAGTTTCTCCAGTATGAAAAAGATGACGCCGTATTGTATGAGCGCGCGCCAGTCGAGATTTCTGAGCATCTCCTTTTCTTCTTCGGTCAAATAGCCCCTGTCGTACGAACCTTCCCGATCGTAAAGGAAGCGGCCACGCAGCTCGGGCTGGATGATCCCGTGCAAGTACTTATTGAGACGGTAGGCCCTGCTGCTGCGATCGAAGTTGAACGGATAGGAACCTTCGATCTCGTTTACGCCGTCGTATTCCCGTTGAGCTTTTGCGAAATACGCTTCGGGACTTTCGCCCGATTCCTGGTCCGGTAAATCCTCGTATATGACGGTTGCCGTCGCAGTCATCGATTGGAGCGTATACGACTGATGGACCTTCTTGACTTTAGGTGTCATTGCGCCGCGCATGATCAGCCACATGATGACCTCCGCGCCCTCCATGCCGCCGCGCTTCGCATAATCGGCGATGGATACTTCAGTCAGCTTTTCAGGGTCGTTTTCGAGGAGATCCAGGAATTCCATATCCCATTCAGTGTTGTTGAACCCGGCGCGTTCTCCATGGATCTGGTGCGACAGACCGCCGGTTCCAACAACTACAACCTTCAAATCCTCGGGAAAGCTCTGGATGGCCTTGCGCAACGAGCGGCCGAGTTTGAAACAACGCCGCGCGGTTGGAATGGGAAACTCCAGAACGCCGACTTGTAGCGGCACGAGCTTCGTGGGCCACCCTTTTTCATGCGGCATCATCATCGACAGCGGCGAAAACACGCCGTGATCGAGGCCTTTGGCCTGAAAAAATGACAGGTCGAACTCGTCGGCCGTGAGTCCTTTGGCAATGTGCTCGGCCAGCGCCGGGTGGCCCTTGATGGCCGGCAATGGCCTGGGCCCTCCGCCTTCATCCGCTACTGGCCATTCGTCCGCAAAACCGAGCGCGAAGTGCGAATAGTGGTCGAAGAAAAAGGACGTCACGTGATCGTTGTAAACGTACAGCAGTACGTCAGGCGCCTTCTGCTCAAGCCATTCGTAGACTGGGACGAAGCCTTCGAAAATCGGTGCCCAGACCGGATCCTCGGCTTGCTGTGTATCGAAGGCGAACGCAATCGCAGGCGTGTGTGAGGCGGCAATTCCGCCAACAATAGTTGCCAATGGAGGTCTCGTTATCTGTGGGGCGACCCATCATTCTAGCGCAACGGTCAATCGCTCAGCGATCCTGCTTGTCGGCCTCGGGAGCGCGAAAGCAGTTGGACGCCAGACGCTCCGTCGCTATAGTCTGCGGCGCAGATATTTCCCGAGCGGGACGCATCTTGACCCACCCTGACGCGTCACGGCGCTAGTTACACGAGGCAGCTACATGGATCTTCGACTCAAAGGCCGTACCGCGCTCGTTACGGGCGGGAGTAAAGGCATCGGCAAGGCAATCGCGCGCGGTCTCGCTGACGAAGGTGTCAATCTCGTATTGTTGGCGCGCACCGCCGAAACGCTCACGGCGGCAGCGAAAGAGATTGAAAGCGCGACCAAAGTGAAAGTGCTCGCGCTGCCGACGGATATCCGCGACGACGCGGCGGTCAGCTCTGCGATCAAGCGCGCGCACGGCGAGTTCGGCACGGTGCACATACTGGTCAACAATGCGGGCGGGCCGATCAAGCGGCCCGAGCGTCAGATCACCTGGCCCTCGAGCGACTGGCTCGACGACGTCAATACCAAAACGCTCGGCATGCTGCGCGTTACGCAGGCATTACTGCCGCACATGCCGACCGATGGCAGCGGGCGTATCGTCAATATCAGCGGCATCGCCGGCTCAAGCGTCTTAACTTCCGCGATGACACACGGCCTGAACAATGCCGCGATGAACCATGTGACGTCGTATCTGGCTGCTGACCTTGCGGCTGCACGCATCACCGTTAACAGTGTGATTCCGGGTTTGATCGCCACGGAGTGGCGCGAAGGCTGGGCCAAGAGCTCCGCCAGTGAGCGACACCGGAACAAGGAACAGTATCTGGAGCAGATCTGCCGCGACTGGGGCATCGTCGCGAATCGATGGGGGACGATGCAGGAAGTCGCCGACGCCGTCGTGTTCCTTGCATCCGACCGCGCCGCTTATATCAATGGGGCAAAGTTGACCGTCGACGGCGGTTATACGATCAACGTTCGTTCGTGAGACGCGTGTTCAGTCGCCAGGCTGCACGGCGCAGTTAAATGTTTTTCTTGCGTTGCCTGGAATGTAGCGCCACTCAATTTCGAGCACGACCGGTTCGGTAAAGGTCTCGGCGTCCACAATCTCACCGGCCCAGTTCAGCACGCCGTTGTCGGGGTCCAGGTCGAAGCGCTCCGTGAGTCGGATTGATTCGCTTTGGCGAGTGCCGAGATCGTCGAAATACGGATAGCTGATGTCAGTCGTCTCGACGACAAGGTTTTCTCCATCCCAGCGTCCGACCGAATACCCCATGGGTGATGGTTCACGCGCGGCGTTCGCAGCATCAGCTTGCATGTAAATGGTTCGCACGCCGTCCCATTCCTCAAGGCGCAAGACGATGATTTCGTCGCGATCCTCGAATTCGATCGGGTAGGGGTTATCCATCGCGGCCGGCATGCCGGGCGGCTCGCAGTTGAGTGCCGGGTCATTTGCAGGATCCCACGCCGCTCGCGCTGCGCGGGCACTTGCAGTCAGCGGAAAGTCGATTAACCCCGCGCCGGTATTCGGAACGCTCACCGGCACCCAGACGCGGAAGATGTCGGTTGCCGCAGCAGCGTCTGCCGCGACAGCTGTGCGTTCCAGTTCGTAGTGTTCATCGAGGGCGGACAGCGTGAAGAACATCGAGACTAGTTCGCCATCGGCCGATACGATCGAGCGCGCGTACGCGATTGGTTCGCCTTCGCGTCCGGGCAGACCGGTGACTTCGACGAAGCCGCCCGGCGTTAATACTTCCTCGGTAACGCTCATTCTTTCGAGGCTGTTGACGGAGCCGGCTTCGATCTCCCAGCGCTGCTCGCTGCCGTCTTCGTTAGGCACCGACAACGTGAATCGCACGTGGGGATTCCGCCAGAAAACCGATTCGATTCGACCGCTAACCGTGATCGAGCCGTCGCGATCGTAAAGACCGCTGGCGGCGTGATGCGCATTCGCTACTTCAAGCCCGGCTGCCAAGAGCGACACTAACGGGAATGCGCCAAATAAGAACTCGTTTTTCTTCATCAGTGGATCCTAACGCAAACGACCGGACAAATGCCCGGTCGTTTGGTCTGTTTCCTCGGTCGACGTCTCGCACAGGGAGAGCCGCCGATAGTGCTGGCAACTAGTCGCGCGACATGAACAATCGCAGCACGTACCAGAACATCAGCGCGATCGAAGCGAAAAGCCCGAGTGCCGCTGCAACATGTTTGTCTTCCGGGTAGTGATGCAAAATATTTGACGTGTCATACAGCACGGCCGCGCCGGCGAAGCCGATCATCGCGACCGAAAACCATGTGCCGAGCACGAATCCGAATAACACGCTGGCGACGATACCGACGAGCGCCAGCACGCCGACCCACATGATGATGCCACGGAGGAAGGAAAAATCCTTGCGCGTAATGAATGCGACCGCCGTCAATCCACCTGTGCCGAGCAACGTGACACCGGCGGCGCTTTCGATGATGCCTGGCGACTGGAGCATCGCTAGATACAGCATCGGGACAAAGATGATCGCCTCAGCCAGTACGAATCCTGCCAGGGCGAGGTATTGCATCGGCTTCGATTCGACGCGATGAGCCACGTGAGTTGCGAACCAGCCAACGATCATGAAAGCGCCGAGGACTAGCAGCCAGTTGACGCCGAGCATACGAATCGCGAGCTGTTCGCCCATGCTCGAGCCTTGCCCGTCTGCGCTGAAGAGATAGCTCTCGATTGCGCCAAAGCCGAGAATGGCAAGCGCGACATGACCGTAAACTCGCCAGATGAATGCGGCGCGACTGTCTCTGTCAAGCGCCGAGACTGGCGTAAATGCATGTACAGCCTGATTCATCGCTTACTCCATAATGATTTCGTAACTTAGCCAATCTTAGCAAATGAGAAGCACTACTATTTATACTGGGTCCTCAAATCCAGAAATCAAGCGGTAGTCACGCCCGGGAGAAGCAATATGACCAATCGACGCGCGTGGTCTGTGATGTCGTTGCTGGCGGCGGCCGCTGTGACTGTGTCCTGTGTGCAGGTTACGGCTGCGATCAGTGAGCAGGATCTCGAAAGCTGGCTTGCGGCTTACGGGGCCGCCTGGGAGGCGAAGGATCCTGCGCAAGTCGCCGCGCTCTTCACTGAAAACGCGCTGTATCAAGAGACGCCATACGCTGAGCCTTATCGCGGGCGTGACGGCATCGCGAGCTACTGGGCCTCGGTTACGGCTGATCAGGCTGATATCGAATTCCGATCCGAAGTTATCGCCATCGAGGGGATCACTGGCGTTGCGATCTGGTCAGCAAACTTTCGATCGATCGCCGGTGATGTGTCGGTCGGCCTGAACGGTGTCTTTATTCTCGAGTTTTCCGATACGAGTCACGTTAAGTTGCTTCGCGAATGGTGGCACGCTCGCTAAAAAAGTTCGTATTCGCCTCAGTCAAGCGCCAATCCGAACAGCCTGATCGCGTTGTCGCGTCCAATCGCGCGCTTTTCATTCGCTGAAATAACGTCGGTTGCATCAAACCAGTCTGTCGCGTCTTCCATTTTCTCGAACGGATAGTCGGCGCAGAAATAGATCTTGTCGTGATCGAGGACGTCGAGCGTGCAGCGAAACGCCGCGTCGTTGAAGTTACCGCTGGTGGTAATATGAAAGTGCTCCCGGAAGTAGTCACCGAGCGGCCGCTTGCCGCGGTAGCCGCGGCGCGAAAAACGCATGCGGGCGTCGATACGCCACAGCCCGAACGGAATGTTCTCGCCGAGGTGTCCCAGGCAGATTCTTAAATTCGGGAAGTCGTCAAATACGCCGGAACCGCAAAGCCTGAGCGCATGAGTCGACGTTTCGACAGCAAAGCCCCATGGCGC
>Ga0224508_10004863_pt1 | contig 10905 bp, 8 predicted proteins | sample SF_Jan12_sed_USG_4_FD_170157 | JGI IMG/M metagenome (GOLD analysis project Ga0224508, IMG submission 170157) | Sediment microbial communities from San Francisco Bay, California, United States - SF_Jan12_sed_USGS_21 | ecosystem: Environmental > Aquatic > Marine > Sediment | place: USA: California... | reverse complement strand
CATGGCGCGTGCGGTCGTGCGGGCAATTGTCAGTCAGTTCCGCTACTACTCTGAAAACCGATGGACGAAGGCGCCTTTCAAAGAAAAGGTGCATCTATGCCTCGAGGTGGCCGCTGCAATAATGCCTCGCTTGGCAGTGATGGTGGCAGGTCACTGGGTTGAGGGTGTGGCGTTGTTTGTGCTCGGTTGGCTGATTGGCGCAATCATCCTGCTCTATCTTTTTGCCTATGTTGTACACCGTCCGCACGAACAGGTAGGGCGTTATGTCGATACGTCAACGATCGTGCTTCCGCGACCGCTGCACGCGTCGATTACCTGGTTGTGGTTGTTTCAAAACTATCATTCCATCCATCACTTGTTTCCACGCGTGCCTTTTTACAAGTACGCACAGCTTTATGGGGAACTCGAAGAAATCATGCTGGCCAAGGGTGCGCCAATCCATCGCATCACATTACATCGGATGGAAGCGGGCAAAAACACGAATCGGTGGTCTGAGAGAAAACGAGAGGCTCACTGAAGCTATCTCAACTGAAGGCTGAGGGAGGCCCGAATCAATCACGCTCCCGCTACAAAAACACAGGCCGGTCCGAAGGCATGGCGCGCTCGCAGTGGCGGCGAAGGGGCGAAGGCAATCTCGCCTCTTCTCTGCGTTGATCCCTAAGTACAGTTAGGCGACACTTCAGTGCGCCTTCGAGATTCGTGCCATGGACATCGACCAATGCGCATTGGGCTCGGTCAAGCGGATTCAGGCTCATTCTCTGGCCGCATCATAGAAACGCAACAACAATTCAGAAGGTATCTATGAAAAACCTGTCCGGGATCGTCGTTCTGATGTTGATTGTCGGCTGCGCCGATGTCGCCGTCATTGACAGTTCAACAGGACTGATCTGCGAGTGGGGTACACGAGAATTCGACTTGTGTCGATATGGCACACATGACGAGATGATTGAGGCGCTCATCCAGGAAATGGATCTCGATGAAAAAATTGGTCAGATGACGCAATCCGTCTGGCACAACGGTGTATCTCCGAGGATCATTCGTCAAAAAAATATTGGTTCGATTATTCACACTGACGGTCCAACGCCTGGCCCCAGCGCGACGGATTGGGCCGATAAATTCGATGAGTTTCAGGCAGAAGCACTGAAAACCCGCCTGGGTATTCCATTACTCATCGCGGTGGATGCGATACATGGGCAGAACACTTTCGAAGGTGCGGTGGTCTTCCCGCACAACATTGGAATGGCCGCTACCAGAAACATGGCTCTGATTAAACGCGCAGCAGAGATAACCGCGAAAGAGACGGCGGGAACCGGCTTCAACTGGACCTTCTCACCGTGCATCGCGATGCCACAACATGAACATTGGGGAAGAGTCTATGAGGGCTTCACCGAAGATAGAGACATAACCACCGCAGCTGCTATTGCATCGATACGGGGACATCAGGGCGCGAGCCTCGCGGACCGCTACACGGTAGCGGCTACCGCCAAACATTTTATTGGTGACGGCGCGACGAATGGCGGAGTCGAGGGCGGCAACGCGATGATGTCTGACGAAGTTATGAGGGAAACTTACCTTCCACCGTATGCTGCAGCCGTCAATGAGGACGTCGCGTCGATAATGCTGGGGTTCAATTCATATGGCGGCATCAATATGCATCAGCATGCAGAGTTGGTGACCGGAGTACTAAAAGAAGAACTTGGCTTCGAAGGCGTGGTGGTAAGCGATTGGAATGGCGGGTTGCGTTTCGGCGATCCGCATACGGTGATCAACGCCGGAGTCGACATTGCGATGCAGCCTGGCAACCACGAGAAATTCATGGCTAGCGTCAAGAGGTCGGTAAATGATCAGACGATACCCATGAGCCGTATTGACGACGCAGTACGCCGTATTCTTCGTATGAAATTTAAACTCGGCTTGTTTGCCGATCCGTTCGCCAAGAGGGAGTTTGCGGATACCGTAGGTTCCGCGGAGCACAGAATGGTTGGCAGGCAGGCAGTGAGAGAATCGTTGGTTCTTCTGAAAAGTGAAAACGGTGCATTGCCCTTAAGCCCGTCCGACAAAATAGCCGTCGTTGGCCGGCATGGAAACAATAGCGGACTTCAAAGTGGCGGTTGGACTATTCGGTGGCAGGGACAGAGCCATAGCTACGCCGGCGCCACAACAATATACGACGCGATAAACGCCGTAGGATCCGGTGTTGAGTACGCGGAGGACGGATGCTATGCCGAAATGGCCGCGGACAAGGCCGTTGTCGTGGTTGGAGAAGCCCCCTATGCCGAATCTCTGGGAGACACGAGTGACCTCAGCTTGAGCGATGAGCACAAGAGCCTGATCAGCGGCTGCAAGGATCTCGGCAAGAGAGTCATCGTGCTTCTCATTTCCGGAAGGGTGCTGGCTGTTGAGGACGAATTGACCAAGAGTGATGCATTCATTGCCGCTTGGCTGCCGGGCTCAGAGGGAGCTGGTGTCGCCGACTTCCTTTTCGGCATAGACGGGTTCAAGCCCAAAGGCAAATCTCCTTACTCATGGCCGGCCGATTTGACTGATTTCCCGCTTGCGCAGTACGCAGAGCACGCGTTGTTCCAATTTGGGTACGGCCTGGAGGACTACTGAGAGTTATTCGTCAAAGATCAGATGAATCCAGCATGCCGGGCGCAGGCAGAGATTCGAGAAGCAGTTCGGGGTGGAAGATCGTGCACGAGCACGGAACATTGAGGAGTCAATAGTCGATTCAGCGGCACTTGTAATGCGCATGTGCCGATCGCAAGTACCTATCCTTGGTCCGCCTCCATTTCAACGATCCGTTCCGCAATAGAGACCGTAAGATACTCGAGTAAGTCGTCGGAGTTTACGAACCATTCGTGTTGAATCCCAATCCCACGAGGATTGTAGGCAACCTCCCAATCATGGACGGCATCACTGACCGTCGTACCGACGTGCCACGCTGCAATCCAGGTCCCATCAACGTCATTCAGTTCCACCACCGCGATAACCTCGGAGTAGGGACCTTTAGCGTAGCCAACCTTCAACTTGTATTTGTCGGTCGCATGGGACAATTCATCCAGCTTCGGCCGAATACCTTGGAATCGCTTCCCGGCCTCGTCTGTATCTTGATATTCGTTCTGCCGAAGCTTCTCCGGCCGCTCACGTTCTTTCCTGATATTTTCTTTTATCTGATCTTTGAGATTGGGCATCTAAGTCCTCAGGTCAGCTTTCGATCGTAATATCTGCTAATTAAATCAAGTATGGCGATTGCCATGTGTTCATCAGTAATTACAGCATAGCTTATGCTGCTAAATCTGTACGTAGAAGCCTTGCGCGCCCACCCTGACTTGGGAGTTCCGCTAGGGTTCTCGACATTCAGCGGTGAGAAAAGCAGGGCCACAATATCGACGACGGCACAGCATCCGGCGCGGCCAGTCGAGGCAAAAGGTAATACAGTTCTGAAACTGGACCTGGACGTCTTGCCATTCCCTTCGAAGTAATGCTTCGCAAGGAGATTGGCAACAGCGCGCCGAACGATGGACTGGGTCTGTCCACAGTGCACGGATGGGGACTTGCAGCACTGCAAACGAGTGGCGAAATCACGTATTTCATTGACGATGTGGACCTGCGCCGCATACCGCTGTTCGAAAGCGTGCCAGCAGGCCTGTCGCGGGAAGAAGACGTCTGGAGTCCCACCAACGAGTTGCCAATGTATGGAGAGCACGAGAAGACGGAGTGGCAGAAGGAAGCGGACGAGCAATTTCTTGCCACCGTTCTTCCCGATTTTGACGGTGACCGCGAGGCGGCCGCCGAGCAGTTTGCGCGCGCTGGCTGGAATTCCTAGGGCTTACTTTGGTAGGCCCTTCGCCGTTTTGGGTTGGGTACGCCCACCACTCACCATGTACTTCAATCTTCTGGCGCCGTATTTCCGGTTAAACGCTCGAGCCTGACGACCTCCGCCCTGGTCTCGGTGGCGGAGAGAACTTCGACGCGGTACCCGTTCCAGGTAATCGCATCGCCCTTTCGGGGAATCCGCTCGAGCCGCGAGGACAATAAGCCGCCAAGCGTGTGAATGTCGACGTCCGGGCTCCATGGAATATCGAGGTGCTTGGTGAGCTTCAGCAACTCAATCGTCGATAGTACATGCACGGCACCGTCTTTCTGCGGCCAGAAATCCTCGCTTGGTCGGTCGCTCTCGTCGATAATTTCTCCCACGAGTTCCTGGAGCACGTCTTCGAACGTCACTATGCCCTCGGTGCCCCCATATTCATCGACGACGATGGCCATGTGGTGTCGGGCGGCCTGAAAGGCCTGCAACAGACTGGTGAGCGGTTTCGTCGCCGGAATGATGAGTGGCTCACGCATCAGCGTAGGCCAGTCGATGACATCGGGATCATCCAGCAGCGACAGCAAGAGTTCTTTGGCGAGAACCACACCGGAGACGTCGTCGAGCCGGCCTGTCGGCGTGAATGGAAAACGGCTGTACCCGGATTGCTGGATCATGCGCCTGATGTCGTCGGCGCTTTGTTCTTTGCTGAGAGCCACTATTCGCTGCCGCGGCACCAGGACGTCGGCCGCCCGCAGTTGATGCAGACGCGTCGCGCTCACGATGATGCCCGCGGTGCGCGCTCCGACGACGCCCTCCTGTCGACCGATCGCGGTCAGGAGTCGGATCTCCTCGACCGATGTTTCGTGGAGTGCTTTCGATCCACGAATCCCGCGCGAGACTTTGCCCGCTAGCGTGACGAACGGGCCGAGAACCACCGTCAGCCAATGAATGGAATGTGCGACCGGTGAGGCCAGCACATTGGCAAAGGTTACGCCAAGAGTTTTCGGAACAATCTCGGAAAACAGCAGGACGGCGATCGTGAAGACTGCAGAGAATACCCACAGCGACTGCTCGCTGAATACGTCCACATAGCTTGCACCGGCCACCGTCGCACCGATCGTGTGAGCAATCGTGTTGACGATCAGGATGGCAGCGATGGGCACGTCGATCTTCTTCTTGAAGCCTTTCAGGAGCTGTCCGGACCGCCGTCCAGAACGCACAAGGAGTTCGACCTGGGCTGGCCGTATAGAGAGGAGTACGGACTCGAAGATCGAGCACAGAAAAGAAACGACCAGGGCAACGGTGACCGCGGTTACGAAAATAAACATGACCCCTCCGGAAGTTTGAATCGCGCCAAGCCTTGCGCTATTACCCTGTTCGGGAAACATCAGCGTACACAATGGCTGCTCGCGGCAAAAGCGGCCTGACGCGGTGGGTCACGCAGCCGCTACCAAAAGATGTGCCGATCCCCGAAATATGGACCGGAATTTTTCTTGCCCGGTGTGGGACAATTCCCTGTCTGCGGAGGACGAACTTGCGACGTTGCTGGAAGACGCCCGCCTCGTGCCGAGTGCCAGGGCTGGCCCGACGAACCGATTGAAAAGTGAGTGACAGGAGGCGACCCATGCGTGGCTTGAAGGGCAAGAACGTATTAGTGACAGGTGGGGCAAGCGGTATCGGCCAGGCCACCGCGGCACGTTTCCTCGAAGAGGGCTGCGCCGTTTGTGTGCTCGATCGCAGTGCCGATGCACGAGCTCGGGTTGCCGAGGAGCTGCCTGGTTTGGCGGCCGTGATCGACGCTGACGTGTCGGACATGCAGCAGGTGCGCGCCGCTGTACAAGAAGCGATCGATAGTATGGGATCGGTCGACGTGCTGATCAATAACGCCGGCATCAGCATTCGTCACGACTTCCTCGACATTACGCCGGAGGAATGGGACGCGGTATTGGGAGTGAACCTCACGGGCATCTTCAACATGGCGCAAACCGCTGCGCGGCACATGGTCAACAAAGGTTCCGGCGTGATTGTCAATACGGCGTCCACGGCGGGAAACAATGGCTACCCGCATTACGCCGACTACAGCGCCAGCAAAGGCGGGGTCATCGCGCTGACCCAGGCTATGGCGCTGGAGCTGGCTCCGGTTGTCCGCGTGAATGCAATCTCCCCCGGCTATGTGCTGACGCCGATGCAGCGTGCCGAATATACGGACGAAATGCTGAATGCGGTAAATCGGAAGATTCCGCTGGGGCGCCACGCCAAACCGGAGGAAATCGCTGCGCTGTTCGCATTCCTCGCATCAGATGACGCAGCGTTCGCCACCGGCCATGTTTACGTCATGGACGGTGCGGAGACCACTGGCGGACTCTGCAGCCAGTGGTCACACGAATAAGCAAATGTCGGAGACTTCGCAAATGAGACTGGAAGGAAAGGTAGCCTTGATAACCGGCGGAACCTCGGGGATCGGCAGTGCAACCGCCATACGATTTGCAGGCGAGGGTGCAGCGGTCGCGATCACCGGGCGCAATCTCGAACGAGGCGAGCAAGTTGTTCAGGACATCGTTGCCGATGGCGGCCAGGCCCTGTTTATACGTTCGGATGTGCGCAGCGCAGTCGATTGTCGTCACGCCGTTGCTCAGACGCTCGAGCGTTTCGGCAAGATCGATGTGTTGTTCAACAACGCGGGGGTATTTCATCCGAAGAGCGTTCCGGATTGCACGGAGGAGGAATGGGACGAGACCATCGATTCCAGTTTAAAGGGCGCCTTTCTGATGTCGAAGTTCGTGTTGCCGTCGATGATTGAACGCGGCAGTGGCTCTATCATTCACACGAGCTCGGGTTGGGGGATCCTCGGCGGCGACAAGGCGGCGGCGTACTGCGCAGCCAAGGGTGGATTGATAGTTATGGCCAAGGCAATGGCGATCGATCACGGCCCCGACGGCATTCGCGTGAACTGTGTGTGTCCTGGCGATGTGTTGACACCGATGCTTCCCGACGACGCCGCCAAGCGCGGCATGTCGTGGGACGATTACGCCGTTGGGGCGGCAGACCGGCCTCTCGGTCGCATCGGCACTGCCGAAGACATCGCCAACGCGGTGCTGTTTCTGGCCTCTGACGAGTCATCCTTCGTGACCGGTGAGGCTTTGGTCGTCGACGGTGGTGGCATCGCCGGTTGAGCGAGGCGGCGGCTGACCCGAAGGCGTCGGACTAGGTACATCCCGGAATGGACCAACTTCTCGTGAGCCGCATAACGCCTCCGACAAAGGCAAATCTGACGAAAGTCAGTCACGCAAAGCCACGGGTCCTCGCTTCCTCCGAGAAGCTCATCATCCGTTTTTGTGATTCCTGCGGTGTCGACGCCGTAGAGGCCAGGATTGCGAAGGAAGAGTTTCTCATTACGGTTCGTGAATTGATGCAGCACATGAACGCCAGGTATGACAACCTGGATCCGAAAAAGGGTGCGGCCTTGTCGCCGACAGAAACGCTTGTAAGTGTGCATGCGCTGACAATGCTCGTTGATACTCTGGCAGCAACCGAATTAGAGCAATTCGCTGCTCATCCGTATATCGAATAGCTGAATTGCACCTGGTCTTTCACATAAGGGCCGAAAATGAGCCGCAGCCGGCATGCTGAATTGCCCTCAACCAGCCGAATAATGCATACTCAACTGCAGCAGCATATTGCTCGACTCACGCAGAATATGCTGCTCTAGAAGAAATAAGGCTTCGAGCCGTGGCGCAAGAATAAGATGAAAAGTGAAGGCCCACTGAATGACGGAATTCATGGTGCAGATGATCGCCATAGTAAACGCAACGAATTTGACGACGCTGTAACTTCAGACATTCCGGAGGCATTGTCGAAGTACTTCGATGATGACGAAGCGGCAGATCAGCTGCACGACGTAATAGCTACGAATATTGACCTGTCGGCGCACATCGATCCGGATGACGATTTGTTTCTGGAGCCGGGCCTTCATCTTAACGACCGCTACGAAATAATCGAACTCGTAAACTCCGGCGGCATGGGACTTGTCTACAAAGCTGCAGATCGCCAGCGGATTGCTGACGGCGCTGACAAGACATACGTCGCGATAAAGATTCTGCGTCAATCATTGGCCGCGCCAGAGACGCTGCGCCTCGCACTCGAACGAGAAGCATCTCGGGCACAGTCTCTTGCGCATCCAAACATCATCAAGATCTTCGATTTCGCCGAGCACGAAGGAAAGTTCTTCCTGGTGATGGAATGGTTGGAGGGAGAGTCCGTCAATGACTTGCTGCGGCGCACGCGGGGCCAACAACTTGCGCAGGAATTTGCCTGGCCGGTTATTGCAGGAGCTGCAACCGGCCTGCAATATGCGCACTCGAACAACATCGTGCACGCCGATATCAACCCGTCGAATATCTTCATTACAGACGATGACGAGATCAAGTTGCTGGATTTCGGTGTCGCCAGACAGTGCGATGAGCAGGATCGGGACGAAGCAGGCAAGCGCTTTTCCTGGGTGACGCCAACATACGCGAGTCCCGAGGTTTTGTCGGAGGAAACACCAGTATTCGAAGACGACGTCTTCTCCCTGGCTTGCGTCGCCTACCGATTATTGAATGGCTCCCATCCATTCGGCGGATCACCGTCAATCGTCGCCAAAAAGAAGAACCTGGCGGTGGAACCGATACAAGGGCTTGCAGAAGAAGACTGGAAGATTCTGCGTCAGGCTTTATCGTATCAGCGAGAGGATCGCCCCAAAACGGTCAGCGGATTCTTGCGAGATAGGCAGGGCACGAGCGCAGTCGGAAAAAGGAGCCCATGGTTTGCGCGCGAAAAGTCACCTTGGCACTTGATGGCCGCAGTGGGCGCGATCGCGGCACTTGCCGGATTCTTGTGGTTGCTGAGAGGGGAACCTCAAGACGACTTCGTACCACCCGTCGCCACACAGGCCGGTGAAGAAGCAAGCGCTGCAGAGACGGCGGACACGACCACGTCGGCTGAGGTCGAATCTCTTCTGAGTGAGGCGTCTCAAGCGATGAATGAGCAGCGTTTTGTTTTGCCCGATGACGCTAATGCACGGCTCTTTTATCGCGAGGTGCTGGGTCTCGAGCTTGCGAACCCTACTGCGCTCCGGGGTCTGCGGGCTGTAAGCGATGAGTTTGTGCGGCGGGCGACTGAGGCAGTACGTGCTGATGATTTGGACCAGGCTTATAGTGCCGTCGCCACCGCCGCGGAAACGGATGCAGCAAATCCAGCTATCGAGATGGTTGAACAGGTAATTGTCGCCCAAGGTGATGGCGTACTTGCCGATGCCCGCACGGCAGTGGCGGTAGCGGACTTCGAGACTGCAGCCGTACTCTTGTCCCGTGCAGAGCGCTACAGGCACATCGATCCGGGTGCGATCCAGTCAATCCGCCAGCAAATCTCGCGCGTTGCGCAAGACGAGCAGTTCCTCGACAGTCTCGCGAGTGCGAACGCGCTCATCGCAGCCGGCCGACTAACCGCACCAGTCGGTGATAATGCCCATGCGGCACTCGTGGCGCTGCATCAGGTCCATGGCGATGACCTGCGATTGCTTGATTCGATGGAACGGCTGGGGGAGCGTCTCTTGACGCGTGCGGCTTTTGCGACCGCGGCTGGTCGCCTCACGGAGGCTACGGAGTTGCTCGATGCCGTCGATACACTCGGTGTGCTGGCGCCAGAGGTCATATCTGCACGGGAGTCGATACAGGTCGCCAATGGCGGGTCCGAGATGCAAGAGGCGCCGGTAACTGTGTTACCGGAAGAACCGGGCAGCAATTTGACCTTACCAGGAACCGTAGCGGCTGCTGTCGCGGAGGAGCTCGCAGTCAGCACGGATAGTGAAGATACGACCGTAGCCGCCGCTGTCGCGGAGGAGCTCGCAATCAGCACGGATAGTGAAAATACGACCGTGGCCGCCATCGCCAATGTGCCGCAGGCAACCCAGGACCTGGAACCTGCTCCCGATTCCATTGTCGCTGCCGCACCAGTCGATGAATCGCCACCGCTAAGGCTGCAAAGCATTGAGCAGTTTGGAATCAAGAAATACGTTGCGCCGGTCTTCCCTCGCCGCGCACGCCTGCGCGGTGTTTCCGGCCTGGTCGAAGTCGGTTTTAACATCAACATTGACGGAAGCACGGACGTTATAGATGTTCTGCGTGCCGAGCCTGACGATGTATTTGTGTCCAGCGCAGTGAAAGCTGTGAAGCAGTGGCGCTTCGAGCCGCAGGAGGAAGTTTTCCGGGCTCAGATCACTCTGAAGTTCGAATCACCCCGGTAAGCAAGGATCCTGGTTGCATTTTGGCGGCAACAGAAATTAATCAGCAGCCGAGAGATGGTGGGCGATACCGGTCTCGAACCAGTGACCTCTGCAATGTGAATGCAGCGCTCTCCCAACTGAGCTAATCGCCCGCCCTGAGCAATGATTCTACACTTGTTTGGTCGACGCGTAATAAGACGTGGAGCGAATGACAAGAGAATCTATTTGTTTGTCGGGTACCGTGTCTCGAGCGCGAACAGGCGTCGCATGCGCTCCGCGCAAGCACGGCGTGTCGCATCCAGGTCTATCTCCTCGTTCGCGAAGCGCCGTTGCCGACGGAAGTACTCGGCTGGATCGGTACCGTCGGGCTCTATACTGATTCGATAGCTAGCACCATCGAAAACCTCGTAGAGGGGGAACAGACCGCTCGCCACTGCCAGGCGAACCAGTTGCACGGAATCTTCCGATTCCGACTTCCAGCCCGTGGGGCAGGGAGAGTGCATCAAAAGAAAGCGCATTCCCGTAATCGAAAACGCGGTCGACATCTTATCGGCGAAATCGTCCGGGTGTGCGACGGACAGCGTTGCGGCATAGGGAATTCGGTGAGCAGCCATGATCGACATGATGTCTTTCTTGCCCTCTGTTTTCCCCCACGGTGTCGTTGTCGTCCGGGCGCCGGCCGGGGTTGCAGAGGAGCGCTGGCCGCCAGTATTGCCGTAGATCTCATTGTCGTAACAAATGTAGATAATGTTCTCGTTGCGCTCGGCGGCTGCGGACAGGGTGGCCAATCCTATGTCGTAGGTGCCGCCGTCGCCCGCCCAACAAATAA
>Ga0224508_10004862_pt1 | contig 10905 bp, 5 predicted proteins | sample SF_Jan12_sed_USG_4_FD_170157 | JGI IMG/M metagenome (GOLD analysis project Ga0224508, IMG submission 170157) | Sediment microbial communities from San Francisco Bay, California, United States - SF_Jan12_sed_USGS_21 | ecosystem: Environmental > Aquatic > Marine > Sediment | place: USA: California... | reverse complement strand
ACGTATCCACATCGAACGTGTAATGCTGCCACATCCCCACGGGAGGCTGTACGCCCTCGGCACTGGTGGTCAGCGATACCTCGGTGGCCGGGGTCGCACTGGGACCCTCCAGTTTGAGGAACCACTCGCCGGGGTCCGGCGCCGTTGCACTCGGCGCGGTGGCTAAGAACACGTCGAACTCGAGGGTACCGCCGGCAAAATCGCTCAGGTCTTCGCCGGTTGCAGCGTCTGCCTCGAAACCGGCGACCGTCGGCGCGGCAAGATACAGGTACTGTGCGACATTGCCGTAGGCCGGGTCCATCGAATCAACTTCCGAGGGCACCGAACCGCCACAGCAATCGAACAGTGACCAGCCCGCTCCGAGGGATTCGGTAAAGATCTGCCCTGGTGGCGGCAGGAACTGGACGTTGTCGATCCACACGACCGCACCGTTTCCGGTTCCCCAGGTGGGGAATACCATCACGAGCTTGACGGCATCCAGAGGGAAGCCCAGGTCATCAAGGTTGAAGGTGTAATGCTGCCAGCCGCCCACCGTCGGCTGTACGCCTTCGACGCTGGCCGTCAGCGACACCTCCAGAGCCGGGGTTGCACTCGGGCCTTCCAGCTTGAGGAACCACTCGCCGGGGTCCGGCGCGGTTGCAGATGGCGCGGTGCCTAAGAACACATCGAATTCGAGGGTACCGCCGGCAAAACTGGTCAGGTCTTCACCACCGGCTGCGACCGCCTCGAAACCGGCGACCGTCGGGGCAGCAAGATACAGGTACTGTGCGACATTGCCGTAGGCCGGGTCCATCGAATCAACTTCCGACGGTACCGAACCGCCGCAGCAGTCAAACAGTTGCCAGGCCGGATCGGGAGCGTCGATATAAATCTGACCCGGTACGGGGTCACCACCACCCGTCGGCGGTGGTGGCTCGGCGTCCGCAGGCGCGTTGATACCGCAACCATTGGGCGTGGGATGACCGCAGACCAACTGGATGTTATCCAGCTGCACGTGGGCCATGCCCGTGGGTTCGAGCACGAACAGATTGAGGACCATGCTGGTATCGAGAGTCAATGCAGTGGGATTCTCGACTGGATCGACAAACGGATTGGCTAACAGGTCATTCACCCTCACACTGACCGTGGTCCACTCGTCCTGCGGCAAATCGGCCACAGGCAGCTCGACGGTTCCCAACGCCGGATAAGTGCTGTCCATCTTGACGAGCAGGGAGCTGGCAGCATCGGTGCCGGCACTGTCGATATAGAGGTCGAACTTCAGCTCGGCAGCATGCAACCTCCAGAACTCGGGATTGTTCCCCATGCCGTACAGGGAAATGACTTCGGTGTCTGCCGCGAAGATGCCGATGTTGCCCTTATCGATCGTGTTGACATCGATCACCGTGCCACGAGATGCATCCGCGGCCGCAACTTCGCTCAATACGATGGCGCCGCCATTGTCCCAGAGGACGGAGAGCCCCAGATCCCGGGTGAACAGCGTGCCACCGACATCCCAGCTGAGAGGAACGGTAGCATCGTCGTAAAGGTCTATGGTGTTGACGAATACGTCCTCGGCTGCTGGCCGTGGAGCGGAGTCATCAACAAAGGAGGCGCAGCCGGTTCCTGTTACAGTGTCGGCAGAACACTCCCAGACGCGCACGTAATCGACCAGCATCTCGGCTGGAAATACGGTTTCCGCGGCGACATCGCCGGGCAGGTTACCACCAACCGCCAGGTTCAACAGGACGTGAAAATCGACATCGAACGGAGCTTCCTCGGCCCCTGCGACGTAGCCCGTGTCCAGACCACCGTAATAGTAGTTGTAATAGGTCTCTGAACCGATGCTCAGAACGTGGACACCATCGACGTACCAGCGAAATTCATCCTGGTCCCACTCGATGGCGTAAGTATGAAAATCCTCGTCCGGTGCGGTTACATCGACAGGCGTGCCCTTCTGTTGGTGTAGCGGCCAAGGGAAGCCGTAGTGCAGGGTGACAAAGACATCTTCCGCCGCGGTGCCGGCATTGATGACTTCCATGATGTCGACCTCGCCGCTAGAGGCCCAGTGGGGGTCCAGCGGCCCGGCCGGGTCGGGGCGATAGGGGTAGGGCGAGTCGGTCGGCAGCATCCAGAACGCCGACCAGAGGCCCTGGCCAGCTGGAGTCTTGACCCGGGCTTCGACACGGCCATACGTGATGTCGAGCTTGTCTTTCGAGCGCAGGCGAGCCGAGGTGTAGGGGTAAGGGGCGACGACTTCCTCTTGTCTCGCGGTGATGACCAGGTTGCCGTCTGCGACCGTGGCATTCTCGGCGAGATACCATTGCTGCTCTCTGTTACCCCACGAGGGTTCCGGCAGAGGAGGATCCGCTTCGTTTATGTCAGTGCCGTCACCGATCTGCGGCGTCCAGTTGGCGTCATTGACAGCCGTACCCTCGAACTCGTCACTCCAGATCATCGTCCAGCCGAATTCTTCCAGGGTGTCAGGAACGTTTGTAACCGTGATCGAGACATCGGCAGTGGCCGACGCACCTTTGGCATCCGTCATCGTGTAGGTGAAGGAGTCTTCACCGAAAAAGTCGAGGTTCGGCATGTAGGTGAAAGTGCCGTCTGCCGCCATGTCGACGACGCCGTTGCCTGCCGCGCCAGCGGTATAGGTGCGGCCCGGATGAACGGAATCATTCACGGATACGTCACCCGCGAGCATCGTGTCTTCTTCAACCGTATAGCTGTCAGCCCCAGGCTCCAGCGCTGGGTCATCGCCCGAGCGTTCATCTCTCTCACAGCCTGACAAGGCGATTGTCAGAACCAACAGAGACAGCAGCATGGCGTATTGACGGAGGTCTCGCTTAAGGATTTGAATTGTCATGGTTTTTTCCCAGGTTATCGGCAACAGATCCGACGGTCTTAACGTGTTTAATTGTTGTCAATTTCTAATTTGTTTGCTCAAATGTCAGCAACCGAACGTTGATGGCCCGGTCACTTTCAGGTGAAGCTACCGGGGCGCTGCCATTTGCAGGTTTTACTGCCGGAAACCGCTTATGAACGATTTCGAGAGCAGTATCTATAGCTACTATTACAAAAATATGACAGCGCTGTCAACAAATAGCCCGACGCTGTCGAATTACGTTGCAAAAAGCGGGTGCGCCACGCCTAGTCGGGCGCCGGTCCGGTCGATTCACGGATCTTGATTGTTGCCGGCACGACTTCCGTGCCCTTGGCGACCTCGCCGCCGCCATTGCTGTTAATCAACATTTCGGCGGCTCGCTCGGCCATACGCGCCAGCGGCTGGCGTATGGTTGTTAGTGCCGGGTCTACCTGTCGGGCAAGCGTGATGTCGTCGAAACCCGTAACGGACAACTGACCCGGTACATCGATGCCCAGGCGATTCGCCGTACGAAGGACACCGGCTGCCATGTCGTCGTTTGCGGCAAAGATCGCGGTGGGACGATTCTTGCGCTTGAGCAATTTCTCGGCGCAGGCCTCGCCTGAACCAAACGAATTGTCGCCGGCGGCGACGAGTTGTTCAGAGAACTCCAGGCCACTCTCGTCAAGGCCGTCCTGGTAGCCGAGAAAGCGATTGGCGACTGCCGCGTGGTTCGGGTCGCCCGTAATAAATGCAATCCGTTTATGTCCCAACCCGGCCAGGTATCGGGTCATTTCGGCACAAACTTCCCTGTCATTGGTCGACACGGATAATTGTTTGCCATTTGTCTTGCCGGGTGAAATTCGCACGAAAGGCGTTCCCGTTGCCTCGATGGCGCGCACTATTTTCGGCATGTTCGACAAGGGCGCAGCAACGATGATGCCGGCAGGTCGCGTTTCCTCAATTAAGGATTTCAGCTCTACCCCGACTTTTTTCTTCCGAAAGTCACAAGGATGAATCAGCAACTCGGAGAGGGCCGACCTGCAAGCTTTGAGAGCACCGTGTTGCATTCTGATGATATAGCCTGAACTCGGCAGCTCGTAAGCAGCGGGGTCATCGTAGACGAGGCCGATCAGGTGTGAGCGATGGCTCGCCAGGTTGCGGGCGGACTGGTCAGGACGGTATTTGAGGACAGCTATTGCCTGTTCGACCCGCTCCCTTGTCGACGGTCGCACATTCGGCTCGTGGTTGACGACGCGGGACACGGTCTTTATCGATACGCCGGCAACCTTGGCCACGTCGAAAATGGTGGCTCTAGACATTGGCGTCAGGCTTATTGGACTGATTTCTTCTCGTTCGCATTCTACGCAGAATTACAACGCGATCTGACAGCGCTGTCAAATTTATTCTGTTGCAAACCAGTTATTTGGCTAAAATGCGCTGACAATTATCGAGGAACAAGTTCGGCGTAGAGCTCTCGCATTGCCAGCTTTGGCGTTCTTGCGACGGTAAACAATCCCCAGTGCTTCTCTGGCTCCAAAAGATCAGGAGAGCCTTTCCACGGTTCATCAAACGCCTCGAAAACAAACGTGAGAATTTTCTCGGCGGTGGTCCATTCGAGCAGTTGTTCGTAATAACGCGCCTGCAATTCCTCGGTCGCATTCCAGGGCTCGATGCCGCGCCCGTTGGACGCCGTCGTCCAGCCGGCTTCGGTAATCACGACGGGTTTGCCCGGGTAGTGATCTACGACCGAGTGATAGTTGTGCTTGGTATATTCGAGCGCATCTTCCATCGTCCGGTACTCCCACGCGGGATAGGTGTGCACTGAAATAAAGTCCAACTCCGCAGCCAGCGGCTCCAGCTTATACGTCCAGGGAACGTAATTTTCGCAAAAGGTCACCGACTGTTTGATCGCGCTCTTGATCTTGCGGACGTGGTCGACCAGGCTATCGACGGGCACCATATGATCGGTCCATTCCACGCTTGCTTCATTTCCCGCCGATACGGAAAACACAATTTCCGGGTAGCGGTTCGACAATGCGATCGCCTTGTCGATCTGTTGTCTGTTTGCTTGCAGGTTTGCTTCAAGCGTTTCATCGCTGAATTCTGCGCCCCAGGGACAATGCGGGTTGCACATTTCGGCGGCTAAATCCACACCCAGCATTAACTTGAAATCCAGTCCTTCTTTCTCTATGACATCGAGCACCGTTTCAGCATGCGTTGTGCAATCGTAGAGCCTGAGTAACTTCCAGTTTTTTGCGAGGATTAAAAGGTCTTCCTTGATCTCGGCATAGGAGGGGAAGACACCGGTACCCGGGTTTTGCCCTTCACGATAACCCGAATAGCAGATCGCATTGCCGTGTTCCAACTTGATGGCACTGCCCTTGCGAATTCGAGCTTTGAGTTTTTCAAACATATTTCAGCTTACCGTCTTTGTCCCAAAGTCCCCAGTAAGCGCCGACGTCGCCTTCGGCGTCTACTTTCCAGGTCTCGTCAAAGGATGAGAAATAGAAGATTTCAATGCCTTCTTCTTCGGCCCACTTGTAGGTATCAACGAAGTACTTTACGGCGTTTTCAAAAGAAGGCAGGGCACCTTCTTCGGCGCTGCCTACATTCGGCCAGCCGGTCTCGCTGATGATGACCTTTTTGCCGTTTGCCGCGTGCACGGCACGACGATACATCTCTTTCATATAGAGCAGGGCATGTTCGGCCGGGCATCCTTCCCAGAAGGGATAGCAGTTGGCGAGTATGACGTCACAGGCCTCGGTCACGCGCGGGTGATCGACAAACAGGAAATAGGCGTCGACGTAGCCGACATCGACGCCGGGAACGGCTTGCTTGACACGGTTGATGTAGTCAATGAGTTCATCCTCGGACAAGTCGCCGCGGAGCAGCACCTCGTTACCAACCGCGAGTATTCCCGCGTGACCCGCCCGGGCGATTTCAATAGCGTTTGCCAGTTCCTTTTCGTTTTGTTCCCGATCGTCGTCCAGCCAGACGCCGACCATCGTCTTGAGCCCGTTTTCCGCCGCAATAGCGGGGATCAGTTCATGCCCCTCCTTGCACGAGAAAGAACGCACCCAATGAACGTAAGGTTGTATGAATGCAAGACGTTCCCGGATCTGGGCTGCGTCGAGCTGGGAACCGGGACCCTGACCCTCGACGTAGGGGCTGAAACATATTCCGTGGATCTTGTCCTCGAGGATTTCGCGCACGAGCGCGCGCAGGTCCTCGACGGACAGGCCGGAAATATCGAGTCCAGCCATGGACATCGTTCTTTTGTAGTAAATCGACATTAGTGTCTCTCGCTTAAAAGTGATCGGATGCTGAAGTGGTTGCTAGAGAGCCACTCACTCTGCAAACAGTTGGTCTGTCCGAACTTTGACGTTAATTTGACGCACAAGACCGCTGCGCTTGAATAGCTCGGCGCTCATGTCGGTCGACAGCGCCAATGCCGTAAGCGTCTGTTTCTCGCCTCCCTTCAAGCTAACGGTCACACAGGGATCAACATTGTCGACCAATTCGTAAATCACCGGGACCTGGCACCAGGTAAACGCCAGCCCGCCGGCCGGCACATCCGCCTCCTGCCAGTTGCCGTCGATATCCAGGAAGCGAAATCGTCGCGGTTCGGAGACGAATTCACGTGCCCTCAACAGACTCGTTTGAAAACGTACGGCACCGCGATCTAAGCGTACACCGAGTTCGCCGAAACGGGACAAAACCTCTTCCTTGACCTGTCCGGTCATGCCCGGTTGCTTGGCGCCGGCATGCCTCGGAGTGTGAGAGTAAGGGTCGGTCGGGAACGCGCCATACTCCGCTGGCGTCTTGTTGAAACCGATGCCTGAACGTACACGATAATATAATTCGCCAAGACGCTGACAGACCGCCTCATCGGCTCCCTGATCCAGCGCCGCGAAGAAATTCTCCTGTACCGCCAGCAGGAGCTTGGACACCATGTGCCAATAAATGCTGCCCAGACCCTCGAAACCGAACATGCCGCCGGAGCGCCCGGTAAAAGCCTGGTGCTTGAAAACCTGCTCGTAAAGTGATTGCAGGGTCGCTCGCGCCGCATTGACTTCATCGCCGTATGCAGCCCCCAGCGAATCGAGTTCAGCATTCAGTGCACTAACGTTAATGAAGTCGGCGTTGAAGCGATAGCAACCGTCTGCATCGCGTACAACGACACGCTCGTCGCCGTCCGCCAGCATTCCTTGGAGCAGGGGAATGGCTTCAACCTGGTCGGCCGGGATTCGGTTCTTGTCGAGGAAGCAGGGCAAAGCTCGGTCGGGATAGAGCATGAAGGAATGTTGATCGGGACGAAAAACATCGCTCTCGAACAAAGCTTCGATCACCGCGACGGCTTCGTCCGGGGCGATAGCGCCCGCGCTCAGCGCCGCAACCTGACCCTCGAGCATCGGGTAAAGCGTATCGATTGCCAGCGTGTCTTGTTTTACGTTCAACAGGTTGTAAGCGTGGTAAAGCCCGTCATCCCGCCGGTTATTCTCGATGCTGTGATCGATCGCTGCGAGGGCATCGTCCAGCATGCTCAAGACAGGGTCAACGCCTTGCGTTGCCTTGCCGGAGAACGACTCCTGCTCATAAACAAGGCCGCGATAACGGCTTGCGGCCCGACCGAGTTGCGCAAGCGATGCGTATCGTTGTGATGCACTCACCCGATCTGCTCCAAGCGACGCGCGGATACTGCTCAGGGCGGTAGCCGTTTCGGCAAGCCATTGGCACACCTCAACGGACATATCGACTGACTCGGAGTTGGCGGCAAGTAATTCCTGCAGGAACCGGACGTAGCGGCGCATGTAATACAGTGTCACCATCGACAGGCCCTGGCCGACCAGCGCGTTATTGGCGTCGTTCCACTCGGGGCGCTGCGTGTTCATCCAGATGCCACCGTCGACGACCAGGTTGCCGAGCTTGCAAAGCAGGGGCACCAGCAGCTTTTCGAGCAGGGTCACCTGGTACACCTCGCCATTGGCATCGAGAATCAGCCGGCCATCGGCGCCCATACGAGCGACGCGACGCTCGATCCGTTTAGCCAGGTCCTCGTCGTAGTCCACCGTGTTCTTGGGGTCATCGAGCAAATCGTCAAATGGCCTGATCCGGTAGGGGACATTGGCATAACAAAAGATCGGCTCGTGTAGCAGGTCGTGGAGCCGCGCGGGATGAAAAGAGCGCGACAGTTCCAATAGTTTTTGCAAATAGATGATTTGGTGATCGCCCCAGTAACCGATATAACTCCAGGGGTCGTCTGGTTCTTCCACTTCCCAGTCGATGCCCTCCTTGGTGATTCGATAGGGGTTGTAGCCATCTACGGTGGACGCGTTGACGAACTTGGCAATGATATTTTCGACAAACTCGGGATAGCTGAATGCCAGCGCCTCCCAGTTCTGAAAGATGTCGCGCCAGTTGCCCTCGTAGGACAAGAGTTTGTTGCCGTCACCGTCCTTGAGTTTGATGGCGAACTGGTTCCAGGGGCGGCTTGGATCGCCGTGTCGCCGGCCGAAGGTAATCGGAAGGTATTCGTAAACCAGGCGTGTCAGCTGGACATCATTCTGTTTCCATACCTTCGAATGCAACTCGGCAAGATTCAATGTGTCCGGCAGACTGTTCAAGAGTTCTTGATTGCGCTGATAAATATCGCGATTAAAATGCTCTATAGTTCCGGCGAGATCCCACGACGAAATAGTGTATTGTTCGTCGAAAATGCCCCCGCGCAGGACATTGAATAGCACGTTGGCATAATGGTGCACGGCGACGTTCACCTCGGCCGCCGCCTGGAAGCCGTCCGCACTGGCCATGATGCGTGCCAAGGCGTCAGAGCCTTTTTCAACGGACTCGCCGATTTCCCTGGCCACCTTGTCGGGACTGGCGAGTCGCTTTTGCAGCTCGATCACCTGCGCCTGGCTTTGATCGATGTCCGCCACGATTTGCCAATGCTGCGATGCCTTTGGTGCGAGCTCCAGGGTGGTATTCACAAAGTAGGCGCCCCGAATACCACGCCTTTTCACTTCCTGCTCAATCGTCGCGCCGACTCGAAAGTCGTTGAGTTGCTCCGACGAAATCAGCACTTTCTTCGCATCGAGGCCAAGGCAAAAAACCGTATTTGCCCTCAGCGACTCGCAAGGCTCGGCCCGATCGGTGATCCCCGAGTACAACGTAAACAGCGCCAAACCAGTCGGCTCATGCAACTCGGTCCATTTGTACGCGTCCACCAGGTTACTCGTATTGGTTTGGGCGAAACGCGGGGCGCCGGCCGGCAGGACATTTTGCAGGCCGTCGATCAGATCGACACTGACGACTTGATCCCCTAAGTTCCGCAGTTCACATTGTCGTACGAATCCATAGTTGTCGCTCGTCACCCAGGTGTAGTGGAACGCCAGCTGCAAGTCGTGATTGATTTCTTCAAAGCGCAGCTTGTTGCCCAAGCGATTCTTGTAGAGGTTGCGGCTTATCGCGTAGCGTCCATCGTGTTCCCGGTTGAACGGCCCCCACTCTAGATGTTTCCCTTTCGACTCCACTCGCAGCATGGTCTTGCTGCCCGTGTGGTTGGTGCTTTCGTGGATCTTGTCGACCGTGATGTAAGGTAATAACGCCGTGTCAGGGGAGACCCGGCCCGCCGTCAACCCTCCGGTCGACGAAATAAACAACCAGTGGTCCGTATCAGAAATGACAGTGATGAAAAACGGGGCCATCTTGTTGACGTTGCGTATGGCATAAACGCGCTCCCCGTCTATGGTCATGAACTCACCGGACACGACGGCGTGGTCTTTGTTTCTTATTTTCAATTGTTGTTTCATAGCTTTTCTTTACTCAATCAGAACCAGCGAGCCGAATAAGCCGGCGTCGATCCATCCACGATCCTTCGGCCCTTCGGCTACCAGTTCGGAACCGATAAAATTCTCACGCAACTCGCTGCCATCGTTGTCGCAATAAGCCACCATAAGCCCTATCACTTTGCCGGCCGACAGGCTTATGGGCTCGTTGCTATCGGAGTCGTCCTCGTAAGCATCGGTGTAGATGTCGATCGCCAGTTCCCAGACAACTTTTTTTCCGCGCTGTTTCCAGCGGCTTTCGACATGGTGCGAGTAATTGCGAGCTTGTTTATCGGTGCCGATGTCAATCGCCTGGTTGTCCAGCGACATGTGATAGGCGAACGCATTGTGGTTGTACTGATGCTCACCACCCGAAAAATCCTCGTCGAGAAATATCTCGAGACAGTCATCGTCCCAGTACTGAACGAGCGGATCGCGGTGGCTGTCGATCAGGATGTCGTCGGTAAATTCTGTGAGGATGTAGAGTTTGTCGGCCGTCCAGACCACCTTGTAGCGCCCCTCGAAATCCTCTGCCGTGTATTCGGGACCCAGCCAACGATGCGTCAAGTCCTGCCACCGGGCTTGTTGCCAAATCGCTTCGTCGGCAACACCGTCGATGGTGGGCGGCTCTGCCGCGTACGGCGCGAGGTATTCAGTGCGGCCGTCGTAATGAGTGGAATCCGCACACGCGGCTGCAGTTACTGTTGTCAGTAATACGGCAATCAGTTTGCGTGAGAAGCCTGACTTTTTATCCATTACTTCGTTCTCCACACGCCGCACCATTAGTTGCGAGCCCGTTCATAGCGACCGGGCCACGGCCAGCGTTCGATCCACGACTTTGTCGAGTTGCAGTTCCGTGTAACCCGCGAGGCTCAGTCCGATGCGACCCGCCCAGGGGCGCGTCCAGGCGTGCGGAATCGGCGCACCTGTCAGTCCGAACAGCCCGCCGACGGTCGCCCCATTGCAGTCCGTGTCCCAGCCGGCGGCCACCGCGTCGCCGACGGCGGCGCCGAAATCGCCGTTCGCCGAAGACAGCGCCCAGACGACGAGAGCGAGGTTGTTAAGTGTATGGACGGGTGACAGGCCGGCGTATTTCTCATGCAAGCGTTCGACTGCGTCGGACTTGCCGGCCAGCCCTCGACCAAATCGCACGGCCGCCGCTGCTTTGCTGTCGGAAGGTATTTGCTCGAGTGCTGCGTCCAAAGCGTCGTCCAGGCAGCTTGTTGCAGGAATCGA
>Ga0224508_10004861_pt1 | contig 10905 bp, 10 predicted proteins | sample SF_Jan12_sed_USG_4_FD_170157 | JGI IMG/M metagenome (GOLD analysis project Ga0224508, IMG submission 170157) | Sediment microbial communities from San Francisco Bay, California, United States - SF_Jan12_sed_USGS_21 | ecosystem: Environmental > Aquatic > Marine > Sediment | place: USA... | reverse complement strand
CCCCTACACGCAGGCGCTGTTCTCGGCGACGCCGGTGGCCGATCCCACGCGGCGCAAGCAGCATATCCGGCTCAGTGGCGAGCCTCCATCACCGCTGGCGCCCCCGCCCGGGTGCGCGTTTGCCCCGCGTTGCCCGCGCGCTCAGGCGCAATGCAGAGAAATAGAGCCGCCGCTGGAGTTCATGGGCGAGGTCGAAATCGCGTGTTTTTACCCGACTGACCAGTAACGATCCAGCCTGTCAGCCGTCTTGCCCCGGCAGTAGCCTGTTACCGTGAAATCAATACATTGAAAGCTAACATTCCGACACCGAGGCCGCGGCTGGTGTTTTTCCGGATCTGACCAGGCGATCGTTCGAATAGCAGGCCTGGTATCAGGCCGGGGTCGCGTCACACGCCGGCGGCAGGCTTGCCAACAGGGCTGGAAAGCTATCCGCAAGATTGTTGTTTGATGAGGTATCGAGGGTGTTTTCTCCCTATACTCTGTTGTCAGTTCTGGCTTGATTTACTGCGCGAATGTTGAAGAAATTTCTGATTCTCTGTTTAAAGCTGACGCTTGCCTTTACCCTGTTGTACTGGCTCTATGACAGTGACGCGCTGGACCTGGGGGTGTTCCGGCAACTGGAGTTCGATAGCAGAACCACCTGGTTGCTCGGCCTCAATGCAGTGTTGCTGTTTACTGGCGCAATACTTTTGTCGCTGCGCATGTGGCGATTGTTGAACCTGCTTGATTTCGACGTCAGCGTCATGGAAGCTATTCGCGTTAACCTGGCCAGCATGTGCCTGGGCCTGATGCTGCCGGGGCTGTTGGGCGTCGATGCAATCCGCGCGATCTATTTTTGCCTGAAAACCAGGGATCGCAAGGTGGATGCCTTCACCTGTATTCTTGCCGACCGATTAATTGGCATCTACGCGTTGATACTGCTTGCGGCAATCGCCGCGGTAATCGGGATGCTGATCGACCTGCAATCCATTAATAAGGGCTTTGTTGCCGTGTCGGGCGGTGGCTTGCTAGCCCTTACCGTGGTAATCGTATTAATGTCCAGTAAGCGAGTGCTGGAACAAGGCCCGTTGTCGATCATCTACAAACGTTTCCCCGCTGTGTTACGCCGAATTGTCGAGGCTGTTCAACAGCTTGCCGGTTTCCGTCGAGATGTCGGACTGTGTTTGTTGATTACAGTCATTTCGCAGAGCATTACGATCATTAATTTCGTCATCATTGGTATCCTGATCAACGATAATCTGCCATTGCTCGCCCATTTCATCCTCGATCCGATCGCGCTGTTTTTTAACTCGGTACCGATAACGCCAGGCGGACTGGGCATCACCGAAAGTGTGTTTGCCTACCTGTACGATTCCGCCGGTTCGGACAATGGCGCGCTGGTTTCGCTACTGGGCCGTCTGAATCAGTATTGCGTTTACATCATTATCGGCCTGCCCGCGTTTTTTCTATTAAAATTGAACTTTGCTGCGCTCGGCGCGGATGCGAAACAGGATCGCTGATCGGCACTCAATCCCATGTTGACAGTAACAAATCGATGAACTCAGACCCGCACCCGCTCGAGCAGGCAAAGCCGCAACCGGGGAACAGTCACGCCTGCACAGCTGACGCCGGTGTTTGCTGGAACTGTGGTAGCGCCGGGTTCAAATCGCTGTTCGAAGCGCGAGACTTCGATACCGCCGAGGACAGCTTCCCCGTCAGGCGATGTCGGCAATGTGGCCTTTGTTATACCGGGGGAGTAAGCGAAGCCGAGCTGGCGGCAATTTACTCCAGGTCTTATTACGGATCCGGAAACGCCAAGTTTCTGCCCGTCATCGAGGTGCTGGTCAGAGCCGGGCACCGTCGGCAGGCGAAAAAAATCCTCGATGTTTACCGCGCGCGGCAGTCGCAATCCATGCACACCGCGAAGGCCGTTTCAGTACTGGATATCGGTTGCGGCAGGGCGCTGCTATTGCAGGCCTTCGATAAACTTGGGGCGCATTGCCTCGGTATCGAGCGTGGCGAGTTCCCAGGCTCGGTGGCGCATAAGATAGAAATGCATACCGGCGCGCTGCATGACAGGGAGCTTTGCGGGCGGCGTTTTGACATCATAATTCTGTGGCACGTGCTCGAGCATATTACGCAACTCGGAACCCTGCTGGAAGAATTGCCCCGGCATCTCAACCCGGACGGATTGCTGGTGATTTCGGTGCCCAATTTCGAGAGCTGGCAGAGCCGCTTTTTCAAACAGTACTGGTTTCACCTCGACATTCCGCGCCATGTCGCGCATTTCGAAAAAGACTGGCTCGACGAGACGCTGTGTTCGCTGGGGCTGGAAATCGTTTCCCGCAATACCTTCACCGCCAGTCAGAATATCTACGGCTTTTTGCAAAGCAGCCTGAACAGACTGTTTGCGCGTAAACAAAACCGACTTTACCAGTTGCTTACCCGCAGCAGCGGGCGGCGAGACTGGGCGGCACTGGTTGGCTGGAGCTTGCTGGCAATACCTCTAGTACCATTTGCCGTGCTGGAAGCGTTGATAACGGGAATCTCAAACAGCGGCGCGACGCTTACCCTGTATGCCCGTTATCGCGGTTGCGACGACGAGGCCGCATCCCGGGAGTTCGTGCATAGCCGGGATTAATTCTGATACAGGCGGCGTTTTACGATTCCCATTTTATTCAATCGGTAAAGCACCGATTCCTGCAATACACCGAGACCATACTTTATCACTCGAAGTCCGCCGATTGACGAGGCTTCGTCCATGTAGCGGGTAGGGCAGGTCACCTCGCCAATGCTGAAGTCGTAGTAAATGATCTGCAGCAGCATCTGGTTGTCAAAAATGAAATCGTCCGAATTCTGATTTAGCGGCAGGCTTTGCAGCAGGTTTTTCGAGAAGGCGCGGTAACCTGTGTGATATTCCGACAATTTGAATCCGGTAAACAGGTTTTCGATCAGGGTCAGGCCGCGATTGGCGATGTACTTGTATAATGGCATGCCGCCTTTCAGCGCGCCGGTGCCGAGGATGCGGGAGCCCAGCACGCAATCAAAAATATCATCCGCGATAAGCGAGGCCATCGCCCGCACCAGTTTTGGCGTGTACTGATAGTCCGGGTGAACCATGATTACGATGTCGGCATCCAGGTCCAGGGCCTTCTGGTAACAGCTTTTCTGGTTGCCTCCGTAACCCTTGTTGTCATCGTGAATGATGATATGCCGGATGCCCAGCTTTTCCGCGGTCGCCACGGTATCGTCATGGCTGGCATCGTCCACCAGAACCACATCGTCTACTACATCCATGGGCAGGTCGTTATAGGTGTGAGTAATCGTCTGCTCAGCGTTATAGGCTGGCATAACGACGACGATTTTCTTGCCGTTGATAATTTTAGGCTTCCTCCGAATAAACTTGTCGAATTATAACCCCGGATTTTCGATTCGGCGCTATGAAAATACACATTACGGCCAGCCGACAGGCATGATTACCAGGCCCGGTGATAAAAATACCGCCAGCATGGCGCCGAAGACCAAAGCGGCGAAGGCATGGCACCACGGGGTCGAGTCAACGCCGTCGATCACACCCGGCATGTCATTGGCGAAAAGGTATCTGAATCGTAACCCGTTTTCTGGGTATTCTTCGCCTCGCACTCCCTGCCTGCAATAGGCGGCTCAATTACCGGTCCAGGTAGCGCCAGCTGTCGCGGCCATCGAAGCTTCGTACTGGAATTCCTTCGATTTCCGATATCGGCGCCATGCGGCAATTTAACGCAATGCGCTGACCGTCGTCGCGGTCGGACGACGTGTAGTGCGTGGTACAACCGCAATTGCCGCAACGGTGATAGGTGATGCTCTTTTCACCCCAGGCATAGCCGGCTGACGGATGCTCGCCAATCCGTAGCTCGACGTCGTCAGAAACGAAATACGCCCACAGCGCGCCGAGTCGGTAACAGATAGAGCAATTGCAGCTGGTTATCGACGAAGGCCGCCGGTTTGCCGTGAGCTTCACGTTGCCGCAATGACATTCAATATTGAGCATGTTTAATCGTTTCCAGATGCTTCACCCGTAATGGCACCGACCGTGATTTGTGGTTATGATCTGACGAATTCGCGGTCTGTGAAACAGAACCATAACAGGCACGGCACTAATCAGAAAGCATGGAGGGATAGTTACGTGAAATACAATATAGGATTCTGGAACCTGGAGAACCTGTTCGCTCCGGAGGGCTTTGCGCAACGCGAGCCGTGGCTGGCCAGTAAAGTAGGCGCCGATCTAAGGGGCTGGAGCGAAGCCCTGTTTCAACGCAAGATAGCGCAATTGGCGAGCATCATCGTGCAGTTTTCCGACAACACCGGCCCGGATATTCTGGGCGTTTGCGAAGTCGAAAACCGGTTCGTGCTGGATACCCTGGTAAACAGGGTCAACGGCCTGTTGCCCGCCCGTAACTATGGCGTCGTTCACGCCGACAATACCCTCGATCAGCGCGGTATCGACACCGCCTTCATCTTCGATCAGAATATATTCAGCGTCGACCCGACAGCGGTTTTTTCGCACTTCGTCATGCGCCGCACCGGCACCCGCGACATCACCCAGGCCACTTTCCGCACCGCCGGCGGACTGGACCTGGTGGCACTGTGCAATCACTGGCCGGCGCGAGGCAGCAGTACGATAGAAACCGCAGGCTTCCGCGCTACCGCAGGTGAGACCCTCGGATACTGGCATGAAAGAATCCGGGAAGTGCGGGGCGATGACGTCGCGATCATCGCCTTCGGCGATTTTAACGACGACCCGTTCGATAATTCGATTCGCTACAACGCCAACGCCTGGCGCGAGCGCGGTGACGTCGAACGCGCGCGTTCGGCGCGTTTTTACAACCTGGCCTGGAATTATCACAGCCAGCAGGTGATCGACCATCGGGGCAACGCGCGCACCATCGACGGCACCCTCTACTACCGCAGCAACGGTAACGTCTTCGACCAGATAATGGCGAATCGCTCGCTGCTCACCGGCGAGGGCGGATTTTCCATCGACGAAAGCAGCGCGCGTATCGAAGCCTTTTCGCAAATGATCGATCATCGTGTCGGCTATGGCCCCATCCGTTTCGGTTTACCCAAAGGCAAACCCGAATCGAACGTCAACGAGGACGGTTTCAGCGATCATTTCCCGGTATCGGTGAGGCTGACGGACAACGCCTAGGAGTACTTTTTTGCCGGCACGACTACAGTGCCGAACTCGGTTTTGCCAGGCCGATTTAACCTGATCAGGAGATAATATTATGGCTTTTGTACTGGCGGTGACCTGGACCGCGAAAGCGGGTAACGAAGACAGGGTGCGCGAAATTCTGCAAATCCTGGGCGAAGCCTCGCGCCGGGAGCCGGGCGTCATTACCTACACCACGCACTTCGATCCTGAGAATCCGCGTGAGTTCTTCATTTACGAAAAGTACCACGACGCCGACGGCCTCGAGGCGCACCAGCAGACCGAGCATTTCCAGGAGTATGTGCTTAAGCAGGCGATACCGCTGCTGGAATCACGAGTGCGCCGGCAGTTTACCGATTTCTAGATCCCCTTGCGGGTCAGCAGCAGATCGGCAATCATCCGTTCCACCGGAACGTAGTCGTCGCTGAACAGGGGCAGGTCCGCCAGGCTGTCGCCGCTGCGCGACAGCGGTTCGTTGATGCGTAGCCAGCTGCGCTCGAATCCGCGCTGCGAGTAAAGGATGTCCTGCTCGAAAGCCTTGTCGCTGGCGGCGATGACGAAGGTCATGCGCTGCGGCTGTGACGGAATCTCATCCAGCCAGACGTCGACATGCTCAAAACTCAGTTGCAGCGTCTTCAACAGGCTTTTGACCATGCGCGGATTGGGGAAAGCGTCTACCACATTGGTGGTAAACAGCCCATCGGGGCGTAAACGCGCACGCGCCAGCTCGATGTACTCCCTGGTCACCAGGTGATAGGGAATCGCGATATCGTGGAAGGCGTCGGTGACGATGACGTCGTAAAGGCGACCACTTTGCCGGAGCAGGGTGGTGCGCGCGTCACCGTGAATGACCTCGATATCTTCGAGCGACAGATACATCCTCTGCTGCGCGAGCTCGGTTACGGTGGGATCGACTTCAGCCACGGTGACGCTTGCGTCCGGATCCAGGGCCCGTAACGCACGCGGCTGGGTGAAAGAGCCGCCACCGGCAAAAAAATAATGCAGGACGCGCTGCGGCTGGTCGGCGAAGTGACGGTCGGCCAGCTCCTGCATCAGGTGCACGTAAGGCGCCACCAGCATACCGGGCTCGGATTCGTGATTGATACCGTGCACCAGGTGATCCAGCACCATGGCGCGCGCGCTGCCGAACGGTACCTGCTCGGAGGCGTCGACCACGCGCAGGCAAAAGTAGCTGCTCTCGCGATCGCAGGGATTGGCGAATCCCTGCTGCTGCTGGGTCAGTCCGCCGCTGGCCAGCACCACGGCGATGACGGCCAGCGCCAGTTTTTTCGATGCCGCGCGAAAAAACGGCAGCGCCAGCAGCACCAGCGCTATCGCCGACAGCAGAATGATCAGACGCGAACCGAGGTACTGGATTAACACGAAGCCGGTGATAAAGGTGCCGCAGATACTGCCGAGGGCGGCCAGCGCATGCATGCGCCCGACAATGCGTCCTGTGTGGTCGTCGAGCGCCAGCGCCAGCGTGGTCAGCAACGGCGTCGGGATGCCCAGTAGCACCGACGGCAGGAAGAACATGCTGAGCACGTAGATGAAACTCGAGCTGAGCAAATCGAGCTCGCTACCCTGGATCAACGGCGCTACCAGCACCAGCGCAAACAGGCTGAGCAAAGACGTGGCCGCAGATAGAACCAGCACCACCCCGGTTGCGGTTTCCCCGGCCCCGCGGTCGGCGAGTCGCCCGCCGAGCCAGTTGCCCAGCGACAGGCCCGCCAGAATTACGCCGATAATCGAAGTCCAGCTGTAAATGGTTACGCCGACGTAGGGCGCGATCAGGCGGCCGGCGGTTATCTCGAGTACCAGCAGTACCGCCGAGCTAATGAAAACGGTGGCGCCGTACCAGATCAGGCGCGCTCGTTCTGAAGCGGCCGCCACGGGCATCAAAAAAACACAACTGGGCTATTCATGGCGCGAAGTTTAATGTAATCGTTGCCGCGACTGTAGTTAAAATCGGTGAACCGGCGCCTGGCGCGTGTTAGATTGGTTCAGTTTCCGACAGCCAGAAAGAGATGAAACATCGACTATTCCCGACCGTATTGATCGCCGCCCTGCCGCTCGTCGTGATAGCGCCGCCGGCGATGCCCGAGCAAGCTTTCGCCGATGTGCATGTGCACTTCAACTGGGATCAAAAAGAAATCATCAGCGCCGAGGAAATCGTCGCCAGGCTGAAACGTGCCAATATCGCCTTTAGCGTGGTCACCGCCACGCCGTCGGAACTGGCGCTGGAATTGAAACGGGCGGGGGGAGACCTGGTGGTGCCGTTCTTTTCGCCCTACACCCATGAATTGGGTAAACAGGACTGGTATCTAAGCGAGCGCACGCTGCAGCTGGCCGAGGCGGGCCTGCGAGAAGGCGCTTACCATGGAATTGGCGAGGTTCACTTCATGGCCGGTTTTCGGCCGAAAATCGATAATCCCGTGTTTGTTCGGCTGCTGGCGCTGGCCCGGCGCCATGCGGTACCGGTGCTGATACACATCGATGCCGGCAATGAGCGCACCATCGTCGATCTTTGCCGGCAGTATCCCGCGGTGAAATTCATATTTGCGCACGCCGGCGGCAGCCTGTATGCCAGCCATATCCGCCGTGTTGTCGATCAATGCGACAATGTCATGATCGAATTTTCAGCGCGCGATCCGTGGCGCTATGGCGGCTTGACCGGTGACGACGGTTTACTGCTGCCCGGGTGGCGTCAACTGGTGCTGGATTACCCGGATCGATTCCTGGTCGGCACCGACCCGGTGTGGAAAGTGACGCGTACGCAAACCTGGGACCAGGCGGACGAAGGCTGGAACTACTTCGAACAGCTGCTCGCCTATCATCGAAACTGGATAGCGGATCTGCCGCCGGCGGTACAGCGCAAGTTATCGTACGACAATGCGCGACGGTTTTTAAAGATCGAATAACCGTTGCCACGGTCGCCGTCATCCGCCCTCGAAGGCCGAAAGCAGCGTCAGTCGATCATCGTCCTCGACGATTTCATTTTCCCACTGCCGCGGCGGAATAACCTGATCCTGGTTCATCAGCACCAGCCCGGCGGCGTCTTCGATCCCGGCCCGGCGTAATACCGTCCAGGGTGTTGCCGGGGTTTCGATGTCAAGGCGCAGACGGTTTTCACCCCTGAAAGCGGGCGGGCGGTCGTCGCCGAAGCCGAACAGGGTAATTTCGATCGCCATCGCGGTATCAAAGATCCAGACGTCGCAGGGTGTCCGCCAACGGCACGCCGTCGCGGTCCCAGCCGCGCAGTTCGTAATACTCCGCCAGTAGGGCTTCGAGCTCCGCCACCTGCCCGTTAGCGGCGCCTGCGCGCGCGGGCTCGGTCAGGGTGCGCTCGGGCAGGCAATCGTCGTCCTTGCCGAAACCCGCCGCCAGGTTGAACTGTCGTTCCATGTTCCAGGTCCGTTCGCCGACCCTTAGCATGCGTTCGAGATCCCAGCCGCCTTCGCAGGCGGCGTCGATCATTTCGGCGAGATGCTCGGGCGGAAACATGACATTGGTAAACATGCAGGTACCGGAACAGTCGATTGCACCGGCAAGATCCTGCGTGTTTTTAACCAGGCTGGCCTTGCCCTCGCAACTGACGTTGGCGAAGTCGTCCAGCAGCGGGCGCGCGCGCATGTGGCAGCAACCGCGATTCGAGGTCGCGTACGCCAGCGCCATACCCTTGAGCGCGCGAGGATCGTAGCCTGGGAACTCCTGTCCCTTGACCACCATGGCCAGTTCGGGACGACCGTACTTGCGGCACAGCCGGGCGGCGCCGAGACCGATGTCGACGCCGATACCTTCGCCGACGGCGGTCATTTCCGCGGCGCGCGTCAGGGCTTCGGCGTTACCAAAACGCAGGTCCATGCCGTCGGTGTCGTCGACGGTCATCGCACCTTCCTCGAACAGCTCCATCGCCGCCGCGATCGAAACCCCGAGCGAGATCGGGTCCATGCCGTGTTCGTTACTGAGGAAATTGACGTAGTTGATCGCGTCCAGATCGTCGACGCCGCACATCGGACCGAAGGCATAGGCGGTTTCGTACTCGAGACCGCCCGAGGGCAATTTGTAACGCCCGCGATCGTCGCCCTGCGGGTCTGGCCCGTTGACCAGCGGCGATGTCGGATCGATGGTGGCGACGCGGCCACAGCCAATGGTGCAGGCGAAGCAGGCCTTGTTGCCCTGCAGACTGGGCTTGCGGTCGCTCTTGCGCGGGATTTTGATCGCATCTGCATTGATTGACTCGACGCCTTCGAACTGCACGTCGCGGCAGTTTCGCGTCGGCAATGCGCCAAACTGGTTGGTGACGTCCATCATGTTGTGCGTGCCGCGGGAAGTGAAGCGGATGCGCACCGGGCTCGGCTGCAACACCGCCATGGTATTGCGCACCGCTTTTTGAAATGCCGCCGGGTCGCGCACGCGCACGCCGCGGCTGCCGCGCACGGCGATCGCCTTCAGCAGCTTGGAACCCATGACCGCGCCGACGCCGGAACGTCCGAAGGCGCGATCCATATCGTTGACGATGCAGGCGTACTTGACGCCGATTTCCCCCGCGCGGCCGATGCTGGCAATTTTAGCCTGCGGCTCGCCGAGCTCGCGCCGCAGCCAGGGTTCGGTTTGCCATACCGTCTGCCCCCATAGCGCCTGCGCCGATCGTATCTCGACCTGCTCGTCGCGGATCCAGAGATAAACCGGAGAGCTGGCCCGGCCCTCGACGATCAGCAAGTCGTAGCCGGCCTGTTTCAGTTCGGCGCCGAACATGCCGCCGGTATTGGATGCGGCAATCGCGCCAGTCAGGGCGCCCTTGGTGATCGCCGAAGAACGACCGCCGGTGGGCGCCGTGGTCGCGGTCAATGGGCCGGTGGCGATGATTAGCTTGTTTTCGGGTGCCAGCGGATCTACCGTGGGATCGACTTCTTCGCACAGGTATTTCGATCCGAGCCCGCGCTGACCCAGGTAGGCCTGCGCCCAGTCACTGTTCAGGGGTTCGACGACACAGGTCGCATCGCTCAGGTTGACGCGCAGGATTTGATTTTGCCAGGCCATTTGACGACTCCAGTGATCACGCCAGTCGAGGCGGGATGATTTTTGCGTTCAATCTTACCCGGGAATGAAGTCGATGTAACCTGAATCAGCGCGCCGGTTAGTTTGCTGGTTTAACGGTTACTGCCGGGAACCAGGGAGATCGCGGCTTCGAGCAGGTCGCGCTCGGTAACGATTCCGAGTAGCTGGCCGCCGGCCACTACCAGCAGGCAGCCGGCTGAGTTTTCGAGTATGCGCAGGAAGGCCTGGTTCAACGGGAGGTCCGGCGACACGGTATCGGGGTTCCGCTGCATGATATCGGCCACCGCGATGGCTCGCTCCCCGGCCGCTGTCTGCACGGGGCGCAGGCGCAGCAATTCGCGTGTCGACAACAGGCCGACCAGTTCGCCGGCGGCGGTTTCGACCGGAACGTGGCGGACGTGGCGCCATTCCATCATGCTGGTGGCCAGGTCGACGAGGTCTTCCGGGCGTACGGTAAACAGGTTTGTCGTCATCACGTCGCTGATTTTTTTTATCTCCTCCGAGGCTTCGTCGTCCGGCTCGGGCGTAACCAGTTCCCATCGATGTACCGGCAGGGAACGATCCTGACGTTGATGCACAATCTCGACCGCTCGTTTGCATACCGCCGCGCGCTTGTCTTCCGGCGCATTCGCCAGCGAGTCCAGCAGCCAGCGCGCGCCGGTTCGGCCGCTGCC
>Ga0224508_10004860_pt1 | contig 10906 bp, 10 predicted proteins | sample SF_Jan12_sed_USG_4_FD_170157 | JGI IMG/M metagenome (GOLD analysis project Ga0224508, IMG submission 170157) | Sediment microbial communities from San Francisco Bay, California, United States - SF_Jan12_sed_USGS_21 | ecosystem: Environmental > Aquatic > Marine > Sediment | place: USA... | reverse complement strand
GCGCGTCAGGATCAAAACGATGCAGGCTTAGGTCCGGATCGAATCCTTTCCAAGGAGGCACAGGTGGTAGCGTTTCAAGCTGCCGCAGAGGAAGCGCTGGCGCGGGTTGAGGAAGCCGAGACCGTTGTGGAAGAGTTGACTATTAGTAGCCCGGCGGCGGGTACGATCACCACACGACTCGCCGACTTGGGCGAAGTCGTTAATGCCGGTGCGCCTTTATTCGAGTTAGTAAATCTGGATGATTTATATCTCAAGGTTTTTATTCCGGAAGCGCAGATTGGCAAAGTCCGCCGTGGTCTTGAAGCGCAGATATATACCGATGCGTTTCCCGATCAAGCGTTTGATGCGGAGGTTCGATACATCGCCTCACGAGCGGAATTCACACCAAAAGAAATTCAGACACAGGACGAACGGGTCAAATTGGTTTATGCGGTCAAGCTTTATCTTAAAGAAAATCCGGATCATCGTTTAACACCGGGTTTGCCCGCGGACGCAATGATTCGTTGGCAATCGGAAACACCATGGGCCAAGCCGCGTTGGTGACACCGGTTGAATTAGAACCGGTCATTGAAGTCACTCAATTCCACAAGCAATACCGTAAACAATCCGCCGTCACCGGTATCGACCTGAGCGTCGATAAAAGCGAGATGTACGGGCTTATCGGACCTGACGGATCCGGTAAAAGCAGCATCATGAAGGCATTGGCGGGTGTGATGACTTATGATGGGGGGAGTGTGAAAGTGTTCGGCAACGAACTTGATACCGAGGCATCTGCCGAACGCATAAAGCATCGTATCGGTTTTATGCCCCAAGGACTCGGTTTGAGTCTCTATCCTGAATTATCGGTCGAAGAAAACATCGACTTTTTTGCGCGACTGCGTTTGGTATCGACGGGGCAGCTTACAAAACGTAAAGAGCGGTTGCTAAGGATGACGCGCCTGGAGAATTTTCGCGCACGTCCAGTCAAGAATCTATCGGGTGGGATGAAGCAAAAACTCGGCCTCATCTGCACATTGATTCACGAACCCGAGTTACTCATCCTGGACGAACCGACAACCGGTGTCGATCCGGTGTCGCGGCGTGATTTCTGGACGATACTGACTGAACTGGTACATGAGCAGGGAATTACAGTGCTGGTAACGACGGCCTATTTGGATGAAGCGAGCCGTTTTCATCGTATATCGCTGATGTTTGGCGGCAAGGTTCTGGTTCAAGGCGAGCCGGAAGAGATCGAAAATATGGTGCCAGGACACGTTGTGATGCTTAAGACACGGGAGCAATTCGATGCTTATGAGCGGCTTGCGACAAGATTTCACAGTTTGACTCCACAAGGAAATTGGTTGCGTATTTTTGTAGAGCAGGGTGATTCGGAACAAGCCAAGCAGGAGGTCTTGAATGGCATCGATGAGTCGTCGGTGGAGGAGATTTACACCGCTGAGCCGGAATTGGAAGATACATTCGTTGCTTTGTTGCGCAGGAACGAATTGGTAACGGAACGTGTCGGAGAGAATACGAATAAGCACTATCAGTATCGGGAACTGGATCGGGATACTGTAGCTATTGAAGCACGAGAATTGTCCCGCAGTTTCGGTGACTTTCAGGCGGCCGCGGACGTAAGTTTTCGCGTTAACCCCGGTGAGATCTTTGGTTTGCTGGGTCCTAATGGGGCGGGTAAGACAACTGTAATCAAGATGTTGACGGGTATTCTAAAACCGACCGCGGGTGGCGGCACTGTTGCCGGCGCGGATGTACGCCGACCGGGACGGAAGATTAAGCGGCACATCGGTTATATGTCGCAATTGTTTTCACTCTATGCCGAACTCACTGTTTTAGAAAACATTCAGTTTTACGCAGGAATATACGGTCTATCGTTAAAACAGGGACGAGAACGTAGTCGTTGGATTATTGATATGGCGGGACTTTCCCGTTATCTCGATTGGCGTACCGCTAGCTTGCCGGTGGGAATGCGGCAACGTCTGGCACTCGGTTGCGCATTGCTTCATCGCCCGAGAGTTCTTTTTTTGGACGAACCAACTTCCGGCGTCGATCCGATTGGACGTCAACAGTTTTGGGATGTTCTGTTTGAGCTTTCACGCGAAGACGGAGTCGCGGTGTTGGTGACGACGCACTACATGAGCGAAGCGGAGCATTGTGACCGGCTGGCCTTAATGTATGACGGGAGGCTTGTGGCGGATGCATCACCGGAAGCGATGAAGCAAGAAGTTGAACAACGCGCGGGCCACTTATTGCAAATTACCGCTGAAGATTCGGCGGGCGCGCTGCGACAAATCAAACAGACTGGCATTGGCGAGCCTATGTTGTTTGGTAAGCGCATCCATGTCTTATCCCAAAACCCGGAGACCGATCGACAAAAGATTACTGGTGCTTTGCAAGCAGCGGCTATCAAGTCTTCGGTGGAGCCACGCACATTGTCCATGGAAGATGTATTTGTGTACTGGGTTACGCAATTAGAACAAGGCGAGCAATTAAATAATACGGAGGCGCTTGTATGAACGCGGCGCGTGTGACCGCCGTTGTCTTGAAGGAGTGGCGGGAGATATTGCGTGATCGTATATATTTTCTCTTGGCATTTTTTCTCCCCATCGTGTTGATGGTGGTATTTGGTTATGGCATGACCCAGGAGATCGACGACATTCCATTTGCTGTTAGCGACTACGACCGTACCGCATTAAGCCGTGAATACACGCACCGGTTCATCGAGTCACGCTACTTTGATTTCAAGGGTCATCTGCGCAGTGTTAATCAAGCTGACACTTTACTTACCGGTGGCGATGTTCAGTTTGTGATCGTCATTCCCGAAGGTTTTCAGGAGCGTCTTTTGGGTGGTCAGCAAACCGAGGTGCAAACCCTGATGGATGGGGCTTTGACGATGCCACTGCGAACCATCGATGGCTATGTAGAAGCGATCAATAGCGCAGCGACTAGTGAGTTACAAATCGAATATCTTACCCGTAAGCACGCTATCTCGCCGCAACGTGCGCAAAATATATTGCAGCCGATCAAGTTAGAAATTCGCTATCTCTACAATCAGGAGCTGCGTGATATCTGGTCAGTCGCCCCGTCTCTAATCATGTTTAACCTCATGCTAAGTGCACCTATGTTGATGGCCTTGAGTGTTGTGCGCGAGAAAGAAATCGGCACCATATTTAATATCTACGCGTCCACCATCAGCCGTGCGGAGTATTTACTTGGCAAGCTCATCCCGAACGTAATCGTTTCTTACATTAACGGAATCATTTTAATGCTTATGGCGATCTACTATTTCGGTGCGCCATTTAAAGGGAGTACGATATTCTTTTTGAGTGCGTTATTGGTTTATGTAATTTGCGCTAGTTGTATGGGTCTGCTGATCTCGCTATGGGTGAAAACGCAAATGGCGGCCATCATTGTCACGATAGTCTCGATTTTTGTTATTGCTATGCAGTTTTCCGGAATGATGGCGCCGGTTTCCAGCATGACCGGTGTCAACTACTTTCTCGCGCATTCCTTTCCACCTAAATATTTTAACGACATCGTATCCGCTACCTTTCTAAAGGGTGGGGGCCTGATGGCTTCATGGCAGGAGCTGCTTGTCTTGTTTGTCTTTTTTGTTGGTTTTTACATCTTTGCATATCTGATGTTCCATAAGAGAGGTAAGACTTGAGATTCATAGCGCAACGAATATGGCTGGAGCAATTTGCGGTATTGGTCGTCAAGGAGTTTCGTCAACTCGTCAGGGACAGGGCGATCTTTCTTTACATCATTTACATATTCACCCTTGATATGTTTATCGCCGCCGGTGGCCCTTCAATGGAATTACGTAATGCGAATTTGTTGATCCATGACGGTGACTATAGCGTCGCGTCACGTGAGTTGACCTACCGGTTTCGCAGTCCTTATTTCAGATTGACTGACGTCATGATGCATCCCGAGGACGGTATGCATCTGTTGGACCGTGGCAAAGCAACGTTGCTGCTAGACATTCCACCAGGCTTTGAGAAAGATCTGCATGCGGATGAGCGACCGGCTACTCTTCAAGTATTGGTAGATACCAGTAAGTCGCAAATCGGTTACCTTGCATCCAGTTATAGCGCTCGCATTGGCGAATCCTTTGGCCGTGACTGGGTTTCTCAAAATAGCTCAGCCAGTGGCGCGACTTCGTTGCCTTCAATCAAAAATCAACGCCGCATATGGTTTAACCCCACGCTGAACGATAGTTGGTTCTATGGCATCTCTGAAATTTTGGCGATGATTACGGTGGCATGTATTTTTCTGCCCGCGGTAGCCGCCGTGCGTGAAAAAGAACGTGGTACGCTCGAACAATTATTAGTGTCGCCGCTAACACCTTTTCAGATCATGTTCGCAAAAGTGTTCGCGATGATTGTCGTTACGGTGATCGGTACGGCGGTAAGTCTGTTTGCCATCATTCATCCTGTATTCTCGGTGCCTGTACAGGGTAGCGTGACATTATTCTTTGTGTTGACTGCATTGTACGCATTTACCGCATCGGGACTTGGCTTGCTCGCCGCCACGTTCGCACGTAATTCCGGTCAGGTGGGAATGATATTGTTATTAATTGTGATACCTACCATCATGCTGTCTGGCATATGGACGCGATTGGAAAGCATGCCCGTTTGGTTGGATTTTTTAATCCTGTTCTCACCGCTGCGTTACTTCGTCGAGATTGCCTACGGTATTTTGTTGCGTGGCGCGGAACTTAATTCGTTATGGACTCCTATCCTGGCAATGCTGACGTTGGGAGTAGCATTATTCACCGTTGCGTTGATGCGATTTCGCCGCCAATTTGCGTAGATTTATTAATAGCGGTAGTTCGCCTTACTGAATTTTATCCGTAAATGCCTGAATCCGCTTGCTTGCTGGAGGCCTATCAGAATAGTTTAGCTGTATTTACTCCTTCTCCATACAAGTACGCACTCTATGCAGACAAACGCAATCTGCCACTGTTGTCAAACTCAAATCGACTCAAGGAATTTGGTATAGAGGAAGAAGCCATCGGCCCACTAGCGTTGTTTTGCTCTCGGCCATTGCAGTCGCAACGCATGCGTCGCTTGCGGGGATTGGCATGTTGGGTTTGGGATTGTGGCGACTGGTGTGGCGGGTGCAATGACGGTTTACGATCTATAGCATATTGAAAGCAAATTCTATTGACCTAGCGCAATATGAAGTTCTTAGGAGTTGATACCGTTAAATCGGTTTAATTCGGAGAAACAACCTTGAATACGATACCGAAACAAGAATACGACGCGATTGTTATTGGTTCCGGTCTTGGTGGATTGACTGCAGGTGCGCTGTTTTCGCACGCCGGGCATAGCGTCCTGATCCTCGAACAAAACGAGTCGTTTGGTGGTGCGGCGACGACCTATCACCGGGGCGACATGACCATCGAGGCCTCGCTGCACGAGACGACGGACGCGCGAACCGCGGGTGACTACAAGCATGAGATCTTCCAGGCACTCGACTTGTATGAAGATATCGAATTTGTTCCTATTGGCGATTTTTACGAGGTGCGCTGCCCGGTGATAGGCGAGCCTTTGACTATTCCCCACGGTATCGACGCTATTGGTGATCATCTGAGTGAACGTTTTCCACAGCAGGCTGATTCTATCCGTCGCTACCTAAAACAGGTTGACCTGGTAGAAAGCGCGGTGCGGTTCCTCTCCGAAAAGCATGACGGTTTGTGGTGGCTCTCCCATGGTGCCGAGTTGCCGTTTCGGCTCTGGCCTGTGGTGCGCGATATGCGTTCAAGTGTATCCAAAGTTCTGGAGCGCTATTTCGGCAAGGACGAAGCCATTAAGTTTGCTTTGGCGGCAAACCTTTCCTATTTTTCGGACAATCCCGATAAAATGTGGTGGCCTTTCTATGCCGTTGCCCAAGGCGGATTTCTTCACGGCGGTGGTAATTACATTAAAGGCGGCTCCCGAGTACTCAGTGATCGCCTCGTGGACTATATACGCGCGCACGGTGGCGAGACGCTTACTGGACAGAGTGCAGCTGAGATATTGCTTGGCGAGCACGGTGGGGTATCCGGCGTGCGGTATCGACCACGAACAGGTGGAGATGATGTGGTTGCCAGCACGCCTATCGTGTTTGCCAACGCGTCGCCGCACGCGGTAGAGCAAATGCTTCCCACAACCAGGCGTAGCAGATTCATGGCACCTTATCGTGACAAACCATTGTCGATTTCACTGTTCTCGATTACCGTGGGTCTGAATCGTCGTCCTTCGGAAATGGGTGTCTCCGCGTATTCGACCAAACTCATCCCGAATTGGATAGAGCGGCTCAGTGATTTCAAATACAGTGCGGAGTTGCTTTCCAAGATGCCCGACAATCAGTTGCCCATATTAAGTGTGGTTGACTTCAATCATATTGAAAGCGGCCTGGTCGACGGTGACCTGTATCCAGTCAATGTCGTTGGCCCCGACCGACTGTCGAACTGGGAAGGACTAAACGACGACGATTATCACGCCAAGAAAGATGCCTGGCTCGACGCAGTGATCAAACGCTTGGACGAGGAGTGGCCGGGATTCGCCAGTGCCGTGGTGCAAAAAGAAATGGCTACCGCCAGAACGATGCACGAATACCTGAACACTCCGGGCGGTGCTGTCTATGGCTTTGCACCTAATGTACCGGAGCGGATATCCGAGCCTCCAAGAACACCGAAGACGTCGATCAAAGGTCTGTGGCTGGCTTCATCCTTCGGCGGTGCCGGCGGTTTCACCGGTGCCATGCAGTCAGGTGGTGCGGCCGCAAGAGCTGCACTTCATAAACACATGTAAACTTGCACAGTCCAGGCATCGCGCTATCAAAACTACTGACAGCTATCTAATTTACAAATTAATAATCGCCCGTGTGGTTTCTAAGGAAGACACAGATGAATGAAAATTCGTTACTGTTCATGTGAGCGTAAATTGTTATGAAAGCGATATCTATAAATCAAGGCAAACACCGAAATTTAGGTATGGCCTTAATGGGTTTTGAAAGGCTGTTAGGTATCATCAATAATCCGCAGTACGCCGCCAGTGAGCACACATGACATCTATTAACGTAGTTCAAGACCTGCGACAAAGTACGTTACTGGAGTCGGCGCCGGAATCCGTCGTCAACAAGCTCGCGGAAATTGCGGTGACGACCTATATAAAGGCCGGCGAAACCCTGTTCGAAAAAGGCGAGAAAGGTAACGCCATGTACATCATATCGGACGGACAGGTACGGGTACACGATGGTGATTTGAAATTAGTTCATTTGGATAAGGGCCATGTGTTTGGTGAAATGGCGGCACTGGCAACGGATGAAGTCCGAAGTGCATCGATCACCGCGGTTGAAGATACAACTCTGTTGCGGCTTGACCGCGAAGACTTGTATGGGTTGTTGTCGAGCGAACCCGGCGTCGCCGAAGCGTTGATTCATGTTTTGTGTAAAGTGGAAAAGGATGTTATCCAGAATGTCACCCAGCGTTCTCTCGAAGTGCGGGCATTTGAACGCGAGCTCGAGATCGGGCGTAAGATTCAGGCCGGTTTCCTTCCCGACTCGGTACCGCAAGTGCCCGGCTGGGAAATCGCCGTTCATTTCCAGGCCGCACGGGAAGTGGCGGGGGATTTTTACGATGTTTTTAACGATTCGGATCAACGGAACATTGCTCTAGTTATCGGAGATGTATGCGGCAAAGGTGTCGGCGCGGCGTTGTTCATGACCTTGTTCCGCAGCCTGATTCGAGCCACGTTGGTTTCCGACGATTTAATGAACTGGGTAAAGGTGGATGAAAATAACCTGCATCGGTCGGTTAACAAAGCGCCCGCAGAATGCAGTCAAACATTGCTCAATACAGTGTCTGTAACTAACAACTACGTTACACATACCCACTCCAAAGACAGTATGTTTGCCTCGTTATTTATTGCGTTGTTGAACCCGGACACTGGTGTGTTGTGTTACGTAAACGGTGGCCATGAGGCGCCGGTGATTTTTAATCGAAAAGGAATAAAACGGCGGCTGGAGCCCACTGGCCCAGTGGTCGGGATTTTCCCGGACGCAAGTTACAGTGTGAAACAGATTCAGTTGGATCCTGGTGATTGCCTGCTTGCTTACAGCGACGGTGTAACTGAAGCACTCAACCGTAAATCCGACCAGTTCGGCGAGGATCGTTTACTGTCTTTGCTTGGGCAAGAAGAAAAAACCGCACAGGCTATATTGACCGATATAACATCCCACTTGCATGAATTCGCAGACGGTGCCGCCCAATTTGATGACATTACGTTACTGGGCGTACGCAGTGTCGCGCAAGACAAAAAGTGGCGATATTGATAAGATACAACGCTTGGTAATTTTTCATGTGTAAAATAGATTCAGGAGGTTTCATGACTGCTACATTAGATATAAATGTCTCTGAAAAAGAAGGAGTCAACATATTGCATCTAAACGGACCCATCGATGCCAATACCCAGAAGGGCCTGGAAGATAAGGCAGACGAGGTCATTAACGGCGGCGCCGACCGTATAGTAATGGACTTGACGGAGGTGTCTTTTATGGGTAGTGCGGGTTTGCGCGCCCTGCACGTGATTGCCGGTAAGTTCGGTGGCGATAGCCAATCCGAAAAGTTTGCGCACGTTAAACTGCTGAATCCGTCAGACGAAGTGCGCAGAGTACTGAAAACCCTGGGTTTCGACGACTACATTGATGTGTATGACAACCTGGATCAGGCCATCGGTTCATTCTAGTTTCTAACGACGCGGGCCATGGGCGGAAAACATACGCTCGTGATCAAAGCGGAGCTTTCCAAGTTAGAAGAAATACGCCGGTTTATTGAAAGCTCCGCAAAATCCCTCCGGGCGGATGGACGAGCGATATCCGATCTGCGGTTGGCGGTAGATGAGGCGGTTACCAACATCATCGCTTATGGTTACCAGAACCGTCAGGGCACGATAGAAATTAGTATTGATCGGGATGCAGACGCATTAATTGTGTGTCTGCGGGATACAGCGGCGCACTTCGACCCCAGTTCGTATGTCGCATCTGATCAAAGGGCGCTCCCAGAACGAGAGGCTGCAGGAGGTTTTGGGATACCTTTGATCAAACAGGTCGTGGACGAGGTTAGTTATCGTGTACCTGATGCAGGTGGAAACGAACTAACGCTGATCAAGCATACCGAGTAGTAGATCCGCATCCGGCATACGCGGCGGAGGTAAGCGATTACTCCAGTGCAACCAGTTTTGTATCAATCCCGTTAGCGTTTTTTTCTACTGCCAGCGCGTGGTATTCCGGGGCTTCAACCCAGGTCGATGTATCCAGGCTAAGGGGTTCTGATGCGATAATGATGGACTCGGCAGATTGCTTGCCACCCACCATTTTCCACTCACCGTCGTGACATGCGTAATCGCTGCCCTGAGTAAACCACAGGCTCAAGTAATCCACGCACCCCTGCTGCACGTCATCTTGATCGGGAAGAGGATAGCAACCGTAGTCGAAGGCGAATCGCACGGCAATAATACAGTTCGGATTGCTGATGAAGAGGTTGAGCGACGAAGATATTTCAATGCCATGTTGGGTGCGAACCTCGCGCAGTATATCTAACATCTGTTGGACAGCCGTAGTGATCTCTGCAGTGGTGTGGAGCGCCGCGGGATTGTCGAAGCGGGACATCAACAGCGCGTATATCCACTCGGAATCGGTATCGCCATGAACCAAGCGGAGAAACTCCGGACGTATATGGGGGCTTAGCGCGTAGCGCATAGCGGGGAACTCATACAGGTCACCGTTATGCGCCATGGCCAGGGAAACTCCCGGAAAAATAAAGGGATGTAGATTCTGTTGGTTAATGGATGCAGATCCGTCCGTCGGCACACCGCGGATATGCGCCAACAGATTACCGCAATGGATCTTGCCGCTAAGCGCTCGCAGATTACGGTCAAAGACCGGCAAAACGGTGGAGTGATATAACCAGGGAATATGCGGTTTCAGAGATGCCTCATCCCATGCCACCATGCCGAACCCAGCGAGATTCAGCATGGCGAGCATTTTCGGCTGGAAAACCTGATTCACCAGCGAGCTATCGCTGCTGTATAAAAGATACTCCGCTGATACCGGTTGTCCGAGGTAAGCAAGTACCCTGCACATGGCTAACCGGATATGTTCCCGGCAACTTCCGTGGGCATCGGAAACCAGCGCAACGCTTGTACTTCATCAGGCAAGGTCGGATCACTGAACTCTCCGTAGTCAGCGTGGGTATCTTCCAGAAGCTTGCGGGCGCGTTCGAGATACCCGGTCAGCACCTCGTCAGGTTCCTCGGTTTGCGGTGTCTTGACTTCCAGTTCGCCGTTTGTGTATTCAAGATCCGTTAACCTCAGCGCCGGTTCCGGTGGGCCATCGCGGTGCGCCCACATGGCGGTATGTGGATTGAAGCGATAGAACGGCAGGAGCTTCCAACCATGGGTCGCGGTTAGATCGATGGCTGCAACGATGTAGTGGAAAACCTCCTCGCTGATGAAATAGTTGAAATTCACCCTGACCCAGCCTGGCTTGATGCCTTCATAACCCTTGTTGATTTCGCACTGGTACGAGTGCGACAGCTCCGGGCCGATTCCGAACAGACTGTGACCATAGGGTCCGGCGCAGGAGCAGCCACCACGTGCCTGGATGCCGAACAGGTCGTTAAGCAGGGCAACAACGTAATTCCAGTGCAGGTATTTTTCGCCATGGCGAATGACCAGGGAGACGATGGATAATCGTTTCAGCTTCGGATTTCCCAGTATCCAGATGTTGGGGTTCTTACTCCACGTTTTTATAGCGCGCTCAACAAAGTCGTGCTCCAGTTGCTCGATATGTTCGGCCTCCACCGACTCCTTGAGTTGGAAAACCAGTCCGGCACGAATAGATTCGATTATGGCGGGGGTAC
>Ga0224508_10004859_pt1 | contig 10907 bp, 11 predicted proteins | sample SF_Jan12_sed_USG_4_FD_170157 | JGI IMG/M metagenome (GOLD analysis project Ga0224508, IMG submission 170157) | Sediment microbial communities from San Francisco Bay, California, United States - SF_Jan12_sed_USGS_21 | ecosystem: Environmental > Aquatic > Marine > Sediment | place: USA... | reverse complement strand
ACCAATAACCTCAAATCGGTGATGTCGGATTTCGTGGCCGACAACCGCGATCCTCAAGATCCGGGTGTGGAGCAACGCATTGCTCCACGCATGGCCGGAAACTTCATGGTGCGCGTGCAGTGCAATGACAAGGATCTGGCCGGCATGAGCGAGGACTTCAGCATGTCCGGGATGTGTGTGCGACTCGCGGAAGCGATCGACGAGGGATGCGATGTACGCCTTGTATTGCGTTTACCCGCTGTAGGTTCGGAAACTCAGTCCGATTCAGGCACGGCGATCGTCAATGCGCGACCAGTGTGGCACCGGATCGAGGATAGTCAGCACATCTACGGTATGAGCTTCGCCGGGCATCAAGGTGAGCTGCACCGGCAACTGCAGGGATTCGTCGAGCATTTCAACTGACCGGAACCGTTGTGCGCCGCTGTGGCAGGCTAACTATCGCTGTCACCGGTACGGGCCTGTAAGAACGGATTGGGTACAAACGATTCGATAAAACCCGCGGCAATCGATACGGCAAACACACCGGCCGTCGAATTCTCGATAGGCAGCAGTCCCAGCAGCAGGTTGGAAACGATAGCGAAATAAATGAACACCGCGCCGATCATGGCGATCACGATGCGCGAGCCGCCAGCTATCACGTTTATTTTCCAGTCGCCGTCGGGATCTATCTCGAGGCGGCGAATGCCGACTGTCACTGATAAAAATCCGCCCAGAGCCCCGCAAGTCGCAATTTGTGCCATCAGCAACGGCGACAACTCGTAAGCGACCATCGTGCTGCTGAAATACAGCGCAGAGCCCAACCCGGCAACCGCAAGCAGGGTGACGACGAAGCAGCTGAACTGGTACTGCAAACGACCGTGCAGGCTGCGCAGTTTGTGCAACCGCGTCTGCACGTCAACCAGAATATCGTGTGCATGCTCGACATGTCCTTCCAGGGACTGCGATATCGCGCGCGAGATCTCGCGATTGATCGATTCCGCCCGCCGTATCGAGCCGGTGCGCAGTGCGTTGACCGTCGACAACAGTGGGCCGATCTGCGCGAATGCTGCGCGTTGCCGATGTGCCAGATCCTCGTCGTCCGAAAACTGCGGGCTGATGCCCGCTTTGTGGCTGTAAACGGCATAATTTTCGGTCGACCACATGACATCCAGGATTTCCCGACCCTGTCCATCGTGTTCACCGATCCTCAATTCGTCGAGTTGCATTCGCCGACCCTACCTTGCACGAGGCGTAGTGTATCAAGTGAGTGGGGATGAGCTTACCCAAGGATGAGCATGCATTTTGGTTAATCAGTTCGCAATAAGCATGACCGGACTAGCAATCGGCAGTGCGCGCCGACAGGTTGTGCGGGTGAAACGGCGCTCTCTGCATGGTCGGTCCTGGGGGAGAGTGCTCTTCTCGTGGCGCCTCAGTCCGCGTATTTGCTGACGATGTCCTCGATCCAGGTGAGAGCAGCGATCGCCGCGGGGAACCCGATGGTCGGTATCGCCAGGATTGCCACATGGCGTAGCGCATCGGCGGAGACGCCTTCCTCGAGCGCACGCCCCACGTGTGAATGCACGGCCCCTTCCGAACGCGCAGCAACTGCCAGCGCGAGTTTCACGTAGCGCTGGGTCTCCGCGGGTAGCGGCCCCGCCACAGCACAGGTCTGCCCCAGATCGGAGTATGCATCCCACAGGTCAGGAAACCTGGTCGCCACCTGGTCAGCCGCCGAGGGCAAATGGACTTTGTCACTCATGGATAACCTCTATGATGTGCAATCTCGTGCACGCAACTAAATAGCGCGCGAGAACATCTGTGCGCCGTTTGCGGAGTGGAGATAACTGTCGAATACCATGCACACGTTGCGCACGAGCAGGCGACCCACGGGCTGGATTTCGATGGCCTGCTCGTCGAGTCTCACCAGTCCGTCCTCCGCCATCGGCAGCAATTCACCGAGTTCGCGGGCAAAGTAGCTGTCGAAGTCGATCTCCCAGCGGGCCGAGAACGTCGGCTTGTGTATTGAAAAGTCACACATCAAGCGCGTTATCGCGTCACGCCGGACATGATCCTCACGGGAAAGTTCCACGCCACGGACGATTGGCAGCTGATCTCGATCGAGATGCTCGCAGTAAGCCGCGATATCGCGGGTGTTCTGACTGTAGCACTCGGCAACGGATCCGATCGCACTCATCCCCATGCCGACGAGATCGCAGCTCGCATGGGTCGCATAACCTTGAAAGTTCCGATATAGCGTACCTTCGCGCTGCGCAATGGCCAATTCGTCGTCCGGTCGTGCGAAATGGTCCATGCCGATGTAGACATAACCGGCATCGGTCAACCGTTCGATCACGTGCGCCAGAATAGCCAGCTTTTCCGCCGCCGCGGGTAACTGCCTTTCGGCGATTTGCTTTTGGGTTTTGAACAGGCGTGGCAGATGTGCATAGTTGAACACCGAAATGCGATCAGGTGACGCAGCCACGATCTTGTCCAATGTCACGGAAAAACTCTCCACGGACTGCAGCGGTAAGCCGTAAATGAGATCGACGCTCGTAGAACGGAACCCGCAGTCACGCGCTGCCTGCAATACCCGCCTGGTTTGTTCTTCGGACTGGATACGATTGACCGCGCGTTGCACGTGCGCATCGAAATCTTGAACACCGAGACTTACGCGGTTGAACCCGAGTTCGCGCAACAGCTGCATGGTATCCTCGTCAGCTTCACGCGGATCGATTTCGATCGAATATTCTCCCTGGTCGTCATCGCGCAACGGAAAATGATCGGCGGTCGCCTGCATCAACTCGCGCATCTGCTCGGCGCTCAGGAACGTCGGTGTTCCACCGCCCCAATGCAGTTGGTCGACGCACCGTCCGTCGTACAACTCGCCCTGCAAGGCAATCTCGCGATACAGGCGTTGAAGGTAAGGCTGGGCCCGCTTGCGGTTGTTGGTGATGACTTTCGTACAGGCGCAGTAGAAGCACACGGTGGCGCAGAACGGCAAGTGAAAATACAGCGACAGCGGCGACTCGGGATCGCTGCAACGCGCGTGATGCCGGTATCGGTCGGCCGTGAATTCCTCGCTGAACTGCGGCGCTGTCGGGTAGGATGTATAGCGCGGGCCGGACTTGTCGTAGCGGCTGATCAAAGCGGCATCGAGAACGACTGATTGATCCATGCGACGTCACCACTCTACGAGGTACTACAGTGTCGATTCTAGCAGGTGACGATGGCTTGACGTGAGTCAAACGTCAGGACTTGACCGATCGGTGGATCCGGACGGCATTCTGCGGCAGCCTGTCTGCTTCCGGCGAGGGCACTCTTTATGTGGAGCTGCTGGGGTGGCGCAGCCACATTTACCCGCACGCTGCACGCAACCACGTGATCTCTGTCCCGTTCGAACGCTGTGCTTTCGAGCGCAACCGCTCCTGTGGAACGGCTGTTGGCGTGTCGCCTGTGCCCTGCCTTGATCAGTGAATGACGACTTCCACCCGCCGGTTTCTCGGTTCATCGACGTTGTCGGCGGTTGCCACCAGCGGATCGCTTTCACCGAGTGACGTCAACGCTATCAGGTCGGGATCGACACCGGCATCGATCACTATGTCCTTGACCACTGCGGCACGCCGCGCCGCGAGCTGTGCGTTCGATTCGCGCGTTCCCTTAGTGTCTGTATGCCCGACTATAGCCACGTCCGGTACCGCCCGTCCACGCACTTCGGCGAGAATTTGAGGAATCAGGCGCGCGGAATCTTCAGTCAACTCCACGCCACCGGCGAGAAAGTACAAACGGAAGCTGCGCGGCTTATCGGGTTCTGCCGCCAGCGCCGCGGAAAAATCACGCTCGATCATTGATTGCTCGGCGCGGCGGGGCGCTACGTCTTGACCTTCGTTGAGACCGACGTATTCGCCAGTCGTGTTCAATGTGCGCGTGCCTTTGTCATTCGTCACGGTAACCACGCTCGGGCGTTCGCTATCGGACGAATCGAGCAGCACGATGTAGCTTCTGGGTGCACTGCATGCGCTCAGCATCAGCAAGCCAAGATACAGAATCAAGTTTCTGCAGGCCATCGATCAGGCCCCTGAACCGCGCCACTCGGGCTGACGATCATTCATTTTCTACCCGTATCAGAAAGCGTGTACCGCGAATACCGATGGTTGCGTTGGGTGTTTCCAGCGATGCCGTTTTCCCGGCCCAGTGTGACTCATACAGCATCGAACCCTTCGTTATGCGGCCGACAAACAGATGTTTGCCCTCCAGCGGCTCGAATTCGAAATCCTTCATATGCATGGCGCTGACAGGGCCCAGCGAAATACGGGTGTCGTCACGCAGAGTAATGCCTATGCTGCCGCCGCTGCCGGTTATCAGCGTATCGGCTGCTTTGACCAGGCTGCCGGGTTCCGCGCGGGTGCTCACGCCTTCGGAGATGATGAATACGTCGCCGTGCGTGACCTTCACGCGGCCAATGACCTCGGCCCCTGCTGCGTGGTGCGTTGTCAGGGCGAGGCACAGCCCGCCGGCTAGAAATCGCGCACGGGGTGACAGGCAATATGAAGCAAGTGCAAACCCGAACTGCCTGATTCGGCAGGAGATCATAGGCGTTTCCTGAGCTGTTGGTCCGACCGGTCAGAGAATTAAGCGGCCGTCAGCGGCATAAATTGAGTGACGGCGATCCGCGCTCGCCCGGAGGTCGCCGCTGGATCGCCAAGAAGTGGTGCGGGAATTCCTCCAAAAAACTCTTAGATTATATTTTAACTATGTCTCTTATTTATTTGTTTTAAATATAAATATTTACTCTTTAATCACCTGATAATGGCAAACCCTTCGGGTTTTTGGCGACCCAATTCGGGTGGAACTCTCTGGAGCGCCTGATCGACGCCAGCAACTTCATGGCCATGGCGCTCGTCAACAACAGGGTCACGACGAGCAGCAAACGGCCAATCGAAACGGCTTTTCGAGCTCGGGCAGCGGACTGACTCTCCTCTGCGCGAGGGCCGCTGGCAAGCACGTCGTTCACCGGCTCGGATGCACCCGCGCCCTGCTCCGGAAAGCACACCGCTTCCGCTGCCGTGCCGTGCACCTGCCGATCGTCGCCGTGTGCGGTAACGTTAGCAAGACGTCGCAGCAGCGGCACGCACAGATGCTTCGGTCGAATAAGGTGATTGCGCAGTAACAAGTTGCTCATGTATCGCCTCCCGAATGCGCTCCAGGCCATTCAGTCGCAGCGACTTCCGTTTCGATTGCCGTAAAGTGAAGGTCGTTTACTGAGTGCGAAGCATTATCCAAGCCAGAAAATCGGCACTCAGCGTAAGGACTTTCGACGTTGGAATGATGCAGCACCGAAGCCGCTGCGAGGCCCAGGGCTACCATCAGCTTGCCGAGGCAAGCGAGGATGTGATCGAACTGGCTGGCGTCAACAAATGGTTCGGTGACCTTCACGTGCTGCACGACATCGATCTGAGCGTGCCTGCCGGGGGCAAGGTTTTCGTGTGCGGACCGTCCGGATCCGGTAAATCGACCATGATTCGCTGCATCAACGGGCTCGCCGGCGGAATTCTTCTCCGCGCCGAAGAACGCGCGCACGCAGTTGTTTCTCAGCCAGATCCTCTCCCACTAGCGAGATCGCAGGAATCAGCATGAATTGCATACGCATCGTCGCCGCACTGTGGCTTACCGTTTTGGTCAGTGGTTGCGCGAGTTCCGAAAAGTGGGGCTGGTACGTGATCAGCCCGACGACCAGACAAGGTCGGATCAACGTCGAGTTCCTGCTCTCGGGTGTCGGCTGGACGATTGCGTTGACCGTGTGCTGCGTATTACTGTCGATTGTCCTCGGCTTCGTGCTCTATTTACCGAGAATCGCGGACAATCGCTGGCTGAACGGGCTCAACCGGATGCTCATTGAGTTGTTTCGTTCGATCCCGCCGCTGGTGTCTATTTTGTGGGTGTACTACGGATTGCCGGTCCTCACGGGTGTGGACCTGGACCCCTTCGTCTCGGGTATGGTCGCGCTGTCGCTGTACGGTGCAGCGTTCATGGCGGAAATCTACCGCGGTGGAGTGCAATCGATAGAACGGGGCCAGTTCGAGGCTGCCGACAGTCTGGCACTGTCAACGTACGACAAAATGGTGTTCATCATATTTCCGCAGGCATTGCGCCGTTCCTTGCCCGCGATGGGCAATCAGTTCGTTATTCTGCTCAAGATGTCTTCGCTGGTTTCAGTAATCGGTCTTACCGAAGTCGTGCGGCGCGCCAACGAACTCGCGGTAACCGAGTACCGGCCGTTGGAAATCTATTCGTTTCTGGTGCTGGAGTATCTGGTTCTCGTGCTGTTGCTGTCGTCGGGCGTGCGTTGGGTGGAGAGCCGTCTCGGCGCCGACGAACGAGCGGCGGGAGCAGCTGCTGCGAAACTGGAATGATGACGCCGGCCTGACGTACAGGGATCGCCGTTAGTGGCTGCGCCGCCGGATGCGGACCGGCGGCGCAGGTGATTCTACAATTCGTGCCAGTAAGTTCTGGTTGGCACTCGCGAATTCGGCATATTGAAACACTCGGTGCCCGCGCAACCGGTTGCGTGGGTAGTGCCGTTGGCATCCTGCGCAATGACCAGAGTCGGTGACGGTGTGATGCCGCCGCGCGTCAGGCGGAAGGTCCGATCCGTGCGCGTCAGGTCCGATTCCCCACCGGTATTGTCGTAGTTCGCCACGGGTGTCGCGTCGGACACGTTGAGGAAATACAGCAAGCCGACCCCTTCGTTGGGACCGCAAACCGGGCCGCCCGCGTTGGGATCGGTGGGAATGAAGCTCGGGACCACGGCCTTGCCGCCCACGATCAGCGGACGTCCGAGTATCTTCTCGCCGATGAAACTGCCGGTCGGTGGATCGTTGAGCTCGATGTACCAGCCGTTGGCGGCATCCAGGTTCGACAGGGCCACTGCCTGATCCGTGGAGTTGCCTTCGCCGATGGTATTGTCGGTGGCATTGAACAGGTCAGTTTCGTCGATCGCGGTATAGGTCGCCGGTGGCGAAAAGATATCCGTGTCCTTGATCATGTAGATACGGTCTTGGATCTGTGTGTTCAACGGATGCGCGCGGTAACCGCTACCAACCACCAGGGCGATAAACGGCTGGCGCCCGATCGGGGCGATAATCGCCAGGTCTGCCGCGTGGTAGAAGCGTCGGTTGTTTTCGGCGCTGTTTTCGGAAAACACCGCGATGCGTCCACCCGTTGCGAAACTGCCGGCGCCGGTGTTGTTTTCGTTTATGTCGATGCGCCACATCTGGGCACGCGTATCGCCGACATAGAGTCGGTCGATCGTACCATCGCCTGAGATATCCACAGCGTTCACTTGTGCGGGGATGCTGTTGGTCATGTTAGTCAGCTCAAGATCGGCACCGGAACCAACCGGACCGGCCCACCACAACCGCTGCCCGGTGTCCGCGTCGACCACGTAAATCGCGCGACCCTGAGTATCGTCTTGGGGCAGTGTGTTCCCGTCCTGCCCGTCGTCGTACCCGCCACCGAATACCAGCACCGTCTTCAACACGCCGTTGAACAATGCTTCGCGTACCACCGGCGTGGACCAGGTCTGGCCCAGTTCGGCGAAATCGCCGTCCGGCGTTCCGTCGCCGTCGGTGTCGTTGGTGATAATCCACTTCAACACCGGCGCCGAACGGCTGGTAGCGTCGAGGGCGTAGTATCTGTTACCGCCACGGCGCATGCCGGCGTAGAGGTAGACGTGCTCGCCACTGCCGGAAATCTCGCCGTCGTCGTTGGCGTCATTGACCCACGAGACGACCGAACCGTCCAGGCCGTACGGGCGCGCGGCAGCCGCATTGTTCTCGTAAAGCAGCGGTAGATTAGGCAACAGCTCCTGAGGAATAAACGAGAAGATCTCGGTACCGTCGGTTTCGTTGACGGCGTGCAAATAGCCATCATTGGTGCTGAAAAAGATGGTCAGGTCGGGGTTCGCCTGTGTGCCGCCATACTGCACGACGGTAGCTTGCGAATGCAGCGGATCACCCACCTGCGTGCGTGCCTCGCCAATCGGACCGAAATCGCCGTCGATGTCTACACCACGTGTCCACTTCAGGATATCGTCGCGCGACGGATTGGTGGCACCCAGTGGCAGACCCAGCATGGGTTCGGTTATCGCCACATTGGTTTCGTGCACGGCATTGCCGAGAACCGTCAGCGCCTCGTTGTAAGGCGCTGTGCTGCCGGAGTACGTGTAGACGTTACGGGTGTTGGTCAGCACGCTCGCCGCGCCGCCCACACTCACGTCGTCCCCGTCTACCGCCGGTGACCAGTAACTGTGCGCGGTATTGCGGAAAAAGCCGGTGAAGGTGTCGACTGCCGGTGTGCCGTTTTTGTCCTTGATCACCGGATAAGAATCGCCGTTACCGTCGATATCGAAATCGAGCCGGTACTTCTTCAGGTTGCCGTCCCAGTGCGGACCGCCATCCGGGCGGAACAGCGTGAAGTACAATTCGTTGCGGTGCAGCGTCTGACTGAATGCGTTGACCGAGACCGCGGGCGAGGTAAACGTCGAGTTGCTCGCCAGCACTTCGTTGATAATGGCGGTGAAGGCGTTGGTCAGCCCGACAGTGTCATCTGCCGTGAAGTACAGTCCTTTGCCGTCGATAGCGGTCGAATTCAGTAACGGATGATCGAGCTGGAAACCGATCGTATAGGTTTGTACGAACTGATTGCCGATCAGCCCCGAAGGCAGCTGGTCTTCGTTCGCCATATACTTGGCCATCTGATCCAGGCACTGACCGTCGTCCGCATCGCCATCCTGGCTGATATGCTCCGCCGGATGCGGGCAGTTGGAAACGCCTGTGGCGGTTAGGTAATTAGGCATGGCCTGCAGCGCGTTGTCGCGCCCGTTGTCGCCGTTGGCGGCGCCGTCGGTCAGCAGAATCACGCTGTTGCGCTGACACTGAAACTGTATCGGCGAAATGTAGTTGCCGCTGCCGTCCTGTGAAGAAGGCACACTCGGGCCCGGCGTGGAGCCGACACCGTAGTCCACCGGATCGCCCCGGTAGTAACGCATCGCTTCCCATAACACTTCGGTCAGCGGCGTCCCACCCGAAGGCGTGTAATTATTCAGTGCAGCGACGAAACCCGCGCGCGCGGTGTCGATGCCTTCCATGGCGTAGGATACCTGCCCGCCTTCCCGGTTCTGGCTGAAACGCATCAGGCCGATGTTGATGCCGTTGGTACTGTTGACAACGTCGGCCACCACGTCCTGCACGATTTTCAGGCGGGTTGTGACCGCGTTCGGGTCGCTGCGCAGGTAGTTCATGAAATTGGCAGAGTAGATTGTGTAGTTGCGCTCGCCCAGCCAGTTGATCTCATCCGCCGGATTATTCGTCCATCCGCCCGTTGTGTTGTTACCGGAGCTGTCCTTGGCATACAGGCCGCCATTGGTATTGTGCCCGTGCACACCGGAATCGGATTGGCATTCCACATTACGCTGCTTGTAGGTCGAACTGGTGGTCAGGGTGCGCCACGCGTTGCTGGAATAACGCGCCAGGCGGTCCTGAAAAAAGCCCGTGTTCGCCAGTGAAGCGGCGCCGGAGTCGCAGTGCATGTACGAGGTGTCGAACCAGCTCGTTGAGCTACACGACGTGCTGACCGACCCGGTCGACCAGTAGATCTTGTTGTTAGTGTACTCTGCGCACGATGTCGGCAGCCCGGAATAGTCCGTCGCCGGATCGTAATTTCCCTGGGTCACTACCGTCGAAGACATCGAGCCTGAGGTGTCGACCACGAACAATATATTGGGTGGCACTGCCGTCGCGGTCAGGTTGCCTCCCACGTATATTTCGATATCGTCAGCGACCGCGTTCGTGTTGGCCACGAGACTCAACATGACACCGGCCAGGATCGCACGGTTATTCCATAACTTCTTCATCATCGTCTCCGATACAGATTTCGTCTAGCGGATCCAGAGGATCCGCGTGGCCTCGCCACTGCGTATGTTGTAAATGATGGTCGCGGGCTTGCCGTACCAATCTCTCAATCTGCGCAGATCGACGCGCACATTGTTTTCGAACGCCTGGGTCGCGTTGGTGACAGGAAATTCCTTGAGTTCACAGCTGTCGCACGAGCGCCCGGCGACCGTGCCGGTCAGGTTGTCGTCGAGCCGCACTTGCAGCGCCACCGCCTCGACGGCTTCCTCGATAGGAATGATCGTCGCCCAGGCATTGGCGGAAAATGTCAGAGTAAAAAGTGCAGTGATCGTGCAGGTGATAAAAGCGTTTCGCATGAGGATCCCTCCGTGTGAGTTACTGGCGTTGCGGGGCGAGGACGTAGAAACCCTGCACCTGAGTCGAACTGGCGTTCGATTGCAGATGCTGACCCACCGACGTCACTTGAAAATGCGCGCAGCGTGTGCGTTCCGGACTACTGCCCGGGCAGGAAACACCGGTAGTGAAACCGTTGCCGCGCCCAGGTATCAGGCCGACGAAGGTCGAATTGATCGTGGCAGTGGCATTCACCAGCACGGGCGACGCGATTGGCTGCGCAGCTGTGGTGTTTTCGGCGTCGGTAAGCACGAGACCGACTTCTAATCCTGCCTCGGCGGCCTGAAACGCATTCGATTTGTTCTGCGCGTTGCTGGCCATTCGCAGCTCCATGGAACTCATGCCCATGGTTGTCACGCCGATAAGCGTCAACGCCACCAGCATCATCAAGCCGATCACCAGTGCGGCACCGCTTTGCTGCCGCCGGTTAATAATTTCTTTCATCGCTTCGATCCTGATTGCAGAACAGACTACCGCCCGCGGGAAAAGCTACGCTGGGCTCAACCGGCGCGTTTCTCTGCTGCGAACAATTCTCCATACCGTGGATAACCCAATTGTTGATGTGAAAATTTCACGCTCCCCGTCTCTAGGTCGTGTGTCGGGACAACGCATCTGCTAGAGAGGCGT
>Ga0224508_10004857_pt1 | contig 10910 bp, 10 predicted proteins | sample SF_Jan12_sed_USG_4_FD_170157 | JGI IMG/M metagenome (GOLD analysis project Ga0224508, IMG submission 170157) | Sediment microbial communities from San Francisco Bay, California, United States - SF_Jan12_sed_USGS_21 | ecosystem: Environmental > Aquatic > Marine > Sediment | place: USA... | reverse complement strand
ATACCAATATGGCGGCCTTGCAGGGCTATACCATCGGTCTGTACCGGGAGTTGGAGGAAAAGTCCGGCCAATCGTGCGGCCTGCACCACGTCGGCGGACTGACACTGGCCAGCAACGCCGAGCGTCTGGACTTTCTCAAAGCCGAGCGCGCCAAACATCGCTACATGGGCCTGGAGACGCGCATCGTCGGCCCGGAGGAAATTCGCGAGCTGTCACCGATAACCAATACCGACGGTGTGCTGGGTGCGCTCTACGATCCGCTGGACGGCCACCTTGATCCGTCCGGCACCACACACGCCTACGCCAAGGCGGCGCGCGACCAGGGAGCGGAAATCGTGTTGCGCAACAAGGTAGTCAGCCTGAGCGCGCGTAACAACGGCCACTGGGAAGTGGTCACAGAGCAGGGAACCATCGTTGCCGAACATGTGGTGAACGCGGCCGGTCTGTGGGCTCGCGAGGTCGGGCAAATGGCGGGCGTCTACTTGCCACTGCACCCGATGGAGCACCAATATCTGGTCACTGACGACATCGCCGCTGTCTACAATCACGGTTCGGAGCTGCCGCACGTAATGGATCCCGAGGGCGAGAGCTATCTACGTCAGGAAGGGCGGGGCCTGGTGATCGGGTTCTACGAGCAGGCCTGTGAACCCTGGGCCGTCGACGGAACGTCGTGGGATTTCGGGCACGAGCTGCTCACCGACAATCTGGCGCGCATCGGTGACTCGCTGGAAATCGCTTACCGACGTTATCCGGTACTGGAAGCGGCGCAGATCAAACGCGTCATCAACGGGCCGTTCACTTTTGCACCCGATGGCAATCCGTTGGTGGGGCCGGTGCCGGGATTGGCTAACTACTGGACGGCCTGCGCTGTGATGGCGGGGTTCAGTCAGGGCGGCGGAGTCGGCCTGACCCTGGCCGAGTGGATGGTGGAGGGTGAGCCATCGCGTGACGTGTTTGCGATGGACGTGGCGCGCTTTGGCGACTACTGCACACGCACGTACACGCGCGTTAAGGTGCGCGAGAACTACCAGCGGCGGTTCGCGGTCGGTTATCCGAACGAGGAATTACCAGCCGGTCGGCCGCTGCAGACCACGCCGGCGTATGGCATCTGGAAGGCCAGGCGCGCGGTGTACGGGCAAGCCTACGGTATGGAGGCAGTGAATTATTTTGCACCCGCCGGGGAACCGCTGTTCGAGACACCGACATTTCGGCGCTCCAATGCCTTTGCAGCCACCGCGGAAGAGTGTCGTGCGGTTCGCACTGCGGTTGGGGTCAACGAAATCCACAATTTCGGCAAGTACGAAGTCAGCGGCCCGGGGGCGGCCGATTGGCTGGCTTATCTGATGGCCGGGAGGGTGCCGGCAGAGGGGCGCGTGACGTTGACACCCATGCTTAGCCCGCGCGGCCGCCTGATCGGTGATTTTACTATCTCGCGGCTGACTGCGCAGACCTTTCAGCTTACCGCTTCGTTCGCTGCACAGGCCTTTCACATGCGATGGTTCGAGGCACGCCGGCCGGCTGATGTACGACTGCAGAACGTGTCGCTGAGCCGGGTCGGGATGCAGATCGCCGGTCCACGCGCCCGGGAGTTGCTCCAGCGGTTGACGTGCAGCGATGTAAGCAACGTCGCGCTGCCGTTCCTGTCGGTACGCGAGATGGAGGTCGGTCTCTGCCGTGCTATCGTGCAACGGCTTTCCTATACCGGCGATCTAGGGTATGAAATTTACGTTCCAATCGAACAGCAGGTAGCGTTGCTGCTGGCGATCGAAGAAGCTGGGGAGGATTTGCAGCTGCGTCCTTTCGGGATGCGCGCGATGATGAGTCTGCGACTGGAGAAATCGTTCGGCTCCTGGCTGCGGGAATACAAGCCGGATTACACGGCGCAGGAGACGGGACTGGACCGTTTTATCGACTACGCCGGCAACAGTGAGTTCATCGGTCGCGCGGCGGCGCTGGAGGAGCGCCACCGTGCGCCGCAGCGCCGTCTGTGCACGTTTGTAGTCGAGGCGGACGACGCGGACTGCTGGGCCGATGAACCGATCTGGCACGACGGCAAAGTGGTCGGATTTGTCACCTCCGGCGGGTATGCGCATTTCGTGCAGTGTTCCGTTGCCCTGGGCTTCCTGCCTTGTGCTCTGATCGAGGATGGCCGCACAGTGGAAATAGAGATTCTCGGCGAACGCCGCCCGGCACACCTCGTCGCGCAGCCGTTGCTGGATCCTGAGGGGAAACGCATGCGCGGCTGACGGAGTTCGCAGTGTGCAGGCTGTAGTCGTTGACGCGAGTCCGGTTTGCACCTATAGTTTCACTCAGCGCCGATTTGACGTTTCAGCTTGCGGGCGCTTTACAAATACTGCTAAAGCGAGCGCCACAAGCCCGCTTTAGCCACTGCGGGTTTTTTTGTGCCCGCCGAACAGAGAGCGGGAACAGAAATGGCAAAACACGCCAGTGGAAATCAACCGGAGACTGACGCCGTACGCGCCGGTCATATTCGTTCACCGGAGGGCGAACACAGCGAAGCGCTGTTTCTGACCTCGAGTTTCGTTTTTTCGTCGGCCGAGGAAGCCGCGCAGCGGTTCTCCGGCGATCAGCCCGGCAACGTTTATTCGCGTTTCACCAATCCCACCGTGCGCTCGTTCCAGGATCGCCTGGCGGCGCTGGAAGGCGGGAAGGCGTGCGTGGCGACGGCCTCGGGCATGTCAGCGATCCTGTCATTGTGTCTGGCGTTACTGAGCCAGGGCGAGCACATCGTTTGCGCTCGCGGCGTGTTCGGGTCGACGACCATGCTGTTGAAAAACTACCTCTCCAAGCTGGGGATAGCCACGACACTCGTGCCGCTAACCGATCTGCAAGCCTGGCGCGATGCGATCACCAGCAAGACCCGTTTGCTGCTGGTGGAAACCCCCAGCAATCCACTGATGGAAATAGCCGATATCGCGGCGTTGAGCAAAATCGCGCATCGGCATGACGCACTGCTGGTGGTTGACAATGCCTTCTGCACGCCCGCGTTGCAGAAGCCGCTGGAACTGGGCGCCGACCTGGTGGTGCACTCGGCTACTAAATATCTGGACGGGCAGGGGCGCTGCGTTGGTGGTGCTATAGTCGGTGACGCGGAACTGGTTGGCAAGGAAGTATTCGGATTTCTGCGCACCGCCGGGCCGACTATGAGTCCGTTCAATGCCTGGGTATTCAGCAGAGGGCTCGAGACGCTGGGGATTCGCATGCGCGCGCACTGCGAGCAAGCGCAGGCTCTTGCGGAATGGTTGCGGCAGCAACAGGCCGTGAGCAGGATTTATTACCCGGGATTAGCTGAGCACCCGGGACATTCACTGGCGGCGAAACAGCAGTCGGGCTTCGGCGGCGTAGTCACGTTCGAGGTATTCGGTGGTCGTGAAGCGGCCTGGCAGATAATCGACCAGACGCAAATGATTTCGATAACCGCAAATCTGGGCGACGTCAAAACTACGATCACTCATCCGGGCACGACGACCCATGCAAAGTTGAGCGACGAAGAGCGTGCCGTTGCTGGAATTACGCCCAGCTTGTTGCGCATCGCCGTGGGTCTGGAGTCGCTGGACGACATCAAGAAGGACTTGCAGCAGGGATTGGCCTCGCTGTCGCGCGCCGCTGCCTGTTAGGCGGGGACCGTCCAGTCGCGCGTTTTCAATTAGATCTCCGCGCTTGCGTACAGGGTTGCTGCGTAAGATGGTTTGCGCATTCCTTGACGGACGCGAAGGCCAGCACGCGCACTTGGCGCCGATTCTGCACTTGAATCACAGTTCGCGAGTCAGGGAAGTACCAGCTTGAATGGTTTTACGCTGACACTGGCATAGACACCGGCGTTGCGATACGGATCGTTGTCGGCCCAGGCCTGGGCCGCTTCCAGCGACTCGAACTCGGCGACAATGACACTTCCGGAAAACCCATTGGTGCCGGGGTCCTCGGCATCGACAGCGGGATTGGGGCCCGCCACGATCAGGCGTCCGGCCTCGCATAAAGCCTGTAAACAGCGCAGGTGCTCGGGACGCACGGCTTTGCGGCGTTCGAGACTGTCCTGGACGTCTTTGGCGACGATCGCATACAACATCAACTTTCCTCGGAAGGCACGGAATCAGTGTCGTCTTCCTGTTTCATGTAGCGGGAAAGATAGACGCCGATCCCCAGCACGTAGACGAACGTCAGACCGATCAGAATGAGTTTGAAGTTCACCCAGGACTGTTCGCTGTGGCTCGTCTTGTTGCACAGCGCCCGTGCATTGGCGAACTCGGCTTTGTCGCACTCGAGTTTTTCGAACGTTTGCGCGCTCAAGCCGGGGAGTGCAGCGGCCAATTCAGCTTCGGCCGCCTGATAGTCACGGGCAAAATAAATATTTGCCGCACCCGCAAACAGAAAAAACGCGACCCACATGAGATTAGCCCGTCGCCAGACGCCGTCAGGCACTTTGATGGCATGGCCAGCCATGCGTTCGAAGAGGGTTTTTTTACCCAGCAGCTGCGGAATCAGAAACACCACCGCGAACGCCCAATTGACCAGCGTCGGTTTCCACATGATGAACGCTTTGTCCCGCAACACGATAGTCAGCCCGCCGAGCACCAGAATGAGCGCCGCAGAAATCAAATGCATCTTCTCTAATCGCCGATGCCGGACCCAGAAAATCGCGACTTGCAGAATTGTCGCGGCTATCGCCACACCGGTCGCGAGAAACAGATCGCCGGCACCGTAGTAGATTCCGACGAACAGCAGCACCGGGAAAGTATCGAATAGAAGTTTCATACAGGCACCTGGAAATGCGGTGTATGTTACCGGAAAAGACTATACGATGCGCCATGGCTCAGTACTTCAAAGTACACCCGACGCATCCACAAAGCCGGTTGCTGACGCAGGCGGCGGCGGCGATAGATGCCGGTGCGGTCGCGGTGTATCCAACCGACTCTTGCTATGCGATCGGTTGCCACATCGGTGATAAACAAGCCATGGACCGCATTCGTGCCATCCGCCGCGTGGATGATCGCCACCACTTTACCCTGGTGTGCCGCGATCTGTCCGAAATTGCCAGTTACGCACGCGTAGACAACGCTACTTACAGACTGCTTAAAGCGCTTACTCCCGGTCCCTACACGTTCCTGCTGCGTGCGACCAGCGGTGTACCGCGCAGGTTGCAGAACCCGCGCCGTAAAACGATCGGTATTCGCGTACCCGATAATGTCATCGCGCAGTCGCTGTTGCATTGCCTGGACCAGCCGTTGATGAGCAGTACGCTGATATTGCCAAACGCGGCTGCTCCGCTCGCCGATCCAGAGGAAATACGCGAGCAGATGTCCGCACACGTGGATCTCATCATCGAGGGTGGGCACTGCGGTTACGAGCCGACCAGTGTCATCAACATGGCAGGCGACGTGCCGGAGATCGTGCGCCACGGGAAGGGCGACGTAGGCTTCCTCGAAGGTGAGTGACAGTGCGCTATTCTCACGCCCGCGTTCGCGTATAATCCCCCAACTCTAAGCTCGCGGCATACCTCGATTCCCAATCAGAAATGCCACATAACAATCTGATTGCCTTAGTAAAAACGTATAAATCCGTGCGCTCCATGCGATTTCCACAGGAAGATCTCGGCGCGTGAAGCAGCGCCTGTTCGGAGAACAACCCACGTGACTAGCGTTCCCTCGCAGCATCAGCGAGTCCTGTCCGGAATGCGCCCTACCGGCCGCCTGCACCTCGGTCACTACCACGGGGTGCTGAAGAACTGGGTTGAGCTGCAGCACAGTTACGAGTGCTACTACTTCGTCGCCGACTGGCATGCGCTGACCACCCACTACGAAGATCCGCGCATCATTGCGGAAACTACCTGGGACATCGTAATCGACTGGCTGGCTGCCGGCGTGAGTCCCGGTTCGGCGCGGCTGTTCATTCAATCGCGGGTGCCCGAACATGCCGAGTTGCATCTGCTGTTGTCCATGATTACACCGCTGGGCTGGCTGGAACGCGTGCCGAGCTTCAAGGACCAGCAGGAACGGCTCAAGGAACTGGATCTGGCAACGTACGGATTTCTTGGGTATCCGCTGTTGCAGAGCGCGGATATTCTGATCTACAAGGCGGGCTATGTACCGGTGGGAGACGATCAGGTCGCACACGTGGAACTCACGCGCGAAGTCGCGCGTCGCTTCAACTACATGTACGGCCGTGAAGCAGACTTCGAGCAGAAGGCGGAAACGGCGATTGCCAAAATGGGCAAGAAAAACGCCCGCCTTTATCGGGAACAACGGCGCCGCTACCAGGAGCAGGGTGATCAGCAGGCGTTGGAAGTGGCGCGCGCGCTGCTGGAGACGCAGCAGAACATTTCGTTCGGGGATAAGGAGCGCCTGTTCGGATTTCTGGAAGGGTCGGGAAAAATCATCCTGCCGGAGCCGCAGGCACTGCTTACGCAGGCGGCGCGCATGCCGGGGCTGGACGGGCAGAAAATGTCCAAGTCCTACGCTAACACCATCGAACTGCGAGCCGACCCTGAAGACGTCAGCAAAAAGTTGCGCACCATGCCGACCGACCCGGCACGGGTTCGCCGCTCCGATCCCGGGGAACCGGATAAATGTCCGGTATGGCAACTGCATCAGGTGTATTCTGACGACGGTACCCGCGACTGGGTAGTGCAGGGATGCCGTTCAGCCGGAATTGGTTGCCTGGAGTGCAAACAACCGGTGATCGACAAGGTGATCGCCGAAATAAATACGCTGCGCGAGCGGGCGCGCGAATACGAAGAGGATCCGAACGTGGTTCGGGAAATCATCGCTGAAGGCACCGAAGCGGCGCGCGATACGGCGCGCGACACGCTTGACGAGGTGCGCAAGGCGATGGGCGTGGTGTACCGTTGAAACGGGCTATTGATGGATAACGAACCGACAAAACCGGCCGTGCAGGAGGAAATGCCATTCGCTGTCGTGCAGGGCGAGCCGGTAACAGTGTTACCCAACGACCTATACATTCCACCCGATGCGCTGGAGGTAATTCTCGAAGCGTTCGCTGGTCCGCTGGATCTCCTGCTGTACCTGATCCGTCGCCAGAATCTGGACATTCTGGATATACCGATTGCGCAAATCACTCAGCAGTACATGGAGTACATCGCCATGATGGAAGAGTTGCGGCTGGAAATTGCCGCCGAATACCTGGTGATGGCAGCGGTACTCGCCGAAATCAAATCCCGCATGCTGTTACCACGGGTAGTGGAAGCGGAGGACGAAGAAGACCCGCGCGCGGAACTGGTACGGCGGCTGCAGGAATACGAGCGTTTCAAACAAGCCGCGCAGGATCTCGATACACTGCCGCGCATGGAACGCGATCTGTTTACCACGGCCGCGGAACTTCCCGAGATTCAACGCCGTATGGTGCTTCCGGATGTTTCGCTGGATGAGTTGCTGCGCAGTTTTCGCGACGTTCTCAATCGCGCCGACATGTTCACCCACCACAACATCGAACGCGAGGCGCTGTCGGTGCGTGAGCGCATGACGCTCGTTTTGAGCGCCCTGCAGGAGCGGGAGTTCGTCGAGTTCGGGAGTTTGTTTGCAGCCCGCGAAGGACGTTTAGGGGTGGTAGTGACATTTATTGCGTTACTGGAACTGCTCAAGGAGTCGGTGATCGAGTTGGTCCAATCCGAACCTTTTGCCGCCATTTACGTTAAGGCGGCGGACAGGCAATTGCAGGCGAGCTCATGAACGAAGAAATGTTGAAATCCACTATCGAAGCATTGCTGCTGGCAGCCGACAGGCCGCTGTCGACGCGCAACCTGGTCGAACTGCTGGCGGGCGAACACGAATCACCCAATCACGAAGACGTGCGCAGTGCGCTAGACGCGCTGGGCGAAGAGTGGCGCGCGCGCGGTGCGGAACTGGTTCGGGTGGCCAGCGGTTACCGTCTGCAGGTGCGCCAGACCTTCGAGCCGTGGGTAGCTCGCCTGTGGGAAGAACGCCCGCCGCGCTATTCGCGTGCGCTGCTCGAGACCCTCGCGCTGATCGCTTATCGTCAACCGATAACACGCGCTGAAATCGAGGACGTGCGCGGGGTCAGCGTGAGCTCTCAAATCGTGAAAACGCTGTTGGAGAGAGAGTGGGTGCAGGTACTCGGTCATCGCGATACGCCCGGGCGGCCGGCGATGTACGGTACTACCCGCCAGTTCCTCGATTATTTCAACCTGAAATCGCTCGATCAGTTACCCAGCCTAGTGGAACTGAAGGATGTCGAGTCGATGAATCCGGAACTTGAGTTCGACGCACCGCAAGCGCAAGACAGCGGGGCGCAGGCGGCTGCCGCCGGCGATGAGCTGCATTGACACCCGGGTTGGCCTGCGGCCCTGATTATTGCTCCTGTAAAGACAGCGAACGAATGGTTCTATCCCCCGGCGCAGCGCGCTCCGCATGATCGTTCAGCTAGCGTTTGCGCAGCAACACGTAGACAGCGCCAGTCCCGCCGTCCACGGTACGAGCCGAACAGAACGCCAGAACCTCGTCACGCAGCCTCAACCAGCGATTCACCAGGGGTTTCAGCACAGGTCCCTGGTTACTTGAGCGTCGCCCCTTGCCGTGCACAACACGGATGCAGCGGTTGCCGTGGGCGCTGGCGTGTTTGATGAATTTCCCCAGCGCGTCACGTGCCTCTTCGGCGGTCATACCATGCAGATCGAGTTCGTCCGCCACCACGTACTGCCCGCGGCGCAGGTTGCGCAACACTGTCTTGCGCAGGCCGGGACGCTGAAACAGCAATTCCTCGCCGGTTTCCAGTGCAGCTTCGTCATAATCGTGCGACAGCAGTTCCTGGACCACGGCGCGTTCGTCCTCGGCGAGTTGTCGCGGGACCGGCTTGGCTCTGGGGCCGGTGTGCAAACGCTGCGCCGATTTGATGGGGCGCACTTTGCCGACTGCGCTGCGAAACAATTCGATGTCGGCGTCGCTCGGGCCACGTGATTTACTCATACGGCCAGTATAGAGTTTTCGATTGTCCGGAAAAATTAGCAATTGTTTAAACTTGCCGGTTATAGTTTTGCTTTTATCGGTTTGGGCGAGCTGTGTACATACTGCTGAGCAACGATGACGGTTATCAGGCTGAAGGCCTGTGTGCACTCGCCGAAGCGATGCGCGGGCTGGGGCGCATAGACGTCGTCGCACCCGATCGCAACCGCAGCGGCGCGAGTAATTCGTTGACACTGAACCGGCCGCTGTACCCGAGAAAACAAGCGAACGATTTCATCGCCGTAGATGGTACGCCCACCGATTGTGTGCATCTGGCCATCACCGGCTTGCTGGACGCGCAGCCCGACATGGTCGTTTCCGGCATCAATCGTGGACCCAATATGGGCGATGATGTGCACTACTCCGGGACCGTGGCGGGAGCCATGGAGGGACGCTCTCTTGGCTACCCGTCAATCGCCGTGTCGCTTGCTTCATTCGAGCCGAAGCACTACGACTGTGCAGCACGGGTTGCGCAAACGCTGGTTCAGCGGTTGTTGCGTACGCCGCTACCGCAGGACACGATTTTGAACGTTAACGTACCTGATGTGCCGTGGGAGTCGCTGCGCGGATTGAAGGCGACCCGCCTCGGCAACCGACACAAATCCGAACCGATAATCAATACCACCGATCCTCATGGGGAAACCTGTTACTGGGTCGGACCGCCTGGCGCGGAGCAGGATGCGGGCCCCGGCACAGATTTTCACGCGGTCAGCCAGGGCTACGTATCGATCACGCCAATTCTGGTGGATATCACCCGCCACGACGAGGTCCCGCGCATACAGCAATGGTTGGACGGATGAGGCGCGGTTACAGCGAGGCGCAAATACGTGGCATAGGCATGACGTCGCAGAGAACCCGTGACCGTCTTGTCGATCGCCTGCGCGAAAAAGGCATCAACGACATGCGCGTGCTCGATGCGATGCGCACCGTGCCGCGCCATCTGTTCGTCGACGAGGCGATTGCCACACGGGCTTACGAAGATACGGCGTTGCCGATAGGGCACGGTCAGACGATCTCCCAGCCCTATGTAGTGGCCCGCATGACCGAGGCGTTGCTGTACTCGCCGGATGTCGAGCAGGTGCTGGAGATCGGCTCCGGATCAGGTTATCAAGCCGCGGTGCTGTCGCGGCTGGTCAGGCGGGTTGTCAGCGTTGAGCGTATCAGTGCGCTGGCTGAGCAGGCGCGTGCGCGCCTGCGCGCATTGCACTGCCGGAATGTCGAAATAGTCCATGCCGATGGTGAGTGGGGTTGGACGCAAGGCGCACCGTATGACGCAATCATGGTCACTGCGGCGCCGGATCATGTACCCAAGCAACTGCTCAGCCAACTCGGCGACGGCGGGACCCTGGTAATTCCCGTTGGCGGACGCGGCGACACCCAGCGCCTGCTGCGCATCGTGCGCGACGGGGACGAAATCACACAGGACGAGTTGGATCTGGTGAGTTTTGTACCGTTTTTGCAAGGCTGCGTTTAAAACGCCGCGCTGCCGGCGGACGCCACGCCCACTATAGACGAACATTACTGAGCCACCGAAATTATGCGCGGAAGATTTTTCGCCGGCCTCTACGATCGCGTACTGACCTGGTCCACACACCGGCATGCACCGCGTTACCTGGCCGGCCTCAGTTTCATGGAGTCGTCTTTCTTCCCGATTCCCCCCGACGTGATGTTGATCCCCATGGCTTTGCGCCAGCCCGACCTGGCACGCCGCTTCGCGTTGCTCACTACGGTTGCCTCGGTGGTCGGCGGCCTGTTCGGTTACGGGATAGGCTTTTTTGCCCATGCGGCACTGGAACCCTGGCTGCAGACGACGCATTACTGGGAAAGCTATCAGCGTGCGGTGCAGTGGTTCGGAGAATGGGGCTTCTGGGTAGTGCTGATAGCGGGGTTTTCGCCGATCCCCTATAAAGTGTTCAC
>Ga0224508_10004856_pt1 | contig 10911 bp, 12 predicted proteins | sample SF_Jan12_sed_USG_4_FD_170157 | JGI IMG/M metagenome (GOLD analysis project Ga0224508, IMG submission 170157) | Sediment microbial communities from San Francisco Bay, California, United States - SF_Jan12_sed_USGS_21 | ecosystem: Environmental > Aquatic > Marine > Sediment | place: USA... | reverse complement strand
GGCGCTCATGTTAATTGTGGAGCGCTCGAGAAAAGATTTCGACGAACGTCAAATTCTAACCCAAGCTGCGGCGGGGAACATCGAAGGATTCGCGCTCATCTACGGCCGGCCGCGATCTTCGCCGAAGACATTCGCACATTTCAAAACTTCATACACCAGCAGCAGTCCTTTGCAGACCGGCCCTACTTCGAATCCCACAAGCAGATTGCGCAAAACGAAGACGCTTTACCAGAAACACAAATGGGCATTGTTACAAAGCTGTTATTGCCTGCACTTGTACAATCGCATAAAGCCACGGCTCGCACTGAAGCCATGAGTCGCCTGGCTTTCATCGCAATTGTCATGCATAGTTATCGACTCAACCATGGCGCGTTTCCGGAAAAGATTGATGAATTGAGTCGAGATTCAGATCTTCTCATTCCCACTGACCCTTTCAATGGAAAACCCATGAACCTTGTAACATCAGGGAACGAAATAACTTTGTACAGCGTCGGCCCGGACTTCGAGGACAATCAGGGAAGCAAATTCGATCACGAATCAAAGGCTGGAGATCTCACGTTTAAACTCCGCGTGCCGGCCAATGAAGAATAGAAAAGCCGTCACAAAAAACTCGGATCCGTAGACGTAGCGGCTCAAAAGTGTTGCGATCGTGATGGATGACGATCATCTATCGACCATTGTCTGTCGTTCAATGCTCTTCAAAAGCCAATGCTTGCGGGGTGTTGTCTTCATCCGTTGCAGTTTCTATACGTTCCTCGGCGATCGAATATACAAAGTGCCAATGGAACCCCAACCCAACCAACACTGCCAAATGCCACAGCTCGTGCGGCCCCAGAATGCCAGGAAGCAATGTCGGAGTGCGAAACAGATTTAGTACACCACCAATCGAATAAGCGACGCCGCCAAGCACAAGCGATTCAATAAACACTATCCCACGTTGACGGACGAGAACACTGCAGGAATAAGCAGCTAGCCAGCCCAACCCAAGATAGAAAGCAAGGCTTAGCCACCTCGGAACTTGGTCAAAGTAAATCGTCTTCAGCATGATACCTGTGACTGCCAAAGTCCAAACGAGCGTCAAAAACCCCCATCGCCCAATTCCTTTGAAAAGAATCATGTGCATGGGTGTGTACGTGCCCGCGATCAATAAGAAAATCGCCACTGAATCGAGCCGCAGCATCACGCCACGCATCGCTGTTTCTTTCGGATAGATGTGATAGACGCCGCTCACAGACAGTAGAAACACTGCTGAGAACGCAAACAAAGCAAGCGAAGCTTTCGTGCTCCATTTACCTTTTCCTCGCCGAACCAGCAGGAACCCAAGGAGCGCAAAAACAAACGCTGCCACCAAATGCGACAGTGAACTTACGGGCTCGCTAAATCCAGAAAAAGAGATTATTCCGTCCAACGAAATGGCTCTCGAAAAAGGATGGGTATGCGAACTTGGTTCGACTATCGACCTACTCTTCCGACTCCTTCACTCGCTCTAAGACGAGCAACTCAAACTTGTCACCCTCGTCGACATCGAAAGTAGTCGGACGCCCTAGATCACGACCTGGCTCGCTGAAACAAATAGTCAGCTTATCCCCATGCAGTTTGTAGATGTTTTGCGCGACCTCTGACTCACCGTCTCGCTCGATCGTCAAATCAAACTGCTTCGGCGTCACGCTTGGATCTAAAGTGTACTTCGCCTCTTTTTTATCTCCGTTCTTGCGCGTAATGGTTACCATTCCCTCGGAGAACTCGGCAATCGTTCCGACAGGTTCATCAGCCGCCTTTCCGTCTCGCTTGTATGACACTATCTTCCAGATGCCTTGAATTAGCATCAAATCTGGCGACGCCTTTTTCTCGCCTTGGGCACTCACAGCCAAAGGCAACGTGACGACGAAACTGACAATTAGCAACGGCCTCATAGCAGTATTCCTTGCAAGTCAATTGCGGGGTGGTTTTGAAGAACTCACTTTGAGTTTAACAATGTTCTCACTACTATGCACCATCGAGTCAGATTGTTCTCATGTGGGCTGTACCAGCTTGACCATTAGCCTGAAACTGGTTTAATTCCTTGAGAGTTTAGAACTTTTGACATTAAGGCAGCACTTTGTAATCAGTGATTGATGGAGAAAAATGAACCACATTCAACAGCAGGATCCGGACGTTTGGGCCGCAATCGAAGGCGAAATACATCGGCAGCAAGATGGCCTCGAAATGATTGCCAGCGAGAATTACACGAGCCCTGCCGTGATGCAAGCCGCAGGCAGTGTGCTGACAAACAAATATGCCGAAGGATATCCCGGACGACGATATTATGGCGGTTGCGAGCATGTTGACACCGTTGAAAACTTGGCGCGCGATCGCGCGAAGGAATTGTTTGGCGCTGAGCACGCGAACGTCCAACCTCACAGCGGCTCACAGGCTAATCAGGCCGTGTATGTCACCGCGCTCGAACCCGGCGATACGGTTCTCGGACTAGATCTTGCCCATGGCGGACATCTTACGCACGGCATGAAGCTGAATATCTCCGGCAAGTTATACAATTTTGTCAGCTATGGTGTTACACAAGACACACACCGAATCGATTTTGATCAGGTCGCTGTGTTGGCTCGTGAACATCAGCCTAAGATGATCGTCGCAGGTGCGAGTGCTTATCCTCGCGAGATTCCTCATGGTCGCTTTGCTGAGATCGCGAATGAAGTCGGTGCTAAGTTATTCGTTGACATCGCACACTACGCTGGCCTCGTCGCGGCTGGACTGCACGACAATCCTGTTCCAGTCGCTGATTTTGTCACCACAACAACTCACAAGACGCTTCGAGGGCCGCGAGCTGGTTTGGTCTTGTGCCGCAAAGAGTATGCTCGCGATGTCGACCGGAGCGTCTTTCCTGGCTTGCAAGGTGGTCCGCTCATGCACGTCATCGCCGGAAAGGCAATTTGCTTCCGTGAAGCACAACAGCCTGAATTCAAACAATACGCACAACACGTAATCGACAACGCAAGAGCCTTGGCCGAAACTTTGGCCAGCGGTGGTCTAAAGCTGATTAGCGGCGGCACTGACAATCATCTGATGCTCGTCGACGTAACTCCGCTAGGCATTGGAGGAAAGCTGGCAGACGAAACACTCGATAAATGTGGGATCACCGTCAACAAGAACATGATTCCTTTCGACGAGCGAAAGCCAATGGACCCCAGCGGAATTCGAATTGGCACGCCAGCCCTCACAACGCGAGGCATGGGGACCGATGAACTGAAACGTATCGGTGGTTGGATCCTCGAGGCACTGCAAGCCCCAGATGACGAGGGTCTGCAAGGAAGGATTCGCTCGGAAGTTACCGAGATTTGCAAGCAATTCCCAGTTCCGTCAGTGGTCTAACTCGACGCCGAAGGTTTGTCCGAGGTTGCGAACTGCACCTTCTGAAAACCAGCTAGTCTTGCCACATCATACGCATCGATCACGTCGCCGAGCGGCACGTTCGTGTCTGGGTGGAGAATGACTGGGGCATCCGTCTTAATTGCGGCAATTTGCACCAATTGCTCTTTTACTTGAATGAGGCTCTCTACCGGCGTAGCATTCACTTGCCAAACTGGTTGCGTCCCGTTCCAGGAAATTCGAACGACAACATCTGGAAAATCTTGTTCAGGTGGCGGAGGGTCGTTTGTTTCAGACGGTTCCGTTCCGGTAACCGCCGACAAGTTGCTTGGAAGAATCTGTTCGACGACTTGAAAACTTGCCGTCCAAACGAAAAACACGAGGAGTAGGAAGACGACGTCGATCATTGGAGTCATCTTAATTTCCATGCCACCGCGGCGCTCAGTATAAATCGAAGGCCTTCGCATTAGCGAACGTCCTCCTTGCGATAGACGGCATACGTTACATTCCAGATGCCGGCCTTCGCGCAAGACAGCATGATAGGTTCGACACTACCGTAATGCACTTCACGATCACCGCGAATACGAACTTCCAAATCCGGCCCGCTTTCGCCAAGCCGTTCTCGCAACCGGAGCGGAAGCTCTTCAGCCAACACCCGATGACCGGCAAGAATCAAGCTGCCGTCACTCAGGACGTTGACCGTGACGCGCGGCCGGTCAACATCGGGCGCCTGTTCACCAGAATCCGCAGTCGGTAATGGCAACTGCATTTGCGTTTCTTGCCGAGCCAAATGGCTAGAAACAAGAAAGAAGATTATCAACAAAAACACAACGTCGATCATCGGCGTCATATTAAAGCCGAATTCACCACTACGGAGATTGTTGGGTACTCGCATGTGTGTGGGTTGAGTTACGACTCGAACCGTTGTTATTTCTTTGCAGGAGGCGCGGGTGGCGGTGAACCTGCCGATGCTTGAGTTCGGGTCTTGCGACGTTTCAGAGGAGTAAATACGTGCTGAGCCATGTAAGCGGCCTCGGCAACTAACTGGTCGACTCGGTTGCGAAAGACGGCAAACGCTCCTAGCGAAGGAATCGCGACAATCAAACCGCCAACGGTCGTGACGAGCGCTTGATAGATTCCTTCAGCAAGTTGCGCGGCGCCTGCGCTTGCTTGGCTGGCCGCAACCTGTTGAAAGGCAATGATCATCCCGATCACCGTACCAAGCAATCCAACCATTGGTGCGATGTTACCTATGACTGACAGGTACTCGATCTTGCGAAATAGCCGAGCCGATTGTTCAGCAACCGCGTCTTCGAGGGCCTTCTCGACGGCGACCCAACCTCCGTCGATTTCCGCCATCCCGTGAAGCAAGACGAAAGAAAGAAAACTCGGCCGCTGACGGCATGCTTGTTCGGCCTCGTCGAGGCGTCCCGCAACCAATGACTGCCGTACTTGCTCCTCTAAACCCCGCGGCATCAACTCGTTCCGCCGCAGAGTCATAATGTGTTCGAACACCAAATATGCCGCGGTCACCGAAAGCGCAAACAAAATAAGGATCATTAGCAATCCGACAATTCCGCCGGAAAAAATGATGCTAAAGAAACCCTGAGGTGCAGCTTCGGTTTCTGTGGCTGGTGTGCCGTCAGCCGTTTGAGCGACAGCGGCCAGAGACGGACCAAACAGAAAAATGCAGCAAGCAAGAACGAGAAACAAACCAGAAAAGCGAGAAATGTTGCGCAAGTCTAACTCCGTTCGTAATTAGTCGTCTTTCGCCCCTTGCGAAAGGGCCTTAAGTCGGCCGGCTGACTCGGCCGCGATAGGAGCATCAGCATAATCGCTGGCAACCTCGTTATACAATCCGAGTGCTTCGGTTGAACGCCCCAATTGTTCCAATTCGCGAGCCGCCGAGTGCAAGGAAGCGGCAACCAACTGATAATCCTTCTGATGAAACACGGGAACTCGCATAAACGCGAGCGCCGCGGGTTCTCTTTGTTCCAGGCGAGACCTAACTTGCCCCAAAACAAAGTAGGGACCGGCGCGCAGTGCTTCAGGCATTCGATCGATTTGCTGTTGCCATTTAGTTACATCGTCGCGTTTAGCTGTTACGATCTGAGTTCGCCAAAGCTGGGCATCAGCGAGGTGCGCGATTCGAGGGTCTGAACTGCTCGATAACCGCCGCAGTGCGGCGATCGCAGTGTTGCGCTGGCCACTCGAAATCAGCCAACTGGCACCAATTAATCTTTCAACATCGCGTGCATTGCCGCTCAACCACTCACTCGCCTGTTCTTGCGATTTGACATCGGGACGAACTGTTTGCCATGCTAGAGGTATGGCTTCAAAGTATTGTGTTGTTGGATCAGACGCATAAATTGAAAGCCAAGCTGTCGCGGCTTGTCCCAAGTTGCCGAGTGCCCGATTACACCAATCGATCTGGGCAAAGATTCCGCGTTTGGCCCACAATCGATGCTCGACGCGGGCCGCTTCTTGATATTCCGCCAGAGCTTCTGTGAACTTATGCTTATGGAAAAGCTGCTCGGCTTTCTTTTGCTGTGGCGTCCACTCAGATTGCACTTCGATCACTCGGCTAGTTGGAATCGAGTTCTCTCGTCCTCCCACCTGACGGATCGTTAGCTCTTCACCGGTAAAGTCAAGAATCTCCCCCGTTGCGCGAGAGCGTTTGTTGGCATTCGAGCTCGTGGAATAGACGACAACATCGTCGGCCTCGAGAAGATGACAAGCCGGAAGACAGCCAATTGCTGTCACAAACCAGTACAGTCGGCATTTGATCATGAACATCAATAATCTGTTTCGTAAATCGGACTTCAAGTTTCGAGCTTTCGGTTACGACCAGACCAGGCATCATTTCCTATAGGGCAGTCGCGTGACGTCAACATAAACATGCCGTCCGTTATTCTCACGTGCCAGCTTGGCCAGGAAATTATCTCCGCCACGAAACGGCCCGCCCCCGAACTCAATGGTGTTAATACTGGCTTCGGCCTGATTCCAGCGCCGAATCATCGCAAGCTCGCTTGCGTTCAATCGAGGTTCCTCAGCGTCCGTCAGAAAGAATATCACATCAGGCCCGAGTCCTACGGCAAGTTTCAAGGCGTCGATGTGATGAGTGCTGCCATCAGCGACAACTTTGCGAACAAAGTCCATGGCAAGCTCTTTGTCTCGCTCGTTGCCGAACATCATTTCGGGCGCCCGATCGGGGAACGGATTGAAGACGAGTGGCCGTTGGTTGTAAAAGATGATTTGAAACTGGTGTGTGGACTGAAGTGACTCAAGGCTGCTAATCAATTCCGCCTTCGCTGCTGCAAGCGGTCGGCTTTCGTAGCCCGACATGCTTTGCGAGCGATCGAACACGTAGATGAACTTTGAGCCCACACCCTGGATTCCAAATACGCTCGTCTGCGTTTGATTGCCCCGGAACTTTGACGGTATGGTCCCTACAATTAGCCCGTCGGCACCTGGCAGTGCATCACCAACATCACCGCCGATACCGACAAGGTCATTTCCTGATGGCAACGCCCCGGTCAGATCGACTGGAATATCACTGGCTGTCGGTAAAGGATCAGCTACATTTTCCATGCCTGATGCTTGTGAAGGTGTGCCTCCTGAACTGCTGGCATCTTCTTCAGTGAGATACTCACGGCGGTTTTCCAGATTCCGAACCAAGACAATCCCGCCATTCCTATCCGGCTCTGCAACTCCGCGCGGAGCAACTTGGACGAGAAAAGTCAATGCGACCACGATCGCGCAATGCAGCACGCCAGACATCACCCAAGCTGGCATGCCTCTTTGGGGAGTTGTTGCAGGTTTGTGCTCCAGACTAGACGACATAATTCTCTGTTCCGAAAGGCTGCCCAAAAAGCGGGCAGAAGCTCCTCGATTCATTCTACATGGCGAAAGCACTAGGGCCAAATTGCCTGGTCACGCGACGCTTAACTCCCGCCTTCCGTCCGTTAAACCTCACTGGATATAATTGTTGGTGCACACCACGGAGATTTCGAAATTGCATATCATTAACTATCCCCATCCCACATTGCGACATAAATCAAAGCCGATCCGCCGAGTCGATGCGGAGTTGAAGAAGGTCGTGCGCCAGATGTTCGAACTGATGTACGAAGCCAACGGCGTCGGATTGGCCGCGAATCAAGTCGATTTGCCGCTGCGATTGTTTGTTGTCAATCTTGAAGCGGATCCGGAGAAGGGCGATGAATTGGTGTTCATCAATCCCGTGCTCAGCATGGCCAAAGGGTCGGAGGAAGCAGAAGAGGGCTGCCTCAGTTTGCCCGGACTCTACGGCCAAGTCACCCGCCCTGAGAGAATTAAAGTCACCTCATATTCGATCAACGGTGAAGAATTTGTCGCTGAATTAGACGGGCTATTTGCTCGAGTTGTCCAACATGAAACGGACCATCTCGACGGTGTCCTATTCACCGATCGAATGAGTGAAACAGGGAGAATTCAGGTTCAACCGGAAGTCGAAAAATTCGAACGAGAATTCGCCTACGACCGAGAACATGGCCGGATTCCAAGCGACGAGCAAATTGTAAAGCGGCTTTCGGAACAAGAAGAAAAGTATTGTTAATCAGCGTGCAAGCAGGCTGGTTCACCTCTTATAAGTTCCACGACATAAGGCACAGCAACACAAATAAAACTGCCATGAATCCGACAATCCACGTTCCAAAGCGGAAGGCGTGGATGAGGATTGGGCCTATTAGCTCGTGACGAGTCGCGCCGTAGACCAAGCAGATTGAGATCAACAGCGGCAACAAATACCACAGTTGATTATGGATTAGAGCACCGATTAGGATCGGGGACATCTAGATTATCGCCTTTCAAAAATAACACAAAGCGCGCAGGCGCTCACGTGTTCTCCGGTTGTGTTTTCCGTTTCTTTCCGTTTCCGTTTTTCTTTTGCTCTTCTTCCGGCACCGCGGTAAACGGTCCTGCATACGCGTCGTAGATTGCCAGCACATTCAAAAGGCCGGCAATGATTGTGTAGAGCGTGCCAAGCTCAAAGGCGTTACCCATCTGCTTGTTCCAAACGGCGAGGTCGTCGTCACCATTTTGTGGTGAGTACGGTGTAGGGTCGTTTGGCGGAGCCATGAACTTATTGAACAAGGGCTCGCGACCGGAACTGACCCGAATTCTTTGCACCAGTGCAGGCAGTACTGGAGCTCCGACGCAGGCTTGGCAACCGAAATGCCACCGTGAAAATAAACCTTTAAACCCAGGACGAGCACCCGGGCCTACATCGTTCCAAGACGAAGCATAAACAACATGCCCACCGCCCAACACGAGCCCAAAGAAAAACGTCCCCAGAATGCACGTCATGAACAGCGCACCCTTGCCATAACGACGCTGATAGATATGTCCTGCACCTGGCCAGAGCCAAGCGAGAAGTGCTGCGACCTTTTGGTTCCGCAAATCAACTTCGATAACTTCCGACGAGTCGCTCGAACCGGCCTGTGACATATTTAATCCGCCATAAGGAGTGCAAATTACGGGGCAACGACTCCCAATTGTAGCCAAGTTCCCAACTGAAACTAGATCACCTCGGCAGCGGGAATACCTTCAACGTCGTGCAAAACTCATTGCGGCAAAAGCAAGAGTAATTCGACCGCAATTGGTATGTCTTGATAGACAATCACAGATTTCCGAGGTTCGTCGCTCTCGAACGACGCCAAATCGTCGGAATTGGCCAAACCGGCGCTCGCGTTGAATCCCGTTTGGGTTGGGACGTGTCGTTGTTTGAATCGCACGTCGGACTCGACGTCATGCGGGGCGAGTAGTGATCCCGGTGCGGCTCGCTCAAGGGGATCCAGTCCAACTGGGCCGTGGGCGTGGAAGGACCAAGCACAAGGTCAATCTGGCGTGTTCCACACGCCTACCAATCGTCCCGGCCACAGGTTATTGGCTCTCGATTATCGCCTTGGCTTGATGGCGAACGCTGCTAAAGCGGGGTTGCCACTCATGACCGGCAATTTGGTCATACAGTTGCAGTGCGCGTTGTGACTGTCCTCGCTGGTCCAACATTTGAGCATGGTCCCAGAGGATCTCGGCGTTGGTTGGTTCTGCTGCGAATGCTGCGGCGTAGGCTCGGTCGGCTAGGTCGAATTCATCGTCGTCTCGCAACGTCTCGGCGAGGTTCAACCACGGTGCTGCTTCGTTGGGTTTTAGTGACAGTGGTGTAGTCAGGTAGTCCCAGGCTAGTTCTTTCTGCCCCAGCTTGTTGAGGATGCGAGCGGCGTGGTTGCATGCTGCCGTCACCTCATTATCAAGTTTGCGCCATTGATCCGCCGTCCTGACAATGTCGACGACTAATTCATCGGCGGCTGCCGACTCTGGCTTGGCTACGGCATCCGCCAAGTTGCTGTATCGATCCAAAAGCTCGCCGTACTCGCTTCTGACCCAGTCTAGATTCACGGTCGAATCGAACTGTTTGAACTCTAGCTCGACCGCTCGCTGTCGATAGTGCAATGACCGTGCGAGCATTTCGCCGTTGTCCGCGATTTGAGCAGCAAGCCGCCAGAGTTCTGATGAGCTTGCTATTGGGTCGTCTTGGAGAAGTGGTTTTAGAAGTTCCTCCGCTCGGCTGAGTTGCTCGTTGTGTAAAAGGTACTCGATCGCGGCAAGCGTTGTTCCGATGCGTTCATGCTCCGGTACGCCTGTCAGCATTTGTTCAAGTAATTGGTCCGCCAGATCGGCCTGCTCCAATTGCTGACATTGCCAAACGAGTGCGATGGCGGTTGGACGTCGTCCTTGCTCGATCAACATCGCGCAGGTTTTCTTCATCAAGTTGTCGAAGTCACCCGTGTAAGTTCTCTCCGTGTCAAAGGGGTTGCTATCGTTCGGGCCGTCGGTTTCTTGAATCGCCTCAACAAAAGCGAGATTGATTGGTGGCAGAGTGCCTTGAGCAAACGTCTCTCGATAGAGCCTGAGAAAGAGTTGCCTTGCCTGATCCTGCTTGCCGGCTTCCGCCAACGATCGGGCGAGTTCGTATTGGACAATGTAACTGGTTAGTCCCTGCTTTTCGAACCGCAGCAAAGCATCGGCGATTCGTCCGTGTGGTTGCTTGGCACCTAAATGATGTTGCACTCGTCGCAAAAGCGTGAATGCGAACGTCGGTGAATCGCACTCATTCACGAATGCGAACAGTTCGTCCAAGTCGCGACGAAGCTGCTCCGCGTCTTTCGTTGTTTTGCGAAGGCGGCTCCACTGCACGTACAAGCGACGGTACTGGGCCAAGCGGTCGATGAAACTGTTCTCGGGCGAATCAATTGCGGTCGGCACGACTCGTGGCCAGTCGTTTCGCAGTTCCAATTGACTCGCGACATATTGGGCAAGCGGATGAGTCGGATGATCGACGCGGGGGTCCATTTTAACGGACGTGCCATCATCCAATTCGACTACCTCTTCAGGATCCCAGTGCCAGCCGCTGGACAATAGCAGAGTGTAAAAGCCGAGCCTACGATCTCCGTTGGCGAAGAACCGCTTGGCAATGACGTCCTGCATTTCGTCGGGGTCTTGCCAATGGTT
>Ga0224508_10004855_pt1 | contig 10911 bp, 8 predicted proteins | sample SF_Jan12_sed_USG_4_FD_170157 | JGI IMG/M metagenome (GOLD analysis project Ga0224508, IMG submission 170157) | Sediment microbial communities from San Francisco Bay, California, United States - SF_Jan12_sed_USGS_21 | ecosystem: Environmental > Aquatic > Marine > Sediment | place: USA: California... | reverse complement strand
TCGGCCCCATTATTGATGAAGTCAGCGAAGAATACGAAGGCAAAGCAATAGTAGGAAAGGTTGATGTGGATTCTAATCAGGAATTTGCTGCCAGATATGGTGTACGGAACATCCCTACCGTCTTAGTCTTTAAAGATGGTGAAATCGTAAACAGGCAAGTAGGCGTATCACCTAAAAAAGTGTATACAGATGCAATAGATGCCTTGCTTTAAAAGGTGTTGTTGTTTCTGTGAAAAAGGTTTGACTTCTAAGTCAAACCTTTTTTAGTTTACCTTAGTAGTATCCATGAACATTCAATCAGAATTACATAAAGCGTCACTTTTTAATAACCTGGAATTTCTGGCCAACCAGGTTGTGGAAGGGTTTATTAGTGGTATTCATAAAAGTCCCTTTCATGGGTTCTCGGCAGAATTTGCTGAACATAAGATTTATAATATTGGCGAGAGCACTCGACATATAGATTGGAAGCTTTTTGCAAAAACAGATAAGCTGTATACAAAACGTTACGAAGAAGAGACAAACTTGCGTTGCCATATGATCCTCGATAATTCTGCTTCTATGTATTATCCTTCTGTCAAGGAATTGCGCCTTGATAATTTGAATAAAATAGGTTTTTCAGTATTAGCCATAGCTTCATTGATGGCAATATTGAAAAAACAGCGAGATGCGGTGGGATTAAGTGTTTTTTCCGATGCGTACAATTTCTACACCCCTGAAAAAGGAAGCGAACGGCACCATCAGAGGTTATTATCCAAATTGAGTGAAGTCAGTATCGAAACCGCACCGGCCAAACAAACTGAAACGTATAAATATTTACATCAGATTGCGGAAAAAATCAAGCGGCGAAGTCTGGTCATCCTCTTTACCGACATGTTACAAACACTTCAGCCGGACGAGCAACTCTTTGAGGCCTTGCGACATTTAAAGTACAATAAACACGATGTTGTGCTTTTCCATGTACTGGACGCCAAAACAGAGCAGCACTTTGATTTTGACAATAGCCCGAAACGATACCTGGATGTAGAGACAGGAGAACATATTGACGTATTTTCCAATATCATCAAGGAAGCTTATGATGCCGAAATGACCCGCTATTTCAATTCGCTTAAACTCAACTGTGCCAAGTATAAGATCAAGTATGTGCCTGTAGACATTCAGGAACCCTTCACCAAGATCTTAAATACCTTTATGATCGAACGGCAGAAGTTTGCAGCTTAATTACCTGTACCGATCTTTGTTTGGATTCTTATAAATGCTGTGTTAATTTCTTAAGAGATTCCAAATTGTAGAGAGGCATAAAAACGTCAATATAGGGAAAGCAAGTTTGCATTCCTTTAGTGACTGGTAAATATTCCGGATTCCCGGCCAATGGATTCAACCAGATGGTTTTTAGACATTTTCTTTGGATATAGGCCATAGATTCATCCAAGATATCCAGATCATCACTGTCCCATCCGTCACTCAAAATTAATACGGTAGAGCCTTTATTCAATTGGCGGGAGTAATCTGTGATAAACTGAGATAGTGACTTCCCGATACAAGTGCCAGAGGACCATTGTGGGACTGCTTCACTTAGATTTTCCAAAACAGCATCAAAATCACCTTCATGCAATAGGCGTGAGATGTGGACCAATTGTGTGCTAAATACAAAAGTTTTGAGGTTATGGTCAATATGTTGAAAATTGTACATGAACTCAATAAAAAATTTGCTGTACAACTCCATGGATTTACTCACATCACAAATAAGAAAAAGGTTCAATTTCTTTTTCTTTCGACGGTGATATTTAAATGTTTTGATTTCCCCGCCACTTTTTAAGGACTCTCGAATTGTGTTTTTTAAGTCGATATTGTGGCGTTTTTTTGAAGAAATAAATCGACGTTTATCCTTATTTGCCAAACGTAGTGCTAATACCCTGATAACAGCTCGTAGGTCCTTGTGATCTTGTTCGGCAAATAATGAAAATTCCTTTTGCATCAATGACTCGAATACGCTGTAAGAAGCGATTTCTTCCGTTTCTTCCATTCTGCCCCCATGAAGCCATTTTTTTAAAGCTTTTAAGGAAACCGCTGGGTTTTCATATCTGTTTTTGTGTGGTTTTTTATCCTCCTTGATTTTGCTGTCTTCTGCCAGTGCCAGTCGGTTCCAGTAAGTAGTATAAAGCTCATCGAAACGCAGAAACTCTTTTCGGTTTTTTACAAAGAGGGCTTTGCATAAGGCTTCCTGTTCTTCATAAGAGGTAGGAATTTTTTTAGAGAATGCCTTTAAATAATCAAATTCCTCTCGTAAGCTAATATCAAAATCCTGACTTCTTAAATACTGCGTAAATTGTACTACATGTGACGGCATGTCTGTTTGTCGTCTATATGTGCCAGCCATCATTTCATTTTTTGCTGAACACCCACCTTTTCGAACAACTCATCAAGTGATAGTTGTGTATCACGGATATCTTTCCAGTCTTTCAAGATTATCCCCAAGGTTGATTCTACGACCTCTTTGCTCAAATGATCGATATGCATGGAAGCAAGTGCTGTTGCCCAATCCAGGGTTTCTGAAACACCGGGTAGCTTTTCCAGTTTCATCTGTCGTACAGATCCCATGAAGGTCGTGATCTGCTCGGCAAGTGTTTTATTAATATTTGGCACTTTAGCTATAATTATTTCAAGTTCCTTATCGAAGGATGGGAAATCTATCCAGAGATATAGGCATCGCCTGCGAAGTGCATCTGAAAGCTCACGTACCCTGTTACTGGTTATGATGGCATAAGGAATAGACTCAGCTTTGATCGTTCCTATTTCAGGAATGCTTATCTGCCACTCGGAAAGTAATTCCAGAAAAAAACTTTCAAATTCCTCATCAGCTCTATCGATCTCATCAATCAACAAAACCTGAGGTGTTTTGGCTCTAATTGACTTGAGAAGAGGGCGTTCTAAAAGATACTCTTCTCCAAAAATGTCGGACTCCTTTTCCTGGACCGATATATCCATACGTTCGGTCATTTTAAGGTAAAGCAACTGGCGCTGATAATTCCATTCATAGATGGCCTGATTGGCATCCAGGCCTTCATAGCACTGTAATCGAATTAAGCCTGTATCCAATGCATCGGCTATAACTTTGGCTATTTCTGTCTTGCCCACGCCTGCAGGGCCTTCTATCAACAGAGGTTTTTTAAGTAACATGGACAAATAGATAGATGTAGCAATCGAACTGTCAGAAACATAGGCCTGCTGCTCTAACAACTTTTGGATATGCTCTGCAGATAGATTCATTCACATCTTTTAGTCAGAATTAAACGAATATCGCTTCCGATTACATCAATTTTTTCAATGCCCGTTTTACAAATACTTGTGCCAAATGTTTGCGATAACTCTCGGAAGCATAATGATCACTCATCACCGAAACACCATCTGTAACATCTTGTACTGACTTATCAATACTAGCTTCATTCAGATCCTCACCTATTAAAGCTTTTTCTACATTATCAGGCCTGTAGGTAACGTCGGCAACTCCTGTTAAACCAATTCTCGCCGACTCGATGGTACTGCCATTCATTGCTAAAGCAACAGCACAGCCCACAATTGCAAAACGCGAGGCTGGTTGCTTGAATTTTACATAGGCCGAATTTTGGTTAGCCATTGTTTTGGGCACTGTAATGGTAGTTATAATTTCACCTTCCTCTAAAGCAGTTTCAAAGAATCCTTTAAAAAATTGATCGATATCCACAGTTCTTGTGCCATTGGAATTTTGGATCGTCACCTGTGCATTGGCAGCCAATAGAACAGCCGGCCAATCAGCTGCCGGATCAGCATGTGCAATACTCCCTCCCAGGGTGCCGCGATTTCGAACCTGAATATCTCCAATTTCTTTGGCGGCCTGCCCCATCATAGGGCAATGTGTTGCTAATGATTTGTCCTCAGCTATTTGGGCATGCGTTACGCCTGCTCCAATGGAAATGGAGTTATCATTATCACGGATGTGTTGCAGACTTTCAATTTTTGAAATATCGATCAGGCAAGCGGGTGAATCCAGTCGTAGTTTTAAGGTTGGGATTAAGCTATGACCACCTCCTAAAATTTTGGCATCACCATCAAGCATGGATATTGCTTCCTTTACGCTTGCAGCCTTTTTATACTCGAATGAAAATGGAATCATTTCTTACTTTTTATGAGTTTATAATTTATCCTTGCATTGCCGACCAGACACGCTCTGGGGTCATTGGCATTTGAATATCTTTCACTTTGTGTCCATTCTTCCAAAGTGCATCGATCACTGCATTTACCACTGCAGGTGTAGACCCTATACAACCTGCTTCACCAGCACCTTTTACACCAAGGGGATTATGCGGGCACGGGGTTGTTGTTCTATCGATTTCAAAACTTGGAAAATCATCTGCCCTTGGCATGCAATAATCCATATAGCTGCCATTGATCAACTGACCTGTGTCATCATAAATGGCTTCTTCATGCATTGCCTGCCCGATCCCTTGCGCTAATCCGCCATGTATCTGGCCGTCAACGATCATGGGATTGATGACATTGCCTACATCGTCAACTGCAATAAACCGCTTCAATTTTACGACACCGGTTTCCTTATCTACCTCCACAATAGCAATATGTGCTCCAAATGGGTAGGTGAAATTGGTCGGATCGTAAAAGCTGCTAAAATCCAGGCCAGGTTCCAGGCCTTCCGGATAATTATGGGGTACATAGGAAGTCAGGGAAACATCTCCAAAACTCACCGATTTATCCGTTCCTTTTACGGTCCATTTGCCTTCGTCATATTCCAGATCATCAGCTGAAGCTTCCAGGAGATGGGCTGCGATTTTTGCCCCTTTTTCAAGCACTTTATCAAGGGATTTTACGATAGCTGAACCTCCAACTGCCAAACTACGAGAACCATAAGTTCCCATTCCAAAAGCTACTCTGTCAGAATCCCCATGAACGATCTCCACATCATCTATAGAAATGCCCAGACGGTCGGCAACAACTTGGGCGAAGGTTGTCTCATGACCCTGACCATGTGAATGCGATCCCGTATATACGGTAACTTTTCCGGTTGGCTGTACAGTAACTTGGGCAGACTCAAAAAGTCCGGCACGTGCACCTAAAGCACCCACTACAGCCGATGGTGCAATGCCGCAAGCTTCAATATAGGTAGAGAAGCCTATTCCCAAAAACTTGCCATTTGATTGAGCCGCTTGTTCCTTTCTGAATTCTTCATAGCCCACCATTTCAAGAGCTTTTTCCAATACCGGTGCATAATTACCACTATCGTATTGCAGGGCTACCTGGGTTTGATAACCCGGTTGATCAACGCCATCAAATGCAGGAATAAAATTCTTGTAACGCAATTCTGTAGGATCTATCTCCATTTCCAAAGCAGCCAAATCTACCAACCGCTCAATCAGATAGGTTGTTTCAGGACGCCCAGCCCCACGGTATGCATCAACCACATTGGTATGGGTAAACACCCCAGTTACATCGACATTGATCTTTGGTGTTGTATATAATCCCTGAAATAATGTGCCGTGCAAATAAGTAGGCACTGCAGGGGCAAATGTAGAAAGATAAGCCCCTAAGTTCGCAAAGGTATGGGCTTGAAGAGCCACAATCTTTCCATCTTGGTCAAAGCCCATTTTAGCATGAGAAACATGGTCGCGCCCATGCGCATCTGTTAAGAACGATTCGCTGCGTTCAGCCGTCCATTTAATAGGTCGGCCAAGCACTTTTGAGAAAAAGATGACTAAAGCTTCTTCCGTATAATGGAAGATCTTACTTCCAAAACCTCCCCCTACATCAGGACCCACTACCCGAACTTTGTGTTCTGGAATGCCCAAAACAAAAGCACAGAGCAATAATCGGATCAGGTGCGGATTTTGAGTTGAAGTATAGAGCGTATAGCGTTCATAAGCCGTGTCGTAATGGCCAATGGCTGATCGGGGTTCAATGGCATTAGGAACAACACGTTGATTTATAAATTCCAACTCGGTTACGTGTGCCGCATCTTTTAATGCTTTTTCTACTTCTTCTTTAGGATTGCCCAATTCCCAATCGAAACAGATATTATCAGGAACATCTTCATGAACTAATGGAGCACCTTTTTGCACTGCTTCCTTGGGGTTAGTTACAGCATCCATCACTTCGTAGTCTATCTGTATCAATTCAGATGCATCTTTAGCAATGGATCTGCTTTCTGCAACCACAAGGGCCACAGCATCACCTACATGGCGGACCTTATTTCGGACCAATAAGGGATGGGGGGGTTCCTTCATAGTATCTCCATTCTTGAAATTTACTTGCCAACCGCAGGGAACACCGGCAATGGATTCGGGAATATCCGCAGCGGTATATACCGCTAGTACCCCTTCCATTTCTTGGGCGGCATCTGTAGTGATACTTGTTATTTTGGCATTGGCATACGGACTCCGCAGGATGTAAGCAAAAGCCATATTTACCAACTTAATATCATCAGTGTATTTTCCCTGACCAGTAATAAAACGCTTATCTTCTACCCTTTTGATGGACTTGCCTATATATTTTGACATGATTCTATTTTCTACTGATTACTATTACATTTTGTTTGCAGCATATTGGATGGACTTCACGATGTTGTGATACCCCGTGCAGCGACAGAAGTTGCCTTCAAGTGCCTCTCTGATTTCTTGTTCAGACGGATTGGGATTACGTTGCAGCAGATCTTTGGCAGTCATCATCATTCCCGGTGTGCAGAAACCGCATTGCAATCCATGTTCCTGGTTAAATCCCTCCTGAATGGGATGCAAATTTCCATTTTGAGAAAGTCCCTCAACTGTGGTTATATCTGTCCCATCTGCCTGGACTGCCAATACTGTACATGATTTTACCGCAGCACCATTTATATGCACAGTGCATGCCCCACAACTACTTGTATCACATCCGATATGCGTGCCAGTCAAAGAAAGATGCTCTCTTAAAAAATCGGCCAGTATGGTACGTGCCTCTAACTCGGCAGTGATCGTTTTTCCATTAACCGTTAAAGTTATTTTGTATGCCATACTAAATTCTTATTTATTGTTCTTCTTCTATATGTTCTTCGATGGATTCAAATATGTCCTTGGTAATTTTATTGGCCACTGCAGACATCACACGTTGCCCAGTTCTGGCAATAACACCAGAAAGTTTGGCTTCGGCCACAAAACTGAGTTTTGTCTGATTTTCACTAATCTCCTTCAATGTAAGTTGCATATCAGCCTGGGCATTGCCAATCTTGCTTAGCTGTTCCATTTGAATGCTAAAAGATTCAGGTTCATTTTTGTCAATAAGATTAAGCTTGCCTTGAAATGCGCCGTTGACAGGTCCCAATTTAATATGTGTTACCGTCTTGTAACGGTCATTTCCTAAGGCCTCTAATTCACTAGATTTACCAGGAGTGATCTTTGCCAAAACTTTGGGATCCATAAGATGATTCCAAAGTTGTTGCCTGGATTGCTTAAAAACATGCTCACCTGTGAAATTCATTCATGGTCTCGATTAGTGAAAAGATGAATTAAGATAGCTATAATTTTGAATGAAATACCGGTAAATCCTGAATATTTTAACCCTCAGTAGGTTCAAAGTAGCTTTATTTAATGTCTTCGAGTAATCTCCACACGACATACAAAAAATTGGATCATAGACTATCTTGATTATGCTTTTTTAAGTCAACATTCTGATAGGCCTTATGGATTACAGAAGTGATTGCTTTATTCGCCTTGCACAGGAAGCAGGCCATGGTAGGGACAGCAACAAAATAATCCATTTTATAAGACAATAACCAATTTATTCTTTTCAGCTTTTTCAGAGAGCCACGATACCTGGAAGATTCATTTATTAATTACCTAATTTTATGATTCACAAATAGTAATTAGCATCCATGTACGACTTTTATTCAATAATGAAAAGTGAAATAGTCTACAATAAATTTGAAGTAGGAAATTTGCTTTTCGTAGAATATAAATGTCCTCTGAGTCAGGAAAGTGTTGAAATATGGTCGCAACATGATTACATTGTTTACGTCTTAAGTGGTGAAAAAACCTGGAGTACCAGAGAGAATTCCTGGAAAGTTAAACAAGGAGAAGCCTTGTATATAAAAAAGGGAGCAACAATTATAAAACAGAAATTTGAACAGGACTTTTGTATGCTTGGGTTTTTCATTTCAGACGATATTATTCGATTAACCTTAAATGATATTGTAAAAAAAAGGCCCATTAAGAATTTTCAGGAAGCGGATACATTTGTTATAAATCCAATACGAGTTACAAATGAATTGGAGACCTTTTTTCAATCAGTTCTAGGGTATTTCCACAATAAGGATAAACCTTTGGAATCCATTCTTGAATTGAAGACAAAAGAACTTCTATTAAATATCATTAACAGTAATCAGAATTATGTACTTGCATCCTATCTCAAGAACACAACTTTAAATGAATTACCCTCTTTGCCTAATATCATGGAAGCTAATTTTTGCTACAACTTAACACTAGATCAATTTGCACAATTATGCAATAGAAGTACATCCAGTTTTAAAAGAGACTTCAAAAATCATTACAAATCCAGCCCTGGTAAATGGATCCTTAATAGGCGATTAACAAGGGCAGCACAACTACTTAAAACAGACGTAGGTAACATTTCTCAAATAGCTTATGACTGTGGTTTTGAAAACCCTGCACATTTTAGTCGGACTTTCAAAACTAAATATGGGGCGACGCCATCCGCATATAAAAAATCACTGTAAACCTTATAAATATACTGCTTTGAACTTCTCAGAAAAGGATTTGGCCTTTTGAGGAAAATTTAATCTGTAACTCTCCTATTTCTTTGCATTGAACGAAAAAGTAATGCAATGAAAGCAATAAAAACATTTAAAAACAGGACAAATAAATTCACAAGTAATTGGGCTAAAGTAGTTATCAAGTACAAATGGGCAGTACTGTTAGGAACTTTTGCACTTGTACTTGGTTTAGGCTCACAAGGAAAAATGAGCTTCGACGGTGATTATCATGTGTTCTTTAGTGAATCAAATCCTGAATTGGAAGCTTTTGATGCCCTACAAGATAAGTACACAAAAGATGATAACGTCATTTTGGTTTTGTCCCCGGAAAACAAAAATGTATTTACCCGAGAGAATCTAGCTGCAATTGAAGAGCTAACGGCCGAAGCCTGGAATACACCTTATTCTTCCCGAGTGGATGCCATTACCAATTTTCAAAATACAAGGGCCCTTGATGATGATCTTTATGTAGATGACTTGTCCTATAATTCCATTACAAAGAGTGATTCCGAGATTGAGGAAATAAAAGAAATTGCTATTAAAGAACCGATGCTAATAAACCGCATAGTAAATGCAGATGGTAGCGTAACGGCTGTTAATATAACCGTTCGCTTGCCAGGTGAAGATAGTGCAAAAGAGGTGCCAGAAGTCATGGATTCCGTTAGAGGTATGGTCTCAAACTTTTTGGAAAAATACCCAAATTTTGAAGTGCACACATCCGGTATGGTTCCCTTAAATACAGCATTTTTTGAAGCATCTATAAGAGATATGGCGCTAACCGGAGTTATGATGTTAATCGTAATCTTAATGACGCTCCTTCTTACACGCAGTTTTCAAAGCACTGTAGCTACCCTGATTGTGGTATTATTTTCGATAATTAGCACGGTTGGATTTGTTGGAATAGTCGGAATTAAGTTAACGCCACCCTCTTCCGTTTTTCCCACTATGATACTCACATTGGCAGTAGCTGATAGTATCCATATTCTAATTACAATGCTCCAAAAAATCAGAAAAGAAGGCTTAGATAAAAAATCGGCATTGATTGAATCTATTCGATTAAACTATATGCCGGTTTTAATTACAAGTTTGACTACCGTTATCGGATTTTTAACGATGAATTTTGGCGATGTGCCTCCCTTTTGGGATTTGGGTAATATAACGGCATTCGGAATGACAATGGCCTTCTTGTTTTCGACGACAACCCTACCGGCATTAGTGGCTATCCTTCCTCTAAAAATCAAGAAGAAGGAGAAACAATCAGATAGTGACCAATGGTATAATAAGGATTGGTATTCAGGTTTGGCGCGTTTTGTCATAAAACAGCCGGTACCCTTAACAGTACTTTCCCTGGCGATTATTGGCTTCCTAACTTTTTTGGCAAGCAAGAATAGATTTAATGATGAGTTCATCAACTACTTTGATGAGAGTGTGGCCTTCAGAGCTGATACGGATTATATAAGTGAAAACTTAACAGGTGTATATAATGTAGAATATTCTATTGGTAGCGGGGAAAGTGGTGGGATCAATAACCCCGATTATCTAAATAAATTAAATGATTTTGAGAACTGGTTGTACGAACAGCCAGAGGTGGTACATGTAAACACATTTAGTGAAGTTGCCAGGCGTATCAATCGATCTATGCATGGCGACCATGAAGTCTTTTATAAGATTCCGGATACCCGGGATGAAGCAGCTCAATACTTGTTGCTTTATGAGCTTTCATTGCCCTTTGGATTGGACTTGAACAATCAAATCAATGTAGATAAGTCCGAAACACGGGTTACCGTAACACTCAAAAATATTGATAGTCCAAGCATGATAGCCTTTTCCAAACGAGGAGAAAATTGGCTTAAAGAAAACACGCCTGAAGCCATGCATGCCATCGGTGTGAGCCCGATGCTCATGTTCTCCAAACTTGGTTTCAGACAGGCTGAAGGGATGTTTAATGGTAACATCATCGCATTAATTCTAATCTCCTTGGTCCTAATGCTTGCCTTAAGAAATTTCAAATTAGGATTGTTGAGCATAATACCGAATGTTGCTCCGGTACTGGTAGGATTCGGCATTTGGGCGCTTTACAAAGGGCAGATCAATACAGGGATGGTAATAGTCTTTGGAATGACCTT
>Ga0224508_10004854_pt1 | contig 10913 bp, 16 predicted proteins | sample SF_Jan12_sed_USG_4_FD_170157 | JGI IMG/M metagenome (GOLD analysis project Ga0224508, IMG submission 170157) | Sediment microbial communities from San Francisco Bay, California, United States - SF_Jan12_sed_USGS_21 | ecosystem: Environmental > Aquatic > Marine > Sediment | place: USA... | reverse complement strand
TTGCCATGTTACGAATGATGTGAACAGTAAATTTTTTTCCTATAATTTTAAACGTATTATCAATTGGACAACACTTCATCATATCCGTTGAAGAGCAATCCATCATACTTGTCGGCTCTTGTGCTGTCATATTTTATTTCCAGATTAATCATATTTATAACTTACTTTATTATAGTTAATGAAAAACAGTAACTTACCCTATGGTAAGTTGATACCATCTAATTCACTACTCTGTTAATATAGTGTTTAGTATACTAACTATAGTATGTATAGTTACTCTATCACAAATCAAAGGCAAAATAGCCTCAAAAATACCAAATTTTTGAGAATTTCTTTAGTATCATTAATTCATGGGAGGATTTCATAATGGTACAACAAGTATTGCACAGAGATAACCTCAAACTAGGTGGTTTTGCAGGAATCAGAGAACATCGTCTAGTCATTGATCCCAAAGTTTTTGGGGATAATGCTTCTGATGCGTGGCCTGGAATTGGAGATTTTGTCTATCTAGCTGATGCAAAATTTATTCCAAATGGTGAAACACATTTGCATCCTCACAAGGAAATCGATGTAATCTCAATTGTTGTTGATGGACGAATCTCTCATCAAGGAACGTTGGAAGAAGGAAATACCATTGAAACAAACCAAGTCCAGGTTCAACGTGCAGGTGGAGAAGGATTTGCACACAATGAAGTGAATCCTGATAATAAAGAAAACAGAATGATACAGATATGGGTAACTCCTGAAAAATTAGGAGAGCCTGCAGGATACAAATTATATTCTTTGCAACAAGGAAAAATTACTCGCGTTTATGGTGGAGAGGAGAATCAAGATGAAACATTTGCTAGCCAAACAACACTTTATGTTGGACTAGTTGATGCAAAACAAACCATATCTTTTGATGGTGAGTTTATTGCATATGTTACTAGAGGTAATGGAACGTTAAATGGACAAAAAGTTGCTAATGGTGATTTAGTTCGTGGAAATAATATAGAATTTCAAGCTGAAACAGATTCTCAAATAATTATTGTGAGGAAAATCTAAAGAGGAAAGATTATGGTGAACGAAATAAAAAATTCACAGCAGTTTGAACAAGAGGTTCTAAACTCTGCAAATCCAGTCTTTGTTGACTTTTGGGCAGAGTGGTGTGGTCCATGTAGGGCCGTGTCGCCTGTTGTCGAGGAGCTCTCAGGTGAATACGATGGCAAAGTAGATTTTGTCAAGATAAACGTTGATGAAAATGGTGATCTTGCACAAAAATACAATGTCTTTAGCATTCCAACACTTGCTATTTTCAAAAATGGTGAGATAGTCTCACAAAAAACGGGATCTGCTACAAAAGAATCATTCAAAACCATGATCGACAGCTCATTGAACTGATCTGGTTTTTTTACTTAACTACAGCTGTTCAGGATCTCTGTCGAGATTGATGCCTATTGATTGTGCCCATTTTGCTATATCTTCTACGAATTTATTTTCTTTTTGTGTAAACATGAATCAACCATTACAAATTCTATAAAAGAAATTACTATGCACTTATCTTTTGTTCAGAAAAAAATTAGATTAGAATACTTGTCATTGCAAATTAAATTTACATGAACCAAGTACTCTGAATTTAGTTTCCACTAGGGAAACTATAAAGTACTTAGAGAATTTGTTTGCGAATTACTTCGTCAAAGGCTTGTAGATATGCAAACTCTGATAGAATTTTTTTGGTTTGCATTGTGTCTGTTGTATCGGAAGATGCTTCTGTATCAATTGGTATTGATAGAATTTCAGCTTCCACACCATCTAAAAGCTCTCCAAATTCGTGAACTAGCGTACTTGCTGCATCTTCTGGAGACAAGTCAGTAAATCCTAATGCCATTACAATAAGCAAGGCCATTACTACTGTCATACCAACAGATTTTTTGTTGAGTTGTCTAGTCACAATATTTTTTTTTAAATTATTCTATTTAAAAGAAAAGAAGAAATGATTCATGAGCACTATGCGTGAATTTGAAAAAACTGTCTCATTTGTAATAAGGACTACTATGATCTGATCCGTTATTCTTTATATGCTCAAATCTAAAAATTTGCAATGAAAAGTAGACAACTTCTAAGCGTTGTATTTTCACTGATTATGTTTACTGGAGTCACTGCCGCTAGTGCAGCAGCATATGCTGAATCAGATGACATTGATGATATTTTGGAAGACTTTTGTGAGATGACAATTCAAGAACGAGCAGACATCGTATCTGACTATGAACTAGATGAGTATGCAGACAAACTTGCAATCATTTGTGAAATGGACGACAAGGATGAACGTGAAGATTCTCTTGAAGATGTTATTGATGCAATAGATTTTGAAGCTAGAGATATTGAAGATGACATTGACGAAATTGATGACGACAGATATGAAATTGACGATTATGATCTTGATGACTTGCTTGATAGATACTGTGAAATGAATGACGCTGAACAACGTCAACTATTAGCAGACCATCCAAGACTTGCACAATTCGCTGACAGACTGACAAATTATTGTGACTTGCCTGAAGATGAACAAGATGCAATTGATGAATTAATCGAAGAGCATGAAGACAAGATTAGACATGAACTCAGAAAATATGCTGATGAATATAAAATGAATTCAGATGTTGATATGAAAGAACACCTAACACGATACTGTGAAATGTCTAATGTTGATAAGAAAGCCTTTGTTGCAGAAAATAACAAAGCAGAAGATCACGTGGATAAAATGAACAGATATTGTGAATTAGATGAAGACGGTAGAGCCGATTTCATTGAAGAACACAGAGATGAGTACATTGCTCATATGAAAGACAAAATGATGGACAAAAAATCTCACATGGATTATGACAGACTGTGTGCATTACCTCAATCTGACCGTGCATTAGAAATTACTGATGTGGAAAAACTTGAAAGACTTTCAAAATGGTGTGAGATGACACCTGAAGAAAGAGAGGATTACAAGAAAGAGCATCACGATGCAATGGATGACAAAAGACATGACTTTGATGGAATGTCTGACATGTCAAAAGACAGAATGTCTGATGTTGCAAAAGACAAACTTTATGAGAATAAAATGAAAATGTCTGACAAATCTGACCGTCTAAAGGCTATGATCATGGACAAGCGTGATATTTCTGATGAAAGACACGATGAAATCAGAATGAAATATGAAGAAAAACATGGAGATTTAGTAGAGAAAAAGACTGAGCTCAAAATGAAATTCGATAATCACATGAAAACCGTGAAGCACAAAATTTCTGATGAGCGTAAATCTGACATTCATGATAGACTAGCTGAGATGAAGGCCTTCAAGGCAGAACTCCGCGAAAGATCAGCTGAATTAACTGACGAAGAAAAACAACAACTTAGAGAAGATTTCATTGAAAAGGCAAAAGACATGCAATTGGCATGGATTTCCCCACGAACACAAATGACTGCTGGCATTGATGCTGCAGAAGTTCAATGTCGTGAAGGATTTAGTCTTGTAATGAAATCATCAAACGGTGTGGCAATGTGCCTCAAGGCAGATACTGCACTAAAGATGATAGATAGAGGAATTGTAGTTCCTGCAATCTAATTTTTTTTCTTTTTATTATTATTAGGTATTAACGAGTTTATCGACAATCAATAAAAAGGGAACCCTCCTTCCCTTAGGTATAAAATTGTGATACTAACTAGCGTCATAACGAAAGTTTGTTTGTTGGAAAATTTTCACGGTTCAAATTCAATTGGGAGTATAACGTGTATGGGGTTATAGTTAAGGTGTGGATTAATGCACCCACGTGGAAAGTTAGAGAATACTTATTCAGCGCATCATGAAGAAAATTATCAAAATGAAACAAAACACCATAGCTCTAATTTGTGATTGTGATTCTACACTTGCTCCAGATACAACTAATTTCCTATTAACAGAAAATAAAATCCACATCGATTCTTTTTGGGATGAGGTAAAAATCTTAGTAGAAAATGGATGGGATCCACCAATAGCTTGGATGACTAAAATAATGAATTTTATGCATTCAGGTGAAATTGATCATAATACCAACAAAAAATTAAATCAATTAGGTTCAAAAATCAAAACTTACAATAATGTAAAGAATCTTGTTTCAGAACTAAGAACTTTTATTTCAAATAATAATCCGGATTTTACTAAAGCTGGTGTAAAAATTGAAGGATATGTCATTTCCCAGGGAATCGAAGATCTCATAAAAGGCTGTTCTGATTTTTCAGATTTTGAAGTATATGCATCTAATTTTGCAGAAGACAGTAATGGAATAATCAATTCCATCAGATCCATTGTGACATTTACTGAAAAAACAAAATTTTTGTTTGCAATCAACAAAGGAATTACATCTACAGAATTACGAAAGGCACCTTATTTGGTAAATAATTTCATTCCTTCGTAAGAAAGACCAATTCCATTTGGACATATGATCTATCTTGGCGACAGCCCAAATGACATACCATCATTTTCAATGGTAGAAAGAATGGGAGGTACTTCTGTTGGGGTTTCTGGCGAGAACACGTTCCGAAAAGGTTTCGAATTGGCTAAAGGTGAAAGAACAACTGTTGGACCTTATTCTGCAGATTATTCAGCAAACAGCGAATTAAGAAAAGCATTGGAGAGTGCCATTCTTAAATTATCAAATGATATTGTTTTAAAAGAAAGGTTAGCTGGAAGGTTTAACTGATTTTTTTATTATTTCAATTTTTCACCACATGGTTTGTTAGACTTCAAACAATACTCATACTAGATTATTCAGAACGATGTTGGTTCTAATTCATCATCTGTGTGGTTATAGTAATTCCATAGTTGAATTGTAAAGAAAAACACATCATTATTTATTCTCAACCGATTTGAACTAACGATATTTCTAATTAAATAAAATTTGTGTTTATGTAGATTATTTTCTCAAAACATACTTCCATGCCCCTTGTTCTTTCATCCGATTAAGTATTTTCCTATTTTTGATGAAAACCGTTACTAAAACAGCATTAATTGTGGAGCGTGGATAATGATAATTATTATCTTTTAATGCATCTACAATATCTGAAAAATTTTTAGGTTGAACAAAAAATTCATTTTCGATAAGTAGTTGAATTCCACCTGATGGTCCTGAATAATTCTGTACAAGTTTGTTTTTTGATTCATCTTTTTTATCCGATTCTGAAATTTCATTGTTTATTTTCGAGATTGAAGATTTCTTTAAATCAAAATCCCCATCAGAAAACCAATCTTTTCCTGAAACATCTACCTCACATCCACATGTTTCTAATCTTTGTGCTAATTCATGACGCTGCTCTCCTGAATTATTTAATCTGATGACGTGTTTTCCTAACAAATCACTAATTTGTCTTAAAATTCCAAATTGTACAATAATTGTTCGTTCTGGGAATTTTCCCAATGCCATACCTACCTCAATCAATACATTTTGTCTTGGTTGTGGGGTTAACTCACTTTCAAAATTTGGATCAGTATCCTTAACAAATTCTATTTTTAATTTGGCTTCATCGTCAGGAGTCATCAAAATTACTGTTGCTTGAGACATAGAAAATCCCTTATCGAGAACTTCACCTATGTATGGATTTGGTTTTTCTATTTCTTTTACAATTTGTGGCCATTCTAAAGGTTGAAGACTAATAGAACGTAAAAATACAAACATAGATTTACGGATTTTTTCATTTCTTCCATGTACCACAAAAACTTTTTTTTGAATTCAATTATTATCTTCTCACGGCATATTTCCAAATTTTGTCTTCTTTAATGCGAGTCAGTATTTTCTTAGTTACTAAAAATCGCAATCTCTTATCAACAGATTCTTTCGAATGAAAATAGTTTTCTTTTTTTAATTCTTCTTGAACTTCTTTAGCAGATTTTAAATTGCTAAGAAAAGTGTTGTCAATCAAAAATTCTATGCCTCCTTTTAATCCCGAATAAGAATTTTCAATTGAAATTTTTGGTTTATTGTTTGATGATTTTGTTGGTTTTAGATCCAATTCTCCTGAAAATTCTTTTCCATCATCATTAAGTACTGTAAATTTAATTTTCAATTTTTTCACCTTTTGCCAATTTACGAATTAGTTCAAAAGCAGATTTTCGTCCAATTCCACTCGTTAGTTTGTATTTATTATGACCACGTGTACCAGTAGAGCGAAATATTTCAGACCATCTTTTTAGTTGTTTTGATAAATTTGACATATCCTTTAAACCCATAGATCTCATACATTCAGCTAACTCTACAGAATCTACCCAATCTTTTGAGTAGCATATTTCAGATGCAGCTAAATAACACTGTGAAGCAATATTTCTTTTCAGTGCATCGTTCCCCTCTATTGGTGCTATGATGTCAAAACTATCATCTTTGAATTTGAAAACATCATTTAATTCCTGAACGGATATTAAACATAGTTCTGCCAATTCAATTTGTTTATTTGTAAAATCATCAACATTTTCTTGATTCACTTTATTTGTAGTTGCTTCTTTAGCAGATTTAGTAAATTCGTATTCAATCATTTTATTTAAAATCAGTTTGAAAGATTCTACCTTAATGACTTCATCTTCCTCATCTTTTACAACCTCTTTTGCCAATTTTACAAATCCCTTTAATTTCTCAATAACTTCATCATTCCATTTTCTTAGCCCTTCATTCATAATAGTGGTATAAATCGCTAATTTAAAAACGTTATGTAACATATCGTTCGTTTTTATGCCTAATTAGAGTATGAGAGGATAAATTTTATTCGTACTAATATTGGTAGATGATACATGATGAAAGAAAATTTGACTATGAAAAATATTTAGAATTATTTATAATCTAAATATTAGATTTTTATATTTAAATATTCATGCGCAAATTTCTAATTATGACTAATATTTGATAATTTTAGATAATATCATTTTCCATAGTCTGTTTAATTTTCAAGATGGTAAACATACCAGTATGAGGATGAATAGATTAATTTACTAGTATAAAATATCTATTTCATGCCTGAAAAAGAAGGAAAATTACTAGAATTAGAAAAGAGAATTGAGGTATTGGAAAAGATGGTTTTATCTAAAAATAAAACAGAGTGGGAAAAAAACTATTCAGGATTAAAAGGAGGTATGCAATTATTAGTTGACAATAATTTTTTTACAAAACCTAGGAATTTGGGAGAAGTAGAATCCGAATTAAAAAGAGAAGGATATCATTACCCAAAATCATCTATTTCAAAGATCTTATCTGTTGATCTAACCAATAAACAAAAACTTCTGAATCGTGTTAAAGAAGAAAAAATTTGGAAATATGTGATACGAAAATAATTCTTTAAATTCAGTGATTTCTTTAAAATTTACTTAAATCTTCTTAAACAATTTACTGCAATAATTTTATTTAAAATATTTCAAATTTTGAATAATTCTATTGAATTTTCAAAAGAATTCTCTCATAAATTTTCGGAGTTTTTCCTTCTGACAGATTCTTCTTGATATACCACAATGTAGATTTGTTAATTCCTAGTTTTTTTGTCTCATCAAGAGTCATACTCAAAATCCTCTCCCTTAATTTCAAATAATCGTTCCTTTCAATTTTCATTTTGGGAATAATAATTTCAAATTCCTTTTTCTTATCTCCAATGAAATTAGATAGCTGTTGCAAATTATCTTACAAGATAATCTGATAAGAATAATTTTTGCCATTCTTGTAATTATGTCTAGCATTAAAGTTTGATACTGAAATTGAATATGTTGACCAATTTATTATGATTATATTATAATGCAAAAATATTAAAAATTATTTTTTTCTGGGAAATTCTTTTTTTCCGCGCCTTTGTTCTAAATCCTCTTTTAACAACTTTTCAATTTTCTCAGTGGTTTCACTACTTGCCTGTATGATACTCCTTCTATCTGTCAATACAATGTCTATGTCATTTGTCTTTGCCCATTTGTTAACCCATTGTGCTCCACTTTTTTGTATGGAATTCATGGATGAAGCATATTTTGAAACAAAATTCATCATTTTCATATCTATATCTAAAATCATTTTTTCAATTGATAATCTCACAGATGCGTTTTCTACTTTATCTAATTCTGTGAATAATCTAATCCTTTGTGATTCTAATCTGTGAATCTGCTTCATACACCATGAATCTATGTCATAACTATTCCATTCCTTTGAAAGTGAAGAATACCAATAATTGATATCACTGTTAATTGTATTGCGATTTATTTTCATCATATCTGAAATCTTTACTGCAGAGTAACCCCGCTCAAAATGTAGTCTGTACACCTCATTTTGCCGTTTTGTCTTTTCATTTTTTGTATACGGACCACCTTTCTTTTCTTGAACTAGTGCCATGTTTGTAAATGACCTTTTTCTCATTTACTAGATCTGAAGCGTTTTTAGCTGACCGTCAGTCAGCATTAAATCAATTATAAAAAACAAAAAAAACTGCCTAGTTCTGCATAGTTACACTTCTTTGAACAGTGATTTAATGCCTGAGATGTTCTCTTCGTTCAGTTCTATCTCTTTATGTTCCTCCAAAACGTGCTCTGTAACCTTACTCATTAGTTCCTCTTCAGATTCTGCAGTTGCAGACCATCCACAGTCCTTTCCCGCATCTGAACAGCTGATACTTTTTGCCATGATACTGTAAATCTCTTGGAGATATTTATCTTGTTTTCTCAAACACGGAAAGATCTAAATCAATACCTTTGAGCAATCTATTCATTGAATAAAGAGACTGAAGATAAAATCCAATCCATAATTTTTGAAACATTTCAAGACCAAGAATCTGAATGGATTAGTTACTTTCAGCACAAAGCAGAACAAATGCATCTGGACAAGAAATCTTTCTTTATTGGAATGATGTACCCCAAAGTCACAAAAAATCTGGAGGAGAACAATATTCACATTCGAATAAAGTCTGATTCCTGGGGTGATCATGAAAATGAAAAAATTAATTTGATGCTTGCTCAATTGTATGAAAAATCTATATAATTTTTCTATTTTTATCGACAATCAGTAAAAATAAAATCCCCCGTGATAGGCACAACAAACGCGACATGACTAAAGTAATGATCTTTTATGATTTGTTAGAGAATGTTTAAGAAAATAGGATCATACAAAGTGACATGTCAAAATCAAAAAAATTTTGTCCAAGATGTGCTCTAGAAAAAAATAACAACAGAACTTAATATTTTTCCCAATGATACTTTGAGTTGTCCATTGGGACATTGGATTGGAAAAGAGGTTAAAGGCAAACTCGTTGAAATTTTTGATTGTCCAAGATGTGCCTTAGAAAATATCAAAACAGAATTAAAAACACATCAAATAATTACCTGACATGTGATCTGTGCAAATGGGTTGGAGATGTCGTTGGAGGTAAATTAATTGAATCTGTACTTTAGATCAAGAAATTTTTTGGGATTTTTAGAATGACAAAAAATAAAGATTGTCCACATTGAATCGTTGTCAATAGCACTATGTGTAAATATTGTGGTCAACCACAATGTGATCTTTGCATAAAAGGACATTTGGCTCATCATTTTGCAAATAATGACAAGGAATTACAACCATAGGATATGTGGTAGAAATAATTTCTGAATTATCAAGTAAATCAAAATGATTCTTAGAGGTCAAAAAAACCATTACAATGCAAAGTTCCTCAAAGGATATGGTCATTCAATTAGTCTAAAAATTTCCAAAATTTTCCTAAAGAATGGCTCTTATGATTGCCAGAGAATCAGAAAAAGAAGAAAAATCTCTCGTAGACACAAAAAATATGACATAACCTAAATCACAACGGAAATTTGTTTATTGGAGTGTTTTTAATTATGGTAATTACATGAATCAATTATGAAAAAAGGCGCAATGATCGGGATCGGTGCAGGTATAATTATAATCGCTGTAATAATTGCAGGAAATAATATGACTCAAAATCAAACAACTGAATCAATTGGAGTGGAAACGACAGTGGAAAAAGCAACTGACTCCCTTGAAATAGCTGCAAACTCATCACAATTTTTGCAGGAAACTGAATCTGATACTTCTCAGCAATCCTCGAAAGATTGTTCTGGAACTGCAGGGTGCTTTAGAGGAACTGTAACTAAAATAATTGATGGAGATACCATTCATGTCGATGATCAGTCTGTGCGATTTGCGTTGGCATCAGCTCCTAATTTAGAGGGATATGGGGGAGTGGATTCGAGGAATTTTATTCAGACAATCTGCCCTGTTGGCTCTGAAGTATTGGTCGATGAGGATGATGGACATGTTTTAGATGATCATGCCAGAATGGTCGGGATGATTGTCTGCAATGACATGATTCTCAATGAAGAATTGCTTGATGCTAGTTTGGGTTATTTGGAATTGAGGTTTTGCTCTTCTAGTGAGTTTGCAAATGAGTCTTGGGCTATCAAACATGGATGCATAACAGACTAGGTTTCTAAATCAGATATTACAATTGAGATGTATCCTTGACCTTGAAAGATTATTTTCTCATAAGGCATATTTTTGGCAAACTATTCTTCTTTTTGAGGTTCATAGAATCAAGTCCTATACATGAAACATTGTGAGAGGAAATAATCACCAATATTTACCTCATTTGTAACGGATTGTGGGAAAATCTTTTTTTGTGTTCTTACTTTGAATTCAATTCCTTTTATGGAGGGCATGTTTTATTTCTCCATGTCTAGAATTTTTCAGAGAAATTTTAACATAAAATTAATGTTAAAGTGAATAAAATGATGTTTAAAAATTATATTTTCAAGAATTTATGGCTTCAGGTTGTATTGTCTTTAATCATAGGGCTTTGTGTGGGGTTAGTTTTAGGTGATGATGTAGGTGTCGGGATAGATAATGATGCTTTAGATTCTTTATCCTCCTATCTGAAAATTCCTGCCAACATATTTTTGAGTA
>Ga0224508_10004853_pt1 | contig 10917 bp, 10 predicted proteins | sample SF_Jan12_sed_USG_4_FD_170157 | JGI IMG/M metagenome (GOLD analysis project Ga0224508, IMG submission 170157) | Sediment microbial communities from San Francisco Bay, California, United States - SF_Jan12_sed_USGS_21 | ecosystem: Environmental > Aquatic > Marine > Sediment | place: USA... | reverse complement strand
AAGAAGGGATGCAGAATATAGCCTTCCGTGCGTTTCAATCCGGTTCTGAACGCGTCAAAGTTTCCACTAATGAGCGCCGCGTTTGCTCTGGCATACTCCGCCCGCGCTGCGCCGTCGGGTTCCGGAGCGCCGCTGGCGGCGACGCTGATCGACAATCCGCCGGCGCACGCGATGCGCGTTAACCAGTCAAGCGCTCGTGCCATACCTGTGTAAATACGTCCGGATGCTTTTAGTATGCGCGTCCAAGGTCGGATGTCGTTCAAGGTAGCCGAGTACATCGGCCAACGTCACAATGGCTCTGACCTCAAGACCGTGACGTGTGCGGGTCTCGTCGATCGCGGATTGATCGCTTTGCTCGCCCCGCTCCTGCCGGTCTAGGGCGACTAATGCGGCGCGCGGTTCTGCCCCGGATTCACGAATGATGGATACCGATTCGCTGATCGACAGTCCCGACGATATAACATCGTCGACGATCATGATCGCTCCCTCAAGCGGCGCGCCCACTACCCGTCCACCTTCACCATGAGCTTTGATTTCCTTGCGATTGAATGAATAGGGGACCGACCTTTCAGTGAGGTCGGACAACGCGATTGCGGTGGCGCAGGCCAGCGGGATTCCTTTGTATGATGGTCCGAACAGACCATCAACCTGCACTCCCCAATCGAGGATCGTCCGTGCATAAAAGCGGCCAAGCTGCCCGAGCAAGGTCCCAGTATTGAACAGGCCGGTGTTGAAAAAATAAGGACTCGCGCGCCCGGATTTCAAGGTGAATTCTCCGAATCGTAATGCCTTAGAGGCAATCGCGACATCCAGGAATTCGGATTGGTAGGCTTTCATGTCAATGTTGGTGATATCCCGGTTGTTTTAGAGCAGTCGGTACTGGACGTATATTATGAACGTCGTGTGTGAGCCGCTATCATTGGATCCTGAATGAAAATTATAACGCTTAATTTAAATGGCATTCGCGCCGCGGCACGCAAAGGATTCTACGAGTGGTTGGCGGATCAAAACGCCGACATTGTCTGCGTTCAGGAGACCAAAGCACAAGTCAATCAGCTTGCCGATCAAACCTTTCGCCCCCCCGCCTTTTGCTCGTACTTTTACGACGCGGAAAAAAAAGGTTACAGCGGCGTAGGTTTGTATTCACGCGTTGAGCCGGCGGCGGTCAGTTTCGGCCTCGGTTGGACGGATTTCGATGCCGAGGCGCGCTACCTGCGCGCGGATTTCAACCGGGTCAGTGTGGTGTCCCTGTATCTGCCCTCCGGCTCCAGCAGTCCCGAACGCCAGGCCGCCAAGTTCGAATTCATGCAGCGGTTTACGCCGGTGCTTGAGGAGCTACGCCGGGAACACAGAGAATTCCTGATCTGTGGCGACTGGAACATTGCGCACCAAAAGATCGACCTCAAGAACTGGCGTGCCAACCGAAAGAACTCCGGTTTTCTTCCCGAAGAGCGGGCTTGGTTGGATTGGGTATTTGGGGAAGCGGGCTTTGTCGACGCGTTTCGACGCGTCAATGGGCATGCGGACCAGTACACTTGGTGGTCCAACCGCGGCCAGGCCTGGGCCAAGAACGTGGGTTGGCGGATCGACTATCAGGTGGCGACCCCGCGCCTGGCGGATACCGTGCGTTCCACCTCGATTTATAAGGACCAGCGATTTTCCGATCATGCGCCGCTGATCATGGACTACGACTTCAGCCTGTGAGCGGCTTGACGCCAGATCAGGTGGATTCGCGTACCTGGGCGGACGCCTTTCGCGTGTATGCCCATCGGCGCGTGGTGGCCATGTTGTTTCTCGGTTTTTCCGCCGGCCTGCCGTTGTTACTGGTGTTCGGTACATTATCGGCGTGGCTCCGCGAGGCTGGAATCCAGCGCAGCACGATCGGACACATCTCCTGGGTGGCGACTCTCTACGCCCTGAAGTTCGCCTGGGCGCCGATGGTGGATCGAGTGCGGCTACCGCTGTTGACCGGCTGGCTCGGACAGCGCCGCAGCTGGATGTTATTGGCGCAGATCGGCGTCATAGTCGGCCTGCTGGCGATGGCAGGCAACGACCCCACCGCCCGTCTGGGATCTTTGGTGCTGTTCGCACTGTGGGTCGCGTTTTGCTCAGCGACCCAGGACATCGGTATCGATGCATGGCGAATTGAATCGGTGGAGGTCGAACTGCAGGGCGCCATGGCCGCCACTTACCAGATGGGGTATCGCATCGGGATGATCATGGCTGGTGCCGGGGCTCTTTACCTGGCGGAGTTCTTTTCCTGGGGCACCGCGTATACGTGTATGGCGCTGTCGATGGCGGTCGGAGTGATCACTACGCTCCTGATCGCTGAGCCCGAGCGTAGTGTGAGCAAGGACACATGGATGCAGGAGACGCGAGTGATCGAGTTTTTACAGCGATCTGATCATCTATCCGCTCGCAGCCGTAATATCGCGGCATGGTTCATCGGCGCGGTCGTGTGCCCAATCACCGAATTTTTTTCCCGCAACGGCGTGCTTGCGCTGATGATTCTCGCTTTTATCGGTGTATTCCGGTTGAGTGACATCACCATGGGTGTGATGGCGAATCCTTTTTACATTGACATGGGTTACAGTAAAGCGGATATCGCTAGCGTCACTAAAGTGTTCGGACTGATGATGACCATGGCCGGTGCGGCGCTCGGCGGGGTACTGGTGGCCCGGCTCGGCGTGATGCGGATCCTGTTGCTGGCCGGGATACTGGTGGCGGGCACCAACCTGTTGTTCGCCTGGCTGGCGACGCGGGGCCCGGAGTTACCGGCCTTGATTGCGGTTATCAGTGCGGATAATTTGAGCGGTGGGCTCGCCGGCTCGGCGTTCATTGCCTATCTCTCGGGGCTGACGAATCGGGCTTACACGGCGACTCAGTATGCACTGTTCAGTTCGTTGATGCTGCTGCCGGCGAAATTCCTCGGCGGTTTTTCCGGCGATGTGGTGGATCTCGCGGGCTACGTATATTTCTTCACCTATGCCGCGATTCTCGGGCTGCCGGCGATAGTACTGATCGTCTATCTGATGCGGCGCGACGTTAAACCGGCGGGATGATTGTGTCCATTCTCGCTCCGACCAGAGGGCGCACCGATCTGCGGCCGCTATAACATCATCCCCAGCGCCGACGCACTGATGGCTGCATTTGGTGTGATCGAGTCGTGCATTCAGACGTGGAGTCTCGACGCACCACGCTATAACATCGCGCCGTCGACACCGGGCGCCGCAGGACGGCTGACCAAAGTTCCCATCGTGCGCGAAATCGGTGGGACGAGGGAGATTATCGACGTGGTGTGGCCACTGATCCCGCCCTGGGAGCGTGGTCGCGTACCGAAATACTCTACGGCGAACGCGCGTGCGGAGACGGTGGCCGACAAGCCCGCATTTGCTCATGCCTGGCGTAAGCAGCAACGCGCCTTGTTCCCGATCAGCGGTTATTACGAGTGGCGGGTAGTGCCAGGTCGCACCGCCAAGCAGCCGTTTCATGTATTCAGGAAAGATCATCGCATGTTGGCGGCTGCCGGAGTCTGGGACGTGTCCACTACGGTGGACGGCGTACCCGTCGTATCCGCTGCTATCCTTACTTGTCCCCCCAATGAATTGTGCGCGGAAATCCATAATCGAATGCCGGTGTTCATCGCCGATGAGGAGTACTCTACTTGGTTGGCCGGCGAAGTTGGTGCCGCCGCCAAACTCATGCGCCCGTATCCCGCAGCGCTGATGGCGATGGAACCTATTTCAACGCGCGTAAATAACCCGAATTACGATGACGTGTCGATCCTTGCCAGGACGTAAGCCGTCAGGGGTTGACGGGAAACCGCTTGGTAAGGGTTAGAAGCGTACTGCGGGAAGGGGCTGAAAATCAGCTTTCAAGATGATAAAGGATGTTGTCGATCATCTTTGACTTTTCCTTAAGGTCTTCTAGTATCGCTTCGGTCTCTTTGACCTGGATCGCCAGATTCGTGTGATTTCCCCGCAATCGGTGGAGGTTCGTCAACCGCCGCTCGATCATGTTCTTGTGCTCCTGGATTTGCGCGTGGATCGGCTTGAGTACCGCTTTTGCCCAATTCCGCGCAGACGTATCGGCGTCTTGGAATATCAACCGCGCCCGACTCACCAGCGTGATGAAGAATTTCTTGATGACAAAATGCTGCTCGGTCATCAGCATCGTCGGGCTGTTGCGGAACGCATCGGCTTCGTTGTTAAGGCGATCGAACTGCAGCAGAAACGAGGCCACAGAGAAGCGCACGGATTTGACTTTGGGCAGTCCGAAGAGCTTGTGAAAACGATCGTAAATCGCGTCGACCATTACGCAGATGCTCCGGGACTGCGCCTCAGCGGCCTTGAGAGCGCGCTCGGCATTGATGAAAAGAGTCGACATGTTCGCCCGCAATCCCGGCGTGGTCCAACTGCTTTGCATGCTTCCACGGGAGTCCGAGATCAAGTTGTCTAACCGCGAAGTGCTCAAGTGACGCAGTAGCGTTTTGACCTCTGTCGACAGCATGCGCCGGGTAACCTGAAAATTCTGCACTTCGTGGTTATATGTTTTCTGCTGTTCGAACAATTTGGCGGCCATGTCATCTATCACTTCGCCGCTGCTATTGCTGATCTTGCAGAGCTCCTCGAGTTCCTTGTTTAGTGCCGCCATTTTGCCGTTGGCGATGTCGCGGGAAGATTTGACAACGCTGCCGATCTCAACGACGATTTTGTTTTTCACCAGCTTTTGCTTGCACGCGATGATGTCCTTGGAGAGTTTTTCTTCCAGGCCCACTAGTCCGCTTTTGCGCACCAGATTGGCGTCGCGTTTTATTTTTCCCACCAACCCTTTCTGCGCCGATACCGGAAATACCGCGTTTTCCCCAATGTCCAGCAACTTGCGGGTCTCTTCAACCTGTTTATGGATGAAATGCCCGATCTCATCGTCGCTGTGCAATTCGTCCCACAAGGTATCGATTTTATTCAATGCGGCGATTCGAGAATCCGGGTTGTTGTGGGTGGCAACACACACGTGGTTCTTCCAGACTTCCAGATCGGTCTTCGTCACACCGGTGTCGACGGCCAGTACGAATAACACCGCATGCGCCTTGGACAGCAGGCTCAATGTCAGCTCCGGTTCGGCACCCAGGGCATTGAGCCCGGGCGTATCGAGTACAACCAGCCCTTGTCTTAATAACGGGTGTGGGTAGTTGATGAGCGCATGGCGCCATACCGGAATCTCAACCTGGCCGCTCGTTGAGCCGTGCAGCAGCTCCGCGTTCACATCATTGAACAAGCCTAGCTCGCGGGCCTCCACTACACTCACTTCCTTGCTGCGTTCGAGTTCCCGTAGCGCCTCCGCCATGTCGTCGGCAGAGTCCAGGTTGAGCGAAAATGTGGTCCAATTGATTGGTGTCCTACGGTGATCGTCCAGGGTGATGCCGGAGCGACGGGTTTCTATGGGTAGCAAACGGATACACGGGTCGACTTTATCGTCATACATGATTTCCGTCGGACACATGGTTGTGCGCCCGGGTGTGGACGGCAATAGACGGCGTTGGTAGTCGCTGAAGAAGATGGAGTTAATGAGTTCAGTCTTGCCGCGGGAAAACTCACCGACCAAGGCAATCGTCAGCTTGTCACTGCGCAGCGAATCCACGAGTTCGTACAGGCGGAGCTGCTCTTCGGAATCGTTCCGCTCGAGCTGTTCGTTCTGCTCGTACCATTCCTGGTAATGTTGTATGGCGGTCGCCAGCTCGTTACGCCAACGGCTGTAGTCGTCGAGTCGTTGACTGAAATGGTCGATCGCCAGAGCCGCGTTTTGCATTATTTTGTGTGACACCAGCTGTGACGGGTTAACATCGATCTATTGGGAACATGTTCCCTTGGATGCGCCTGTTATGCGGGCAGTGCCCTCTCGCTGCCTGATCGCTCCGATAATCAGTACCCTAATGAGAATCACCCCGGAAAAAATTCCTTACCCCTATTAGATAGACTTCAGATTCGCTTCGGTCAAGGTGTAGCGGGCCCGAAACGGGCGCTGATGCGGCCGCAAACGCCCGCCAGGGGCGGTGAAATTGGACCCGCTACGGTTTTTCTCACCTAAACGGCTGAAACAGCGTAAATACAGCTGGAATTAGCTTATTAGTGGGCCGTGCCGCGCATGGGTGCCTAGGACAGCGCGAGAACGGCGCCGAAGTCGATAATTGGCTGCACAATCAAGCGCAAAGTCAGCCCCAGGAACAGAAAGGCGATTATCGGCGAGAGGTCGAGGCCGCCCATGGCCGGGAGCAGTCGGCGGGCCGGTGCCATCAACGGATCGGAAAGGCTGACCACCAGGTTGACCGCGGGGTGGTAACTGCGTGGCGCGACCCAGCTCAAGATCACGCGAATGAAGATCGCGAACATAAAGACATAGACCACGAGCTTGAACAGCTCACCCACAGCAAGCACCAATACGCCTAGGAAATTCGGATACGCACCGGCCAGCCAGGCGAGAAGATAGATCTTGAGCGTAAGCAAAGCGATGAGTAACACAATAGAGGCCAGATCGATCCCGAATAGGCCCGGTATGATGCGGCGCAGCGGGAGTAGCGGGGGGTTGGTTGCGGCGACGATGAATTGGGATATTGGATTGTAAAAGTCGGCACGCGCCCATTGGAGCATGAAGCGTAGCAGGATGATTAAAATATACAGGCCGAGTAGTGTTTCGATCAGGAATGCGCCCGCGTTGCCCAGGTATCCGCCCATCAGTCCGCCCCTAACATTTCGCCGAGTTCACGGGCCCGTTTGGTGGCCGCATCCAACGCGGTCTTGAGAACCTCGCCGAGCTGCTCTCGCTCCAGGATTTCGAGCGCCCGCTCAGTGGTTCCGCCGGGAGAGGTCACCCGCCGTCGCAGTTCACTCAAACTGTCTCGGCTTTCCATGGCTAATTTTGCCGCACCGAGACAGGTCTCCAGGGTCAGGAGGTGGGCGGTCTCGGGGGCTAGCCCATGTTCGATGGCGGCTTGCTCGAGGCTCTCCATGAACAGCATGAAATACGCCGGACCACTCCCGGAGAGCGCCGTCACGACATCGAGGAGGTCTTCATCCTTCAGCCATACGGTCAAGCCTACTGCACGGAGCAGCGATTCCGCCTCGTCGCGCTGGATCTCTCCGACGTATTGATTGGCGTACAGTCCAGCCGCGCCGGACCCGACCAGGGCTGGGGTGTTGGGCATTGCGCGTACGATCGGCACCTCGGCCGCCAGCCAGCGGCGCAGGTCGCGCTCCCTTAAACCCGCGATGATCGATACCAGGAGCGGGTGGTGGGTCTGGAATGTGGCTTGCAGCGCCAGCAGCGCGTTTTTGGCTATCTGCGGCTTTATCGCCAGCACGACGATCTGGCAGGCCGATATCACCGTGCTGTTGTCCGCCGTGGTATCCACTCCGAGCTGCGACTCGAAAAACTTCCGTTGCTCGGAATCCGGGTCGGAGACCAGGATGTCGGTTGGCTGCCAGCCGGTATTCAGCAGGCCTCCAACCAAACAGCGCGCCATGTTGCCGCCGCCTATGTAACCGATTTTTTGTTGACGCATGGTACCCGGTATCGTGTTGGGGCGCTTATTGTACGGGCTGATACCCTCGCCGTGCCATGTAAAAATGCGCGGTGATCCGATACCGGGCTTTAGGCCCGCAGGCCAAATAGCGCGGTACCGATGCGTACAATAGTCGCGCCCTCGGCGATCGCCGATTCGAGGTCCGCGGACATTCCTATCGACAAGGTGTCCATCCGGAAGCCGGATTCATTCAGGCGGTCACGCGCCAAGCGCAGTTGCGCGAACGCCCGTCGTTGCTCGGAGACGTCGGCGCGCGGCATCGGGATTGCCATCAGGCCGCGTAAGCGGAGGCCTTCCAAGGCGGCGACGTCCGCCGCGAGTGCATCGAGATCATCAGGGTAGACGCCGGACTTGTTGGGCTGGCAGTCGATATTGACTTCGATGCAGACATTCAACGGCGGCGCTTCCGGAGATCGCTGCGCGGCCAACCGTTGCGCGATTTTTGCCCGGTCCACGCTATGTACCCATGCGAAACGTGATGCGATGTCACGCGTCTTGTTACTTTGAATGTGGCCGATGAAGTGCCATTCCAGGCCGTACTTCGAAAGCGCGTCTTGTTTTTCGAGCGCCTCCTTGAGGTAATTCTCACCGAATGCGCGCATGCCGAGTTCGGCCAGGGCGCGTATCGCGGCGGCGGGTTGTGCTTTACTGGCGGCAAGCAGCTGCACGCTTCCTGGCGCGCGCGCATATTTCTGCTCCGCCGCGCGAATCGCCCCGCGTACTCGGCTGAGGCGCTCTGCAAGTGTCTGCACAATCAGTAAATTTCCTTAAAATTGCCTTGAGTAAGCCGGGTGCCTCGTTATACTTCTAAAGTGCCGCACAATCAAAAGAAACCAACGTTTTCGCGCGTGGAGTGATCGATGGATATCTCAGAGCTTCTGGCTTTTGCCTACAAGAAGAACGCTTCGGACCTGCATTTATCGTCCGGCCTTCCACCGTTGATTCGCGTGGACGGCGACATCAAGCGGATCAATGTCGATCCTCTCGACGAACGTGTCGTACACAGCATGATCTACGACATCATGAATGATAAGCAGCAAAAAGATTTCGAAGAATTCCTGGAGAACGATTTTTCGTTTGAGCTGCCCAATATTGCACGCTTTCGGGTTAACGCATTCAATCAGCAACGCGGACCGTCAGCGGTGTTTCGCACCATCCCGAGCATGGTATTGAGCCTCGATCAGCTCAACTCTCCACAGGTGTTCCGCGAACTGTCGCTGAAACCCCGTGGTCTGGTGCTGGTCACCGGACCCACCGGCTCTGGTAAGTCGACCACCCTGGCGGCGATGGTCAATCACGTGAACGAGAGTCTTTACGCGCATGTGCTGACCATCGAGGACCCGATTGAATTCGTGCACACGAGTAAGAATTGTCTGATCAATCAACGTGAACTCGGACCCCACACTTTGGGGTTTTCTGAAGCCTTGCGCTCGGCGCTGCGCGAGGACCCGGACGTGATTCTGGTTGGAGAAATGCGCGATCTGGAAACGATCCGCCTGGCCCTGACGGCAGCGGAAACCGGACATTTGGTGTTCGGCACTTTGCACACCACTTCCGCGGCTAAAACCATCGACCGCATCATTGACGTGTTCCCAGGGGCGGAAAAGGATATGGTCCGCGCGATGCTCTCGGAGTCCCTGGAGGCGGTGATCGCTCAGACGCTTTTGAAGAAGGTCAGTGGCGGCCGGGTCGCGGCGTGGGAGATCATGATTGCCAACTCGGCGATCCGCAACCTGATACGAGAGGCCAAAGTGCCACAAATGTACTCGGTGATTCAAACCAGCCAATCTGCAGGCATGCAGACCCTGGATCAGCATTTGCTGGAACTGGTGCGCAACCGGGTCATCCATGTCGATGACGCGCGCAGCCGCGCGGTAGACAAGACGAAGTTTTCGCCCGCTTCCGCCAGCGCGGCGGGAGGTATGCGCTGATGGTGTTCACCGATCTCTTGAAGCTGATGGTCCACAAGAATGCGTCGGACTTGTTCGTCACAGCGGGTGTCCCGCCGAGTGTCAAAGTCGACGGAAAGATCACTCCGCTGACCAAGCAAGGGTTGACGCCCGAGCAGTCGCGGGATATGGCCTACAGCATCATGAACGAAGAACAACGCCGTGATTTCGAGGCCTCCAACGAATGTAATTTCGCGATCCATCCCGCCGAGATCGGACGATTTCGTGTAAACGTATTCGTGCAACAGTCGCGGGTAGGAATGGTACTCAGAACCATCAGCACCTATATACCTAAGTTCGAGGAATTGCGATTGCCGGCGGTCATGCGGGAACTGGCGTTGACCAAACGCGGCATGATTGTTTTCGTCGGTGGTACGGGCACCGGTAAAAGCACGTCGATGGCGTCGATGGTGGGCTATCGCAACGAGCACACCTACGGTCACATCGTGACTATCGAGGATCCGATCGAATATGTGCACGAGCACAAGAATTGCATCATTACGCAGCGCGAAATCGGCGTAGACACGGAATCTTGGGAGATCGCACTGGTCAATGCGATGCGCCAAGCGCCCGATGTCATCCAGATCGGTGAGATCAGGACGCGCGAAACCATGGATAACGCGATCATTTTCTCCGAAACCGGGCACTGCTGTCTGGCGACGTTGCACGCGAACAACACTTACCAGGCTCTGGACCGGATTATCAACTTCTTCCCTGAAGATCGGCGCGTGCAGCTCCTGATGGATTTGTCGATGAATTTGCGCGCCCTGGTTTCGCAGCGGTTAATACCGATCAAGGGCGGCAAGGGCCGGGTGCCGGCGGTCGAAATCATGATCAATTCGCCGTTGATCTCCGACATTATTCTCAAAGGTGAGATGCACGAAATTCGCGACGTCGTTGCCAAATCCCGCGAAGCTGGGATGCAAACCTTCGATCAGTCGTTGTTCGATCTGTACGAGATGGGGTTGGTGGATTACGAGGATGCGCTTCGGAACGCGGACTCCGCAAACGATCTGCGGCTTCGCATCAAACTCGAAAGCAAGGGCGCTAAGACCGAAGACTTGGGCGAAAGTATGCGCAACGTTACTTTCTAGCCGGCGCCGGCGCGGCTCGATTCCAGGCCGGTCTGTGGTTGGCCAGCGCGATCAAGACAACACGTAGGCGATTCTGCCACCGATAATCGTGTGAGTAACCCGGCCGTTGAACGGCCAGCCACCGAACGGAGAATTTTTACCGCGGCTTTTCATGGTGCCGGTATCGAGGCTCCATTCCACAGCAGGGTCGAAGATGCAGATGTCCGCGGTTGCACCGAGGCCCAGGTGTCCGGCGTCGACACCGAGGACCCTGGCCGGCCCTGAGGTCAATAACTTGAGTGCATCCGGCAGATTC
>Ga0224508_10004852_pt1 | contig 10918 bp, 13 predicted proteins | sample SF_Jan12_sed_USG_4_FD_170157 | JGI IMG/M metagenome (GOLD analysis project Ga0224508, IMG submission 170157) | Sediment microbial communities from San Francisco Bay, California, United States - SF_Jan12_sed_USGS_21 | ecosystem: Environmental > Aquatic > Marine > Sediment | place: USA... | reverse complement strand
GCGGGCGCTCGGTACCATCCTCGATGCCAACATAACCACCTTTATTGCAGCACTTGTTTTGTTCTGGCTGGGCTCGGGTCCGATCCGCGGCTTTGCCATAACCTTGTCCATCGGCATTATCACCTCCGTTTTTACCGCCTTCACGCTGACCCGGCTGATGGTCGCGCACTGGGTGCGCGTGCGCCGCCCGTCGGCAGTTCCGATTTAGGGGAAGCGTTATGAAAGGCATCAGATTTCTACCGTCGGGCACGCATATCCCGTTTATCGGTTTCCGCAAGGTGAGCCTGGCATTTTCGATCCTGGCGATGGTTGCGTCGGTGTTCCTGTTTTTTGCCGTCAATCTGAACTATGGCATCGATTTTCGGGGCGGCACGCTGATCGAGGTCCGCGACAAAAGCGGGCCGGTCAATCTCGGCCAGTTTCGTTCCACCCTTGGCGGTCTTGGCCTTGGCGATATCCAGGTGCAGGAATTCGGCGCCCCCACGGACGTGCTGATCCGGGTCGAGCAACAGGCCGGCGGCGAGGCCAACCAGCAGAACGCAATTAAGGCCATCAAGGGTGCGCTTGGGGACGGCGTGGACTACCGGCGCGTCGAGGTCGTCGGGCCGACCGTGTCGGGCGAGCTGATCCAGTCGGGCACCATTGCCGTCGTGGTCGCTATCTTGGCGGTGCTGATCTACATCTGGTTCCGCTTCGAGTGGCAGTTCTCGCTCGGCGCCGTGGCGGCGTTGGTGCATGACGTCATATTGACGATTGGCATATTCTGCGCCCTGCAGATCGAGTTCAATCTGTCGATCATCGCCGCGATCCTGACTATTGTCGGCTACTCATTGAACGACACCGTGGTCGTTTTCGACCGGGTGCGGGAAAATCTGCGCAAATACAAGAAAATGGACTTCGCCGAATTGCTGGATCTGTCGATCAACGAAACCCTGTCGCGCACGATCCTGACCTCGGTCACGACCATGATTGCGCTGGTGTCGCTCTATATTTTCGGCGGCGAGGTCATTCGCGGCTTCGTCTTCGCGATGATCTGGGGCGTTATCGTCGGCACCTACTCGTCGATCTTCGTCGCCTCGCCGGTGTTGCTGATGCTCGGGGTGAAGCGCGAGTGGAGCGGCCTGAGCGGCGCCAAAGCGAAGGAGCCGGCCTCGGGAGACGCCTGACCGGCCGGCACGGGCAGGCTCAAAATGTCTGAAAAGGGTAGCTTTTTTCCTGGACGGGCGCCGATCAACGCCTATGGCAACGGCGGCTTCCGGTTTGCCGAGATGAGCCACCCACGTTCGCTTCTGCTCCTGCCAAGCGGGATATATGCGTGGAAAGTGAAATCTCTGAACCAGGTTTCGAAGGCAAAACTGGAGCAGGTTCTCACCGAGCGTGAGGCGATTGAGTTCTTGCTGTTGGGAACGGGCGACACACAGCTCATTCCCCCGGCATCGGTTACAACCGCGCTGGAAAAAGCGGATATCGGGCTGGAGGTAATGGATACCGGTGCCGCGGCCCGAACCTGGAATGTGCTGCTAGGTGAAAACCGCGCGGTTGCGGCAGCCCTGATCGCCGTTGACTGATACTCGCGGCCGGGGTCAGGGTGCGGCAGGCATGGCGCAATCGAAACAACAGGCGATCATATGGCAGTCAGTGCGTTCGCACGACCTTGACCGCTATCTGGCAACCCTGTTTGCGCCGGCGCATGCGCGCGATCCCTTGATGGCGCTCTATGCCTTCAATATCGACGTCTCACGGATCCCCGGGGCAGTTTCAGAGCCGATGTTGGGTGAGGTTCGACTGCAGTGGTGGCGCGATGCGCTGGAGGTGCTTGAAAAGGGTGACGTCACCGGCAATCCGGTTGCCGATGCGCTGGGAAAGGCCATTCACGATTTCAACCTTCCCAAACCACTATTGCAGGGCGTAATCGATGCCCGCGCCTTCGATTTGTCCGGCGAAGCGATGCCCGACGGCCAGGCCTTGAAGGCCTATCTGCAGAAGACGCAAGGCGCCTTGTTCACGCTCGCGGCCAGAATTGTCACCGGCGAGAAGCCGGACCGGGCTTTGGAGGCGATTGCGCAGCAGGCCGGGTTCGCCTGGGGGCTGACGGATATGCTGCGGATGCTTCCCGTGCATCTTTCGCGCGGCCGGTTTTATCTGCCGGTCAGCCATTTCCGGGACTGTGACGCCGATCCGAACGTATTGCTCTCCGGCACGGCCGATGAAATGGCGCAAAAAGCGTTGCTGGGTCTCCAGGGTGAGGCACGCGAGGCGCTCGGTCAGACGTGCGCCAGCCTCCCGGCACACGCCCGCAAAACGGGGGTTGCCTTCCTTCCTTGCGCGCTGGTGCCGCCTTACCTCAGCGTGCTGGAGAAGCAGGCGGGCACGCCGCTGGAGCGAGTTGCCGAGATCAACCCGCTGCGACGTTTGTCATTTCTGACTTGGGGCGCGCTAAGGGGGCGGCTCGGATAGGGGCCTATTCCGCCGCGGCTCGGGCCGGGCCGGCGAGCCATTGGTCGATATCGGCGAGCGCGCGCGCGGCCATCGCCCGCTTGCGCATCCGGCCCTTTTCCTTGCCCTTGATCCGTTTGCCGTCGGCGGGCTTCGGCAACTCGACCGGCGGAAACAGGCCGAAATTGATATTCATCGGCTGGAAGCTGCGTTTGTCCGCCCCGTCCGCCATATGGCCGCCGGTTATGTGATTCACCAGCGCGCCCATTGCGGTCGTTGCCGGCGGCACGGAAATGAACTTTCCAAGCGCTTCCGCCGCCGCGAAGCGCCCGGTGAGCAAGCCGATCGCGGCCGATTCCACGTAGCCCTCAACGCCGGTTATCTGGCCGGCGAAACGCAGCCGTGGGTTCGCCTTCAGCCTGAGCGTCGCATCGAGCACCTTCGGACTGTTGAGAAAGGTATTGCGGTGGAGGCCGCCAAGGCGTGCGAACTGAGCGCCCTCAAGCCCGGGAATTGAGCGGAAGATATCGCTCTGGGCGCCATATTTCAGCTTGGTCTGGAAGCCGACCATATTCCACAGCGTGGCCAGCGCATTGTCCTGGCGCAGCTGGACGACGGCATAAGGCTTGATGTCGGGCTGGTGCGAATTTGTCAGCCCCACCGGCTTCATCGGCCCGTGGCGCAGCGTTTCACGGCCCCGCTCGGCCATGACCTCGATCGGCAGACAGCCCTCAAAATAGGGCGTGTTCGTTTCCCACTCGTGGAACTCGGTCTTCTCACCCGTGAGCAGCGCGTCGATAAAGGCCTCATACTGCGCCTGGTCCATCGGGCAGTTGATATAGTCAGCACCCGTGCCGCCGGGGCCTGCCTTGTCATAGCGCGACTGCAACCAGCAGATGTCCATATTGATCGAATCCCGGTGGACGATCGGCGCGATGGCGTCGAAAAAAGCCAGCTCCTCCTCCCCGGTGAGTTCCCCGATCGCTGCGCCCAGCGCCGGTGAGGTGAGGGGTCCGGTGGCGATAATGACGCTCGCCCATTCCGCCGGCGGCAGGCCGGCAACCTCGCCACGCTCGATGGTCACCAGCCGATGTGCGTCGAGCTTGGCGGTAACCTGGGCTGAGAAGTGATCCCGGTCGACCGCCAGCGCCCCGCCTGCAGGCAGCCTGTGGGCGTCGCCGGCGGCCATGATGAGCGATCCGGCGCGGCGCATCTCCTCATGCAGCAGGCCGACGGCATTGGCTTGCGCGTCGTCGGAGCGGAATGAGTTGGAGCAAACGAGCTCGGCCAGGCCTTCCGTCTTGTGGGCTTCGGTCATGCGCACCGGGCGCATTTCGTGCAGCACGACCGGGACGCCGGCTTGAGCGAGTTGCCAGGCGGCTTCGGAACCGGCCAGGCCGCCGCCAACAATGTGAACCTCTTGCATCGGCTACATATGCCTCCACTCACGTCTGAGCGACAAAGTGCTCGCCTCTATGTTTAGCGCCTTGTGGGACGCGCGCCCACCGCTTACTTAGAAGTGTTCGTGACAATCGCCGGAGTGCCAATGATCGGATACAGATCACGACTTGAACGCGATCTCGCACGCTGGGAAGAGGCAGGCCTTGTCGACGCCCGGGCTGCAGGCGAAATCCGCGCCGATATGGCGGTTCGTGGTGTGCGGTTCGCCCTGGCGCCGGTACTGGGTATCCTTGGCGCGGTGCTGCTCTCATTCGCGGCCATGACCTTTGTCGCTGCCAACTGGCAGGATCTGACCAAGCTCACGCGACTCCTCATTCTTTTTTCCGCCCTGTGGGCGGCCTACGGTGCGGCGCTGTTGCTGCGGTATATGCATGCCGGCTTTCTTGAGCAGGCGGCAATCCTGCTCGGTACCGGCCTGTTCGGCGCCAATATCATGCTGATCGCACAGATGTATCACATCAGCGGTAACCCGCCCGATGCCGTTTTGATGTGGGCCTGCGGTGCCTTGCTGGCCGGCGTGCTTCTGCGATCGCGCCCGGCCCTTGGACTGACAATCTGTCTCATCATGCTGTGGAGCTGGTGGGAGGTAGTCGACCATAGATGGTCATCGCCGCATTATGGGTTCCTGTTGGCCTGGACGGCGGTCGCCCTGCCGGTTGCCTGGCTGCGCTGGCGGGCCGGATATCACATGCTGGCGCTGGCGCTTGCGGCCTGGATCGTCGGTATCGGCTATTTGTTCGAGGACTGGAGTATGTTCTTCGGCAGCCGGGACGCGCATCCGCTGGTTATTATCATCGGGCTTGCGATTATGCTGAGCGTCGTGGTCGCCGGCCGGACGATTGAACATGTCACGAAATTTGCCGGCCCGCTGGTCGTATATGGCTTGGGCATTACCTACGCCGGCCTGTTTGCCTTGCAGTTTGTAGAGCGCATACCGGTCCTTACAATTGCGGCTCTGGCCGGAGCGACGCTGGTGATCATGATCGCAGCACTGTTCTACGGTGCGCGCAGCCACAATTCAGCCCTCACCCGGCTTGCCTATTCTCTGTTTTCAATTGAGCTGCTGGGGCTTTACTTCAAGACGCTGGGGACCCTTCTCGACACGGCGCTGTTTTTCCTGCTGGCTGGTGTCATCGTCATCGCGCTAGCAGCGGTTGCCTGGGCATTGCATCGCCGGCAACTGCTTGGTTCGGGAGCACAGACATGACTGCTTCCGGCGATCAACTGCGCCCTAACAGACCGTTGGGGAACAAGGCGTTCGCGCTTGCCCTTTTTGCCGTCGCGGCCCTGCAGAGCGCCGCCCTCGGCTGGATGATCAATGATCGCGTAAGCTTGCTCAACAGCGGTCGCCAGATCGTCCTCAACACGGTGCCCGTAGACCCGCGCAGCCTGTTTCGCGGCGATTATGTGATCCTGAATTACGCCATTTCTACGTTCAAACCGCAGTCGCTCGGCGGGGATGATGATTTCAAAAGGGGTATGCCGGTTTTTGTTACGCTGCGAAAATCCTACCGGGCCCGTTGGCAGCCGGTCGCGGTGACCAGCGCCTATCCTGCTGAAACCCCGAAAGATCAGGTAGTGATACGCGCGATCGTGCGTTCTGCAGGCAAAACACTTCGCGTGAATTACGGTATCGAATCCTATTTCGTCCCGGAAGGAGAGGGCAAAAAACTGGAACAACTCGTCCGTCAGTCCGAGCTGCAGGTGATGGTTGCTATTGGCACGAATGGCGAGGCGGCGATCAAGGGTTTGATTGTCGACGGCAAGGTCCAGTATGAGGAACCGCTTTTTTAACGCCACGCCGCTTCGTCACATTTGCGGGATCGTCATCACAGCAAATCAGCCTTTGTCGGGAACCGTTTTGTCGTCCGCCGCACCAGACCGGCGGCCGGAAACCGCTGGAAGTCCGTTATTTCCTTCATTTGGCGGGTGTTCGGCCGCAGCACGCGCGCGCTATAACAATGGCGTGAGCGAGTGTTGCCATGATGCGACAATCAGGCAAAATTATTGTCTGATCTCAATCGCCAGCCATTTCCCAAGTGTCAATTTTGCTATACACAGAAAAGCAGAATAACAGGCGGAATTTACTGAGTTTTTGATGCGAAGTCGGAATTTTTCATTTGTGCTGGTCGCGGCGGCGGCGATTCTGGGTGGATGCACCTATGAACGCGAGGGCCCGCCTGAGCACCACCTGACCGATATGGGCACCCAGGCGCCAAGCAAGCATGCGGTGTCGGTCTGTCACGCCTATGGCTGTCAGAAGACAACCCGTGTCGTTTTCTCCCAGAAGGACAAAAAGGCGATCGCCGCCGTCATGCGCAAGACCAAGAAGCGGGATACGCCTCATGAAGAGCGTCGCGCGGTCGCCTATGCCATTTCCTGGATGGAGATCGCTGTCGGCAAACGGATTGGCACCTCGGCCGATAGGCCGGGCATGGATTTCCGGGGGTCGGGAGACGCGACCCAGCAGGACTGCGTTGACGAGGCGACGAATACGACAAGCTACCTGATGTTTCTGGACAAGCAGGGCCTGCTCAAACATCACACGGTGGGCATTCCCTTCTCCAAGGGCCGTATCTGGCGTGGTGTGAAAAACTGGCCGCACTGGACTGCGGTGCTACAAGAAAAGAAGGGCGGCCAGCGCTGGGCAGTTGATTCCTGGATTTACGAGAATGGCGAGAACCCGGCTGTGGTCAAGGTTGACGAGTGGTATATCAAGGACCTTGAGAACCTGTCCAAGCCGACAACCTGATCTCACCGACGCACCCTCTCTTGTTTCGCTAAAATGATATCGCCCATTTGCGTCCTCGGTTATGGTCGGAACCGGCCGCTTAGGTCGCAAAAAAAGGGAGCGGAAAATGAGCGTTACACGTCATGAACCGAAGGGGATCCTGTCTTCTGTCGTCGAAGGGGGTGGTCTCGTCTTTACTGCCGGTGTCACGGCGGATGATTTCAGCCTGGATGTGAAGGGACAGACGGCGCAGACGCTGGCCGAGATCGATCGACTGCTCGGCCTCGCCGGAACCGACAAGACGAAAATCCTTTCGGCCACGATCTGGGTGCCGGATATTCGGTTGCGCGACGACATGAACGTTGCCTGGAATGCGTGGACAGGGGGCGAGAACCTTCCCGCACGCGCCTGTATCGAGGCCAAGCTGGCGGGTCCGAGCATTCTGGTCGAAATTGCCGTTGTGGCGGTGAAATAAAGTGCGCCGCGTGAGCCTTCATTTTTACGTTGTTGTTCGTTCTTGGCTGGCCTGTCGCCCGGTAAGAAGCAAGGAAGCCTGAATGTTTCTCGATCTCCAGACACTCTATTTCGAAGACCTTTCCGTCGGCATGACGGAGAAGCTATCCAAGGTCGTTTCATCCGCCGACGTGGTGGGATTTGCCGAGATTACCGGCGACCGCAATCCGATCCATTTGTCGGAACATTTCGCCGCCAAGACACCTTTCGGCACTCGCATCGCCCACGGGCTTTATACCGCCGGACTGATTTCAGCGGTGTTGGGGACGCGGCTGCCGGGGCCGGGCGCGATCTATATCTCCCAATCGCTGCATTTCCGCGCGCCGGTAAGAATTGGCGATACGGTCGAGGTCACGGTGCAGGTCGAGGAACTGATCCCCGAAAAACGCCGGGCAAAGCTCGCCTGCGCCTGCAGCGTCGGCGAACAGGTGGTGCTGGATGGCGAAGCCTGGGTAAAAGTGCCGGCAAAGGCCGAAGACGGCTGAACGCCGTGCTTACGGAAAAATGTATCCGTTGCGGGTGCGGATTATAACCTGATTAAGAAAATTCCACGATAATGGCTGCCAGTTTGGTGGGGATGAACATCCGCGGCGCTGGGACGTGATGCTGCGGTGTTCCAGTATCAGTGGCGTATCATGGGGATTGCCAGCATAGAGCCGTTGGAACTCGTGGCGGCTGCGTATAAGGCGCAGCTCAAGGAGCATGGACCGTCTCCGAACGGGGTTTTGTGGGGCGCGCTGGAAAGCCAGCAGTCACGCTTTGAGCTGCTCACCCAGATCATGGCCGGCGACGGCTGCAAGTCCGGCATCAGCGTCAACGATCTCGGCTGTGGTTACGGTGCCTTGTTCGAATTTCTTGATGAGCAAGCGTTGCTGCAAGACGGGCATTATTACGGCTACGACATCTGCGCCGATATGCTTGCCGCGGCGAGATCGCGCATCTGCGACCCGCGCGCCGAGTTCACCCAGAGCATGATCGCCACCCGCCGGGCCGACTATTCCTTTGCGTCCGGCACCTTCAACCTGAAGGGAACCGCAAGCGATGCGGAATGGGCGGTCTATGTGAAGGAAAGCTTGCTCTGGCTATGGGAGCAGTCGGCGGCAGGCCTCGCTTTCAACCTGCTCGACGGGACCCGCACGCCGGAGCCGAAGGAATGGCTTTACTACCCCGATCCAGCGGAATTTCACGAATTCTGCCGTCAGAACCTGACGGATGCGATTCAGCGGGTCGACGATCCGGCGCGCAAAGATTGCACGCTGCTGTTGCGCCGCGACGCGTAGGCAAGCGCCAAGCGTATTCCCGTTTACGCTGCCTGCCATCTGCGGGCCTCTCATTCTCTTTTTTAAAAAATCTTTGAACCTTTTGCCGCCCCGGCGCGACCAACCGGTAGCAGACAAATTTCCCGGCCTGCCGGATATGCGTTCATTCCCGGTTGAACGCCCGGCCGCCGGCGCCGCCGGCTCACCCGCCTCCACAAGAGCCGGCGGCGCTCCAGCTACACAGGCGTTTGGGTAGCGAGGCCAAGGATTATTTGAGCTTGGCAACGCCGAGCGGCACGCCGAACCTTTCGCACCAGATCCAGACCTCGTTGAATTTGGCCAGGTCGATCCGCGCCGGAATCACATAATTCTGGGCGCCCTTGTTCTTTTTCAGCTTGGCGATGATCGTGCCTTTGACATAGCCGTTATTGCCGAACGCGATCTTCGGGTCCGGCGCGCCGTCATGCAGGAAGTTATCCTTGAAAATCAGCTTGTGGGTGTCGCCATCCTTGACGATGGTGACGCTGCCCGAAGTCCGGTGACTGGATGCGCCGGTAAAGCTGCCGTTGGAAAGCATCGCCTCCATCGCCGGGAGCGGGGTGGCCTGGAAGGCAATCGGCAGCGCAAATGCCGCCGCAAGAAAAGGTAAGGTCATGCGTTTCATTTTTTTGTTTCCTCATATATCTCGGCATTGACGGGACGCTCGTTCCTTCAAAAAACGGGCCGCGCCTCGTCTCGGTTGCGTCACGGCCGGTCACGTTTCTGTAACCGGGCCACGGGGCGGCAGCATGTCACTGGCCGCAGGTATCTCCGCCCGATGCTAGCACACCGCGCGCGCGCCGGATGAGGGGCGTTGATTTCGATTAAATGCCCGGTGTCCGCGCCAAAAATGGCCCTGCCTTCCACTGATTCTCGCCATTGAATATCCATACTGCCACCACGCCGGGCGTTATGATCGGCGGCGCGCGAGCAATTGAAATGACGGGAGGGAATTTCTTGCCTCAGCGCTTGCGAATTCAAAACCACACGCTTTTTTCCATCCTCTGTCTTGCGTCGCTCAGCTGCTGCGCACCCGTGGCCCAACAGCTTGAGGCCATCCCCGTGCCCGCTACGGCGCAGCTGGCCAGTCTCCCGCCGCCAAAATGTCCGGATGTACAGACGGTCGATGAGGCAACCGAGGAGCCGCCGGTTGCCGAAAAGACGGGCGAAGGCAGCAGCGGGCTCAGTACCCAGCCATCCGCCGATAGCGAGCGTGCTCTGAAGCGCGAGCGTGACTGCTACCGGCATGCGGAACAAGCGGCGCGCGCCAAGCTAACCCGGCTGCAGGCCACAACTGACAATACGCTGACGGCGCTCGACGAGATGAAACGCCGCTATACGCCCGCCTGGGCAGCGAATGCCAACGCAAGAGCGCGAACGCCGTAATCCTCTCTGACCCGTCATTAGGGCCAACTGTTTAGGGACGGGAAAGAGAGGGCGTGACGGGAAGGCTTCTCCGAATCAAACGGATTGCGGTGATCGGTAACCCGGTCCCGGATCCGTGAATACCGGCGACGGTTTCAGGCGCACTGGTGAAAAAGACGCACCCGGTGCGCCAGTGCGCGCGAACGTATTTTCTAACTATATATGAGCTACTTGCCGCGTGTTTCTCCACTGGAACATAAGCGGCGGGAGGTGACAAATCCCGACATGGCGGCAAGGTGTTAATCATCTGTTAACCATCTGGGGCGCCAGATCGTTAGGGCGGGGGCTTCTAGTATTGTGGTGTCGATTATGGTGGGTATCTGTAGTCAGTTCCGGCTAGTTGGTCGTTCTTATGTACTGTTCGTGTTGACGCCTGAAGCGCCAGTCGCTCAATGGCTTAACGAACTCGATGCCTGGGTAGGGCGCACCGGCGACTTCTTCCATCGCAAACCAATCCTTCTTGATCTGGCCAGGCTGTCGCCGGGGAAGCGCGATCTTGCGGCACTCGTCGCTGATTTGAAGGCGCGGAACATTCCCGTTGTCGGGATCGATGGCGTTGATTCCAGCCTGCTTGATCCGGCGCTGCCGCCAATGATCAACGGCGGACGTGACCACGGGCCGGCGGACCGCAGGGATACCGCTCCAGTTGATGCGCCCCCTGTCGCTACGCCCGACACGCCACCGGCACCAGGCTCGCTGCTGCTTAACGAACCGGTACGCTCCGGCCAGTCGATCGTCTTCGAACATGGCGACGTGACGGTTCTGGGCTCGGTCGGCTCGGGCGCGGAGATTATCGCCGGCGGGTCGATCCACATTTACGGCACCTTGCGGGGGCGGGTGCTGGCCGGTGTCTCGGGCAACAGCCAGGCACGGATTTTCTGCCGCAATTTCGAGGCTGAACTTGTGGCGATAGACGGGCTTTACGCGACCATCAACGACGCCACCGCCTATCTGTGCGGCCGTCCGGTTCAGGCGTGGCTCGACCAGGGCTCGTTACAGATGACGGAACTCGTTTAAGTACACGAAGGAGAGGATTATGGGTCAGGTATTGGTA
>Ga0224508_10004851_pt1 | contig 10918 bp, 7 predicted proteins | sample SF_Jan12_sed_USG_4_FD_170157 | JGI IMG/M metagenome (GOLD analysis project Ga0224508, IMG submission 170157) | Sediment microbial communities from San Francisco Bay, California, United States - SF_Jan12_sed_USGS_21 | ecosystem: Environmental > Aquatic > Marine > Sediment | place: USA: California... | reverse complement strand
GCCATCGAGGGTGAGGGCAAGATCGTCGTCAAGACGCGCCAACTCGACGGCGATCGTGTGGAACTGCTTTTCAGCGACACGGGCAAGGGTATCGACCCCGAGAATCTGCAACGCGTCTTGGAGCCGGGCTTCACCACCAAACCGCGCGGTGTCGGGACGGGTCTCGGTTTGGCGATCGTCAGGAGCACCCTTGACGACCATGGCGGGACGATCGAACTCGACAGCCGTGTCGGGGAGGGGACCACGTTCCGGATCGAGCTGCCGGTGCGCGGGAACGCATGAACCGACTCGCCGTACCCCTGTTGCTCGTCACGCTCATGGCGCCCGCCGCGGCGAAGCAGGCGGATCCTTACGTTTGGAAGGACGTCGACAGAGTCGTCGCGGTCGGGGACGTTCACGGGAGCTACGACAAGTTGGTGCGTCTGCTCAGGGGCGCGCACCTGATCGACGAGACCAACGACTGGATCGGTGGAACCAACCATCTGGTGATGGTCGGGGACCTGGTCGATCGCGGTCTCGGCGACAGAGCCGTGCTCGACCTGTTGCGCGATCTTCAGAAACAGTCCCATGCAAAGGGAGGGCGCGTGCACGTCCTCCTGGGCAACCACGAGGTCATGAACCTGGTGCGGGACTTGCGTTATGTGAATCCTGACACCTACGCGGACTTCGCGGATGAGGAAGACGAGCGCACCCGGCAAAAATTCTTCAAGCGTTTCAGGAGAGGCCACGAGGGCGACGACGTTCAGGCGGCGTTCGATAGCGCTTACCCGCGAGGCTATTTCGCTCGTCTCGCAGCGTTCGATCCCAACGGCGAGTACGGCGAATGGCTCCTGGAACAACCCGTCGTGGTCAGAATCAACGACGCGCTGTTCGTTCACGGCGGTTTGACCGAGAAAGTCGCGTCGCTGGGGTTGAAAGAGATCAACTATCGAATCGCGGCCGAACTCGAGCGACATCTCAAGGCCCGTGAACGTCTCGAAGTCCGCGCCATCGTCACCCCGTTGATGACGTTCGGCGAGGCCCAGGATGCGGCCTACAGGTTCTTCCAACGCAACTCCAGGACTCAGGGCGCGCGCGCCTGGGTCGAAGAGGCGGGCGATTTCGGCCTGCTCCCCGAGTCCGAACTCTTCGGCGTCGAGGGCCCGCTGTGGTATCGCGGTAATTCGCTCGAGAACGAAAGAATCGAACGCGACCGGCTCGCGCACACACTCGAGATCCTGTCCGCGCGTTCGCTCGTCGTGGCACATTCGCCGACGGGCGAGAAGACGATTACCTCGCGGTTCGGCGGGCGGCTGTACCGCATCGATCACGGCATGGCGTATGGCGCCCGTCCGCTGGCCTTGGTCATGCAACAGGGGATGGCGCTGGTCTTCGATCCCGGTATCGAGGGACTGGTGGAGATTCAAGCGGAACTTCCGCAGGGCGAGGGGGACTGGGCGCTGGTCGGGGAGCTGACCGACGAACAGGTGGCCGGGGTCCTGGCGCACGGCAAGGTCGTCTCTAGCCGCGAGTTGGGCCGCGGGAGCACGCGCCCCAAGCTGGTCGAGTTGGTCTCCGGTGACATGCGGATACGGGGAATCTTTAAATCCGTCGACGAGCGCCCCGGGCGCTCCCACGACGGGTGCGCCCTCGATCGCTACCGCCAGGAGGTCGCGGCCTATCGGTTGGACCGCTTGCTCGGCCTCGGCTTGGTACCGGTTACGGTGCTCCGGGCTCTCGATGGCGTCGACGGTTCGATCCAACAATGGATCGAGCATGCCGTCGACGGTGAGACGGTCAAGAGCTACGCACTGAAGGCCGCGAACCCGGAATCGATGCGACGCCAATCGGACCTGGGTCTGGTTTTCGAATACCTCATCGGTAACGCCAGCCGTTCCGAGAGCGACCTGTTGTACCTGCTGGAAGAAAGCCGGGTGATGTGCGTCGACCACTCACGTTCCTTCCCGACGTCGGCGACTTCCGCCGAACTGCCGGCCGAGGTCGATAACGAGTTTCTCGTGTCGCTGCGGCGTCTCGACGCCTCGATCCTGGAAGCGACACTCGGTGATCTGTTGACGTCAAAGCAACTCGAGGCGCTGTTGCAGCGACGCGACGAAGTGCTCGAACGGTACGCACCTGATCCGGACGCCTCGCGAACGACAAGCTCCACGCTCGCGATCAGCCACGCCGTTCCGACCCGGGCGCGCACGATTCGTGCGCATGGCTCGTGGTCGACCACCCACGCACGAGCCGTGCCGGAACCGCCCTCGCCGCAGGGTTGGCCGAACGACCGAAAGGAAGAATTCCTGCGTGAAGCGAAGGTCCTGGCGGTCAAATACATCGGACAGGGGATCACGAAACCGAAGAAAGTCACGCTGGAACTGGATGGGACAAAACTCAAGGCCGCGTTCAAGTATCACGACGAGTTCCGTCCCGGCGCGACGCAATTCAGCCGGGGGTCCCGGGAAATCAACTTCCGCGACTCGTACCTGTTCGATCGCGCCGCCTATCTCCTCGACCTCGAACTCGGTCTCGACATGGTGCCGCCGACCGTGCTGCGCGAGGTGGAGGGGCAAACCGGTGCGCTGATCTGGTGGATCCCCGACTCGATTTCCGAGCCCGAGCGCCGCGAACGTCAAATTACGGCCATCGACCCGGGGATTCTCCGGCGCCAGCAGGACGTGGCCCGGCTGTTCAACGCCCTGGTCGAGAACACCGACGAGAACCTCAGCAACCAGCTGGTGACGGTCCGAGATTGGCGGCTCCACCTGATCGATCTGACCCGGGCATTCCGTTTTTCCAAGAATTTGAGCGCAGAGTTCCTGGAAAAACCGGTCACCCTGCCGCGGAACCTGCATCGGCGGTTGCAAGGTCTGGAAAGAAACCGTCTTATGACCGTGATGAAAGGTGTCCTGAGCAAGGCGCAGGTGCGTGCCCTGCTGGCCCGGCGCGACGCAATCCTGGCCAAGATCGGGAAGGACATCGAAGCGGCTGGCGAAAAAGCGGTGTTTCAGGACTAGCCGGGCGGGAAACTAAAAAGTGAAAAGGTTGTTGGTTTTCAAGGCTTGCTCTGCGGCCGTGGTTGCCTCGCTCGCGATCGCGCCGTTGGCGGCGGGTGCGGGCGAGAGCACCGGGACGAACCTCGAACTGGGGCCGTTCACCGGATTCATCCTTCCCGACAAACGACTGACCGCGACCCGCGACCCGGGCGCCGAGCCCACCCTTGGGCTGCGTCTGGGCGGTACGCTCGGTTACCACTGGAACTGGTTCGCCGGCGTCCAGGCCGCCAATTTCTCCACCCGGACGGTCGCGGGTGATGTCGCCATGCTGGGCGGACGGCTCGGAGCCGAATTCTTGATCGAACCCGGGCGGCGCGCCGAATCGTTTATCGCGGGCGGCTGGGGCTACACGAAGATGACGTTCGATGGTGCGACCGACTACACCAGCGGCTTTGCCTCGGTGGGTATCGGGCAAAACGTCCGGCTCGACGCCAGGACTCGATTGCGCTGGGAAGTCCGCGTCGATCGCATGCTGGCCGACGACGGATTGCGAGGACATGACCTGACCCACCCGCAGGCAACACTCGGGTTCAACTGGTCACTCGGCAAGGTGGGGCGCGACCCGGACAACGACGGTATCCTCGGTCGCCGCGACCGCTGCCGGGACACGCCCGCCGGAGCGACCGTCGATTCCCGTGGTTGCCCGATGGACACCGACGCGGACACGATTCCCGACGGGCTCGACGCGTGCGCGGATACGCCGGCCGGATGGGCGGTCGGACCCAGTGGCTGCCCGCTCGACTCCGATGGCGACGGTACGGCCGACGCACGCGACGCATGCCCCGCCACGGCGAAGGGCGTGCTCGTCGACGACAACGGCTGCCCCATGGATGGCGACGCGGATGGTGTACCCGACGGTCTCGACCGTTGCCCCGAGACTCTGAAGGGCATCGAGGTCGACGAGCGTGGGTGCTTCCTGGACGCCGATGAGGACGGCGTCTACGACGGGCTGGGTATGGATCGTTGCCCCGGCACTCCCAAGGGCACCAAGGTCGATCGTTTCGGCTGCCCGGTGTAGTGCGATCGTGAGGAAGCTCCGCTGGTTGTGGTTTCCGGTTCTCGTCGGGCTGCTGGTGATTTTGCCGTGGGCGCTGTTCCACGTCCGCGCCCAACGACCCATCGCCGTGGTTGTCCTGGACAAGACCGTTCCGTTCGATACGTTCGTCGAACACAGCGGTCTGTTTTGGTTACTCGATCAGCTCAAGATCGTTCAGCCCTCGGGCGAGCGCTACGACCGTTCGAAGGATTACGTGGGGGCGACGCCGGGTCCCTCACCGGGCGACCCGCCGAGCAATACCCGCGACCTGACCGACGAGGCCGCACGCAACGCCGATCTGCTCTACATCATCGACACCTACGGAGTGTATGAAGAAGATCTCGAGTCGGGTACGGCGAAGAAAGCGGCGCTCGAGCGCAGCAACAAACTTTACGGTGGGCTGACCACCGAGGAAGCCCTGGCGATCCAGGCCGCCCAACGACGCGGCACGACCGTCGTCGCCGAGTTCAATTCGATGGCAAGCCCGACGGGGTTCGAGGCCGCGAAATTGCTCGAGCAGGTCGTCGGCGTGACGTGGACGCGTTGGATCGGTCGCTATTTCCCTTCGCTCGAGGACCGCGGTGACGTACCGCAATGGTTGCGCGACACGTGTCAACGGGAACTCAACCAGCCGTGGAAATTCGAGGGTCCGGGCTACGTGCTGATCCAGGACGATACGCGCTGCGAGGTTTTGCTGGCGGGGAGCGATTCTCCGTCCATCGGGTTGACGATCGAACCCGAATACGAAGCGAGCCGGGGGATCCTGCGGAAGGCCCAACGGAGCACGCCCTACACGTTCTGGTTCGACCTCGTGATCCCCGCCGAAGAAACAGAGGTGCTGGCCTCCTACGCGTGGAACCTGAAGGGACCGGGTAACGACAAGCTGCGCAGACTCGGTCTGCCGCAGACGTTCCCGGCGGTCACACGGTATCGCGCTGCGGGCGGCGCCCCCGCGTATTACTTCGCGGGCGATTTCGGCGACAGTACCGTGAGCGGGGGACGGGTCCCGCTCGCCGGCTTCGTAACCCTGCGGCGCTGGATCGAGAAGACCCGCCGGGTCCCCAGCCACCAGGCGTTCTACTACCGGTTTTACGTGCCCTTGATGATCGAGATTCTCACCGCCGCCGAGGATTCGCGGGCTTCCTGAACCAGTTTCTTGCCAGTTCTTGACAGCGCGAACGCCCGATCGGTAGTTGAATGGTCTCGACCTACCGTAGGAGACCGCGTTGCCCCTTACCGCCCGCCGCCTGATCCTTGTTTTTTGTTTCATGACTCTACCGAGCGCCGTCGTGGCGGGCGAGCGCTGCGACCCGATCGATGGGCTCGCCGAACGAATCGCTCCGGGGCGCATCTTCCTGCTCGGCGAACTTCACGGCACCGAGCAGAGCCCGGCGTTTGCCGCCTCCGTCGCATGTGTCGTCGCGGAGCGGGGGGACGATCTCGTGGTCGGGCTCGAACTGGTGTCCGACGCGCAGAAGATGGTCGATCGTTATCTCGACTCACCCGGGGAACCCGCCGACCGTGCGGCTCTGTTGCGGCACGACATTTGGACACGCGACTACCAGGACGGACGAAACAGCTTGGCGATGGTCGAACTGATCGAACGCGTGCGGCGATTGACACACGGCGGGCACGCGGCGAGCATCCTGTTCTTCGACGGCGCGGGTGCGCGCGGACAGGGTCGCGAGGCCGCGATGGCCGGCGCGATCGCCGCGTCGGCCAACAAACACCCCGAGGCCGTTCACGTGATCCTGACCGGGAACCGGCACAGTCGCACGGCGACGGGTAACCGTTATGACCCGAACTACGAACCGATGGGTTACCTGTTGGGGCAGCGCGTGCCGGGCGATCGTATCGTGGCGCTCGACGTGGCGCACGAGGGCGGGTCCGCTTGGGTCTGCGCCCCGGAGTGTGGCGTGGTGTCCCTCGCCGAGCGTCACGGCGGCGACCGCTGGTCGATCGAGATCGACGACGCGACACGACCGTCGGGGCATCTCGGTTGGTACCGCGTTGGGACGTTGTCCGCGTCCGCGCCCGCGGTCGGGGACCACGAAGTTCCGGAGGCATCTCCGCTCCCCGCCGAATCCGCCGTTGCTCCAAAGAAGAAACGAACCACCGAACCGGTCGACTCCTCCGAGGTCGTCAAGCTGCAGGGCAGTTGGCAGGCCTACCAGAACGGCCTGAAATCATGGACGATCGAATTCGACGGATTGAATTTCCACGCCAACGTCAGCGCGGACGATTGGTACAAGGGCAAGATCTACGTCCGGCCCGATGACGACCTGTCGGAGATTGATTTCCTGATCCTGGATTGCGTTTGCGGCTACAAAGGTGAGAGCAGCGACGGGATCTATCGCTGGGTCGGGGACACGATGACCCTCGGCACGCCGATGCCCAGCGGCCCGCGGCCGACGTTCTTCAATGAACAGCGGGGCGAGGTCGTGAGCTTGCGACGAATTGCGGATTAACCGCCCAAAAGTTGGTGACTATGAGCCTCCGTTGTGACATTATTACGGGGTGCTCCAGGGTCGTCGCACCCAGCGTATGAGCGTTATTTGAGGCTGGAGCGACGAGAGACTGGGTCAACCGGGGCGCGTAATCTTAAATAGTTACAAAATTGTAAAGTCGTGTGACTTCTTAAGAAAGACGCGGGTCCAATCCACTGTAACTAACCATTCCCACTGGAGGAGTTCGATGAAGTATTCACTGTTATCCACGATGATCCTGGCCGGCATTCTCGCCGCCGGATCGACGCTCCCCGCCGGCGCGGAGGAGTTGTTTCCGCCCAACGCCAAAGCGGGCGAGTGCTACACCCGGGTCTTCGTCCCCGCGACGTACAAGACCGTGACCGAGAAAGTGCTGAGCCGCGACGCGGCGACGCGCCTCGAAATCGTTCCGGCCACCTATAAGTGGGCCGAGGAGAAGGTGCTCGTCAGCGAAGCCTCGGCCAAGTTCGAGGTCGTTCCCGCCACCTACGGCTGGGCCGATGAAGTCGTGACGATCAAACCGGCGACCAAACAGCTCGTCGAGGTCCCCGCGGTTTACGAGAACAAGACCGAGAAGGTCATGGTCAAACCGGCGACCACCGCCTGGAAGAAGGGTCGCGGTCCGGTCGAGAAGGTCGACAACTCGACGGGCGAGATCATGTGCCTCGTCGAGACTCCGGCCGAGTACAAGAACGTGAGCAAGCGTGTGCTCAAGACCGCCGCGCGAACCGAGGAGAAAACGATCCCGGCGCAGACCAAGACGGTCAAGAAGAAAGTGGTCGCCAAACCGGCAACGACGAGGAAAGTAGAGATCCCGGCCAAGTACGAGACCGTCAAGGTGCGCAAGCTGGCCACCCCGGCGACGACGAAGTCCATCGAGATCCCGGCCAAGTACACCACGGTGACCCGCCGCGAGGCGATCTCCGAAAGCAAGATGGCCTGGGCTCCGATCCTCTGCGAGACCAACACGACGCGCGACGTGGTGCGCAAGCTCCAGGCAGCGCTCGACAAGGCCGGCTTCTCGCCGGGTCCGATCGACGGCATGATCGGGTCGGCGACGATGTCGGCCGTGGCCCGGTACCAGTCCGCCAAGGGGCTTCCGAAGGGCGGCCTGACCATCAAGACTCTGCAATCGCTCGGCGTCTTGTAAGTTTCGGCAATATCGAAGTACCGATTTCTAACGGGGACTCTTCGGGGTCCCCGTTTTGTTTTTTGCGACCGGCGCGGTTCTACGATTTTGTTTCGGACGCGGACAAGTCCTGGGTTCGAGCACAGCCGCCCAGGGAGACCCCTCCGCTATTTTCCTGCCGGAAGATAGACGCAACAAACGATCCGTGCGTAACGTATCTGACGAAGGAGTACAAGCGACGGAAGAAGGAGGACTCATGAAAAGCGATGTGAAAACGCGGACCCTTTTATTGTTCGCGATGGTTCTGACCCTGACGTTCACGGGCCCCGTGTTCGGAGAACCAGATTTCGAAGCCGGGCTGGACGAAATGATGTCGCTGGATTTTACGGATTCCACGATCCGCACGGTTCTCGAGACCATCGGCGACGCCGGCGAACTCCGGTTCGTCTTCGATCCCAAGGTCGATCTCGGCGCGAGGACATCGGTGTCGTTGTCCGATGTCTCCGTGCTGAACGCGCTTCGTTTCGTCACTCGGTCGAATTACCTGTTCTATCTCCCTCGCGATTCGAAAACGGTCCTCATCGCCCCGGACACCCGGCAGAAACGTCAGGAACACATGCCCCAGGAGATACGAACGTTCGAGCTCGAGCATGCGGACCCCAAGAACGTGATCACGGTTCTACGCAGCCTGCTCCAGACGCGAAGCCTGGTCCAAGACGATCGGCTGAACACCATTACAATGAATGACACGATTGACCAACTCGATATCGCGCAAGAGGTGATCGACCGCCTCGACAGAAGAAGCGGCGAGGCGCCGGTCAATCTGGAGCCGTTGTGGGTGGGTTCCGCCGATCGCCACGACATGCGATCGATGGGAGATTCGATACCCCAACTGGACGTCGATATGAGTCAAACGACGACGCTGGATCCCGACGATACGACGGTCCGCCAGGTCTACAAGACTCTGGGTGACGCCGCCGGAATTCAATTCGTCTTCGAGCGATCGGTCGACCTCGGCCAACAGGTCTCTTTCGACGTGCCCAAGATGTCGGTTCAGGAAACTCTGGATTTCGTCAATCAGCGGTTTAGTCATTTCTCGGTGATCTGGGGTCCGCGCACGATCTTCATCGTGCCCGATTCCAGGGGGAAACGATACGCGGAAGAACATGTGGCTATTCAGTTCTTTTATCTGTTTCATGCCGAACGCAAGAACGTGATCACGACGCTGCGATCGATGATTCAAGTCCGGCAAATCGCCGAGATCCCGCGGTTGAACGCCGTTGCGGTCAAAGACACTTTGGCCAACCTGCGGACCGCGCAAGAGTTGGTCGAGGGCATGGACCGGTGAGGACGATTTCGGCGTATAATAACGGGAATCCAAGGAGGCACCTCATGTTGCGTCATCGCTCACTCGTCCGACTCATTCTCGCGATCTTCTGTGTCGTTCCGGCCCTCGCGGGTCCGGGCGACAACTCCGGCGTGCGACACGCGGGCCCCGGAGCGGGCCCGCCGATCCACAACAGGATCCACGACCTGCTGGACGAGGAGTTGTTCCTCAGTTCGGATGAGACGGCAAGCTGGACCTCCGCGCCGTTCCATACGTCGCGGTTCAACCGGGTGATCCTCAAGACCGCCTCGGAGGTCGAGAGTGGATTCCTCAGTTGCTACCTCGAGTGGCAGTTCGCCGAGGACGACGAGTTCGAAGCCTTCGCTGCGACCGGGACCGTGATCGGCGACGACGTCAATCCGCGCATCCTCGTGCCGGCAGGAAGTAACCCGTCCCTCGTCTACGGCATGCGGGCCCGGGTGCGTTGCGATCTCCGCGGCTCGGACTTCGGCAGCAGCGAACCCCCGCCGCCGGCGACCGGCTCGCTGACCGACGTCAAGGTGCTCTTGCGCCGGGAGTAGAGCTGGGAACGGTTCGGGCCCGTCAGGCATCAACGTCTCCATTGCCGGCCTATCTTCTTTTGTCCTCGAGACAAAACACGTGGAGGAGACTAGACCGATGTCAGCAAATCGACACAAGTCACTCGTATGGGTCGGTTCCACGGTTATTTTCGTTTGCGCGGTCATCGGTTGCGCGCAGAAGGGAGCGGACACCACGGTAACCGCTCTCGAGCGCACGGTGCAGAGCAAGGAATCCGAGATCAACAGGCTGGAGACCTCGGTCAGCGAGCTCGAACGCGATCTCGCGGCGAAAGAGAGAGAAGCCGAAGCGGCTGCCCAAGCAAAGGCCGAGGCCCGTGCCAGGGAAGCGGCGAGCACGGCATCCTCCGGCTCCGGGACGGGTTCGGATTTGTACCCGCCGAACGCCAGGCCGGGTGAGTGCTACGCGCGCGTATTCGTGCCGCCGACCTACAACACCGTGACAGAGCAGGTCTTGCAGCGGGAAGCTTCCGATCGGATCGAGATCATCCCGGCGAAGTACGCGACGCGCACCGAAAAGGTCCTCGTCAAGGAAGCCGGTAACCGCTTGGTCGTAGTTCCCGCGGAATACAAGTGGGAAGAAAAGAAGGTCCTCGTTAAAGAGGCCCACACCACTTGGAAGAAGGGTCGCGGACCGGTCGAAAAGGTCGACAACGCCACAGGCGAGATCATGTGCCTGGTCGAAACGCCGGCGCAGTACAAGACGGTGCGCGCGAAAGTCGTGGCGAAGCCGGCAACCACGCGGACGGTCGAGATTCCAGCCGAGTACAAGACGGTGACGGTCAAGAGGATGGTCACTCCACCGCAGGAGCGACGTATCCAGATTCCGGCGCAGTACGACACCGTGACCACGACGAAGCGGGCTTCGGACGAAAAACTGGAATGGCAAGAGGTCCTGTGCGAGACCAACATGGCGGGCTCGACCATTCGTCGGGTGCAGTCGGCGCTGCGAGAGGCCGGCTACGATCCCGGACCTATCGATGGGATCTACGGCGCGCAGACGCAATCGGCCGTGCGGTCCTACCAGCAGTCCCAGGGTCTACCGACCGGTGGTTTGACGATGGCGGCGCTGAATCAGCTTGTCATGAAACCGGTAAGCGCGGGGCCACCACCACCGATGTTCCCATGCGACCCACCCCGCCCTTCGGCCCGGGCGGCGCTCAACCGGGATTGGTTGGTCTCCGAGGGAGAAAAGGGAAGTTTAGGCGACGTCAACAGGATCCTGAAGGAAGCGCTCGACGCCACGGGTTACGTCGAACGAAGCTACAGGTACCTCGACTGCGATCCCGACGGATTTGTCCTG
>Ga0224508_10004850_pt1 | contig 10918 bp, 5 predicted proteins | sample SF_Jan12_sed_USG_4_FD_170157 | JGI IMG/M metagenome (GOLD analysis project Ga0224508, IMG submission 170157) | Sediment microbial communities from San Francisco Bay, California, United States - SF_Jan12_sed_USGS_21 | ecosystem: Environmental > Aquatic > Marine > Sediment | place: USA: California... | reverse complement strand
GGGGCGACACGGTGATCAGCGAATCCGCGCTCACCAAGGCCGTGGCCCGCCTGCGCGAGGCGCTGGACGATGACCCGGCCGCGCCGCGCTACCTGGAGACCGTGCGCTCGAAAGGCTATCGCTTCGTTGCCGATGTCGAGGAGATCGAGCGCCCCGATGGCGCCGATTCGCTATCTCGAAAGAACTACGCGCGAACCGCCAACCGAAGCCTGTTCCTGGCCGCCGCCGCGATGGTCGCCCTGATTGTCGTCGGCGTTCTCTGGTTCCGAACACCTTCGCAAGAGATTCCGCGGGGAGACGCGATCCGCTCGCTCGCCGTGCTGCCGCTGAGCAACCTGACCGGAGACCCTGAACAGGACTATTACGTCGACGGCATCCAGGACATCCTGATAACGGAGCTATCACAGCTTCCGGAGCTACGGGTGACGTCCCGGCAGTCCACGAAACGCTACCGGGACAGCCAGCTGCCCACGGCGGACATTGCCGACGAGCTGGGCGTGGACGCCCTGGTCGAGGGCAGCCTCATGCGGGAAGGCAGCACGATCGAGGTGACCATCCAGCTGATCGACGGCCGGAACGATGATCACCTCTGGGCGGAACGGTATACGCGCGAGACGCCCTATGTCTTCAGCCTGATTGCCGACATGGCCAATGCCATCGGCGCGGAGATCGGCGCCATGGTGGTAACGCCTGCGATCGACCGGATGGGCCCGGTCGACCCGCGCGCGATCGATGCGTACGCTCTGGGCGTTACGAAATTCGATCGGCTTACCCGGGATGGCATCCGCGCCGGCATCGACCAATTCGAGACGGCCGTCGCGATCGAACCGGAATTCGCGCTTGCCTGGGGTCAACTGGGGGTGGCATATGCGATGCAAGGGTATTTCGGCTTTGCCCCGCCGCGAGACAACATTGAAATAGCCCGGGCCGCTGTGTTGCGAGCGATTGAGGCAGACCCAAAGAAGTCCATCGGTCACTCCGGGCTCGGCTGGGTGCGGTGGTGGACGCGGGACTTTGAAGGCGCCTGTGAATCGTTCGAGGAAGCACTGCGGCTCAACCAGTCGGCCCCCTATGCGATCCATGGCGACGCGCACTGCCTGCAGTTCGACGGGCGCGCAGACGAAAGCATCGCCCGGTTGCACGAACTGGTGACAATCAGCCCGTTCACCGCCATTGACAGTTTGCCGTTGGTGAATCATCTGTACTTATCACGCCGCTTCGACGAGGCCATTACCGCAGCCGTGGCCATGAAGGCTCGGGGCCCCCAGTTCTCTATACACGGGTTTCTTGCGAAGGTGTACTGGCAGCAGGGCCTCTTCGACAAGGCACTGGACGAGGAGCGGCTCGAGCTCGAGCGGCGTGGCGACACCGTCGTGCTGGCGGCTCTCGAAGAGGGCCTTGTCGCGGCCGGACCGACCGGCGCCATGCGTGCCATGGCCGAGGCGCTGGTTGCTCGGGCGAGTGAAACCTACGTGGATCCATTTGATATCGCGGAGACCTTCGCTCGGGCCGGAATGGTTGGCGAAGCAATGCACTGGCTGAACAGGGCCGTCGAGCATGGCTCGTACGAATTGACCAACTTCGCCTATTGGCCCCATTTAGATGTTTTGCGTGACGATCCGCGGTACCAGGATCTGATGGAGCGCATATACGGGGAGAAGGCTCCGAAAACCGGACATTGAGGCGGGCAGGGGTCAAATCGCTCGTCTTGGGCTATTTCAGACGAACTCGTGTCCGGGTTGTCGGAACAGTGCACTCCGAGGCCGGCGCAGCCGGCCGACATAACTGAGCCCCGCAGGGGCGAAGGCAATCGCGCCCCCGCTACCAAAAAAATGCGCCGGTCCCTTTCAGGGACCGGCTTTTTTTGTGCACGGTCCCTGCGATTGGTGGGAGTCGTTCGCGCCATCGGGCCTTATATTTCATGCTAGCCAGTTAGGCGTCACGATAGAAAGCTCGGAAACAACAATGAAAAAGAAAACGACGTTCGCACTTATGGTGTCTCACCTCGTCGCAGTTGGAGCGAGTTTTGCCGCCGGGATCTATGCTCTTCTGATACTTATTGCACCTCCTCCGCCTGATAATGCGATGGTCGCAAAGCTTGCAGAGAGCAGTGAATTCGTTGCGACGTTCTCGCAGGATCGGAAAGACAGCGATGCCTTTCACTGGGGTGAAGGTGAAGTATCAATCGGCCCCGACGCCATAACATTTATCGGTTAACTCGCACCCGGACCGGACTACCGGCTCTATCTCTCTCCGGAATTTGTGGACATTGTGTGGTGTGAGTCATTTGGGCAGTTCATAACGTCCGGTCTGTACGAAAAGAAAACGATGTGACGCCGTGGGATCGGTCGGATTGTACTTAGGCAAAATAAGCATTTTCCACAATGGCAAACCAGCTGAAGCACCCCCAGATATAATAGGTATAGGGCATTCGCTGCGCCTTGGGTAACCAGGGAGTGTTGTCCGCACCCTTTGGATTGCGTCCATCAGGCGCAGGCGTTCGTTTATGACTGCATCTAAAGGAGAGGACGATGTTAAGGGCAGTATTTTGCGCCGCGCTAATCGCGGCGTTTGCGTCTATGGCTTCCGCAGCCACGTTCGATGTAACCGATCCCACCGAATTCCAGACAGCGCTGACCACCGCGCAAGCCAACGGCGAGAGCGATACGATCAATGTGGCCGACGGTTTCTACAATATTGCGACCAACGGTACGCTGACGTATACGGCAGTGGCAACCGAGAATTTCGGGCTCATCGTCAACGGGGCGGATTCGACCCTCGTTACGCTCGACGGTGGATCGCAGGTCCCGATACTGCGTATCGACACGACGGCGGTCACGCTGGACGACGGCATCATGATCGATGTCAATGACATGACGTTCCGGAACGGCAATGCAGTTGGCACGCCCAATGACGGCGGCGCGCTGGCGATCGTACTGGACGAGAGCAACCAGCCGGCAACCTTCGCAATCAGCGTCGTCGTATCGGGCAGCGAGTTCTACGACAACGCAGCCGATGATGACGGCGGCGCCGTCTATATCAGAGGCATCGTCATCGAAGGGCTTGTGCTCTTCGACCTCACGTTCGACGGTAATCAGGCCAGCGGCGACGGCGGTGCTGCCTACGTTGCCGGTTGGGTCTTCAATACCCCGGTTTCCGTCGTCGATATCGACTTCTTCAACAACATGGCGCAGGGCAACGGTGGCGCTCTCGTGGTCGAGGGATTCGATGCAGCAACCCCTTCCGAGGACCGGGTCAACCGGGTGGACCTGCTGGACATCACGTTCTTCAACAATCAGAGCATGAGCCTGACCGGCGGCGGTGGCGGCGCCGACATCTCGGCGCTCACCACGACGGTGGACCTCGTTGGCTTCATCGACAATTCTGCCGGGAATGAGGGCGGCGGCCTGCGCATCCGCCAGAACTTCGGAACGCTTGTGGTGGTCAACTCGGCCTTCATCGGCAATACGGCGGATGATGAAGGTGGTGGACTGGCGGCAGCCGAATCGATCTTTGCAGATGTCACACTGACCAACAACACGTTCACTGAGAATTCCGCAACCAGTATTGGCGGCGGTGCCTTCATCGCGTTCGATGGCGGGACCGGCATCGCAAAGATCTACAACAACATCATCTGGGGCAACCTTCCGCAGGGTGTCGGCGAGGATCTTTACGTCGAAAACAACGCGCTGGGTGACATCCCGGGCATCGTCGAGATCTTCAACAATGACATTGGCGATCTGGTGGTAGCGCCAGGTCCCGTCAGCGAAGGAAACAACATCGACGCAAACCCGATGTTTGTCGATATGACACTCAGGCCGTTGCCAAACCCGCGCCTCATGGCAGGATCGCCGGCCATCGACACGGGCGATAACAACGCACCCTCGGCGCCAATGTTCGACTTCGAAGGCGATACCCGTCCCTTCGATGGCGACGGCGACATGACCGCAACGATAGATATCGGCATCGACGAGTTCACGGGTGCTGTCGTGCAGGACGCCGACATGGCCGTAACCATAATCGATGACCCGGATCCGGTGACTTTCGGTGGCAACATTACGTACACGGCCACCGTCACCAACAATGGTCCTGGTGAGGCGACGAGCGTTCAACTTGCCGGAGGTCACGGCAATACGTTGTTCATTTCGGCCACACCGAGCCAGGGCCCGGCATGCGCGGCGGGATTCGGGGTATACCAGTGTCAGCTCGGAACCATCGCGAACGGCGCCTCGGCCATCGTTACGATCGTTGTGGAGACTGTGAATCCGGTCATGGTCCCAACCCCAGTCAGCTTCAGCGCAGACGTCACGGCAAACGAGACCGACCCGAACATGGCTGACAACAATGCCGTAGAGCAAACGACGGTGGTCCCACCCGGGCCGGCAATGGCAGACCTGGCAATCACCAAAGTCGATACGCCTGATCCGGTGTCCTCCGGTGGCCCGCAATTGACCTGGGACATCACGGTCACCAACAACGGACCAGACGGCGCTACCGGTGTCACGATGACTGATACCCTGCCTGCTGGCGTCGTCTACAATGCGGCAACGTCGACGGCGGGCACGTGTTCGGAGCTCAATAGCATCGTCACCTGCAATATCGGCGACCTCGCGCTCAATGCGACGGCCACGGTAATGATCACGGTCATACCCGACCTGGTAGCAGTGCCGACTGACATTACCAACAACGCGAGCGTGACGGCCGCCGAGATCGATCCCGTCGCAGGCAACAACGCGGTCGCGGAGACGACGACGGTCAACCCGCCATCGTCAGACATGATGATAGCGATGAGCGTCTCGCCAACCTCGCCGCTCATCAACGAGCAAATCACGTTCGATTTTACCGTGAGCAACGATGGGCCTAGCGACAACACCAACGTCCTGCTTACGCTGACCTTGCCGGTCAATGGCACCGTCCAGTCGATCACCGTGGATCAGGGAAGTTGCGGGACGCCCAACGGCACGGTGGATTGCACGATCGGTGATATGCCATTCGGCGCGACGGTCAGCGGACAGGTCGTCGTGACGGCGCCTGGCCAGCCGGCAACGCTAACGCTATTGGCTGCGGTCAGCGGCGACGTAGCCGACCCCACGCCGGCCAATAACTCGGCCAGTGATGCGGTGAGTGTCATAGATGTCATCGATGTGACTATTCAGGGTAAAAGTAAAGGTACGGGAAGTCTCGGCTGGTTTGAGCTGCTTCTGATGCTAATGGTGGCAAGTTTTGTCGGCCTCAGGGCGACGCTTCATCGTACGCCCATCAGGTCGGTTGCCACCCTTTTCGCCCTTGTTGGAGCCGTCTCGCTGCTGGTCTGCACGCCGACCGACAACGCCCGGGCGGAAGGCGAATGGTACGTCGGCGCAAGCGTCGGTGCGTCCGACGCGGACTACAGCGCCAGCGCTCTGCAAAGTGACCTCGCCAATCTCGGCTGGAGCATCAACAATGCCAGTGTCGACGACACCGATACGGCCTGGAAGGCGTATGCCGGCTTCTCGTTCAACGAATACATCGCCGTGGAAGGCGGTTTCGTTGATCTCGGAGAGGTGCAGACGGAGTTTGGCGCTACGATCGCGCCGACACAAATCGACGCGATCCTGAGAGACACCTACAGCATTCATCCGGTCCTCGGTGACGGCTGGTTCGGTTCGGTCGTCGTGAGTTGGCCCGTTTCGCCGGATCGATTCTCTCTAACAGCCCGCGCCGGGCTGTTCGGCTGGGAGTCCGACATCGACGTCCGGGTCATCAGCGGCGGCACCGGCAGCGTCTCTGACAGGGACAGCGGTACCGACATGCTGTACGGGGTGGGCGTTGAATGGCATCTCAACGAGCAGTGGTCGATGACGGCCGATTGGGAACGCTATGAACTCACGGACTGGGTCGACGTACCTTCAATCGGCGTGAAGATCAGGTTCTGATGAGCAATCGGGGCATTTCGGCTTGATCGCCGGAATGCCTCACATATTTTGGCTTTCATTGGTGAAACAATCACTGGCTCCGATTCTATCGTCACAGTCAATTGTGACTGAGCAGATAAGCAATATCCTGCTGGCTATGTCGGATAATTATGATCTATGGCAGGCCAGAAAATCCTCAAATCTTTCACAGGTGCGGAAGATTCCGTTTGAAGCGATTGCATAAGTGCGGACTGGTAGCGCGAGTGATTAGGCTGGGCGTCCTCAGCTCTCGGACTTGGGGTAGTGCTATTTGAGACGTACTCGCTGAGGGACTGTCGGAACAGTGCACCCCGAGGCCGGCGCAACCGACCGACATAACTGAGCCCCGCAGGGGCGAAGGCAATCACGCCCCCGCTACCAAAATGAAAAGAGCCGGTCCTTTGAGGCCGGCTTCTTCATTTTAGGTACATCCCAGAATTGACCAACGGGCGGGACGTTTCATAATTGACCTGAGAAAGGCAAATCCAGCTAAAGCTGGAGACGCAAAGCCACGGGTCCTCGCTTCCTTCTCGACGCCTTATGCGACGCCTCGAAGGACCTCAAGATCGCCGGGCTGCCACCCTAGCGGCGGCACAGGGATCGACCATGAAGCGAGCTATTCTTTTTACGATGTCAGGCATTGCGTTGATCTATATCCATGCCTCTGCGATGGCAGACGGCTATCGACCGGACTCCGATCTGGCGACCGGTTTCGTCAATGAGGTGAGGACAGCGGAAATCGTCGTGTTCCCGACCATTATTCGGGACCCCTATATTTCCAGGTTCTCAACGGCGTCCCGGGATCTCGTGATTCAGTTCCTGGAGAAAAACAGCCTGGGAAACGCAAGAGCGGCCGACATGCAGTTCTATCTGGGCAAGCCACAGCGCCAATCGCAGTTCAAGACGTTCGACGACAGCATACGCACCATTGGCGAGCAGCTTGGCAGCAGCCAGTTGGCGGCTGATTACGTCATGGTCATGGAGGTCCTCTTGCCGCCGAGCAGGAAGGGGGTCACCGAAGTGTTCGGTATCCACGTCTATGTCTTGAAGCAGGACGGGCAAAATGTGTTCTCGTTTCTGCTCAACTCACATCATGAGTCATTTTCCAAGGCCAAGCTGCGCACCGGGAAGATGACAGCCAAAGGTAAGGAGAAGCTCGCGATCAAGAGTACGAAGATCGCCATGCAGGCGCTGGACGAGCAAATATCGAGAGCCGGGGAATGCGTTGCGCGGAGTTCAGACAAGGTTCCGACAAAGGTTCAATCTGGTGTCGTTGATAACTTTGAATCGGGTCTGCCCAGTGGTTCGGACGGATATGGAGTCCCGTTGGGGTTCTCGACATTCAATGGCAAGCGGAGCAGCGCCATAATATCGACGACAGCGGAGCATCCTGCGCTGCCGGTTGAGACACCAGGTAATACTGTTTTGAAACTGGACCTGGACGTCAGGAGCTGGGCGGGCGTCCTGCACAGTTTCGAAAACGACACGGTTGGTCGATGGATTAATTACGATTGGAGCGATGCGCAGGAGTTGAGTTTCTGGCTGTATGGCAACGACAGCGGCACGACGCTTGTTATCGATGTGCTCGACAACAGGAATCGCTGTTCGACGGTGGATGATGCGGAACGTTATTCGTACGAGTTCGTTGACAATTTCTCAGGTTGGAAGCTGTTTGCCATCCCCTTCGAGGTAATGGTTCGCAAAGAAATTGGTAACGGCGCGCCGAATGATGGATTGGGTTTGTCGGCAGTGCACGGATGGGGATTCGCAACATTGCAAACGGGTGGGGCGGTCACCTTTTATATTGACGATGTAACCCTGCGCCTTAGACCGCTGCTCGAAAACGTGCCAGAGGGCTTGTCGCGAGAAAACGACGTCTGGAGTCCCGTCAACGAGTTACCCATGTACGGCGAGTACGAGAAGACCGAATGGCAGAAGCAGGTCGACGAACAATTCTTCGACACGGTTCTTCCCGACTTTGGGGGTGACCGCGAGGCGGCCGCAGAGCAATTCGCACGCATTGGCTGGAATTTCTATTACGAGGGCAAAAAATCGACCGCGATCAAGAGATTCAACCAGGCGTGGTTGCTGCACCCGGACAATCAAAATGCACTGTGGGGGTTCGCCGTCATTTCAAGAGAGCGCGGCAAGATGGAAGCAGCAGTTCGCTTCTACGAAATGGCCTTGGATAATGCGCCTGAAAATCCGAAGCTCGTCGAAGAGTATGGGCAAATACGTCGTAGCATCGTTGAATGATCCACGACAGAGCCAGCATGTTCAGGCCGGCAGAAAAGGTATTCATCCAAAGAGCTAACCTAAGCTGCAATCAGAGGGATCTTTAACACAGCGAAGGGCTCTGTTCCCCTTGCTAACGTACGAAGCGAGCCCCCGCTACCAAAGATATATGCAAAGGCGCTGGAATCCCTGAAATACGGGCCAGCGCCTTTTCATTTGGTGGCATTGCTGCATCCAGCACGTTTTCCCGGTAGTTCGGATAAAACGGAATTGATCCCAAAAGCGAGCGCAACAGCGACTTGAATCGCGCCACTTGGGAAGCGGATGCACCATCGAGCAAGTCCGCGAAACTGGCGACCTTGCCCCGATAACGCGCCAGTGCGTCGGGGATCAGATCGGGCAGGGCATCCAGATCGGACGGCACCATAGAAGCTGTCGCCAGCAGTTCGTCCCGGCGCGTTTCCAGCTTGTCCAGTTTTGCTTTGTTGGCTTCGTTATAATCGCCGCAGAACAAGAACAAGAACAAACGGTTACATTGGCTTATTCGAATTCACGCTAAATGCAAATAGGATGCATTTGCATTAGATCCATTCGGGTACTATTGTCTGTCACGTTCAACAAGGAACAATAAATTGACAAAGGCATAACTGGCCAAAGCCAGTGACGCAAAGCCACGGGTCCTCGCCTCCTTTGAGAAGCCATGGATGACTCCCCGAAGGACCCAAGACCGCCGGGCTGCCGCTCTGTGACTCTTTAGTTTAAGGGAGAACAATAATGATACGGATTAAAGTTGCATTCGCAGTACTGGCGCTGGTCTTCGGTGTGAGCAGCGCTCTGGCCGATGGGCACCTGGCCCCCTCGATGACGAACACCGAGGATATCTACTGGTTCTCGGACGGCAGCAATGCCGGCGGACTTTCGCACCTGACGCGCACCGACGGCATGATCGTCGCCACAGTGGAGCCCGCAAATCTCGTGCCAGGTCATGTCCACACATTGTGGGTACTCGTGTTCAACCGCCCGGGCAATTGCTCCGACGACGTTTGTGGCGAGGACGATATCTTCAACGAGGACGGGACGCTCAATGTGCCTCAAGTGGTCGAGGTTGGTCTCGGGATCGGCAATGGCTCGGGGAATATCGCAAAGTCGGACGGAACGCTGGAATTCGGCGCGCGGATTCCGATGAACGCTACGAACGGTGATCATCAGGTCTTGTTTGGCGAAGGCTTCGGTCCCTACTTGTTGACGGCGTCGCCGCACGACGCCGAAGTTCATTTCATCGTGCAGACGCACGGCCAGGCGCGTGGCGGTCCTAAGCTCCTCGAGACGTTAAATTTAGAGGGTAGCAACTGCACGCCGTTCTGTTCCGACATTCAGTTCACTGTGCACCTGCCCTGATACGAATCAGGGATTACGAGAAAGCTCGGCCTGCTCGAACTCTGTCGATTCCTGTTTCGACAGTGTGCGTAGGTCTGCCAGCGACAGTCGAACGTCTCCTGCGGCATCTGCATGAGGCGTTCGACCTTTTCCGGGTTGGTCTTGGTTAGTACCTTGTGGTGGTTCGCACTGCAAGCGTATTCTCGCAGCGGTTTTTCTTCATAGGCGCGGCAGCAATGCCGATCACCCGGCACCCCCGCATTGGTCCCAGTGTGCGCGACTAATGCACTGGTCTCGCTCAGGTTTATCGTCTCAAAGAAGAACGTCGGCTTCTGGCCAACTGCCGTCGGTCACAAGAAAGTTGAGCGAACGACTGCTAACCGGAGGAGCAGACGCTCAATAATGGGTCGCCGAGTCTTCGAGTTCTGAGTGACTCCTAAGCATCGCATAGCCGCCGGTCGCTTAGTTCGCGCTATAATTTCCGCTGATGACCCTTACCGGACGGTCAATCCGCTTGCGCTGATTTCGGCAAACTTAAGTAGAGCAATGCGAAACCGATCAGAGCGGATAGCACAGAACCGAGCAAGATTCCAAGTCGATCGCCGCTGAAGTAGGCGCCGCTTCCATGCTCGAACGCCAGACCAGCAATAAAGAGGCTCATGGTGAATCCGATTCCGCAAACGAATGCCACACCTGAGAGCTGCGACCAACTCACGCCTCTTGGCAATTGCGCCAGCCCAAGGGTAACTGCGAGGCCGACGAAGATCAGGATTCCGACCGGCTTCCCTAACACTAATCCCAGTATGACTCCCATTGTCACGGGATGGGCGATTTCCGCAAGTGACAGTCCTGCCAGGGACAATCCGGCATTCGCAAATGCGAAAATCGGCAGGATTGCGTACGCCACGGGAGCGTGAAGATCATGCTCCAACGAACGCAGCGGTGATGCACCCTTCCGGTCGCGCATGGGAACGCAAAATGCAATGAGTACGCCTGCAAGCGTTGCATGCACACCCGATTTCAATACGGCGACCCAGAGTACGATACCGAGCAGCACGTAAGTCGAAGTACGGGTAACTCCTAGTCGATTCATGCCGACTCCGACCGCCAGCATGATGGCGCCGACTATTAATGCGGTGACGGACAGATCCTGTGAATAGAAAACGGCAATAATCGCGATCGCTGCAAGGTCGTCGAAGATTGCCAGAGTTAGCAAGAAGACTTTGAGGCTCGTAGACACTCGTGTGCCGAAGGTCGCTAACAATGCAAGTGCGAACGCAATGTCCGTAGCCACAGGTATTGCCCAACCGTCGAGAGCGATCGAATCCCCCCAGTTGAACCAGGCGTAGATTGCCGCAGGAATCACCATTCCG
>Ga0224508_10004849_pt1 | contig 10919 bp, 8 predicted proteins | sample SF_Jan12_sed_USG_4_FD_170157 | JGI IMG/M metagenome (GOLD analysis project Ga0224508, IMG submission 170157) | Sediment microbial communities from San Francisco Bay, California, United States - SF_Jan12_sed_USGS_21 | ecosystem: Environmental > Aquatic > Marine > Sediment | place: USA: California... | reverse complement strand
CCATCAGGCAAGCGCGCCTGCACCGAGCGCAGAACGCTCTCGAAGGGATGCTCGGCCGTGCCCGAATATTTCCAGACGATGCCGTCGGTCTTGGGATCGAACTCGATCACGCGCGCCGTGCCGTGCTCGCCGAACTCGCCGCGATTGTCGAACAAAAGGATGTTGCCGTTTGCCATGATGTCCGGATCGTGCTGACCGGCCCAGGAGCCCTGGGTCGCCCAGCTAAAGACCTCGTTCTCCATGTCGACGACAGCGATCGCGCCGGTGGTGAGCTCGCGCATCGAGATCAGAACGTCGCCTTCCTCGCCGAACGGAAAGACCTTGGTATCAGCGGCCTCGATCACGTCGATCGCGTTGGTGTGCAGATAGTCGCCGCTCTGCTCGGAATACCAGGGGATGCGGGTGAGCATGCGGCCGTAGGTGGAATCGATCAACGCCTTGGTGACGTCGACCTTCTGCAGCTCTTCGCCCTCCAGCGACAGCACCACGATGAAGTCGTCGACGCGCGGCGGCTTGAGCTGGGTCCAAGCTTCGATGACGTCGTGGCTGATTTCGTGGGTCAGGAGATAGATCTTGCCATCAGCGCCGACGTCGAAGTCGTGATGCGCCTGGCCCATATAGCTCCAGACCAGCTCGCTGTCCTTGGTCATGCGCGCGGCACCATAGCCCCAGGGCGTGTCGCCGGAGGCGATGTAGATCACCAGGAGGTCGCCGTTCGGATAGAGATGGGCGCGGCGGTAGTAGATGTACTCGTCGTCGAGCGGCGCTTTGACCGGCGAGGTCTCGTTCCAGATGGCGCTGAACGGCAGATGCCACTCATGCATGATGTCGCCGTTCATCGAGATCAGAAAGGCGCGCTGATCGTGGCCGGAGGTGTAGAGGGTAAGCCCATCCTGGGCCTTTTCGGGGTCGTAGATGGTGACCCCGCGCGCGTCGGTCCTGGCTTTTTGGTGAAAGCGGGAGAAATAGGGATGCCGATAATTGGTTTTTTGATCGACCAGCGCGTGGCCGGCCTTGTAGGCGTTGCTCAAGAACGCCGCCGGTCCGGCCTCGGCGAACATGACGTAGCTGCCAGTCAGAAACGCCAAAAAGGCGACCGCGATGGCCGGTAGAAGAATGTTCAAGACTTTCATGGACTTGCTTGCTATCTAGCCGATCGTTGACGCTCGATGTCGTCCCGGCGCGTTTTGCCAACCGGGCTCGGTTACCTCGATGATGCGGAGGTCACGGCCCGTCCTATCCATAAGGGCAGACCGGGATCTTTCAGGTGGTTAACGCGCATGAACGCGGATTTGTTCCAAAGGAAGCGTGTTTCTCGGCTGAAATGTTCTCATGGCGATTGCCGGGTGTTCTCGTCGCCCTCACTGAGATGGTCAGGCGGCGAGCGAACACAAGACCGGCGTGTGGTCGGACGGAGTTTTTTGCCGCCTTGGCTGCTCGTCGATCTCGACCGTCTCCAGGCGATCGAGCGCACTCGGCGACAACAGGAAATGATCGATGCGCAGGCCGTGGCCGAGCTGAAACGAGCGCGCCTGATAGTGCCACCAGCTAAAGGCGATGGTCTCCGGCGCCACCGCGCGATAGGCATCATAAAGCCCGATATTGACCAGGGTTCGCCATTTTTCGCGCTCGGCCGGGTGGTAGCAGATGGTGCCTTCGAGCTCCTTGGCGTCGTAGACGTCGGCGGGCGTCGGCGCGACATTGTAGTCCCCGCCGATGGCCAAAGGTTGGCCTTCCTCGAGAAGAGTCTTCGCGTGGGCGCGCAGCCGATCGAAAAAGGCGAGCTTGAAGGGGAAACGCGGGCTGTCGAGCGCGGTGCCATTCGGCACATAGACCGAGGCGACGCGCACGCCATCCACGGTCGCTTCGATATAGCGCGCTTCCTGGTCGGCCGGGTCGCCCGGCAGATGGTCGACGACGTCCTCGATCGGGCTTTTCGAGAGGATCGCGACGCCGTTCAGCGAAGGCTCACCGATCAGCGCGATGTTGTAGTGCAGATGCTCAAACGGCTCCGTCGGAAACTTTTCAGGCAGGCATTTGGTTTCCTGCAGCAACAACACGTCCGGCTGCACGCGCTCCAGCCAAGCGGTGACGATCGGCACTCGTGCGCGGATCGAATTTACATTCCAAGTCGCAATCTTCATTTTTTCCACTGGACCTCGACAATCAGGGCGCCGACCGATCGGCCCGCCCAAGCGCTCGCCAAGACCTGCCAGAAACGCGGAAGATTTTCACGCTTTTTTAACCCGTCACGCCCAAACTCAGCCCTGGTCCATGCGATCCTGGGAGTCCGTCCGCCCGCCAAAAGCGTGCAGGCGAGGCTCGGATTCCCAGGATCGCATGGACCAGGAAGCCGAAATAGCGGGGGCGGGTTAAGATTTGGGGCAGGGGCGGGTTAGGATTTGGTTGGGGCAGGCGTGGCGGCGCTATCGAAGGCAAGCTTCGAGGCGTCTTGTCGCTGGTTGGCTGACGGCGGCTTTGCGGGCCTTTGGTCTTCCGGCTTACTGACCCCGTTCGAACAGATAGGCGATACCTTCATCGACGCGGCGGATGTCATGCTTGGCCCAGGTTACATGATCGATGACGCATCCATGGTTATCAAAGAGCATGAGACTGCCGCCGGCATTTGGGAGCTTGATGTTTCCTTTGTTGGAACCCTTGAGCCGCAGCGACTCGCCTGAATTGATGCTGCCGTCCAGGGTGACCTTGCGGCCCTGACCGTCGACCAATTGCCAATTCTTTACGCTGGTGCGCCGATCGCCCCGATTATGAAGCGAGACCCATTCGCCGCTTTTCTCATTGCCCTTGGGATTGATCATGGCGGACGCGATGACGATGCGCCGCTGTGAAAGGGTTTCGATATCGCATCGGCGTTCGTTCGCCTCCGCCACGACGTCGGTAACGGTGTTGATGGGAATGCGCTCAGGCGTCGAGGGCACGCGGAAGTGCGTATTGCGTTCGGGATGATCGAAATAGAAGAGCGGGTTTCGTTCGAACAGCTGCCTGCCGAAGTTGATGCCGGTCAGGTCCTGCAGCTCGCTGATGGTGACCTGATAGCTTCGATCCGTTTTGACGGTCGCTCGCCCGCGCCTGTCGCGCAGGACCTTGGTGTCCTGAAAGATCGCAAAGGCCAGAACGCCAAGCTTCTCCGCATCATCGTCATGCTTCGAGCGAAAACAGATGACTTTGAAGAAGCCGGACGGGATGCGGGCGGAGTTCTGGTCGGACAGATTGATATGACGATCGAGGTCACCGTAGATCGGGCCGGTGAACACGGTCAGGCGATCATTGCTGTCGTCGCTGAAGGTGCGGACGATCCTGAGCTCCAGCTCCTGCCACTCATCACGATTGAGATTCTGGTGCTGCAGCGACGCATTGGCGTAGACGAACGTCGCTTTGCCGGCCTTGTCGGCGGCGTTGTCGGTCGGGCCCCACATATTGTTGAACCGCATGACCATGTGGCCCTTGTCATAGGGATTCGAGATCGTCTTGCCGTCGGGTCCTTTGCGGTCCTTGTAGTATTCGTTGCCGAGCTGCAAATCCCGTCCAATGTCGGAGTCCTTGCGCCAGCTGCGTTTGCCGTTGCCGGCAACCTTGGTGCGGAACTGCCGCTGATTGATGTTCTGGGCGGCATAGATGAGCTGTCGGGTGTGCTCATTCATGACCAAGGTGAAATGAATATGATCGGAATAAATCCCGTCTCTCAAGACGTCGGGCTTGCGCAGCACCGATTGTCCGAGGCTCCGGTCAAATGTGGGAAGCTCGATTTTGATGCCGTCACCAATAAAGTCGGGATCATAGCCGGTCGGCATTTGCAACGTTCCCTTAGAGCAGATGAACGTGATGATTACGGTAGAATATAGAGGGTGCTTAATTCATCAAGAACGTTCTTGCTTGCACGGAACTTATCAGGGGGATCGGTCAGCGGACACGATCTGCCGAGCGGCCGCCGAGGATGCCGTTCAATCGAACGGACGTCAGCCCATTTTTGCGCGGCCCACCCTGCCAAGCTCAGGCAAGTTACCGCCGCCCGGCGTCCGGGCTAGATGGCGAAGGAGTTGCCGCAGCCGCAGGAGGCGGCGGCGTTGGGGTTGTTGACGCGGAAATAGGAGCCGGTGAGGTCTTCGATGTAGTCGACCTCGCAGCCCATCATGTAGAGCAGCGACATGCCGTCGATCACCACCACGGCGCCGTCGCGCTCGACCGCGATGTCGCCATCCTGGTCGCTGGCATCGAGGTCGAAGCCGTATTGGAAGCCGGAGCAGCCGCCGCCGGAGACGGAGATTCTGAGCTTCTGGCTGCTGTCGCCGCCTTCGCTGGCCAGGATTTCGCTGATGCGCCGGGCTGCGCGTTCGGTTACGTTGAAGGGGCCTGGGATGGGCCCTGGGCGAGCTTGCCCGGAAGTCGCTTGATTTTCGGACATGAACCTGACCTTTATTCGATCGCCTTGGTGGACCCGCAGGCTGCCGGTCCGCTGATCGACGTCCTCTCGTTGCTATCAGAATGTAAGTGCAGACCTCGCCTTGTCAAACGATCCTGCCAAACGGCGCGCCACCGACCCGCTTCCGCTCAAAGCCTATGCCTGCCGGCCCGAGACCAGCAGGGGGCGGCGCGTCGTCGAGGAGGAGGGCCCGCTTCGCACCGCCTTTCAGCGCGATCGCGACCGCATTTTGCACAGCACGGCCTTTCGCCGCCTCGAATATAAGACGCAAGTCTTTGTCAATCATGAAGGCGATCATTTTCGCACCAGGCTGACCCATTCGCTCGAGGTCGCGCAGATCGCCAGAACAGCGGCGCGCTATCTCGGGTTGAACGAGGACGTCGCCGAGACCGTAGCACTCGCCCATGATCTCGGTCACAGCCCGTTCGGCCATGCCGGCGAGCGTGCGCTGAACGCGGTGCTCGCCGAATATGGCGGCTTCGACCACAACGCTCAGACGCTAAAGGTCGTGACCCTTCTGGAGAGCCGCTATGCGAATTTCGATGGCCTCAATTTGACCTGGGAGACGCTGGAAGGGGTGGTCAAGCATAACGGGCCGCTTTTGCATGACATCCCCGCCTATGTCGCCGACTACAGCGCCGAGCATGATCTCGAATTGTCGACCCAGCCGAGTGCTGAAGCGCAGATCGCCGCCCTTGCGGATGACATCGCCTATACCAATCACGACCTCGACGACGGCCTGCGCGCCGGCTTGTTCACGCTTTCGGACCTGCTCGACCTGCCGCTGATCGGCGGTATCATCGGCGATGTCTCATCCAGGCATGCCGGCATCGAGCAGACCCGGCTGATCCACGAGAGCGTGCGTCGCCTGATCAGTCTGATGGTGAGTGATCTGGTGGTCGAGGCCGAGCAACGCCTCTCGGCGGCATCGCCCGGTTCGGCTGCGGCGTTGCGCGCGCTTGATCATCCCGTGGTGGCGTTTTCCCCTGACGTGGCCGAGCCTCTGCAGGCCTTGCGTCGGTTCTTGCACGGCAACATGTACAGACACTACAAGGTGATGCGCATGACGCGGAAGGCCGAGCGTGTGGTGAAAGAGCTGTTCGAGGCTCTGTTCGCTTATCCCGATTGCCTGCCGCCGGAATGGCAAGCCGCAGCGGCCGAAGGCGGCGAGGCGGGGCGGGCCCTGGCGATCGGCGACTACATCGCCGGCATGACCGACCGCTTCGCGCTGGAGGAGCACGACCGATTGTTCAAATTTTCAAAGCGTGACCCATGAACCTTTTCGAACAGCTACGCCAGGACGTCCTCGAGGCAATCGCCAAACGGCAGGAGGCCGGCGATCTGCCGGCCGAGCTCGTGACCGATCGGGTGACCGCCGAGCCGCCAAGAGACGAGAGCCACGGCGATGCCGCGACCAACGCCGCCCTGGTGCTCGCCAAGCCGGCGAAGATGGCGCCGATGGCGATCGCCGAGATGCTGGCGGCCGATCTTGCCGGGCTCGACAAGGTGGCGGGCGTCGACGTCGCCAAGCCCGGCTTCGTCAATCTTCGCCTCGATCCGGACGTCTGGCGACGGCAGGTGCGCCTGACATTGGAGGCGGGCGCCGATTATGGCCGCGCGGATCTCGGCGAGGGCGAGGCGATCAATGTCGAATATTGCTCGGCCAATCCCACGGGTCCGCTGCATATCGGCCACGCCCGCGGCACGGTATTCGGCGATGCGCTCGCCAATCTCCTGGACAAGATGGGCTATGCGGTCACCCGCGAATATTACATCAATGACGGTGGCATTCAGATCGATCATCTCGCCCAATCCGTCTACTACCGCTATCTGGAGGCGCTGGGCGAAGCGCCGCCCGAGACGCCCGACGGCATGTATCCCGGCAGCTACCTGATTCCGCTCGGCGAGAAGATCGCTGCCGATGACAAGGAGCGCTGGCTTCATGCCGCCGAGGCGGATTGGATGCCGGTGTTCAGATCGCGGGCGATGGCGGCGATGATGACGGTGATCCAGGGCGATCTCGACGCGCTTGGCGTGCATCACGATGTTTTTACCTCCGAAGCGGCCATGGTCTCGGAAGGCAAGATCGACGAGGCGTTTGCGCTGCTCGAAGACATGGGCCTGATCTACGAGGGCACGCTGCCGCCGCCCAAGGGCAAGCCGGTCGATGATTGGGAGCCGGTGTCGCTTCTCTTGTTCAAGTCCACCGATTACGGCGACGACATCGACCGCCCGCTCAGAAGCTCCAGCGGCGAGCTGACCTATTTCGGCAAGGACCTCGCCTACCATTTCGACAAATATCGACGCGGCGCCCGCCAGCTGATCGACATCCTGGGCGCCGATCACGGCGGTTATGTCAAGCGCATGCAGGCGGCGGTCCGCGCGCTCAGCAAGGGCGACGGTTCGCTCGACGTCCGTCTTTGCCAGCTGGTCAACCTCCTGGATGGCGGCAAGCCGATCAAGATGTCGAAGCGGGCAGGGCGCATCGTCACCCTGCGCGACGTGGTCGACGAGGTCGGCAAGGGCGTGGTGCGCTTCATCATGCTGACCCGCAAGAACGATGCGCCGCTCGACTTCGATCTTGTTGAGGTCACCGAGAAATCCAGGGATAACCCGGTCTTCTACGTGCAATACGCGCATGCGCGCATTCGCTCCGTGCAGCGCAAGGCCGAGGAGATGGGCCTGGCGATCGATAGGGCGGCGCTCGAGGGCGCTGACCTCGATCTTCTCAGCGATCCAGCGGAGCTCGCGCTGATCCGCCAGCTCGCGCAATATCCGCGTATTCTAGCGTCTGCCGCCGCCCATCGGGAGCCGCATCGCATCGCCTTTTACCTCGGTGATCTCGCTGCAAGCTTCCATGCGCTCTGGAATCAGGGTAAAGAGCAGGCGGAGCTTCGGTTTTTGTTGCCTGACGCGATCCCGACCAGCATGGCGCGCCTCGCCCTGATCGGCGCGGTGCGGATTGTCATCGCATCGGGTCTGGATATTATTGGAGTCGAGCCGGTCGAGGAAATGACTTGATCAACACAAGGACCAGTCGTCGGCCGGTCTACGACCCGTTCTTGCTGCGTGGCGGTGATGCCGTCCGGTTATTTGCCGGCGATCTTGAGAACGACCGATGATTGGTTTTCGATTTTCATTTGCTCCATTGATGGCTCTTCTGGCCCTTGCCGCATCCATGGGAGTCATCTGGCTGGCCCATATCGAAGCCGGTGAAATGACCCTTGATCGCCACCCACCTTTGGTCAAGGCGTCGACCAAACCGCTGAAGAGGTCCCCGGAAGATCCCGGCGGTCGTGCGGTTGCCGATCTCGGTGGCGTCGGTGATCTGTTGCGCGACCAGCCGGCCGAGGCCGAAGAACGCCTGTTGCCGAGGGCGGAGCAGCCGGTTACGCCGACAGAAGGCGGGGTAGGCGCCGGTGCTGAACCGGACGCCGAGACTCGTTTGGAGGCCCGGGTCGCGCTGGAAGCGCTGGTGTCGGAGATCAGAGGCGATCAACCCTCGGATGGTGATTCCGGCGCTGGCGGACCCAATTCCGAATCTTCCGTCAATTTTCCCTCACCTTCGAAACCTGCGGGTTCGGCCGAAACCGATCAGCCGGTGACGCCGCGTGCGGTCACGCCGGTGACCAGTGTAGCCTCGACCGCAGCAGACGCTCAGCCGGCGGAAACCACGGTTGCCAGTATTTCACCGACCTTCGAGGCCGCCACCGTTGGCCGGTACCGTGTCCAGCTCGCCGCGGTGCGGGCCGAGGAAGACGCCAAACGCGCTTGGTCCATCTTCCAACAACAGCTCGAGCCATTTATCGGCGGCCTTAGGCCCTTCTTCGAGCGTGCTGAGACCAGCAATGGCATCTTTTATCGTGTTCAGGTCGGACCCTTCGCCGAATCCGCGGAGGCGGATCGTCTTTGTGTCGAGCTGAAAAAGCAAAAAGCGAGCTGTTTTGTTGTCTCCCGGTGAGCGGGGCGCGGATAGGTCAGGATTGAACGCGACGGCGGCGATCGTCGGTGTCGCCGGTACTGTCTTGAGCGCTGCGGAGCGTGATCTGTTCGCGCGTGCGCGCCCGGTGGGCTTCATCCTTTTCCAAAGGAATTGCACGGGTCCTGATCAGGTCACCGCCTTGGTCCATGACCTGCGATCCGTGGTGGACGACTGCGGAGCACCTGTTCTGATCGATCAGGAGGGGGGAAGGGTGGCGCGGCTGAAGCCGCCGCATTGGCCAGCGCTTCCGGCACTCCGCCGGATCGGCGAATTCGCGGAGCGTGATCCGGACAGCGCAAAAGAGGCGGCCTGGCTGCACGCCCGCCTGATCGCTGCCGACCTCGAACCGCTGGGGATCACCGTCAACTGCTCGCCGGTCCTAGACCTCGGGCTCGCCGGGCAGACCGAGGCGATCGGCGATCGCGCCTTTTCCGATGATCCTGAAATCGTCGCGGCATTGGGACATGCGACCATCGAAGGCTACCTCGCCGGCGGCGTTCTGCCGGTGATCAAGCATCTTCCGGGCCATGGTCGGGCGAGCGCTGATAGTCACCTTAGCCTTCCTTGTGTCGAGGCCGAGCGCCCAGCGCTCGCAGAAGCGGACTGGCTGCCGTTCAGAGCCAATGCCGAGGCACCCCTCGGGATGACCGCGCATATCCTCTTTCCCGAGCTCGACCCTTCGGCTTGCGCCACCCAATCCGCCGCCGTGATCCAGGACGTCATCAGAGGCGAGATCGGCTTCGATGGCGCTCTCTTGAGCGATGATCTCAGCATGGAGGCGCTCGGCGGCTCGCTCGGTGAGCGTGCGGCCATAGCACGGCGGGCCGGCTGCGATCTCGCGCTGCATTGCAATGGCGTGTTCGACGAGATGACGGCCGTGCTCGACGCCGCCGGGCCGCTCGACGGCGAAGCGCTGATACGGGTCGAGCGCGCATTGGCCAGAAGACGTGCGCCGGAGCCATTCGATGTGGCACTCGGCAGACGCCGGCTTTTGGATCTGCTCGCCACCGTCGAACGCCCTTCGCAGGCGTTGGGCTGACCATGGATCTTGCCGTCATCGGCCAGATCCTCTCGGTCTGGTTTCTTCCGGTCATCATCGCGATCACCTTTCATGAAGCCGCCCACGCCTGGGTGGCGGAGCTTTGCGGCGACGACACCGCACGCATGCTCGGGCGCGTGACCTTCAATCCGATCAAGCATATCGACCCCTTTGGCACCCTCTTTTTGCCCGGCATGCTGGTGCTGGTGGGCTCGCCCTTCATCATCGGCTTCGCCAAGCCCGTACCGGTCAATTTTCACCGCCTCAACAACCCCAAGCGCGACATGATCTGGGTGGCGATCGCCGGCCCCGCGATCAACCTCATCCTCGCCTTCGCGGCGGCGTTGGCGCTGCATCTGGCGTTCCCGCCGCTCACCGATGCCCAGGCTTGGATTTACGAGAATCTGCAGAACGCGATTTTCGCCAATGTGCTGCTCGCCGTGTTCAACATGCTGCCGATCCTGCCGCTTGATGGCGGTCGGGTTTTGACCGGGCTCTTGCCGAGGCCGCTCGCCTGGCGGTTTGCTCGTCTCGAGCGCTATGGATTTCTGATCCTGATCGGTCTCCTGCTCGTCTCTTACTTCGCCGAGGATTTGGGCTTGCCCTTTAGCCCCCTGGAAGCGATGCTTTGGCCGCCGATCGAGGCCTTGCTGCAGCTTATCGCCGCCGTGACCGGGTTAGCCTAGTGGTACGACTACATCGGAATGTCGCTTGCCGATGACCGACACTGCAACCACCAGCAGCGATCACAAGCCGACCCTTCACCTGGTCGGATCCGAAAGCCATGCCGGATTCATGGTCGATCTGGATGGATTCGAGGGGCCGATCGACCTCCTGTTGAACCTGGCTCGCCATCAGAAAGTCGATCTCGCCAAGATCTCGGTGCTGGCGCTCGCCGAGCAGTATCTCGACTACATTCAAAAGGCGCGTGATCTGAAGCTGGAGATCGCAGCGGACTATCTGGTGACCGCCGCTTGGCTCACCTATCTGAAATCGCGCTTGCTGCTGCCGCCGCCCCATGACGACGATGAGCCGAGCGGCGAGGAGCTGGCGGAGGCCTTGGCCGAGCGTTTGCAGCGCCTGGATGCGATCCGGCGTGCGGCCGATATGCTGTTTACCCGGCCGAGGCTCGGCCATGAACGCTTTCAACGCGGCGAGCCCGAGGGGCTGCGCATCCTGAGAAAGAGCCGCTATCGCTTGAGTCTGCACGATCTGCTGCAGGCCTTTCTCGACCAGCGGACTCGCGGCACCAAGCCCGATCTTAGGATCACGACACCGCCGGTGATGCGCGTCGAGGAGGCGATCGAACGACTGAGCGGGCTGCTCGGCGGACCGGATTGGCAAAATCTGCTGGCGTTCCTGCCCGCCGATCTCGTCGATGATCAGTTCAGGCGTTCCGCGATTGCCGCCCATGTCGGCGCCAGCCTGGAAATGGCGAGGGACGGTTTGGTCGACAT
>Ga0224508_10004848_pt1 | contig 10919 bp, 10 predicted proteins | sample SF_Jan12_sed_USG_4_FD_170157 | JGI IMG/M metagenome (GOLD analysis project Ga0224508, IMG submission 170157) | Sediment microbial communities from San Francisco Bay, California, United States - SF_Jan12_sed_USGS_21 | ecosystem: Environmental > Aquatic > Marine > Sediment | place: USA... | reverse complement strand
ATGAAAAACCGCAGGCAAAAAATTGGCAAAGTGGCATCGCTTGCCGCTGCCGACGAACAGCGGTACGGACAAATCGCCGGACAGTCACAGCGGCATCTTGATGAGCAGCTGGAGCGACTGGGTGAACTCAACGCTTACCGTCAAAACTATTCGGATGGCACGCGAGTCCAGACAGCCGTCAGTTCAGTGCACTGGCAGGACTACCAGAATTTTCGTAATCGCCTGGATGCGGCGGTCGCGGCACAACAGCAGATTGTGCTGGACTGCGAGCAGACGGTGCTGGCCCACCGGCAGCACTGGCTGGCGAAACGCCGCCGGCTTGATTCGCTGGAGCGCATGCTCGAGAAATACGAGGTGGAAGAGTCTCTTGCCGACGACCGTCGCGAGCAGAAAGTGCTGGACGACCTGCCCAATAATCAGGTCGCCTGTTTCGGCGCGACTGACGATTAACGTCAGGCCGGCCTGCGGTTGCCGTTTCGGAGCTGGCACGCATCTTGCTACTAAGTACACAGAACCTGAATTTCTGCTAAGGACTCCGTATGCTCGCGACATTGAATCTGCAACTCTTGCCAGCCGAACTACCTGATGAAACCCTGCAGACACCAGCCTCACTGGTGCCTGACGGTTTGGTTGAGGCGCCTGCTGGCTTTGCCGATCTGCTGCGGCTGCGTGTCGATAGTCCTGTCGTGCTACCGGCAGCTGCCGGCGAATTCTTGCCGCAGGGTGGCAGCGAGTTGCCGTTGGAGCCTGGCGCAATGGCGGCGCCGTTGTCCGCGGAACTCCCCGTTATCGCTGCTGCCGATACGCCGGCGCCTGAAGTGCTTGGACAGATGGTGCCCGTGATCGGGTTACAGACCCTGTCCGACGAGCCATTGACGGACGCCGAGATCAATCTTGAGACGCTAGTCACATATCCGACGAAAGCTCCGGCAGAGGGCATAACGACGGCTGCTCCGGCACTGCCGCTCGCGCCGTCGACGGCGGTCAATCCACCAATAGTCAGCGACGCCGCGAGTCTGGTACCTGCTCTCGAAACGCGATCACTGCCATTTGTGGAGCGGCCGGTTGTGACGCAGCCCCCGCTGACGCCGGAGCCTCCTCTTACACGCGAATTGGCCGCATCGATGACCGACAGGTCGCCGCCAACATTCACGGCTGCCCTGCCACCTGAACGGACTGTAGCGAACACCACGCAACAGCCGGCGGCTGCCGCTGTGGACAGAAGCTCGCCACTTCCCGAGTTACCAATGCGGCCGACAATGCCTGCCAGTGCCGATCGTAGTGATGCGATCGCGCGGGAACTGGCACCGTTATTGCGGACGCGACCCGTCGTCGCGCAGCCATCGCAGGCGCTGCACGCGCAGCTGAACCTGCAGCAGCCGCCAAACCTCCTCGCCACGCCGGCGCCGTCAGTGGTCAGCACCGATCTGAGCTATGCGGCCGCCGCGCAACAGGCGACCGACCTGATCGGCACTTCGGTACGAGATTCGATCTGGGGCGAGCGCGTTGGCGAGCGCGTCATCATGATGGCAGGCAATCAGCTGAGATCCGCTGAGATACGTCTGACACCGGCCGAGTTGGGCCCATTGAGAGTGCAGGTTGCGATCGACGACGGCGCGGCTAACGTCACTTTTCACGCGCAGCATGCGGTAACACGGGACGCGCTCGAACAGGCCCTGCCAAGGTTACGCGAAATGCTGGCGGAAAATGGCCTGACGCTCGGCAACGCACAAGTCGGCGACGACGGTGTCAGGCAGGGGAGTCGCGATGCCGAAGCCGAGACGGCGGCATCGACGGCCGCAGGCAGTGAGTCCCCCGATAGTGCCGTTGACCAGGGTTCGGATACAGATCGCCGCGCGACCTTGTTGCGAGGGCTGGTCGATACGTTCGCCTAGTTGTGGAAACCCACCAGGTTGTTCATGTGGGGTCTTCCGCTGACGACACAGCCACATACCAGGACGGAGCGGGCCAGGTAGCCGAACACGCCTCGCGTGTTCCTTCCTCGTCACGTATTTTCATCCGGGTGCCAGCTCGGCTACAGATTCGGCTACCTGGCCCGCCCCGTCCTGATCGCAGCCTGGAGCCGACGCACGAACTCATGATGCTCTCGTAAAGAGTGCGGTGGACAACACACCCGAGTCTGTAGCCGCAGGCGTGTGAGGGTGTGTTGTCCGCTGCGCTCGATATGCGGACTGTCGATAGGCTGTCACCGGCTGCGAACAACCTGCAGAGAGGTTACGCCAGGTCGTCAAAAAACTGACAGTTTGGTGCTGGCGAGTCCGATCGACGCCCTGGTGCCAAAAATCCGACGCCGCAGCAACCTCGAAAAGATCGAAGATAGCTATATAAATAACTGATAAATAACATAAAACAATAGACAAATCGGTTTGGCATGGCACTTGCATTACCAATGACAGGAATCATTGGAGCAAGTGATGGCTGAAGAAGCTAACGAAGAACAGACTGCGCCGGAGTCCGGCGGCGGCATGATGAAGAAGCTCATACTCGCCGGAGTTGGGCTCGTACTGGTTGGGGCCGGCGTTTTCGGTGGCATGACTTTCTTCGGCGGCGAAGAGCCCGCCGCGGAAGACGCGGTCGCTGAGGGCAGCGCGCCAAAATCGGATCCGGCTCTATACACGAGCCTGCATCCTCCGCTGGTTGTGAATTTTAAAGACAGTGTCGGCGATTCGCATTTCATGCAAATCACGATGGAAGTCATGGCGCGTGACCAGGGCGTCATTAATTCGGTGCGCGAGCACACGGCCGTCATCCGTAACGCGCTGATCCTCCTCTACAGTGGCGCTGTTTACGAGGAAATCACGACGCGTGACGGCAAGGAGCAGATGCTTGCCGACGGACTCGCCGAGATTCAGCAGGTGATGACCGAGCAGATCGGCGAGCCCGGCGTCGAAGCCGTGTACTTCACCGCCCTCGTTATTCAGTAGGACGCGTCGATGACCGATCCCGTACTGACAGACGAGGAAAAAGGTGCGCTGCTGGAAGGAATCTCCAATGGCGAGGTCGAAGTACATTCCGCCAAGGGACCGTCGTACGCGACGGTCTCGCCGTTCGAAATCGGACCGCGCTCGATCATCAGCACCAACAGCTATCCGCGTTTACGAAGCCTGAACCGGCAGTTTGCCAGCCGCGTCAGCAAACAAGTCGAAGCGCTGCTCAATGCGGAAGCCACGGTCACTCCCTCCGGCGTGACCCGATGCACATACAGTGACGCCTGTGAACAGGCAGCGGGCCTGTCCCTGATCGTCGAGTTTTCGGCGAAGCCGCTGTCAGGGCCAATCCTGGTGTCACTGGACGCGACCACGGTGGCGCACCTGGTCGAGACGTTTTTCGGCGGCCAGGGCAATGATTCCAGGAACGACGAGCCGGAGTTCTTTACGCCCGGCGAAATCAATATTGCCAAGCTGTTCAGCATGTCGGCCTTGTCGCTGATGGCAGAAATCTGGGGGCCGATCGCAGGCTTTTCCGTGGAAATTGTGGCGACTCACCTGAGCACCGGAGTGATTGAACTCGTGGACGCCGGTGATTCTGTCATCGTCTCCGAATTCTCGCTGAATATCGGCGCCAAGGATCAGTCTTTCCAGGTCATCCTGCCCATTAGGACGGTCGGTGCGCTATTACCGGTCTTCGAGGGACAGAAGCGTGACCGCGACGCCGTCAACGATGCGCACTGGAATCGCGCGTTACGTGCCCGTGTCATCGATTCGATTGTCCGGGTCTCATCCGACGTGGGACACACTCGCATGACCCTCGGCGAGGTTGCCGATCTGAAGGCTGGCGACGTCATCACGATCGGCAATCCACAAAACAGCACCGTTCTGGCCGGGTCGGTACCGATTCTCGCCGGACGCTTCGGCGTCCACGACGGCCGCTATGCGGTTGAAACAACAACATGGCTTGAAACCAAAAGCGACTCTTCCGTCGCAAAAAACTGAGCATCAGAAGGAACATCGATAATGGAAAATGAAACGCCCACTCCCGGCAACGAGCCCGAAGCAGCTTCGACCGACGATGCAGCCAGCACGCCGGAGTATTCGCCCGAAGAACTCAAGCAGGGCGCGAATACGGCGTCCGGCAGGAGTGCCGATGTAAATCTCGACCTGGTTCTCGATATCCCGGTCGATGTGTCGCTGCGTGTCGGTTCCACCAATATCTCGATCAAGGATCTCGTTTCGCTGGTAGAGGGGTCCGTTATCGCTCTCGACCAGGACGCGGGCGCACCGATGGAAGTACTCGTGAACGGCACATTGATCGCGCATGGAGAGATCGTCGTTGTCGACGATCAGTACGGCGTGCGGTTGACCGATGTGCTGAGCGCCGCCGAACGCATCGAGAAGCTGCATTAGGCTGTATTGATGGCTGTTGAAATTACAAATGCCGGGGCACTCGCTGCGGCCAAGGCAGCGACGCCGACACTACCTGGTACACCGATCGTCGGTGGCGGTGATGTTGCCAGCCTGCTGATCAGCATGCTGATCGTTATCGCAGTGATCATCGTGCTCGGGTGGTTGTATTCGCGATCACGCTTCATCGGCGGTGGCAGCGCAGAAGCGATCCAGATCGTAGCGAGCAGAGCGCTTGGCACCAAGGAACGATTGCTGGTTGTGGAGGTAGCCGATCAGCAGCTGCTGGTGGGGATGACGGCGAGTGGTGTGCAGACGCTGCACGTTTTCGAGAAGCCCATAGAAATCAACAATCCGGCGGCGGAAAACAGCGGCTTTGCCGGCCGCCTGCGTAGCGCGTTTCAGGAGATCGGCAAGTGAGATGGATCCTGCTGCTACTTGGACTGACGCTGTTCTGCAGCACCGCGGATGCGCAGACGGCGCCACTCGCGCTGGCGGCCGACGCGACGAGCGGCCAGAGCTATTCGCTGAGTATCCAGATCCTGGTCTTGATGACGCTGCTGACGCTGTTGCCGGCGGCGATTCTGTCCACCAGCGCTTTCGTGCGCATCATCATCGTGTTGTCGATCCTGCGCCAGGCGTTGGGCACAGCACAGACGCCGCCGAACCAGGTGTTGCTCGGTATCGCGCTGTTTCTCACATTTTTTGTCATGTCGCCGGTAATCAGTGACATCCACGAGAACGCCGCGACACCGTATATGGATGGCGAGATTACTGCGACCGAGGCATTCAACAATGGCGTAACGCCGCTCCGGCGCTTCATGCTCGATCAGACTCGTGACAGCGACCTGCACCTCTTTGCATCGATCGCCGGGCTCGGCGACATCGCGACGGTCGACGAAGCCCCGATGTCGGTCATCGTACCGAGCTTCATGGTCAGCGAGCTGAAAACCGCGTTCCAGATCGGCTTCCTCGTATTCATTCCGTTCCTGATTATCGATCTCGTCGTCTCCAGCGTGCTGATGTCGATGGGCATGATGATGCTGTCGCCGATGATCATTTCCCTGCCATTCAAGATCATGCTGTTCGTCATGGTCGACGGCTGGGCCTTACTGCTGGGCACACTTGCTTCAAGCTTTTACCTGTAAAGGACTACTCCATGACTCCCGAAACTGTAACGACCATCGGCCAGCAAGCGCTCTGGGTCACTGTGATGATCGCCGCCCCGTTGCTCGGATCGGCGCTCGCCGTCGGCCTGTTGATCGGTATGTTGCAGGCGGCAACGCAAATTAATGAAATGACCTTGAGCTTCATTCCGAAACTTCTGGTCCTGGTAATGGCGCTCGTCGTTGCCGGACCCTGGATGCTGAGTGTCATCTTGAACTATACGAGGCAATTGATGGAGCAGATTCCGTCCCTGATCTCGTGATGCACGGGAAAGGAAACAAACATGTTACTGAGACAGACAAGTGAATATCGAAATCGCAATAGCACCACTTATCGATATGCTGGCGATCTACATATGGCCGTTCGTGCGAATCGGGGCATTCCTGATGGTGATGCCGGTGATCGGCGGGAGTTTCGTGCCGGTGCGGGTACGCCTGCTGCTGGCGATTACGCTGACGATCGTTATAGCGCCCATCGTGCCGCCGGCCGCAACGGAGGAGGTATTGAGTCTGGCGGGTCTGGTCATGATGGTTCAGGAAATCGCAATTGGCGTCGCGATGGGATTCTTAGTGCAGCTTGTCTTCGACGCGATCGCGCTGGGTGGACAGGTGATTGGTATGAGCATGGGTCTTGGTTTCGCCGTCTTCCTGGACAGAGTGAGGGGCGTGAGTATTCCCGTACTTGGTCAACTGTTCCTGATGCTTGGGATGCTGGTGTTTCTCGCGACCGACGGTCACCTCGCGATGATTCAATTGCTCGCCGAAAGTTTTCGGGCATGGCCGATCTCAGAGGGTGGTTTGACAGTTCCGATCCTGGGCGAACTGTTGACGTGGACCAGTCAACTATTCGTGTTCGCACTGAGAATCGCTTTACCGGCGATCACAGCGTTGCTGGTCGTGAACCTGTCGTTCGGCGTGATGAGTCGAGCGGCGCCAACGCTGAACCTGTTCGCGGTCGGATTTCCGGTTGCCATGTTGTTGGGGTTCATGGTCATTTTTCTGAACATGGGCGTACTCGTCGAGAACGTATCGAGTTTCCTGACGATATCGATTTCAGCGCTTTCGCAATTGCTTGAATTGTAATTACAGCGACAGCAACGGAGCACACTGATCGTGTCAGAAGAAGCCCAACAAGATCGTACGGAACAAGCGACTCCCAAACGACGCGCTGACGCTCGCAAGAAGGGGGATGTTCCGCGATCGCGTGAATTGACGATGACTGCCGTCATGCTGTCGGGCGCAGGTGCAATGCTGCTCTTCGCCAAACCGATGGGCGAGGGCCTGCTCACGGCGTTCGCCAGCGGCTTTTCGATCGAGCGCGAACTGTTGTTCGACGAGAACTTCGTTGTGCCGGCATTTGCAGAAATCGCCGGCGCGGGCCTGCAGAGCCTGGTACCACTGGCCATCGTTCTGCTGTGCGCCGTGTTCTTGGGAGCGGCCGCGCTTGGCGGCTGGTCATTCAGCATGAAAGCGGCAGCGTTCAAAGCCGAACGCCTCAACCCGCTAAAAGGTCTCAAACGTGTTTTCGGTCCCAATGGCCTGAACGAACTCGTCAAGGCGATCGCAAAATTCCTGCTGGTTGCCGTTATTGCCGTGTCGTGGCTGTGGTTTCGCATGGATGATCTGCTGTCGCTCGGCCGCCAGCCGGTCGGCGAGGCCATTTTGGGTGCCTTGAAAATCTGTGGGCTGTCACTGTTGATTGTCAGTACCGGGCTGATCTTCATTGCCGCTGTCGACGTGCCGTTCCAGTTGTGGCAGTACAACAAGAAACTGCGGATGACGCGCCAGCAGGTCAAGGATGAATTCAAGGAAACCGAGGGCAGGCCGGAGGTCAAGTCGCGGGTCCGGGCGATGCAGCAGCAAATTGCGACTCGACGCATGATGGAAGAGTTGCCGGGTGCGGACGTGGTCATTACCAACCCGACTCATTTTGCAGTAGCACTCAAATACGATGACTCGAACATGGGTGCGCCGCAGGTCATTGCCAAAGGCAAGGATTTGATGGCGCAGCGAATTCGTGACGTAGCCGAAGAGCACGGCGTACCCCTGTTCTCGGCACCGCCACTGGCGCGCGTGCTGTTCCGTACTACGGAAATCGGTCAGGAAATTCCCGCACGGCTGTATACCGCCGTCGCGCAGATACTCGCCTATATCTACCAGCTCAACGAAACACTGCGCCCCGGCCAACGGCGTCCGGAGCGACCCGATCCGCAGATTGACGAAGACGAGTTCCCCGGACCCGGGCGCGCAGGGTGAGTGAAGAGTAATGGCAGAGAACGCAAATAACGGCTACATCATGGACATCATCCAGGGGCTGGGTCTGCCGTTCCTGATGCTGGCGATGCTGGCGATGATGATGGTTCCGCTGCCGCCGCTGGCACTGGACATCTTGTTCTCGTTTAACATTTCTCTGTCGCTAGGCATCCTGCTGACGACCGTTTACATCAAGAGACCGCTCGACTTCGGCGTTTTCCCGACGATTCTGCTGGTCGTTACGTTACTCCGCCTTGCGTTGAATATTGCGTCGACGCGCGTGGTACTGCTGGAAGGGCATACCGGAACGTCTGCGGCAGGCAAGGTTATCGAGGCATTCGGCGAATTCGTCGTCGGCGGTAACTACGCGGTCGGCCTCGTAATCTTCGCAATCCTCGTCATTATCAACTTCGTCGTTGTCACGAAAGGTGCCGGTCGTGTATCCGAGGTCTCGGCGCGCTTCACGTTGGACGCGATGCCGGGCAAACAGATGGCGATCGACGCCGACTTAAATGCCGGCATTATCGATCAGGACCAGGCCCGCCGGCGGCGTGAGGAAATCGGCGAAGAAGCGGACCTGTACGGCTCGATGGATGGTGCCAGCAAGTTCGTGCGGGGCGACGCCATCGCCGGCATCCTGATTCTGTTCATCAATATCATTGGCGGTCTTATCATTGGCACGTCGCAACACGACCTTACTTTGTCGGCTGCGGTACACAACTACACGCTGCTGACCATCGGAGACGGGCTTGTCGCGCAAATCCCGTCGCTGTTGTTGTCGACCGCGGTTGCGATCCTCGTAACCCGTGTGACGCGCTCGCAGGACATGCGTGCGCAAATTTCGTCGCAGTTGCTGAGCGATCCGCGCACCCTGATCGTTACCGGGGCCATTGTTGGCATCCTCGGCATGATTCCCGGAATGCCGAATTTCGCATTCCTGACACTGGCGGCTCTTTGCGGGGTCGCGGCGTTCAAACTCTCGCGCAAGCTAAAGGCGCAGCCGGAACCGGAGGTTCGCACGGTCGATCCGGATGCCGTGTTACCGGATCTCAGCTGGCAGGACGTCGACCCGGTCGATCTCATCGGTCTCGAAGTCGGCTACCGGCTGATTCCGCTGGTCGATTCGCAGCGCAACGGACCGTTGGTCGGGCGGATCAAGGGAGTACGCAAAAAACTTACCGAGGAGCTGGGTTTTCTCGTATCGCCGGTGCACATTCGCGACAACCTCGACCTTGCGCCAAACGCGTACCGAATTTCACTGGCCGGTGTTGCGATCGGCGAAAGCGAGATTCAGATCGACAAGGATCTCGCCATCAATCCCGGACAGGTCTTCGGCACGATCAATGGCGCCGAAACCGAGGATCCGGCGTTCGGCCTGGAAGCGTTCTGGATCGAGTCATCACAGCGTGAAGAGGCGCAGATGCTCGGCTATACCGTCGTTGACCCCGCTACCGTCGTCGCAACGCACCTGAGTCAGTTGTTGCTGACCAACGCGCACGAGTTGCTGGGTCATGAGGAATGCCAGCAATTGATGGACCGGCTCGCCTCGGCGTCACCGAAACTGGTCGAAGAACTCACACCGAAGCTGCTGCCGATGAGCATCATCACGCGCGTCCTGCAAAACCTGCTCGAAGAGAACATCCCGCTGAAGAACATCCGCAAGATCGCCGAAACTCTGGCGGAACATGGTTCCCGCAGTCAGGATCCCGACGCTTTATCGGCTGCGGTACGAGTCGCACTGGGACGCTCCATCGTGCACAGCGTAGCGGGTACGCGGCCTGAGCTGCCCGTTATGACGCTCGACCCCGAGTTGGAACGAATCTTGAATGATTCAACGAAAGACGGCGGCAACGTGGGCCTGGAGCCGGCAATTATGGAACGACTGCATCAGTCATTGACGGAAAAAGCACAGAACCAGGAAGTCGCTGGCGAGCCTGCCGTGCTCCTGGTGGCGCCGCAGGTGCGACCCTGGATGTCACGCATGATGCGCAACATCCGCAACCTGCACGTGCTGGCCTACAACGAAGTACCCGATGACAAACGAATTCAGATGATCGCTGCAGTGAGTTGAATAGACCGATAATCGAGGAAGGACCGTGAAGATAAAACGTTATTTGGACAAGGATATGCGCCACGTGCTGCGTCGCGTTCGCGAGGACCAGGGGCCGGATGCGGTGATACTGTCGAACCGACGTGTGGATGAAGGCATCGAGGTCATCGCCGCGCTCGATTATGACGAGGCGCTTATGCGCCATGCGACGGGCACGCCCGCCGACTCGACGGCACAGATTAACAGCGACCTGCTCGCCAAGATTGCCGAAGACGATGTCAAACCACCGGTTCAGGCATCGCGTGAAATCCTGGCTGCCGAGCTCACACAAAATAACGGTCTCCCTTTGGACGATACCGTCGCCAATCGCCTCAAGCAGCCAGCCGCCAACGATCACTCGCTGCGGCAGATGCAGGACGAGATGTCATCGATGCGTGGTCTGCTCGAAACGCAGCTATCCGACCTCGTCTGGAAGGATGCGACTGAACGTTTCCCGCTCCGCTCCCAGGTGTTGCGTAACCTGGCGCGTATCGGGATCTCGCCCGATATCGCGAACATCGTGGTTGATCGGCTAGGCCCTGTCGAGGCGGTGAAGAACTTATGGAGCGCGCCGTTGACGGCGTTGGCGCAAACCTTGCCGGTCGTTGATGACGACCTGTTACAGGAGGGAGGCACGATCGCGCTGATCGGGCCGACCGGCGTCGGCAAGACGACGACAATCGCCAAGATCGCTGCACGGTTTGCGATGCATAACTGGGCGGACGACATCGCTTTGGTCAGCGCGGATGCGTATCGCATTGGCGCGAAGGAGCACCTGACGGCATTCGCAAACATCATCGGCGCGAACGTCTATTCGGCAAACAGCGCCGACGAGCTATCCGCGACCTTGACGCGCCTGCAGGACAAGAAGCTGATCCTGATCGACACGGAGGGCCGCAGCCAGCGCGATCGCGATCTGTCCGATCGCCTCGCAGCGTATGCGCACAACGCGGAACGGGTTCGCTATTACCTGACATTATCGGCAGCCACTCAGGAAGCGGCGCTCGACGAGACCATTCGCATATTCAACAAGGTGCCGCTGGAAGGCTG
>Ga0224508_10004847_pt1 | contig 10919 bp, 8 predicted proteins | sample SF_Jan12_sed_USG_4_FD_170157 | JGI IMG/M metagenome (GOLD analysis project Ga0224508, IMG submission 170157) | Sediment microbial communities from San Francisco Bay, California, United States - SF_Jan12_sed_USGS_21 | ecosystem: Environmental > Aquatic > Marine > Sediment | place: USA: California... | reverse complement strand
GTTTTCGTGCGGGCGAATACAACCCTTGAGGGGTCAGACCATGCATCATCACATTTTGCACAATCTGATCGCCGAGGGCTCAACCCAGTATTCAGGCCGTTCAAATGCGATAGTGCATGGTCTGACCCCTCCGTGATTGATATGGACACCGGCCTGGCGCCGTGGCGACCGTTGCTGGCGGCGCCCTTCTTCGAAACGCTCACGAGCCGTTTGAAAGATGGCGGAGCGGGCACCTGTGTCTCCGGTCTGGTCGAGGGGGCACGAGCCCTCGTCCTGACGACGCTTTCGCGAGTCACCTCACGCAAACTCCTGCTCATCGTCCCCGAGGACGCCGCGCTCGATCTGTGGCGCCGCGACCTCGCCGCCGCGGCCATGCTGACCGGCGGCGACCCGGAACGCGTGGCCACGCTCCCCGCCTTGGACGCCGATCCGTATGGCGGGTTCGCGGCGCACCCCGAAGTGGTCCGTGAACGGGTGCTGGTGCTGCAACGTCTGGCGCTCGGCGAGGTCGATCTACTGTTGGTTCCCGCTCGCGCGTTGCTGACCCCGCTCCCGTCGCCGGCAGAGTGGAAAGCACGGCTAAGGACGATTCGAAAAGACGCGACGCTGGCGCCCGACCAATTCGTGCTGGAAGCGATCAAACTGGGCTATCGCCGTGTGGACATCGTGAGCGCTCCGGGCGAGGTGTCACGGCGTGGCGGCATCATCGATCTGTTCCCGCCGACCGTCGGCGAGCCGGTGCGGATCGAGTTGTTCGGAGACACCGTCGATTCGCTGCGTTCCTTCGACACCGATAACCAGCGATCGACCGGCCAACTCGATCGAGTCACGGTGACCCCGGCGTCGGAGAGTCCGCCGACCGACGACGCCGTCCGCCGGCTGCAGGACTTCCTCCAGCACAGCGCCGACAGGGCGGACGCAGATGGGGATTCGATCCGTCCATTTCGAGAACTCCTGGAGCGTTTGCACGAGCAGGGTGACTGGCCCGGCTTCGAGGCGCTGTCAAAGTTGACCTGCGCCGAAGCCGCGAGCCTGTTCGCGTACACAGCGGATTTCGTGACCGTGGTGGACGAACCCGAAAGGGTCGACGACGAATTGATCCGCGCCGATCACGATGTGCGCATGACCTACGAACAATCCGAGAATCGCGTCTTGCCCCCGCCGCACGAACTGTTATGCGACACACGCGAAATCCGCGAACGTCTGGCGGCGGCTGGAATGTTTCTCCAGGAATTGGCCGGGGACCCCCCCGAGCAAGCGGAATCGGAACTGCACATCGCCTGCCGCGCCGCGCGAAGTTACGCGGGGCGTATCGGTGAGATGTCGTCGGATTTTCGACGCAACATGGGGGACAAACGTCGCACGATTTGCGCGATGCGTACCGAAGGCAGCGTCAAACGGCTACGCGAGATCCTCGATGAGTACGATCTGGCGGCCTCCGATCTTCAGGAGGCGCAGGACGCAGGCGGTGGTTTGTTGATCGGGATGGCGCCGTTGCGCGCGGGATACGAACTACCGCAGGCAGGTTTGATCGTGCTTTCCGAGCGCGACCTGTTCGGCGAGCCCAAGCGCCGCTCGGAACCGAAGAGCCGCGGCCGCAAAGCATTCCTGTCCGATTTCCGAGATCTCAAGGTCGGGGATCACGTCGTTCATGTGGATCACGGCGTTGCACAATTCCTCGGGCTCGGACGACCCAAGGGCGGCAGTTTGAACCGCGATTTCATGATGCTCGAGTTTGCGCTGGGCGATCGTCTGTTCGTGCCCGTCGACCGTCTCGATCTGGTTCAGAAGTACAGCGGAACCGCCGGTCAGACGGCCAAGGTCGACAAGCTCGGCGGGCCCGGCTGGGAGCGTGTCAAGAAACGGGTTCGCAAATCGGTCGAGTCGATGGCCCGTGAGTTACTCGAGCTTTACGCCAAACGTGGTGCTGCGCGCGGGTACGCCTTTGGGCAGGATACGCCGTGGCAGCAAGAGTTGGAGGCGGCGTTTCCTTTCGAATTGACACCCGATCAACATCGAGCGTTAGGCGAGATCAAGACCGACATGGAATCGGACCGTCCGGCCGACCGGCTACTGGTCGGCGATGTCGGGTTCGGCAAGACGGAGGTCGCGGTGCGTGCCGCGTTCAAAGCGGTGATGGAGGGCCGGCAGGCAGCGGTGCTGACGCCGACCACCGTGCTTGCGGTCCAGCACTTCGAGACGTTCCGCAGCCGCTACGCGTCGTTCCCCGTGAACGTGGAGATGGTGTCCCGTTTCCGTACCCCCGCAGAGATCAGAAAAACCCTTGCGGATCTCGCAATTGGAGCCGTCGATGTCCTCATTGGGACGCACCGGCTTCTTTCTAAGGACGTCGTTTTCAAGAAGCTCGGTTTGCTCGTCATCGATGAAGAGCAGCGCTTTGGCGTCGCTCATAAAGAGAAGCTCAAGAAACTCTCGGTGGGTGTCGACGTGTTGTCGATGACGGCCACGCCGATTCCCCGGACGTTACAAATGTCGCTCGCCGGAGTACGTGATCTCTCCGTGATCGAGACACCACCGCCGGGGCGCACCGCGATTCAGACGTACATCATCCCGTTCCGCAAACAGGTGCTCGCGCAGGCGATCCGGCAGGAAATACGCCGTGGCGGCCAGATTTTCTTCGTACACAACAAGATTGAAACGCTGCCGTCGTTGATTCGCGGGATCAACGAGCTGGTCCCCGAGGCCCGGACGGCGATGGGGCACGGGCAGATGGGCGAACGCAGGCTCGAAGAGGCGATGCTGAAGTTCATCTCCGGCGAGATCGACGTGTTCTGCACAACGACGATCATCGAGAACGGCATCGACATCCCGGGCGCGAATACGATCATCATCAACCGTGCGGACCGTTTCGGTCTAGCCCAGCTCTATCAGCTTCGCGGCCGCGTCGGTCGCAGTCACCAGCACGCCTACGCCTATTTCCTCGTCCCCAGCCGGCAACACCTCAGCGATGTTGCGCTCAAGCGGTTGCGTGCGCTGCAAGAGTTCAGCGAACTCGGCGCGGGGTTTCGTCTCGCCGCGGCGGATCTGGAAATTCGCGGTGCCGGGGAGTTGCTCGGCTCGCGTCAACACGGGCACATCGCGGCGCTCGGGTTCGACATGTACTGCCAGATGCTGGAACGCGCCGTGCAGGAGATGCGCGGCGAGGCGCCGCCCGAGCGCAAGGCCGTCAACCTGCATCTCGGTGTGGATATCAAGATCACCGGAAAGTTCTTACCCGATTCTCGGGATCGGCTGGTGGTTTACAAGCGACTCGCAAGCGCGTCTACTTGCGAAGAGGTGGATCGATTGCGAGCCGAGATCGAAGACCGCTACGGGCATCTTCCGCCGACGGCACAAAATCTCTTCAACATGGGCCGGTTGCGTTTGATTGCGGAGGCGACGGGTGTGCAGAGCATCGATATCGTCGACGACCGGCTGATTGTTCGGTTCCACGAGCTCCCGGCGGTTGACCCGCAACGGATCCTCGAACTGGTCGAACGCGAGCAGGGCAGCCTCAGCCCCGAGGGCCGGTTGACCGTCCCCGCGCCGCCCAAGAGTTCCGGTCGAATCGAAGCCGTCGGCGCCTTGTTACAGCGCCTGGCAGGGGATGCCGCGTGACACGCCGTCCCGTCGTCTTGATCGTCCTCGCGAGCGCGCTCGCATGCGGCCCCGCACCCGAACCGCACGATCGTCCCGTCGCGACGATCGCGGGGGCTCCGCTGACCCGCGGCGAACTCGACGCGTACCTGGAAAAAAATCTCGCCGGGACCGAGCCGGCCGACGGCGAGATCGATGACGAGAACGAACGGGGAGACCTCGTTCGAAGCCTCCTGTTGGATACCTGGATCGACGAACGGCTAATCCTCGCCGAAGCGGCGGTGCGTGGGCTCTCGATCGACAACGAACGACTCGACGAGATGCTCGACGACCCGGCCTACGAATCCGGTGACGAAGATCGCCGTCGCCAACGCGTCTACCTGAGGGATCGGTTGTTGATCGAACTGGTCCAGGGCCAGGTTCTGCACGACGTCGAATTCCCGACGGCCGCCGCCGCCGCCGAGTGGCTTAGCGAGAGCGCCGGGACGTCCAGCACCGAAATCAGCGTCCGGCTGCGATCGTTGAGATTCGACGACGCATCGACCGCTCTCGAGGTACACCGTAGCCTGCGCAACAACCGGCTGACGTTCAACGAAGCGGTCGTGCAGAACACCGAGGACGAAAGCCAGGGCGCCCCGACGGTCGTCGAGTTGGCGTCCCTCCCTCCCGAGGTCCAGCAGGCGCTCGAGAACCTACAGCCGGGATGGAGCAGCACGCCCGTCGAACTCGGTGGCAGCACGTACCTGTTCCAACTCGTCAGCTGGATCGAACAGGATTCACAGGCGCGGATAGAAACTGCGCGAACGACGATGTTCTCCGCCACCCGGCGAGTGGCGTGGGAACGTTTTGTCACCGGTTTGCGCGAGCGGGAAAGTGTACGGATCGTGCGCAAAAACCTACCGTTCCGTTACCTTTCCGAGGAGTCCGAGTAAGGCGGGGACGCTCGGTTGGCGCGGTTGGCCGGGGCGAATACAATGAACCCGAGATTCACCCCGCTGGAGGTTCGAGAATGCAGTCAGCCGGACGTACGGTCCTTTTTGCCCTCGTTGCCGTCGTGTCGATCGCGATTCCGGCACGGGCCGAAATCGTCGAGGAGATCGTTGCGTTGATCGACGGCGACATCTTGACCAAGTCGGAGTACGAGACCGAGGAACAGGCCATCGTCCAGGAAATCTACCGACGTTACACCGGTCCTGAGTTGGACCAGGCCGTCCAGTCGGCCCGGGATGGGATCCTGATGGATTTGATCGATCGAAAAATCCTGGTGCGCCGCGCGGGGAGGATGTTCGATAGCGAACGGATGGCGGACGCGTTCTATGAGATGTTCCGCGAGCAACAGCAGATCGAAAACGAGGAAGAGTTCCTCGCCGAGATGGGGATGACGATGGAGGGTCTCAAAAAGAGACTGATCAGTGTGTTCGCCCCCGACGAGGTCGTCCGTTTCGAGGTTTCCAGCCGTATTTCGGTCAGCGATCGCGAAGTCGACGCCTACTACGCCGAGCATCCCGACGAGTTCTACTTCGACGATGAGGCGGAACTACGCGAAATCGTCTTGAAGGCAGGCACGGAAGACGAACGGGCCGAGCGCCGCGCCGAGGCCGGGCAGCTCCACGCCCGGTTGAGTGCGGAGAATTTCGCGCAAATTGCGACCGAGTCTTCGGAGTCGGGGACCCAATCCTTGGGTGGCCATCTGGGGACCGTCAAGAAAGGCGACCTTTCAGAAGTCCTCGAACAAGCGGCTTTCGGATTGACTGCGGGAACCTGGTCCGATGTGCTGGAAATGCCCTACGGGTTTCACATCCTGTACGCCGATAGGGTTCGCATCGGCCAACTAAAGTCTCTGGAAGACGTACGGGATGAACTTCGAATCCGGCTCGAAGATGATCTGTTTTCAGCCAAACTCAACGAGTTCATGACCAAAGCGCGCGGCGAGTCAGAGTGGTGCGTCAAAGGGAAGTTCGTCGCGGGTTTACCCGCAAAACACGAAGGTAAAGTGTGCAAAGAAATGTAATTCTTTGGTTGTCGATAGCCGAACCTCATGGTACGTTTTGGCCCACAGACCGAAGTTGCTTTGCCGCTTCACACCAGAAAACAATTTTGAGAAAAACGAGAAGTCGCACTGAATCGAATCGGGTGATGACCCGAGGGATTTGAAGATGCGGCCGGGAAAACCGAAACCGTCTCAGGGGTCATCATGGTGAATCGTAAGCTGGTTCGTCCGAACCTGGCTCAAATCAAGAGCCGTTTGCCCGATCAAAGCAACGGGAAGGATGCGTCCGCGCGCGGTTCCGCGCCGAGCGTGGTTCGCCGCCGCCCGTCGCCCGTCGAATCGACGAACGCGGAGGCGTTCTATTACCTGAAGCAAATGAATACGCAGACGCCGATGATCGTCGTCCTGGATAACGGCGAGCAGTTACAGGGCCACATCGAGTGGTACGACCGCGGTTGTCTGAAGGTGCATCGCCCGGAAGGGCCCAACCTTCTCGTGTTCAAGCACTGCATCCGGTATGTCTACAAGGCGGAAGACGAGCAGGGTGTCGAAGGCGACTAACACCGCTACCGGGAAAACGCGCGGCGCGTCACGTCCAGCATGAAACGATGGATTGCCGGACCTCCGGCAACGATGTCGCCGGTTTCGAGTTGGGTCTGGGTCCCCAGCGGATCGGTGACGATCCCGCCGGCCTCGCGGACGATTAACACTCCGGCCGCGATATCCCAACGCGACAGCCCGATCTCCCAGAACCCGTCGTAGCGCCCGCAAGCCGTGCGGGCCAGATCGATCGCCGCCGACCCGGCGCGGCGGATCCCGGAAGTCGATCGCACGAACGCTTCGAACGTTTCCAGGTAGCGATCGAGCCGCTCCAATTCGCGGAACGGGAAACCTGTGGCCAGCAGAGCGCGTTCGGGCACGCTCCCCTTAGCCACCCGGATCGGCTCATCGTTGCAAAACGCACCGTTCCCACGCGAGGCGCGAAACGTCTCACCGTGAAAAGGATCGAGGATCGCTCCGGCCAGCGGACCGTCCTCGTCTTCGAGTGCCACCGATACCGAAAACGGTGTGACGCCATGGATGAAGTTGGTCGTGCCGTCCAGCGGGTCGATCACCCAGCGGTACTCCGCCGCTGCGGCACGGGGCGAACCTTCCTCGGACATCACGACGTGGCTGGGGAAACGCGCGCGGATGAAATCGACCACCACACCCTCCGCCTCGCGATCGACTTCGGTGACATAGTCGTGGAGACCCTTGGTCTCGACGGTCAGCGGGTTCTTCTCTCGAAAACGGCGGCGTAAGATCTCACCCGCCAGGGCTGCGGCCTCGCAAGCCACCCGTTCGAACGCAGCAGCATCTCTTGTCTCGCTCAAGCGCGACTCTTTCGGGCCCGTGGGTGAGCCTTGTCATAGACCTTCATCAAGGAGTCCGCATCGACGTGCGTATAGCGTTGCGTGGTGGAAAGCGAGGCGTGACCCAGCAACTCCTGGATCGCCCGCAGGTCGGCACCGGATCCGAGCATATGGGTCGCGAAGGAATGGCGCAGATCGTGAGGCGAGAGTTTCGCGTGAATCGCGGCCTCGCGGAGCCGTGCGTTCAGGATTCGGCGCACACTACGGTCCGTCAACCGGCCGCCACGCAGGTTGAGAAACAGAGCGTCGTCGTCGCCTCCACGTTCCCGGAGCGAGGCGGATCCAGAGAGCCATTTCCGCAATGCGCCCTGGGCCTGGCGCCCGAAGGGCACCATGCGCTCCTTGTTTCCCTTGCCGAGCACACGGACGAGTCCGCCGGTGAGATCGATGTCCTTGAGGTCGAGTCCGACCAATTCGCTGACGCGTAACCCCGCGGCGTAAAGGAGTTCGAGGATCGCACGGTCGCGTTTCGAGCCGGGATCGTCCCCACCGATAGCATCGAGTAACCCGAACACTTCGTCTACCGTCAACGTACGCGGTAACGGCTTCGCTGCCCGCGGTGTCGGGACGCCCTCGGCGGTGTTCACGTCGATTCGTCCGTCTCGTACCGCGTGTCGCAGGAACGAACGAACGGACGATAACTTTCGCGCGACCGACGACTTGCTCAGACCGCTTCGCATCAGATGCGCGACAAAACCGCGCACCGCAAGCGCGTCGATTCCGCGCGGCCCCGGAGCCACCCCGTTACAGTGTTCCTCACGGAGGAACCGGCCGAATTGTCCGAGGTCGCTCGAATAAGCTCGAATCGTTTCCGGCGAGACACGGCGCTGATCCGTCAGGTAGGCCATGAAGCGCCGAACGGCCGGGCCATAGTCGTCCCGCGGAGTCACGCGGAGCGCTCAGCGACGCGCAGCGCATCGGCATTGGAGTCGATGAACCCGTCCAACGTGTCGAGCGCACTCTGGGCGCGTGCGAGACGCCGATCCCGTTTGCGACGGATTCTCTTGGGTGCTTCGGGTAATAGACCGAACGAGGCGTTGGTCGGTTGGTAGCCGTCGGAATCGGTGTGGCAAATGTAGTGGCACAGGGCGCCGAGCATCGTTTCGCGCGGTAACGTGATCGTGGACTCGCCAAGCGCTAGGCGCGCCGCGTTGATCCCGCACAGTAAACCCGTGGCGGCCGATTCCGTGTAGCCCTCGACTCCGGAGATCTGCCCCGCGAAGAACAGCCCCGGTCGCCGGAGCGCTTGCAGATCGGATTGAAGCACCGTAGGCGCGTTGATGTAGCAGTTGCGGTGAACCTGCCCGAGGCGAACGAACTCGGCATTCTCCAGACCCGGGATCATGCGGAAGATGCGTTTCTGCTCCGGCCAGCGGAGCTGTGTCTGAAAGCCCACCATCGAGTAATGTTCCGCCGCAAGATTGTCCTGCCTGAGTTGCACGACCCCCCAGGGACGCTCGCCGGTACGCGGGTCGGTCAGACCGACCGGCTTCATCGGGCCAAAGCGTGGCGTATCGGATCCGCGTGCGGCCATCGCCTCCAGGGGCATGCAGCCCTCGAAGTACGGCGTCTTGTCGAATTCGTGCAACGGCGCCTGCTCGCCGGCGAGCAGTTCGCGGATGAACGTCTCGTACTCGGTTTCGTTCATCGGGCAGTTCAGGTAATCGTCGCCGTCGCCTTTGCCGTAACGCGAGGCGGGAAACACGATCTCGCGGTCGATGCTGTCGGCCGCAATGATCGGGGCGATGGCGTCGAAAAAATACAAATAATCCTGGCCGGTGAATTGTGCGATCGAAGCGGCGAGCTTTTCCGAAACAAGCGGCCCGACGGCGAGGATGACCTGGGAGTCATCCGGAATCTCGGTCACTTCCTCGCGGACGATCTCGATCAGAGGTTCCGATTCGAGCGCTGTGGTGACGGCGGCTGCAAACAATTCGCGATCGACAGCCAACGCCGAGCCGGCGGGAACGCGGTTCTGCACGGCGCAATCCAGGATAACGGAGCCTAACCGACCCATCTCTTCCTTGAGCACACCGTGAGCCGTCGACCGTTCGACGGACTTCAAGGAATTGGAACAGACCAACTCGGCCAGGTACCCCGTTTGGTGCACGGCGGTCGGTCGCTGGGGGCGCATTTCGTAGATCCGGACGGGAACTCCGCGTCGCGCCACCTGCCAGGCCGCCTCGCTGCCCGCGAGCCCGCCCCCGACCACCACCACGCCGTCGAAACCCACGGGTTCGCCTCCAGTTCGTCTAAGCCATTGACACGACACATGATATCTCACCGTCGTTGCACCGATTGAAACAGCGGCTCGTACTCAACGTGCGGTGGCGACCCCCAAAAACCCTGTGTATATTCAACGGGTTACACGGGTTTGCCGGTTGCTGACCGGCGTTTTGACACATTCCGGAGACGGTTCGATGAAACGAACTCTGAAAGTGCTGATGTTCGCCCTTCTGGTCCCCGGTCTGGCCGCGCTGACCGGATGCGAAACCACCGATGGAGGCTTGACCACGTCCGTGGACGGCGCATCGCCGAGCGATGTGGTTGCCGTGGTCGCCGGAGACGAACTGACCCTCGGCGAGATCGAAACACTGGCCTCGGGCGGGCTCATCCGCGTTCAACAGGACCGCTACGATCTGCTCCGCGGAACTCTGGAACGATTCGGGATCGACAAGCTCTTGGAAGCCGAAGCGGCTGAACGTGGAATCAGCGTGGAAGAACTTCGCCTGGCCGAGATCGACGGCAAGATTCAAGAACCGACCGAGCGCGAACTCGAACGCGCGTACGAGGCCAACAAGCATCGCTCGCGCGGCAACAGTTATCAGGATCTGCGCACCTCGATCCTGAAAACGATCCGCCGCGATCGTCTACTCATTCGCGAAAGCCGTTACGTCCAGGAGCTGAAAGAAAAGTTCGGCTTCTCCGTGAGCCTACCGGCCCCACGTATCGACCTCGAAACGACCTCCGACAACCCGTCCCGGGGCAATCCCGATGCGCCGATCACCTTAGTCGAATTCGGCGACTACCAGTGCCCGTTTTGCCGTCGCGCCCATTCGACCGTGCAGCGCGTACTCGACGAGTACCGCGACCAGGTCCGATACGTATTCATGGATTTCCCGCTCGCGAACCACGATCGCGCCACTCCGGCCGCTGAAGCGGCCTACTGTGCCGGCGAGCAGGACAAGTACTGGGAGTACTCCGAACATCTCATGGTGATGGCCGGCGACCTGAACGACAACGACCTGCGCGGCCGCGCCGAACAACTCGACTTGGACGTCAACGAATTCATGAGCTGTTTCACCTCCGGCCGTTACACCGACTTGATCGCCGCGGGCCTGGAAACCGGGATGGCTTCCGGTGTCGACCGCACGCCGACGTTCTTCATCAACGGACGGATCCTGAATGGGGCGAAGAGCTTCGAGACGTTCAAGTTGATTATCGACGAGGAGTTGACCACCGCCGGTGGTTGAGCCTGTGCCGCTGCCCTTTCGGGCAACGGCGTTTTCTTTTGTTGAGACTTTGTTAGCGGCCTTCGGTCTTCTGAACCCTTGGGGTGGGGCGACAGTGGATGGGTTGCCCGGCGATACCGTCGTCAAGCTGCGCGACGGTGGCCCGGTTCATTGTTGACTCCATATGACCAAAAGAAGAAGCAGTTGTTGTTTTGTTTCTTCTGGGAGCCCACTTTCTTGGACCATCGTTCCGTACTGTTCCGTATCGGAGTCGAGTTCGAAGTCCACATTTTCTCCAGCGGGTTCCAATACATTGGTAACCGGCTGACCGTCTTCATTTATCGTGCACGCCAACTCTAGAAAGCCTAGCGGCACAGCACCTGACAGCCACATGTATATGTCGGAGCACGCACCCTCAAGTGGATGAGCACTCCCCACGGATACCGGTGCGAAGACAAGAACACTGCT
>Ga0224508_10004846_pt1 | contig 10920 bp, 8 predicted proteins | sample SF_Jan12_sed_USG_4_FD_170157 | JGI IMG/M metagenome (GOLD analysis project Ga0224508, IMG submission 170157) | Sediment microbial communities from San Francisco Bay, California, United States - SF_Jan12_sed_USGS_21 | ecosystem: Environmental > Aquatic > Marine > Sediment | place: USA: California... | reverse complement strand
GCCCCTACAGTGGGGGGAATGCTTGGGTTGTCGACGTTTTCCCAGGCAACAGACACGTTGGGCGCATTGGCGCTCATGTGGGTGTTAAAAAACGCCCGGACTGCATCCGCGTAATCAGTAAAGCCCATCAGTCAGCTAATGCCCCCGACCATTCGATCTCCTCGCCGCCGAATTGTGCCACTACTTCATTTATGGACGCATCCACGAAGGCGGCCGGCGCCTGTGTAGACCACCCCTGGTTTAAGCGAATAATGTACGGTACGTTATTCGTGATGTAGGACACATCGCCGGCTTGAATGCGCCGTGCCACGTTCTCACCATCTGCAATAGATGACTGCCCGCTTGCATCCTCTATCGGCAGCTCATTAGTTTTTGGTACAAAGATACTGCTTTGCCAATTGCCGCGCGCCCGCCCCCCCGTGTACCCGGGTGGTGGCGGCGATTCCCACAAGGACGGATTACCTACTGGTGTCCGTCGAACAACGCCATTAACCACCTGTAGGTGGATCTTCGCGTGCAGTTGACCTGCTAGCTCTGGTGCTACTTCGGTTATCATTTCGGTCAACCACTCCTGCAGCTCTTCGGGGCCACCGCTTCTAGTCGCCATTAGGGCTTTACCACCGCCGTGAATGTGGCATGGTCCGGGTCTTCTAATAGGCGCAATATTTCCGACTTGGTACCCTCCAGGGTCAATTCATCCCCGGTTGTCAGAGTAATGGACGCATCCGATAACGGCTTCTGAAGCAATAGAACGATACGCTCGTCGGCCTGTATCTGCGCCGTTGCGCGATATTGCTGTGCCGCTGAATCAGCGAACGCACAATCGGGCACCGTTGTGTTAGTCGTGGTGTCCGGCGTTACGTCTCCTAAACTAGGCTCAAAGACGCCAGGGGTCGTCTGGTGGATTACAACCGAGCGCAGCCCCCAGCCAATGGCCTCACTTATGACGGTCGGAAAATCTACCCCCAATAAAGTCATGGCGCCTTCACAATCCGATTAGAGGCCGCCAGATATGGCGCCATCATTTCGTCAGCAGTTTGGGCCGCGGTTCGAGTAACGAATGCACCAGCAAACTCCACTTCAACGGTGCCGGCCTTCGCTCGCTTTAGGGCTTGTGGCTGCGAATAGCTGCCCTGTGTGTTTACGATCCGGGCTAGTTCTATTTGTGAATACTTGGCCCGTTCTGGTATGCCGTCTACCTGGTTCCCGTCCTCATCAGACAGCCCCACCCGCGGCAATGGCAAGGCCTGGCCGGCTGTAGACTTCGCACCCTTCAGCCGCATTTGATAACGCCCTATGAATGCGTCCATCCCACGGCGGATCTTAAAGACTCGCTCCGCCTCGGTCCCGACCCAGTCCGTATAGCCGCGTCCAGCACAGTAGGTGTCTGCCTCGGCAAGCGTTGCTAGAGAATCAGCAGTGGCGCTCGCGGAGGTAGTTGTAAGCGAGCCGCCCGCTTCGTCAACCACCAGCATAAGCCGCCGCACCAACACTTCGGCGTTTGTGGTTGTGGTAATGGCATGATCTATTAGGATTGGCGACGATGCCAAAAACGCCGCGCGATTTGTGCCAGGGTCAGAGTTTGCAAACGTCACGGCAACCTTGGTGCCAGCGGCATTTACACTGATCCCGGTTATCGTTAGGCCGGCTGTCGTGGCATCTCCAACGGTATCCACAAAGGTTGGCGGCGTGCCGTTGTCTACCGTATCGCCGCTGGCTGACATTTCCTCCGTCCAGTCAACCTCATACTGCTTGGTTTCATCCGGGTCCAGAAAATCCAGCCAGTAAAGAGCCATTTATCCTGCTCCTATCGAGCGGCCCGCCGTGTCGGCGTTTACTGATCGCCCCGAGGCGGAAATGCTTATCGTGCGGGATACTTCGTCAGCCCCAATGCTTCTAAGTGTCGGGATAAACCCGTCATAGACAACGCCAAATTCCTCGGGCGTGATGCGGTTGTTAGCATCTGCCGCGATGCGGTTATTACCGTCTGCTGTTATGCGATTGTGGAAAGGCACGGTCTACTCTCTATTGCGGATCGCCTCCGCCGATTACAGGATCGCGGTCTACGCCCGCGTCAGACGAAGCCCGCCCCTCGGCTATGTCTTTCTGAACCACTGCGGATCGCAAAACGCAGCTCAACTGAGCCAGCGCCGCCTTCTTTCGCGTAGTGGCTACTACGTCGCCAACAGCAACGCATCCCGGGAAACCCGACGCGACCGTGCACGAATTGCAGGTTAGGTTCCCGTCCCAATTCGGGGTCAGCGCATCGCGAAGCTTCGTAAACGCCGCCGTCGAAGCCTCAATGGCGAGACAGCCGGTTCCGGGTGCTGACTGGAACGACCCACCCTGCGGAGTACAGGTCACATCGTTAACGAATGAGATGTTTTGCGCAGATGCCGGTGCCGCGAGAAACAACGCCACCAATACTGCGCAGATGATAAGTAAACCTCGGTTCATGCGTTGCTCCCTCATTGAACTACGATTACTTGTGGCGTCGGCGCGGCTGCCGCCCACGTAACTTCCCACTCCAGGGCGTCTATGTCGCAACTGTTGCGAGTGGTCGGGGAGCCACCCGTCTTAGTACACTCCACCAAAATACACACATCCGCCGCCGCGCTGATTCCCGCCGCCGTCCAGTTTTCCGTATAGGCCGCCGGGAATCCCGCATCGGTTAGCGTCGTCTCGGTGCCCGACTCGTGCAAGTCGGCACAGTTAATGCCGTCGTAAACATCGGCGCGGATTGTCGGCTCACCTGTCTGCCCTTCGTCGAAACTGCGGACATACAACTGGAATGCCTGCGCGTCTGTTGCCGTATCCAGTGCGCTCGTGGGTGTCGGGAATGACAGGGTGAATATCCAACTCGTGTTATTGCCATCCGCAATACACCAGTCCCCGCCCGGCGAATCAGGGTCGTCATCTACGCTCGCCTCGACTGCCGCATTACACGTCGTGTTGTTGTCTGACGACACATCGGCATCCGGCGCTAGCTCCTCATCCTGCGCCCACACCGCGGACGCAAAAAGTAGAAGCAAGCTGGTGAGGAAATAGCGCATCAGTTAACCGTTGCCGTGATATAGACCTCTAGCCGATCCACCGAGCCCGACTCAGCGGTAAGAACCAGACTCACCTTGTCTCGTGCTGCGAACCCCGTCGCGCTCAGAGTGGAATCCGTTGTGCCGCTCGTGGTGCATGTCATTGTTGCGCCGGGAATAGAAGTGGTGCAGGTGTCGTCTAGGTAGTCCTCGCCGTCGCATATGTTGATCGTGACACTGGTGCCGCCGTAGGCCTCGCAGTCAATCTGCGTCATGGTTCCAGCCCAGGGCGGCAGACGAAATACGTAGTTAACGGCCGCGGGGTCGGGGTCGGCAATCACAACCTGTATGGCCTTGCGCGTGTCAAGGCTCGCCGCCACGTCATCTGCGGTGATCGTGTTCGCGGCTATGGCCGTTGAATCAACTACGCCGCTATCTAGCAGGCAGTCATCCGCGCCGCCGCCGCAACTGAAATCACCGAAGTCCTCCGTCGACATCATGGTTTCTTCAATGACGCCCGCACTGATCGTCAGCGCTCCAGTATTGGCTAGTGAAGCATCGCCGGTGACGGTGTTCCAGGTGCCCGACGCCGCGCCGTTGCCGATGTAGATTTCCTGGTCTAGGACGTTCGGCGGGTCGGTCGTTTCCAGGTTGTTCGTTTCTGCGCCACCGTCATCGGTGCCGCAACTGATCTGACCCGCCGCATTGGTGGTGAGATATTGGTCGCCAGTCGAGCAGTCGAGGTTTATGTCCACTTGCCCACTACCAGCGGGAGCAAGGATCAGGTCAACATTAGCCTCCCCGGCCGCTGCTAGCGTCGCCCCGTTACCGGTTATCCCCGGGGTTATGCTGAGATAGTTCACCCCGCTGGCCGCGGTGTTGAATCGGGCGGCCTCGACGCCGCCGGCGGAAACATAAAGCGTATCCGTACCGTCCGCATGAAGCCCAGTATTCGAGTCCAGGCGGTACGGGAGCAAGCCCGGCCCGGCCAGACTGGAACCTGACAGCTTTATGCCACCACCGCTCGACAGGTTCGACTGCAGGTAGCTACCCAAGAGGACCAGTTTCGTCGAACCATCAATGACGAAATTGATCTGAGAATCAAACGGCTGGAATATACCGCTGTCCTCATCCCCGAATGACAGGGTGGGAGTAGTCGCATCATTACTAACCGGAAGAACTAGAGTATCGGTCGCATCCGCACCACCAATCGTCAGGCCGCCAACATCCCAGACACCAACAGCAGAGGCGTCAACCGTCGCAGTGATCGTTCCCGCACCAGCGTCCGCCACCGTCATTTCAGAGTCACCCGCTACGATCTGCGTGGGAGTACCGCCGGAGTCGGAGTCCGTCTCACACCCCCAAGTATTGGTGGCTTGGGTATAGGTGAGCATAGATTCGGTGTTACAGTCGGGAATCGTCGCGTACGCAGCCGCACTCGCCCCGCTGCCCAGAATCACCTGGTCATCCGCAGCATTCCCAGTAACGGCCGTGGCGTTAATCTGGCCTTCTTCCTCCAGGTCTGCTGTTACATCGGTTCCGACATTCGGCGTGCGGTAATCAAATGACGCCGCGCCGGTTTCCACTATGACGAAATCGCCGGCCGTCGGCGTGTTGGCGTCGTCGTCCAGTTGATCTGTGCCGACAGAATCGGTGCCAGGCGCGCCACCGCCATCACCCTGCACTACAAACGTCCCGCCCTCGCAGGCCATTAGACGCTGCCCCGAGGTGGCGTCGGTATCCATGTATAGCTGACCTTCAGTGCAGGCTGGAGGAGTGATCCCGTTTTCTATCTCCAGACCCCCGCCTGAGAAATCCCAATCGCCCGTGACGGTCCAAGCACTGGTTACGGTTTCCGTGCTGTAGTCCGTGTCAATATCTGTCGGTGAAAAGTGGGCGCCGGTGGAAACATCAACGCCGCCTTCCTGCAAATTCCCGGCAGAGAGATTCGCCGTTCCGTCCGTGTACGTCCAGGTCGGGTTAGTAGAACCCGTTGGGTCGGCCGTATACGTCAGGGTCGCTTCGGTATTATCCCCATGCGTTATGCTGCCCAGGACGTCCACCGAATTTGTTGCCGTGCCGACGGTGACATTATTGTCTTCGATGACCAGCGAATCCGTATCCGCCCCCGGCTCGACTCGAACAATGTTCGCGCTGGGCGTCTGCATGTCGTCTAGGGTAAGGTTAGTACCTACCTGAAACTGGAAGACCTCGGGCGTGGTCGACTCCAGGCGCAGCGCGGAAGTCCCCGCGCCGGTCAGACGGACGTCGGTTTGGGCGTTGCCGTCAAGGTCGGTGATCTCCAGGTCTCCACTGGTCGAAGTCCCGCCGAGGATTACCGAACCGGTTCCGGCCGGCTGAATGGACAGATCCACGTTCGTTTCGCCAGCAGTCGATATGACCGGCGGGGCTCCGGTCCCGGCAGATGCCACTCCGAGGTAAGTGACTGAGCCGCCCGTCGAACCGCGGATAACCTCGTTCCCCTGGGCAATTAGTGAAAACGTGGTGCCAAGGCCCCCGAGCCCCGTTCCGTCCGATGACCGCCGGGGTACGATAGTGGGGTTCGAAGCGCTGGATGCCTCATTCCATATCGCCCCGCCGTTTGCTTGGGCATCCATGTAAAGACCGGCGCCACCGACAGCGACCTCCGCAGTGCCGTTGTCGTCTGCGTCGATTTTCAGAATCGCCCCGGACAAGTAGATGTTCTCGCTCGCGTCGCCGTCTGGGTTAACGGCCGAAGCCTCAACGGTTCCGGTGCCGGAGATCTCGATGCTTGCCCCAGTCCCGACCGTCATAGTGGCCGCTGTGTTAGTGCCGGTCGTGATGTCGGAAAACGCCGGGGCCGCCCCTCCGCCGTCGCCCTGGGTTACAAACGTTCCCGCCTCGCAACCCATAAGCCGTTGACCCGAGGTGGCATCTGTGTCGAAATAGATCTGCCCTTCGGTACATGCGGGTGGCGTGGTGCCGTTCTCTATTTCGAGCCCACCGCCTGAAAAGTCCCAGTCGGCGTTAACCGTCCAGGCCGCCGTAACCGTCTCCGTCCCGTAGTCCGTGTCAATGTCGGTAGGCGTGAAGTGGGCGCTGCCGGTAAACGTGCAGTCCGTCTCCGAGTTGCCGGCGTCGTCCGCACAGCTCACGGTTACGGTTCCGCCGGACAAAAGATTAAGAATCCCGCGCTTGGTTTCTGCTACATCGTTGTCTTGGATTTCGTCGTAACCTACGCCGTCGCCTGCGGCTGTGGCCGCGATCCATTCGCCAGGAGTATCGCAAAGGCCGGCCGACGGCTCGCAAACGTAAAACGTATTGGCGTCAATCTCCCAACAAAAGTCGCCCTCTTCGCCGTCTGTTAATCCGGTGCAGTCGGTCGCATGGCTCCGCGCTCGCGGCCAGTCAAACTCATAAGTACTTGCACCCGTCTGCTGGAGTACGTATTTATCGGTCCCGCCTGATGTGGTTAGCGCTCCGACTTCTGGCAACCGTGCGGCCTCTACTGTGCCGGTCGAGAAAAACGACGTAGCCGAATCACCCGCATTTGCCGTTGCTGCCGTTGTCGCGGCCGTTACGGGGTTATCTACATTGCAAACGCCACCCGAACAGGTCAGATCCGTTCCACCCGCACCATTGATCTCCTGTTGCACAAACGCGGTCGTAGCGACCTGCGTCGTGCTGTTATCGGCCGACTCCGTGTTAGCCGTTGCACTCTGCACGTCATCAACTTGTGAAGCATCGGCCGTACCGCTAACGTCACCGCCCATCGTGATATCTGATGCGGTTGAATGCGCGCCAGGATACAGCTCCAACGTCGCGGCGCCATCGTCTCCCACCTCTACGCGCTCGGTTGTCGAGTCCCAGCGAATTTGTCCATCTGCGGTTGGATTCGCGCCCGTGTCTAGCGTGATTGTGGACGATGCCACCGAACCACCCGAAACTGTTAGAGCATCTATTACCCGCGCATCCTCAACCTCACCGACGGAGAAAAAGGATGTGGCACTATCGCCCGTGTCGGCCTCTATCGAATTAGCCGCCGCTGTCAGCGTCTTATTTGTCAGCGTGTCGGTAGTATCTCGACCCACCAGAGTATCCGTTGCGTCGGGGATTGTAATCACCTTGTCGGTGGTCGGATTCCACGACAGCAGGCCCTCGCTAGTGTCCGCTGTTGTACCCTCACAGAGGATTCCACCACCCGCGCCATCGGTAGTAAACACGCATTCCTCGGCAGACAGAGCGGGGTTCCCGGCAGCGGTCGCTGTGTAGTCCAGACTGATTGTTGCTGCGCCAGCATCGCCGCCACTAATGACCGTATCTACTCCAGTGCCGTCGGTGAGAATTTTCTCGGCCGTCAGCGTTGCATCCGAAGCACCCACTACATACTGCACTCCGACGGGCGCACCACCGCCTGCGCCGTCGTCCGCATCACACCCGAAGGTATTAGTTGACTGCGTATAGGTCAGCATATTGTTGGTGTTGCAATCGGGAATCGTTGCGTACCCAAGGGCAGACGCGCCACTTCCGAGTAACACCTGGTCATCCGCAGCGTTGCCAGTAACCGTGGTGGCGTTGATCTGTCCTTCTTCTTCTAGGTCATTCTCCCAATTTGAGCCGGCGTTCCTGGTGTCGCAGCCGCCCTCGCCATCCTGATAAACCGCAGTGCCTACACAGTCGGGCTCCGGCCCGGTGTCGGTGGTGTGGGCACCGTCGGCCAAGCTCGCGCTAATCTGAGTGTTCAGCTCGGTTAAGTTGTCCGCGTGATCAAAGTGCGCATCGGTAACGGCAGCGTGCGTGGTGATGTCCGTGTCAATTTCGGCCGACTCCTCGAGGGCTGCCAGCGGTGCCTCCGAGGTGTCTAGCGAGACATTAACCTCAGTCGCATCTATCGTAACATCGAAACCGCCTTGAAAATCGTATGCGGTCGGATCTGCCAACACAGAGACGTTTGCTTCCTCGGCATCCGCTCGCGTGTCTGTCGTATGCGTTAGGTCAGTTATGTCTGCCTCTGTCGGTTCATAGCAACCCTGAACCGCGCCCGAGCCGTCTACGCCAAGCGGGATTTCGCCCGCTGAACAGTTGTCTCCGTCGCCATGGCCCGCCGCTACCGGGTCCCATGACAGCACATCGCCCGTATTCCAGGTTAAAACGTCTCCATCTACCTGACCGGCGGACTGAATAGCATCGGCTGTCACCTCGTTGGCGTCGGGAATGTCATCGTCGGTCCCGCCGATGTTGTGGAAGTCTGAGGACGTAGCCGTCTGCACATCTGAAAGGCTCACGCTGTCCTCATCCGCCCCGGTAACACCCGCGACAGTATCGACGGTTACGTCACACTCCCCCGCCGCGCAAGTGACATTAAACTGTGCGCCAAAATCTAGCGCCGTCGTGTCGGCCTGTTCCTGCACGTTGTCCTCTTCAACGTCCACCCGTGTATCCGTCGTGTGCGCACCGTCCGCAATGCTGGCGCTGATTAACGCATTCAGTTTTGCCAACGTATCCAACTCGGCGCCGGTTAAGACGTTCGACACGTCTACTAGCAAGGCCTCTAGCTCGGCCTCGGAATTCAACTCCGCGGCAATTAGAACGTTGGTGACGTCTGCCAACAGTGCCTCTAGTTTGGCCTCGGAGTTAATCTCTGCCTGTTGGATAAGGTTTGAGATATCGGTGACGATCCCCTCTAACTCTGTTTCGGTGTCTATCTGTTCCTTGAATAGCACCGTGGCAGTCTGCGATAGTGCCGGCGTCGATACCATAAGCGCCAACAAACAAGCCAGGAACAAACGCCGCATTAGGGCACCACCGAAAAGTCAATAAGGGTTATGGTTTTAGTCACGCCGCCCGCCGTGATTTTGATAAGAATGTCGCCATCCGCTCCGCTTGCAGTGCCGTCGCTCATCCAGATAACCCATGCACCCTCTGCCGGATCTGATGGGTCCGATGACCGCTCTAGATTGTTCAGGGCGCTAAACGCAACAATGTCGGACAGTTGCGTCTTGTACTGAACGGCAGTCCCGGTTTTCTCTATCTCGAAAACGTCCGCCGCCTCTAGGGTCGAGATGCCGCGCAGCGTTCCGTCTGAGATTTTCTTGTCAGCCATTTAGCGCGTCCAATTTGCAGGCAGCGTAGTATCGATCGGGTCATCCGACATAGACCCGCTCAAGACGTGCGCAAGCGCATAGCCACTCTCTAATTCGTCAAGCGTGAATTGTGTCCAGGCGACGCGCGATAAAAAGGCGTCCACCTTATCCCAATTCGGTTCGACGTCGCGACCATTTGGTAGCCCGGTGTTTGCCACCTCGGCATAGAAGCTTTGCTCATCACAAAACACAGGCAGGCGAGATGCTAGAGCGGTAATGCCGCATGTGCTATTGAATGTCACCACGGCCCCGATAGACCGCTCCGCCAGCAAATCTTCTAGCGGTCCCTCTGTGGCTTCCGATTCGTCGTGAGCATCCGGACAAGGGAAAGGCTCTTCGGGATGGGCACGCCAGATAATCGGCCTTGCGTCGCCGTGTTTATCGCGGATCATTCTCACCGTGTGCCGGAAGTATTCGCGCAACTCCGCAGTTCCCATACCGTGCGCGGCGTCGTCTGCTTTTTGGCCACATACCAAGATGCGCCGGCCAAGCTTGCCTCGTGGTGGCTTGGGGTCCGCTATGAATAGTCGACTATCGTCAGCTACGCCCTGCGGGATATTGTTGATCGAATCCCGCCAGAGTGCATACGTCGGGAACGGATACTTAAACTCCCGCGGTCGAATTGCCGGCAAATCCATTGCCAGCACCGGCACACCAGCGGCCCGGTAACAGTCGGCTATCCTTTTACTGTGCAGCTTGGTACCGAGGGTTACGATAAGCCCTAAAGACTCATCATAATTTGATTCGGCCCAATACTTGGGCGCGCACCAGACCGGCTCTAGACCGATCTGGCGAGCACCCGCGGCAAGCCGAGACATGCCGCCATGGTTACACTTGGCAAATAGACCAACCCTCACCGGGTAATGTCTCCGCCGCCCTACTGGGTGATAATCCGAATGCCGAAGCAGTCCTTTATCGACGTCGCGTGCTGATCCCAGTTCGTTTGGGTCGCCAAGGTCGCGTCGTCCGGGTTGCTGCCGCCGTTCGCCACGTCCCAGCGAAAACCCTTGAGTGTCAGGTTGAACGCAAATTCCGCCTGATAGCGCATCACTAACTGCTCTAGGCCCGTTACTATCTCGACCGCGACAATTTCATCTTCGCTTTCTGTGATGCGAACGCCACCCGGCACTAGGCCTAGGGTGTTATAGGTATCGGTTAGAGACCCGTTGGCGTCAAAGAGCGCCGCGTCGTCCGTTACCAAGACCGACCGGCCGAGGAAGAACGTCCCGCCGTCACGGATAGCTACGTTCGCAACGTCTGTGATTTTGTCCGTCATCGCCTGGCCTACCACGTCGTGGTACACCTTGCTGTGAACGGCGTAGGACACAATCTGCCCGCTGCGGTCGCCCATTTTCGCATTCCCCACGTTTACCTGCCCGTGGGTTAGGGTGCCCGTACCGCTGTAATCGTGCTCAAGGCTGGCGTGGCCGGTAAGTGCGGCATCGGCCGCTGCAAGAGCGCCGTTTAGCATGTCCCCGATCTTCTGGTTAGCGTGCGCTTCGCCCAGCATGCGCGAGATTTCCTCGTCGCTGTAACCCTTGGTTTTGATGCCGCCGAGGGTCATGTCTATTGGGCCGATTTTCCGAAACAGCTTAACGCTGACCTCTTCGTCCTCGGCGGGCGCTATTGCCGTCGCCGCGGAGACAGATGTAAGGTCGCGCCGGCTTACGATATCCGAAAACGCGAAGTAGTCATCGTACTTGTAAAACCCCTTCAACATCTCAGAGTCTAAGACGATGCCGCCGCGCGTGCCTTCGCTAATA
>Ga0224508_10004845_pt1 | contig 10920 bp, 10 predicted proteins | sample SF_Jan12_sed_USG_4_FD_170157 | JGI IMG/M metagenome (GOLD analysis project Ga0224508, IMG submission 170157) | Sediment microbial communities from San Francisco Bay, California, United States - SF_Jan12_sed_USGS_21 | ecosystem: Environmental > Aquatic > Marine > Sediment | place: USA... | reverse complement strand
TGATCAATCCGCGGTTACCGAGGAGCGCATCCGGGCCCTCGAGGAGGCCGTCGCCGGTGAGCGCAACGCACGCCAGCTACTCGAAGAAGAGCTGCTCGCACTCTATGACGAACTCGATGCCCTGCGTGAGGATGGGACCAAAGATGCCGCTCCCGGGCAACCGCCGACCGCCGCGGCCGTAGAGCTTTCGCGCGCCGGGTTTTTTCGGCAACGTGGCAGAATCATGAATACCGGCGAGGGCAGGGCAAACGCACTGGTCGAGGCGGGTTTTTCTCCGGATCGTGCCGCGTGGATTGTGCGACGCGAAGACGAGCTGCGTCTCGATATGATGCAGGCCCGCTTCGAAGCGCAGCGGGCGGGCGACATGCAGGCAATGTTCGCGGCCAACAACGGCTCGGAATCGCCGTTGCGCATCGAGCTCGGCGACCGGGAATACGAGCAGTACCTGAACGCCTACGGGCGGCCGACGACGGTTGCAGTCGGTTCCGTCATCGAAACATCGCCGGGCCAGGTTGCCGGGCTGCAGGCCGGCGATCAAATCGTCAGGTACGACGGCCAGCGCGTATTCAGCTACTCGGATGTCAATAGTCTGCAGCTACAGGGCGAGGCTGGCGAGGCTGTAGTCATGGATATCCTGCGCGACGGCACACCGATGCAGATTGTGCTGCCCCGCGGCCCGATTGGCGTCCAGGCCAGCCGATTTCGCGGCCGCTGACAACCGCCGGGCTCCTTTCGACTGCGTCAAGCTAGATAATCGGCGCCCCCACATGCAGAATGGCATTTGGCCGAAAAGACGGGGGAACACGTGCGTTCGGGCATTCTTCGCTACAGCATTCCAAGCAGCATCACGGCCCTGAGCCTGTTGCTCGGCCTGACGTCGATCGTGACGATGCAGGTCGGGGAACTCGAGCTTGCGGCATGGATGATCGTCTGGTGTGGCCTGCTCGATACTTTCGACGGCGTTGCAGCACGCCTGTTGAAAGCGACGTCGGAGTTTGGTGCGGAGTTTGATTCGATGGCCGATCTCGTCGCTTTCGGCGTGGCGCCCTCCATGCTGGTTTTCAATGCCGGATTACAGATAGCAGGTGTCGACGTCGATTCGGGGCAATTCTGGGTGCTGCTCACGGCCTGCGGTATTTTTGTTCTCGCGGGGGCTATGCGCCTGGCGCGCTTCAACCTGACATCCGATGTGCCGCACGGGGGCTGGTTCGCCGGCGTTCCCATCACTGCCGCCGGTGGCGGGCTGGTTTCGTCGATGGTTATTGTGCTGATACGCCACGACGATGTTGCCGGAGTTCTACCGCTGCATCTTTACCTGCCGATCCTGATGTTTGTGCTGGCTATCCTGATGGTATCGCGCGTCCGTTTCCCGAAGGCCACGATGCGCAAGAGCAAACTGATCAACGCGTTCCAGATCATCAACATTGTCGCAATCGTGCTCTGCGGCGTTTTCCGCGTGTTTCCTGAATATCTCTTCGGAATTGGAATATTCCTGCTGGTCGGCGGCATCATCGCGGGTCGGCTGACGCGAGTCTCCGCGTAATCACAGTACCGCTACGTCGGGCCCGGTAAAGGAGTGCTGCAATGAGCGCAACAATCACGGTCGCGATCGTCTACCTAGGCTTGCTCGCCGCATTCGCCGCATGGAGTCGGCGAGAAACACAGACGCTCGAGGGCTTTTACCTGGCTGGCAAGAAATTGCCGTACTGGGTCGTTGCGTTCAGCACCAATGCAACCGGCGAATCCGGCTGGTTGCTGCTGGGCCTTACGGGGATGGGGTACGCGGTCGGCGCACAGGCCTATTGGGTAGTCGTCGGTGAAGTGATTGGCGTGGCCTTGTCCTGGTTGCTGGTATCGAGGCGACTGAAGCGCATGAGCGACGAACACGATTCGATCACGGTGCCCGATGTGCTTGCGGCGCGCTTCACCGACACCTGGAACCTGATACGCGGCGTCGCCGTCGTGATTATCATTGTAATGGTCACCGCTTATGTATCTGCACAGATGATCGCGACAGGCAAGGCTGTGAGCAGCTTTATCGATATCGAAAAGGACATTGCGATCTATATTGGCGCCGCCGTCATCATGGCTTACACATTCGTGGGCGGGTACAAGGCAGTGTCGTATACCGACGTGCTGCAGGGAGTGCTGATGCTGCTGGGGCTCATCGTGGTGCCGGCGGTTGCAATTTCGACGGCCGGTGGCTGGGATGCGGTGACGGCCAGTCTTGCCGGCCAGGATGCGTCTTACTTCAATATGTTCGCGTTCTCTACCGACGACATGACCAGTGTCGTCGCGATCGTCAGTTTCCTCGCAATCGGATTGCCGTTTCTCGGCGTACCGCAATTGCTCGTGCGGTACATGTCGGCGCAGGACGATGCTGAGCTTCGCAAGGCGCGTTATGTGTCGGTCGGCGTGATGTTCTTTTTCGGTGTCGGCGCGGTTACCGCCGGTATTGCGGGCCGGGCTTTGTTCCCGGGCCTCGAGGACACCGAGACCATATTCCCGGTGCTGTCGAGCGAGCTGTTTCCACCGATTCTCACCGGTGTCCTGCTGGTCATCGTCATGTCCGCCATCATGTCCACCGTCGACTCGCTACTGTTGCTCGCTTCGTCGGCCGTTGTGCGCGATACCATGCAAAACGTCTTCAAGAGCCCGAAAAGCGACCACGAGTTGGCCGTCTACGGCAAGATCATCACGCTCGTCATCGGCATTCTTGGCATTGTCCTGGCGTTCAAGGTCGAGGCGCTGATCTTCTGGTTCGTGCTGTTCGCCTGGTCCGGTCTCGGTGCGGCGTTCGGCCCGGTGGTGCTTTGCCTGCTGTATTACAAAGGCACCACCGGCGCAGGCGTTGTGGCGGGTATGCTCGGCGGCTTCCTGACCAGCGTTATATGGGTGCTCGTATTCAAGGAGCATACGTACGACCTTTATGAGGCGGTGCCCGGTTTTGTCGCAGGTTTTGTGCTGACGCTTGTCGTCAGTGCGCTGACGAGGAAGCCGGACGCGGTAGAGCAAATCGCCGACAGTTGATGTAACCATTCGCTGCGCGCGACGCTATAAGCAGGTATCAGACGAATATTCCGAGGACCGAGCCATGCTCATCAGACGATTTTTCCTGTTTTTCCTGTTTGTCGGACTGCCCACCGCGCTGTTCGCGGACATCAAGCCGGGCGACCTGCCAGCGATGTCGAAATGGTATTTCCATGTCGACTTCGAAGAAATGCGCGAGGCCGAGGGCGGGCGGCATCTCTACACCTGGTTGCAGGGCGAGGTTTTCGAGGACGTCCGCGAGGACGCCGGCGTAGATCTCGACAAGGAGGCCAACCAGATTACGGCCTTCGCGGCAGGTGACGACGGGCTCATCGTCGTGGTTGATGGCAACATCAGCCAGGAAACCAGGGACAAGATTATGGGTATGGGCGCCGCGACCGGCGCAATGGATCGCATGGAGTCTGCTGGCAAGACGTATTACTACATCAAGAACGACGGGCATGACCAAGGCTCGGAGGAGGACGATGCAGCGGAGTACGCGGAGCATTATCAGCACGAGGACCATGGCTTCGAGATCGACGGTCTCGACGACGGCGCTTACTTCAGCTTCGCGTTGAAGAACAAGGCGATCGTCACATCGGCCGAGGCGGACATGCAGGCCATGCTTGCCAACAACGGTCGCGTGCCGCGCAGTGATATCGGTGACGGCGCGCTGCTGGTTTTGAGCGCTGACAAAAGCCTGATCCAGGCCGGACTCAATACCGATGATTTTGAGCATGGTTCGGGCTGGGATTCCAACATCATCAACAATACCGAACAGCTTGCGCTGCTGGTTGCTGACGAGGCCGGCAAGATCGCGATCCAGGCGCAGCTTGTTACGTCCAAGCAGGAGATGGCGGAGTCCCTGGCAAGTATCGTGAGGGGGCTGATCAGCCTGCAGGTATTCAACGATGACATGGATCCCGAGATCAGTGAATTCCTGCAGAATACGAATGTCGACGTCGACGGCAGTACGCTAACGATCAAAGTGGCCCTCGATCCCGAAGTCGTCATTGCAGCGATCGAGTAAGACGACCGGGCAGGACATTCATGAGTGAGTAACGAGGCGACATTGATCGAGGCTGCGCAGAATGGCTCAGTGGCCGCGTTTACCAACCTCGTGCAAGCCTATCGCGAGGGCCTGCTGCGGTTTCTCGTTACTCGCACAACGAGCTTCGCAGATGCCGAAGACGCCCTCCAGGAAACGCTGATCAATGCCTACCGGTATTTGCACAGTTACGATGCACGCTGGCGCTTCAGTACCTGGTTGTATCGAATCGCAATCAACAATGCGGCCCGACAAAGATCGGTCGCTACCGTCGAACTGGGCGAACTCTGCGACGAGGAAGACGACCCGCTGAAGCACTGCATCGCGGCCTCGGATCGCGAAAACCTCTGGCTCAGCGCGCGGCGATTGCTAAACGACGAAATGTACGCAGCAATGTGGCTCCGATATGTCGAGGACATGTCGGTCAACGATATTTCAGCCGTCCTTGAACGATCCGTGTCGTGGACCAAGGTCAACCTGTTAAGAGGCCGGCGCCTGCTCGATGCGGAACTGAATCGGGCAGCGACCGAAAGCAAGAGTAAAGCGTATGGATAATGTAGCCGAAAGACTTCGCCAGGATGCCCGCGATATCGAGGTGTCTGTCTCGTCGGAACTCGATGATCGTATCCGGGCCTCACTGGAAAGTACTGTGCCCGAGCCGCCTACGCCGAAAGCGGCGCCGCAAAGGCCGCCCTGGTTCTGGTGGGCGAGCAGTCTGACGGGTGTCGCCGCCGCGATTATCGTTGTGGTCATCGCCAACCTGCAGGCGCCAGAGCCGGTGGTGCCCGCCAATCCGGCGGCCAACCCGACCGCATTTTTGCCACCCGTATCCTGGAAGGTGGAGACCGCAGTGCTGACAAGTCCGCTCGAGCAGGAGATAGAAGACCTGCAGTCCGACCTCAAGAAAGCCGAAGAGGCTCTCAAGAAGGATATCGAGGCCGTCTTCTAGCAGCGGCCAGGGCCCTGGAATCTATGGAAATCCCGGGGTGATTCCTCTATCCTCCACCCGGAACTATTATAAGAAGACCGGCGGGAGCCCGCTCGCGCCGCGTAAAAATTTCGCGTTGGTCAACCAAAGGATGCATGCAGTATGCCTTTTGCCGTTGTTTTGATCCTGCTCGTTGTCGGCTCCATCCTGTTTCACCTCCTAAGTCCCTGGACATTTACGGAACTTGCCTCCAACTGGGGCATGGTCGACTTCACCGTCGACATCACCCTGTACGTGACCGGATTCGTGTTTGTTTCTGTCAACCTGTTCATGGCCTATTGCGTCATCAAGTTCCGGCATAAGAAAGGCGCGCGAGCGACGTATGAACCCGAAAACAAGAAGCTCGAGACCTGGCTCACTGCCCTAACGGCTGTCGGCGTTGCCGCGATGCTCACGCCAGGTCTGTTCGTCTGGGCCAAGTTCGTCGAGGTGCCCGAGGAGGCGCACGTCGTCGAAGCGGTCGGTCAGCAATGGCACTGGACGTTCCGCTACCCGGGCGCAGACGGCAGGTTCGGCGAGGTCGATGCGGAGCGCATCACCGGCGACAACCCGTTCGGCATGGACCCGGATGACCCGAACGGCCAGGACGATGTGCTCGTCTACAGTCCCGAAGCCCACATTCCCATCGACAAGCCCGTGAAATTCCTGCTGCGCTCGAAGGACGTGCTGCACGACTTCGCGGTCGCCCAGTTCCGCGTCAAGATGGACCTCGTGCCAGGGATGCAAACCTATCTATGGCTGACGCCGACGAGCGAAGGGCGTTTCGAAATCCTCTGCGAGGAGCACTGCGGCATGGCGCATTTCACGATGCGCGGTGCCGTCATCGTCGAGCAGCCGGAGGCCTACCAGGCGTGGCTAGACTCCAGGCCTACCTATGCCGAACTCAATGCCAGACCAGCGGGCGATGCTGCCCTCGGCGTCGGCAACTATGCCGTGTGCGCCGCTTGTCACGGCCAGCAGGGCGAGGGCATGGTCGCGCTGAATGCACCCAAACTCGCCGGGCAGAGTGCCTGGTATATGAAGCGGCAACTCGAGAATTACAAGAACGGCTTGCGCGGCACTCACGAAACTGACATTTACGGCAAACAGATGCTGCCGATGGCGATGACGCTCGTTAATGAGGCTGCCATCGACAATGTGGTCGCGCATATCCAGACGCTCCCGGACAATCCTGCGCCCAAGACAATCGAGGGCAACGTCACCAACGGCGAAAAGCTTTACACGGTTTGTGCTTACTGTCACGGCGCAAACGGGGAAGGCATCCAGGCGATGAATGCGCCACGCGTCGCCGGCATGACAGACTGGTACGCCGAACGCCAGCTTAAATATTTCAAGGACGGCGTGCGCGGAGCGCACTTGAAAGACTATTACGGTTTCCAGATGGGCTTCATGGCCGATACGCTGCACAGTGACCAGGCGATCAAAGATATCGTCGCTTATATAAACACGCTTTAGGAACAGCTTTATGGCATACGTAGCAATCGCCGATCGCGATCACGAACAAGAGCATCACGATCCGCAAACGTTTATCACCAAGTACATCTGGAGCCAGGACCACAAGGTCATTGCGATCCAGTACGGTGTTACCGCAATATTCGTTGGCGTCATCGCGCTGATTCTCTCGGCGATGATGCGCCTGCAGCTGGGTTTTCCCGAAACATTCTCGTTTATCAATCCCGAGAACTACTACCAGTTCGTCACGATGCACGGCATGATCATGGTGATCTACCTGCTCACCGCGCTGTTCCTCGGCGGTTTCGGCAATTACCTGATTCCCCTGATGTGCGGCTCCCGGGACATGGTATTCCCGTACATGAACATGCTCAGCTACTGGGTCTACCTGGTGTCGGTGATCATCCTGTTGATCAGCTTCTTCGTTCCCGGTGGCGCGACGGGTGCCGGCTGGACGTTGTATCCGCCGCAAGCCATTATGCCGGGCACGCCGGGTACGGACTGGGGCATTCTCCTGATGCTGGCGTCGCTCGGCGTGTTCATCGTTGCGTTCACGATGGGTGGCCTCAATTACGTGACCACGGTGCTGCAGGCGCGCTGCCGCGGTATGACCCTGATGCGCATGCCGCTGTCGGTATGGGGCATCTTCATGGCGACAATCCTGGGCTTGCTGGCATTCCCGGCACTCCTGGTCAGCGCGATCATGATGATTCTGGACAAGACAGTCATGACCAGCTTCTTTATGCCGGCCATCAGTTCGATGGGCCAGGATCCCGGTTATACGGGCGGCAGCCCGGTCCTGTTCCAGCACCTGTTCTGGTTCTTCGGCCATCCCGAGGTCTACATCGTGGCGCTGCCGGCGTTTGGCATCGTCTCAGACCTGCTATCGACGCATGCGCGCAAGAATATTTTCGGCTATCGCATGATGGTCTGGGCCATCATCGCGATCGGCGGCCTGAGCTTTGTTGTCTGGGCGCACCACATGTACGTCAGCGGCATGAATCCGTACTTCGGCTTCTTTTTCGCGACGACAACGCTGATCATCGCGGTGCCAACGGCGATCAAGGTGTACAACTGGGTGTTGACGCTGTGGGAGGGCAATATTCACCTCAGGGTGCCGATGCTGTTCGCGATCGGATTCGTATTCACGTTCATCCACGGTGGCCTGACCGGGCTGTTCCTGGGTAACGTGACGATCGACCTGCCATTATCGGATACGTATTTCGTCGTCGCGCACTTCCACATGGTTATGGGCGTGTCCCCGATCCTTGTCGTGTTCGGCGCGATCTATCACTGGTGGCCGAAGATCTCCGGCAGGATGTACAACGAGACACTCGGCAAATGGCATTTCTGGATGACGTTCCTCGGTACCTACGCCATCTACCTGCCGATGCATTACCTCGGCTTCCAGGGCGTGCCGCGACGCTACTTCGCGATGGGTGACACCGAGTTCCTGCCGGCCTCGGCCCAGGATCTCAATGCCGCCATCACGATTTCGGCGTTGTTTGTCGCGGCCACCCAGATTCTGTTCTTTGCCAACATCATCTGGAGCCTGACGCGGGGTCCGAAGGCCGATCCGAATCCCTGGGACGCCACATCGCTGGAATGGCAGACGCCTGACACACCGCCCAAGCACGGTAACTGGGGGCATGACCTGCCCGAGTGCCATCGCTGGGCGTACGACTACAGCGTGCCCGATTATCCGGATGACTTCATTCCACAAAACGTTCCGGCCGACACAGCGCCGGTCGGTCGCCAGCACGGGGTCGAGGAGCACTAGTGGAAATCGGCCTCATTTTCCTGGCGATCATGCTGGGCAGCCTGCTGTTCTGGCTGCTCAAGCAGACGTTCAACACTGAGCCCTGGGTTGCCGAGGCGGTCGAGGAAGCGGAGTACCAGGCGCCGTTTAATGCCAAGCCCAGGATCGTCGCGTTAACGACACTACTTGCTGTGGTGACGTCGTTTTTCGCGCTGATCTTCAGCGCCTACGCCTTGCGCATGGAACTTGGCGACTGGGTGCCGCTGACCGAACCGCAGTTGTTGTGGGCCAACACGGGCATCCTGATAGCGGCGAGTCTCGTTTTTCAGTGGACGCGCAATGCCGCCGTGCACGAGGACGCAACAAGGCTCAAGCCTGGCATGTTAATCACCGGCCTGCTGACAGCCGCGTTTCTCGTTGGCCAGTTCATTGCCTGGCAGCAATTGAATGCGTCAGGTCAGTTCATTACCACGAACCCGTCGAACGCATTCTTCTTCCTGATGACCGGCCTGCATGCCTTGCACATCCTGGGAGGAATGTATGTGTGGGGCCGCGCGACGCTACGCCTGTACGGCGACAGCGACAATGTCCGGCAAAGCATCGAATTGTGCACGATCTACTGGCACTTCCTGTTGCTCGTCTGGTTGGTCATGTTTGGATTGTTGTTATCGACATAAGTTTGTCGATCTTTAATTGGGGTTATCTATGTCAGAAGCGGTAATGGAACCGGCAGGCACGAAAGGAGTCGTCAACGACTTCTCCAGGGACAAGCAGGTCTTCGGCATGCCCTGGGGCAAGGCGATGATGTGGATCTTCCTCCTGAGTGACACGTTCATCTTCAGCTGCTTTCTCGTCTCGTACATGACGGTCCGGATTTCGACTACCGACCCCTGGCCGAATCCCAGCGAGGTGTTCGGACTTACTGCGTTCGGCGTCGACGTGCCCTTACTGCTCATCGCGATCATGACGTTCGTGTTGATCACCTCGTCCGGCACGATGGCGCTGGCCGTCAATATGGGCTACCGCAAGGCCAAGAATGCGACGTTCTGGTTAATGGCGGCAACGGCGGCGCTCGGCGCCACGTTTGTCAGCATGCAGGCGTTCGAGTGGACGAAACTGATTCTCGAAGGCGTACGGCCGTGGAGCAATCCATTTGGTGCGGCGCAGTTCGGTTCGAGTTTCTTTATGATCACGGGCTTCCACGGCATGCACGTGACCGCAGGCGTTATCTACCTGATGGTCGTCGCGACGCGCGTGAAGACCGGCTTCTATGAACGACGCGGGAACAACTACGAGATCGTCGAAATCGCCGGGCTCTACTGGCACTTCGTCGATCTCGTCTGGGTCTTCATCTTCGCATTTTTCTATCTTTGGTAATGGAGTTCGATTCGCATGGCAACAGCAGAGGAAGGACAACAACATCCGCTGAAGATCTACTGGATCATGTGGATCGCTCTGTTTGTATTGAGCGGCTTCTCTTACGCGACTGATTTCATAGACGACGGCCCGTTTCGGACGTTCCTGATCCTGTTGTTCATGATGATGAAGGCCGGTGGCATCGTCTTGATATTCATGCACATGGGCTGGGAGCGGCTCGCCCTCAAGCTGGCGATACTGGGGCCGCCCGTCGCGATCATGGTGCTGATCTGGCTCATGGCGCTTGAAGGTGGCTATACGGAAGATACGCGCGTCGAGTATTACGGCGAGAGCACGTTCGAACCTGAGGAACCGGCACACCACTAGGATCCGGACGGCGATCGCGGCGCATGTCCCATTCGCTCATACAGCGCTTCGCGAACTCGCTCGATGTGACACGCCCCCCACTCGCCGCCTGCCCTCTGCTAGAGTACGGATATGGGCAGGGCCATCATTCTCGTCTTGGACTCCTTCGGCATTGGCGCCACGGCCGATGCTGAGAGCTTTGGTGATGCGGGTTCCGACACGTTCGGGCATATCGCTCTGGAGCGTGCCCGCTCCGATGCGGGCCCTCTGCAGCTCCCCAATCTCACCCGCTTGGGGCTGGCTCATGCAAGCCGTGACAGCACCGGTCGATTCCCGCCGGGTATCGATACTGACGTTGAGGTCATCGGCGCCTACGGTTTCGCCGAGGAGCTCTCGAGCGGGAAGGACACGCCCAGCGGCCACTGGGAAATCGCCGGTGTGCCGGTCCTGTTTGACTGGGGTTACTTCACAAAGAAGACCGACACTTTTCCGCCGGAGTTGCTCGACAAACTGATTGAGAAAGCCGAGCTTCCCGGCGTCCTGGGGAACTGTCATTCCTCAGGCACGGTCATCATCGCCGAACTCGGCGAAGAGCATATGCGGACCGGCAAGCCAATCGTCTACACGTCGGCCGACAGCGTGTTCCAGATTGCCTGCCACGAAGAATCATTCGGGCTGGATCGTCTCTACGAACTCTGCGAGATCGCGCGCGAGCTCGTCGACGACTACAACATCGGTCGCGTGATTGCGCGCCCGTTCGTCGGTGACAACGCGAATACATTTGTGCGAACCGGGAACCGCCGCGACCTGACGACGCCGCCGCACGCCGATACTTTGCTCGACAAGCTGGTGGCGGCGGGGGGCGAGGTGATCAGCGTCGGCAAGATCTCAGACATTTATGCACACCGCGGCGTCACCACT
>Ga0224508_10004844_pt1 | contig 10922 bp, 6 predicted proteins | sample SF_Jan12_sed_USG_4_FD_170157 | JGI IMG/M metagenome (GOLD analysis project Ga0224508, IMG submission 170157) | Sediment microbial communities from San Francisco Bay, California, United States - SF_Jan12_sed_USGS_21 | ecosystem: Environmental > Aquatic > Marine > Sediment | place: USA: California... | reverse complement strand
GGAACAATTCCACTGCCAACGCGATGTCGAGCTTTCGGGACTATGTGCTCCAAGTGGCCCAGGTGGTCGAGTCCAAATCAAGGCGCGGCGGAGCAAGGTGTTGGGACGAATCAGTCTGTTCGATGAAGACTCGGAGGATTGTTGTGCCCAAGACATCGAGACGCTGGATTTGCGAGGCGGCGTTGCCGATCGACTGCTGGTTTCCGGCGACAGCTTCACGAGCCAAGTGTCGAATGAAATCCAACTGCAAGTTGAGCGAGCGAAATTCCACACTGTCACGATTCGCGCACCAACCGCGCTAAAGACGACGAATCTGGATTGCGTCACGGTCGACGCCTGGAACGTGGCGGACGACGAAGGAGTCTTGGAGGCATTTAAACATCTGCTGGCAAACGACAAGCACCAGCATCGCGCAACGTTTGTGGGCATCGAACAGTATCTACTAAACCAAGGCTTCGATCTGGAAGCGGAAGAAATCAGCAAGTCGTCGTACCGTTCGGCTTTCGAGAATTTCAAAACAACGTCGCCCATATCGAGTCGCAATCGAGGGACAGATTCCGATCGAAAAGAACCAGGTATCGTGCGACGGACTCTTCACTCGTGCCAGCTGTGGTGTCGACGATGGTACTATTGGTTCCGCAGTCACTTTGGATACGGAATCCAATGGTATTGGACCTTCAGCTTTCTGGCTTTGTCGTTCATTCTCTCGTATTGGATTTTCTCCTCCACGGACAATATCGCCCATTCACTTTATGCCTACGAAGCGTATCAAGTGGTAGAGCCGGAGGCAGAGTTGGATTTGAACAGTCGTCCCAAATCGTGGGGAATTGCAGACGCCATTTGGATGTCCGGCCGATACACACTTCCGATCTTTGTATTAAGCTCGCACGAAGATTGGCGCGCCGATACGCAACAGCTGGTCTTTCCTGGAATCGGCACCGCGCCCAAATGTTTCACCGCCGAAGATTGGGGAACGATGATGCTAATCCTCAGCACGATCGCGTGGGCCATGTTGCTGTTGAGGCTTTCCGGCCTAGTCCGCCGAACTGGTTTGAAAGCGTGACACGATACCAAGAACTGCTTCGTGCAGAGATCCGTTTGTAGCCAGCAAACTCGTCTTCGTCATCGGTACGGGCTGACCATCACAAGTGGTTATCCTTCCGCCTGCCTCGTCAACAAATAATCTACCCGCCGCAAAATCCCAGGGCGAGAGCGTGTACTCGAAAAACGCACCGAAGCAGCCGGTACCTACTTGCGCCAGGTCGAGTGATGCCGTGCCAAAGCGGCGGATACCATGGATTTGGTTTCGAAACAACTCTCCAACAGCGTCAAGTGTTGCTTCCATCATCGCTCCGCGGTCGTAGTAGAAACCGACACCAATGAGAACTTCGTCGAGTTTCGCATGGGTGCTCACTCGCGCGGGCTCTCCATTGAAAAACGCACCTTCGCCTCGTTTGGCTTCGTACCAGTCGTTTCGTACGGGGTTGAATATGACTCCACAAACTGCTTCGCCGTTGTGGTAGTAACCGATTGAAATGGCAAAGTGCGGAATGTGATGCGCAAAGTTGTTGGTTCCGTCGAGCGGATCGATGACCCATAAGTGTTCGGCATTGACATCGTCGTGATGCGATTCCTCTCCGAGCACGGAGTGGTCGGGAAACTCACCTCGAATGACGTCGACGATCGTTTTCTCCGACTCAACGTCGGCGTCAGACACAAGGTTGTACGTAGCTTTCTCAGTGCGCATTGCAACGCCTTCGCGAAAGTATCTTTCAACGATGGCACCACCAGCTTGAGCTGCTTGTTTGGCTATTTCGAATTCATGCATTTCTTCAGCGAGTGCCCTTACTGTAAGTTCAGCCGTTGCATTATGCTGGTCGTTAGACTATGCCGCAAGCCAGCGTTAAACTGCTTCTTCGCCTCGCAACTTGCGGCGTGCGCATTGTTGGGGATAATGAGCAGTTCCATTAGTGCGTGGACACCTTCTTCTCTAAGGACTTGATCAATGAACGCTATTTCGTTCCGCTGCAAACGAGAATCTCTTCCTTTGTTCTTATCGCTCGTTTTTATGGCGTACGGTTCCGCTATTGCTAAAGATGAACAGTCACTAAAGGCCCATGCCAATTCAATCATTGAGGCAACTGGCGTTGCTGGCGGCTTGATCGTTCATCTTGGCTGCGATGACGGAAATCTCACTTCGGCATTGAGAGTAAATGATCGCTATCAAGTGCATGGTTTAGATACCGATTCCTCAGATGTGCAGCAAGCACGAAAATCTGTTCAGTCGCTCGGCGTTTATGGCCACGTGTCAACTGATCGACTCTCATCGAATCGACTCCCCTATATCGACAATCTCGTGAACCTTGTCGTCTCCGAAGACTTGGGTGATGTCTCGATGGACGAAGTGATGCGTGTGCTCGTTCCACAAGGCGTTGCTTACATCAAGCACGATGACAAATGGAAAAAAACAGTTAAGCCGCGGCCAGACAACATCGACGAATGGACACACTACTTGCACGATCCAGGTGGAAATGCGGTGGCACATGATACCGTAGTGGGACCACCAAAACACTTGCAGTGGATCGGAAGTCCTCGGTGGTCACGGCATCACGATCGTATGGCAAGCATGAGCGCATTGGTTTCCACGGGCGGACGCATCTTCTACATCATGGACGAGGGCTCGCGAATCTCGATTCAAATGCCACCGAAATGGACATTGATCGCGCGTGATGCGTTCAATGGTGTGGTCCTCTGGAAGCGGCCGATTGAGAAATGGCAGCATCACTTATGGCCGCTTAAGAGCGGTCCCACTCAGTTGGCTCGACGGCTCGTTGCAGTTGATGACCGTGTTTACGTCACGCTCGGTTTCACCGCGCCGATCGAAGAAATTGATGCCGCGACGGGCGCAACCATTCGCACGTTTGAAGATAGCGAAGGAACCGAAGAACTTATTGTCGCTGATGGCTACGTTGCTGCTATGGTGAACGACGGGCTGTCGGAGCTGGCGGATTACGTCCCCAAGTTCAACACCGGCGATCAGCGGCGCGTCTTCAACGAGTTTCTCTGGAACAAGAAGCCGAGACGTGTTGTGGTGTTCGACGCAAAATCTGGAAAAAAGCAATGGCAGAAGGAGTCAATCGTTGCGCCGCTAACGCTTTCCGCCGATTCTGAGCGCGTGCTTTTTCACGACGGCGAAAAAGTCGTTTGTTTGAATCGGCGAACGGGAGACGAGACGTGGCATTCTGAACCTGCTGAGCGCGGTAAAAACAGTAGTTTTAATTTCGGACCAAAGCTGGTTGTCCACGACGGCATCGTCTTATTCGCTGGCGGAGATCGCACGATGCGTGCCTTCGACGCAGAGTCAGGGAAACAAATGTGGATGTCGCCTCACGCTCGAGGTGGTTACCAGTCGCCCGAAGATCTGCTGATCACGGGAGGGATGGTTTGGTCGGCTCCCACGACCAGCGGACGCGATTCCGGCGTGTTCACGGGGCGCGACGTTAAGACAGGCGAGGTGAAAGTTGAATTTCCGCCGAACGTGGAAACCTACTGGTTTCATCACCGCTGTTATATTGCCAAAGCAACCGATCGATTTCTTCTGCCGTCGCGGACGGGAATCGAATTTGTCGATTACAAGAAACAGAACTGGGATATCAACCACTGGGTGCGAGGTGGTTGCCTCTACGGAATCATGCCGTGTAACGGACTAACGTACGCGCCGCCACACAATTGCGCCTGCTACCCGGAAGCTAAACTGTATGGCATGAACGCACTCGCACCAGCTGCACCGACGCGGCAAGTGGCAAAAGAAGTGCCGGCTGCCGAGCGACTGGAAAAAGGTCCAGCCTACGGCGCGGTTAAAGGCAGTGGCCCACGAACAATCGATTGGCCAACTTATCGCGGCACTTCATCGCGTAGCGGGTATACCAAAACGACTGTGCCAAGCAACGTAACGAGGGCTTGGGAGATCGAGCTGGGAGGCAAATTGTCGACTCCGACGGTTGCCGACGGGAAACTGTTCGTTGCCCAGGTCGATCAACACACAATTCATTCGTTGGACGAACGATCGGGAAAGACACTGTGGAAATTCACTGCCGGCGCTCGAGTTGACTCGCCGCCGACAATCCATCGTGGCCGCGTACTGTTCGGTTCGGCCGACGGATTCGTCTATTGTCTTCGCGCAGACGATGGAAAACTTGTCTGGCGATTTCGCGCCGCGCCGCGCGACGACCGAATGATGGCTTTCGAGCAACTCGAATCGGTATGGCCAGTACATGGAAGCGTGTTGATTCACGATAACTCGATCTACTGCGTCGCTGGGCGATCGAACTTTTTGGATGGCGGCTTGCGTTTTATTCAACTTGATCTCGCGGGCAAACTCCTTTCAGAATCAATCGTCGACGATCGCGACCCGTATACAGGCGACGATATTCAAGACAACTTGAAGACTTTGCAGATGGCAACCGGCTTGCCTGATATCCTTTCCAGTGATGGACAGAATATCTACATGCGCTCACAGCAATTCGACAAAGATGGCAACCGTATCGCGATTGGCCCGCATTCGGGAGACGCGGGAACTCAAGGTGCGGTTCAGAGTGGCAGTACGGCTCATCTGTATGCGCCGATGGGCTATCTGGATGACACGTATTTTCATCGTTCGTACTGGATGTTCGGGCGCAGTTTTGCGGGTGGGCATAATGGATACTACCAAGCTGGTAAGTATGCTCCTGCAGGCCGCATTCTTGTATCCGATGACAAAGATGTTTATGGATTTGGCCGAAAGCCGCAGTATCTAAAATGGACGACAACGATTGAACATCAACTGTTCGCGTCCAGTAAGAAAGCGCCCAAAGAGGCGCTTAGCGATCCGTCGTTCAGCGTTCTCGACAAGTCAGCGCGGCGTGGCGGAGGCCCACCGATGATTCAAATCGCGAACAGCCAAAGCCTGAATCCAACGGGCAAGTCGCTGACAGTCGAAGCATGGGTCAAGGCTGAAAAGCCTACTGGAGTCGTCGTCGCTCGTGGCGGCCCCGCGCAGGGGTATGCTTTGATTCTTCAGCAAGGCAAACCCCAATTTGTTGTGCGAGTTGGCGAGAACGTCTCGACGGTCAAAGGCTCGGCCCGGATCGTGAATAAGTGGGTCCACTTGGCTGGCCTGCTGACCGATGACAAGCAACTGAAGCTATACGTCAACGGCGAACTAGCAGCCACCGCAAAAGCCACCGGGCCACTCACCTCCGATCCCGCTCAAGCAACGGAGATTGGCGTGGACGATGCCGGGGCTGTGGGCGATTACACAAGCCCGTTTGCCTTTACGGGAAGTATCGACGAAGTGAGAGTCTATTTCCGAGCGTTGAACGACGAAGAAATCGCCAGTCGGCACGGGGGTAAGGAAACAGACCTAGACAGCGACGACGCTCTCGTGCTTTCTCTCTCTCTGGATGAGGGAAAAGCCATCGACGAATCCGGCAAGTCGAACAATGGCAAGATCGCTGGTGCGAAACCGACCGAAGGCAAGCTTGACGGAGGGATGCACTTCGCGGGCGGTAAAGCTGGAAAAAAAGCTCCACCCGCCGGCTCATTCGTCAAACGACACTGGACCGCGGACGTTCCCCTTTACGCTCGCGCAATGCTCTTGGCCAACAAGACGCTCTTCGTCGCTGGACCGCCGGATATGATCGATGAAGAAGCAACTTTTCAAAAGATCATGGACCGCGATCCCGAAGTCGCCAAAGCTCTCTCCGATCAAGACGCGGCATTGAGCGGAGCAAAAGGTTCGTTGCTACTCGCCGTGTCGGCAAGCGACGGCAAAACCTTGGCGAAATATGAACTCAAGTCGCTCCCAGTATGGGACGGGATGGCAGCAGCCAACGAGCGCCTTTATTTGTCGACTACCGATGGCCATGTGATCTGCTTTGCAGAGCGAGATTAGCAACGGGGCTTTGGACCTCGTGACCTGTTGCATTTTAGGTATAACCGTGCGCCAGAGTAAATCCTGTTTTAGCCACTCACTCATAAAACCTAACAATGAATAATCAAAACAAATACGTTTTGCTCCTCGCCGCCGTGGCGACGACGCTGTTCGCCCTGTCCGCCGCTGTTGCGGAGCTTCCGAAGCAACTGCCTGATCCAGACGGAAAGCCAGCCGCCGCCAATAAGCCGGTCAAGGTTTTTATCCTGCTCGGTCAGTCCAACATGTTGGGCTTCGGCAGGATTGAGCCGGAAGACAAGAACGGGTCGCTCTCCTGGCTGGTAAAGAATCAGAAGAAATACCCGCACCTGATCGACGACGCCGGCAACTGGACCGTGCGGAATGACGTGCGCAACGTCCATGTAATGGACAAGAGGGGCGTTGACTATCGGGACCTGAAGCAGTTCGGCGATATGAAGAACGAATGGCTGACCGTCAAGAAGGGACACATTGGTCCCGAGCTGCAGTTCGGCCACATCATGGGCCATATCCACGACGAGCCCGTCCTGATCCTCAAGGCCTGCATTGGTAATCGCAGCCTGGGCTGGGACCTGCTTCCTCCTGGCAGCGAGCGATTCAAGTTCGAAGGCAAAACATACGCTGGCTACAAGGACAATCCGTCTTCCTGGGTCGAGGGCGAGCCAAAAAAAGAGGTCAAATGGTACGCCGTCAGGCAGTACGACGCTGACACCAGCCATGCCAAAGAGGTTTTGAAGAACCTGGAGAAGTATTACCCTGGCTACGAGGAGCAGGGCTACGAAGTCGCCGGCTTTGTCTTCTGGCAGGGCCACAAAGACCAGAACGCCGCGCATGCCAGCCGCTATGAACAAAACCTGGTTCACTTCATAAAGACGTTGCGCAAAGACTTTGAGGCCCCCGAAGCGAAGTTTGTCCTCGCTACGATCGCATTTGGTGGCAAGGAACTCAGCGGTCATGGACTGAGGGTCGCCAACGCTCAGCTCGCAGTGAGTGGTGAGAAAGGCAAGTACCCGGAGTTTGCCGGCAACGTGAAGACGATCGACGCGCGGCCCTTCTGGAGAGACAAGTCCATTTCTCCAAGCGGCGCGGGCTATCACTACAACCACAATGCCGAAACTTATATGGAAGTCGGCAATGCACTTGGTCGGGCGATGGCGGAGTTATTGGAATCGTAGAAATGAGGCAGGAAAATTCACCTGAGTAATCAACAGTCGTATCAGTCGGAGGAGAGTGGCTTTAACTCCTCGACAAACAGGGGCCATCCAAGTCTCAGACCGACAGTGCCGCTGGGCGCGTTGCCCATGATGTTCCAATAGACGCTCCTATTTTCTCGGGAGCGAGAGGTATTGGCTTTGCTCAATCAAAAGGACCAACGCGTTCACCGCCTGCGGCCGTAAACAGGGCCTTTAGCATGTCACCGTCGATTCCGTTCGAAAGGAATCGGACTGAACCATCGACTAATAAAGCCTGAAAGCCACTTGGGCGTAAGTTGCCTACTCCAGATATTCCCATGTCCTGGCCGAATGTTAGATCTGATGGCTTGGTCCACACGACAGCTTGATCAGCGTCCGCCTCGACTAGCATGATGGTGTTGGCTGTACCGTCGGTGATATTCGCGAAGGATGCCGAGTCCTTGCCATCGAATATGGTGCCTTTACCTGACGGAACCAAATAGTTTGTCTTGTCATCTCGGGCCCGATTCGGATTTCGATAGACCTCCGGGATGCGTTCGATCAGCTTGCGGTTGTGTTCGCTGTCCCAAGGTTCGTCGAGTTTGAATTCGTTGTAAAGTGCCTCCTGATCTAGATACGGCAGTATGTGCACTCGCCAACTCAAAAGCGGTTTACCATCGTCGTCGAAGTTTGCTTGCGCGGGAAAACTTCGTTTGGCATCATGATGGTTATGCATCGCAATACCAATCATTCTCATGTTGTTTTGCGATTGAGCCCGTCGTGCTGCTTCGCGGGCGGCTTGGACGGCTGGAAGCAACAGAGCCGTAAGCACTCCGATCGTTGCCATGTCGCCTTGCGCGCGCATTGAAACAGACACTTTTTTGTTATCTCGCTTGGGCTTGATCGAGTCGGCCAAAAAAGTCGCTAATCGTTTCGCGTAGCTCTTTGTCGCTTGTTCAACTGGATCATCTGAGTCCCTCATTTCTTTCGTGATCTCGGATAACATGACTTGCTTGCCCATTTCCAATCCTTCGTTGATTAGCTTTTCAAGCTCGACGGCCGCCTTTGCATCTATGGCATTTAGCGTCAGCTCGTTCTCTATTTCCCTTTCAAAAGACAAACGAAGCTCGACTGATGACACATAGTCTGGGGCTTTAAGAAACTCGGCGAATGGCCCTGGAACAGGAGGTAAAGAATCGATAGCGGCGTTTGCCATCTCGCGTACTGCATCGACGGAAGCCACGGCGCAGGTGATCCACTGGATCGGCACTGGCGAGCAACTTGCGAAGCGGACTCTCTTCGTGATCGCCACCGATCATTCGAAGAAGCATCTCTTCCGGTGCCGCCACAATCGTTCGTCTGTTTGGAAAATGGACGCTCGGGAGCATGGGATGTGCGGCGCGCCGATAGGTTTTATCGCCACTGGTCTTTTCCTCGGACTCCGCCAGAACTTGTGCTAATACGGAGTCAGGATCAAATGGCTTTGAAAGACGTGCAACGACACCGATTGACGGTGGCCCAGGGCCTTGCGGCGGTTCAATAAATACCATCACTTGCTCGATATCGACTGGATCAATTCCTAAATCGCGCTTTCCCGCCGCTGAGAGAATTTCCACCGGCAGCATTTCCATTTCAGGCATGCTCAATACTTTCTGCGGATGAGCAATGATCGCGGAAAACGCCTGCGACGTAACAAACTTCAGATCAAGTCGCTCTTGGGCTGAAGAGGTGCGGACAACTCCACAGGTTGACAGAACGAGTCCCAATAGAGGCAAAACCAAGGCGAAAGTACGACGCAGAACATGTTGGGACATGACAGTTACTCCTATCCAGGGGAATCAAAGGTAGTTCCATTCTAGGCGTCCACCGGGCGAATTTGCAGCTGGGTGAGCCCGAACCAAGGGAATGAGCTGACGAATTCCAGTCTTGGCAAATTCCGAGAAGAGTTCGTGCATCCGATCGACTTTCAAGATTCATTCAATTATAAAACGAGTTGAATTCAGCCTGCCAATAGCTATCCCACCTCATAGCCACCTTGGTACACAAGTGCAAAACCTTTACTCAAACTTTTTCTGTGCCGCTGCTTTGACTTGCGGACTATTCTGTCAAACAGTCCACGGACAAGGTGAATGGGAAACAAACAAATCGAGTGAAAGAGCACTCGACCTTGGGCTGAAATGGTTGGCGGAGAACCAAGGTGCTGAGGGAAATTGGCAATCCGACGATCTAGGACTAGTCTCCATGGGAGCGTTGGCGTTCATGGCGGCAGGACACGCACCGGGGCGGGGCCAATACGGCGATGAGTTGGAAAGAGCGTTGGACTACATCGTCAACAACGCCAAACCATCGGGACTGTTGAACATCGCCAACAACCGGCGCGACATGTACAACCACGGCTTAGCGACATTTGTGCTTGGTCAGGCGCACGGCATGACGACGTCGCAAGACCAGCGTCTGAATAAAGTCCTCGATCGTGCGCTTAAGTTGATTGCCGATACTCAGTGCGACGATGGCGGTTGGGATTACATTGCTCAAAGACAGACGCGTGGGCATGACTTGAGTTTAGCCGTGATGCAGGCCAAGGCGCTGCGCAGTGCGATGGACAGCGGTCTTAAAGTCCCGCCCGAGGTGGTCGACTTGGCAATAAAAAGTGTTCGTGAGCATTACAATCCGAAAGATTCGAAACGAACGGCGCCGGAGTCCGTGCAGATGAAGATGCCAGGTTTCTTCACCTATCAAAAGGGAGGCAGTGGAGGAACGCCAGCTATGGCGGCAGCGGGAGTTGTGTGCCTGCAAGAGTTCGGACAGTACGAAGACTGGCGAATTGCGAAGAACATGGACGTCATCGCCGCGACAATCGCCGAATTGCCCAAGCCGAATCCACGCGATGGAAAGATGCCCTTCGACGCGTACACCTTGTACTATGTTGGGCAGGCGCTGTATCAGGTCGGTGACACACATTGGCGCAAAAACTACCCGCGACTTCGCGATTATCTTGTTGTATCGCAAGTGATTGACGAACAGCGTGCTGACATTCACGGCTCATGGCAAGACGATGGTGCCCGGGGCGGTCGACGAGTTGGAGGCAAGCCGGGTAATCTTTACGGAACTTCCGTTGCCTGTTTCATTTTGGCAATCCCCAATCGTTACTTGCCCATTCTGCAAGACGGCAAGATTGAAAGTTTAAAGAATCGGTTTGGAAACAAGTAGTCCATGAACTTCCTGCCGTCACTGACAACTGGGATCTTTGCTGCCGTTGGTCTGGCATGCGCGGCGGGGCCAATCATTATCCATCTGCTAAATCGACGCCGTTTTCAAACCGTTCATTGGGCGGCCATGGACTTTCTTCGCGAGGCCTTGCATCGTAATCGACGCATCATGGAAGTGCGTGATGTTGCTTTGCTCGCCTTGCGCTCTTTGGCGGTGTTTCTGTTCGGATTGGCGTTGGCGAGACCGTTTGTTTCGCCCAGTTCCGTGGTGATGTGGGCCATTGTGGTTCCCGCCGTCGTGGCAGCGTTACTCTGTGCGATTGTTGCCGCAGCGATGTGGTCAGAGGCAATTGTCCGTTGGTTATCGCTGCTTGCGTCGGCTTGCTTGTTCGGACTCGCCGTCCTCGTGCTGTCCTTTCAGATTGGCACAACCGACGCAAACGCTCAAAACGATGACGGATCACAGCCTTTGCACGCGATTCTTCTGGTCGATAACAGCATGAGCATGGGCTATCAATCGCTCGACAGTACACTGCTCGACGAGGCCAAACGCCGCGCCGCTCAGTTCATAAAGCGGCTGCCCGAGGGAAG
>Ga0224508_10004843_pt1 | contig 10922 bp, 7 predicted proteins | sample SF_Jan12_sed_USG_4_FD_170157 | JGI IMG/M metagenome (GOLD analysis project Ga0224508, IMG submission 170157) | Sediment microbial communities from San Francisco Bay, California, United States - SF_Jan12_sed_USGS_21 | ecosystem: Environmental > Aquatic > Marine > Sediment | place: USA: California... | reverse complement strand
TGGCTTCTTCGAAGATTTCGACGTCCTGATTACGCCGACTGTTGCCAGTACGGCGCCTGCAATTGGCGAGATTGCCGGCTCCAACTTCGCTGACTACGGAGAATTTATTCGGCGCACGGGGGAGTTTTCGCCTTTTACATCATTGTTCAATATTACCGGGCAGCCCGCTATGTCTCTGCCACTTGCGATGAGTGGGCGCGGAATGCCTATTGGCGTGCAACTCGTAGCCGGCTTCGGCAATGAGCAGTTGTTGCTGCAGCTGGCGACCCATTTGGAGCGGACGATGCCGTGGCGAGATGCCTGTCCTCCGGTACATGTCAGCACGGCATCGTCGGCGGACGCTATTAATGAACGCCGCTGAAATTCTTTCCTCGCCGCCACCGGCATTTAGCGAACGCGATGCCTCCGAGCTTGCCCGGATACATTACGGTCTGAATGTCAGCGCAACAGTTTTAGTGAGTGAGCGCGATCAAAACTTCCGGTTGAAATCGAATGACGGCACTCGGTATTTGCTGAAAATCGCAAACGCAGCGGAGGATGCTGAAGCGCTTCGATTTGAGAACGCGGCCTTGTCGCATATCGAGCGTGTCGCACCAGGCTTCCCGGTTCCAAGAGTAATCGCTGCGAAAGATGGTGAAGAAATGGTGTCCTTTAGCCTCCCAAGCAACGCCCATTGGCTTCGCGTAATTAGTTGGCTACCCGGGCGTTCACTTCGCGATATTGAGACGACCGACTCGATGCGCCGGGAATTGGGTTCGTCGCTGGCGCATCTTGGCAGATCATTGCGTGGTTTCTTTCACTCCGGCGGAGGGAAGCAGCTGTTATGGGACATTCGTCACACGACGAACCTTGCCGGTTGGCTTGCGCACGTCGACAACAAATCGACACGAGAGCGTTGCAGTGATGTCGTCGCAAGGTTTGACTCGAAAATCTTACCGCGCCTTGAGCGGCTGCGAAGCCAGGTAATCCACAACGACCTTAACGCCAGCAATGTCCTGGTGAGCGATGAGCCGCATCCTATGGTGACCGGCATCGTCGACTTCGGCGACATGATCTACGGCCCCCTAGTCTGCGATGTCGCTGTTGGAGCAGCGTATCAATTATCGCCGGGCGACGATCCGCTGGCGGGAGCCCTTCAGTTTGTCGAGGCCTACCATCGCGTTTTTCCACTTGAGTTCGAAGAGGTCGAGTTGTTGTTCGATCTAATATGCGCTCGCCTGGTTACAACTTTGGTTGTCACCGCCTGGCGCGCCAGTCGGTATCCGGACAACCGGGACTACATTCTTCGTAATGCGCACGCTGCGTCTTCACAACTAAAGGCGCTTCACGAGCTAGGCGTCGACAAGGCGACGTACCGATTGACTAAAGCTTGTGAACCTGTTTTGAAGTCGTTATCGCCGCAAGCGACTGCGGACTCCGAGGCGCTTCTCATACGCAGACGCGATCTGCTCGGTTCCGCCTATCGATTATTCTACGAGCGGCCGCTCCATGCCGTGCGTGGCGAGGATGTCTGGCTCTATGACGCTGATGGCAAAGCCTATCTCGACGCATACAACAATGTGCCACTTGTCGGTCATTGCCACCCGAAGGTTGTCCGGGCGTTGTCTAGCCAGGCCGCAACCTTGAACACACATACCCGCTATTTGCACACCACAGTACTGGACTACGCTGAAAAGCTGCTCGCGATGTTTCCTGCCGAACTTGACCGGGTCATGTTTGGCTGCACTGGCAGTGAAGCCAACGAATTGGCATTACGTTTGGCTCGGGCGTTCACGGGAAACGATGGCGTTATCGTCACTGAAAATGCGTACCACGGCAACACAACAGCAGTGGCGCAGTTGTCGCCATCGTATGCATCGCCTGATGCGCTTTCGGACTGGGTGGAAAAAATTCCTCCGCCCAATACCTATCGTTGTCCGCCAGGCTCCCTCGGCAATGGAGTTACCGACGCGTTTCTGGCGAGTATAGACGCCGCGATAGAAAAACTGGCGGCGCGCGGTATCCGCCCCGCCGCATTGCTGCTCGATGCCGGCTTCACGAGTGACGGAATGTTTATAGCACCGCCGGGTTGTCTTGCGGCGGCTGCCAAACGAATTCGCGAAGCCGGCGGCCTATACATCGCAGATGAGGTGCAGGCAGGGTTCGCACGTTTTGGTGAAGCGCTGTGGGGTTTTGAGTCGCACGATATAACACCCGAGATCGTCACGCTCGGCAAGCCAATCGGTAACGGCCATCCATTATCGGCAACAATTGTTCGCCACGATATTCTGAATGCCTTCTCGAGGCGAGGGCGCTACTTCAATACTTTTGGAGGTAACCCGGTATCAGCTGCCGTCGGGCTGGCAGTATTAGATGTGTTTCATGCAGATGCGCTGGCGAAAAATTCGTGCGACGTTGGCGCTTACCTGCATAAACGACTGAATGAGTTGGAAAACAGGTTCGAACTTATCGGTGACGTGCGCGGGTCCGGACTATTTGCTGGTGTAGAGCTTGTTACTGACCGGACATCGAAAGATTACGCAACGGAAAAGACGAGTCAGGTTGTAAATGAGATGCGGGAAAGGGGCGTGCTTATCAGCATGATTGGCCCGAAGAGCAACGTGCTGAAGATTCGCCCGCCGTTGCCGTTTCGTAATGACCACGTTGATCAATTGATCGCGACATTAACGGAGGTATTGAGATGAAGGGACAAGAGCGGTTAGTTGAGCTGTTCGAGGCAGAAGGCGTTGAAGTCATCAGCGGAATTGTTGACGTACACTTTATGCACTTCCATCGCCGGGCAAAAGCGGCTGGAATTAAAATGGTGGGAACGCATCATGAAGTCGCGTCCGTCAATATGGCTGAAGCAGCCAGTCGCATGACGGGCACCCCGCAGGTGTGTATGGCTGCGTATGGACCAGGTGTCGCCAACATGGTCGGCGGTGTGGTGGTTGCCCGCGAAGAAAACGTTCCAATGATTGTATTGGTTACACAACGCAGCAAGAACTGTAAAGGCGCGGTACGAAACGGTATCTATCAGTTCTGGAATCAAGTCGAGGTCTTCAAGCACATTACCAAGTATCAGGCGGTCGTAAACACACAGGATCGTCTGGATGAGTCTGTGCGCGAGTGTTTTCGACAGGCGACGACCGGAACGCCCGGGCCCGTGTATTTGGAGGTCAACATCGACGTCATGTGGGGCGAAGCAAAATTTCCCGAAGCATTGTCGCCCGGCCAGTACCGGAGCGTGGATCCGCAGCAAGCGTCGGAAGCCCAGATCGCAAAGGCAGTCGAGATGTTGGCGAACGCGAAGTTTCCCATCATCCTGGCGGGTCAGGGTATTCACGTCGCGCGCGGTCACAATGAGCTCGAAGCGCTGGCGCGCACGCTGAATTGCGCGGTAATTCCGACCTTCGGCGCGAAAGGAGTATTACCTGAAAATGATTCGCAAACTTTGATATTTGGCTTCGAAGGTTGCAACGAGGCATGTGCCGAAGCAGACGTTGTGTTGGCTGTTGGCACCTCCATCGGCGAACCCGTATTTTTCGGCGAGGCACCGCGATGGGGTGAACCGGGCAAACAAAAGTGGATTCATCTGGAGCGAAACTCCGCGCGACTTCATACCAATCGATTTGCAGATTGCCCCCTGGTTGGCGACCTTAAAGCGGTTTTGCCGGCGCTGACGCGACGAATCGGGGAACGAGGTTCGATACCAAAGCGAACGCGCCTTGCTGAGCTCAAACAACTTCAAACGGATTGGCGCAAGTCGCTCGGCGAACGCAGCAAAGACGTCGTCCCAATGGATCCCGGCCTGGCATTTCTGGAACTGCGAAATTCTGTTCCTGATGATGCGGTCCTCGTTCGCGACGGAGGCTGTACTGCGGTTTGGGAGTTGATGCTCTTTGAACAGCGATCAAGGGACTTTCTCTGGAACTCGCACATTGCACAGCTCGGTTGTGGCCTTCCTTATGCGAATGGTGCACAACTGATTGTAGGCCGAGATCGGCCGGTGCTGTTGATTACCGGGGACGGCGCCGTTGGATTTCAGTGGATGGAATTCGAAACGTCTGTTCGAGAAAAATTGCCGATCGTTGTCGTTGTAAACTGCGATTCCTGTTGGGGCATGGAGCTAATGGACTTTTATGACGGTAAAGGCTCGGAGGAGACCTGTCCCGGCGTCATGATGGCGCCGGTTCGTTACGATGAAATGGCAAAGGCAATCGGTGGACATGGTGAATATGTGGAGCGCACCTCGGAAATTGGACCCGCTGTCCAAAGATCGCTCAAGTCTGGCAAGCCTTCAGTCATTCAACTAGTGACAGATTTCAATATCAATGCCAATACGATGGCGATGCCCGAACTCGCGCAAGTACTGACGTTCTATAACCTGGATGGCGAACATGGCTACGGTAGTTTCGATGTGCTTGACTAGAGAGTCTTCGCATGAGCATTGTTGACGGCGAAGACGTCCACTTGCACCGGACACGAATTAACCAGACACGATCGAAGTTTGCAGCTGCCGCATTAACTGTCGCGTTTACGCTGTTCTACGGGCTTATGCCGATCATTCTTGGTAACGCATCGGATAGCCGTGGTCTGAATGAGCGGGAGATCGGTTTTCTGGCGAGCATTTACATGGGTGGCCAGACGCTTGGTTTTTTCTCGGGCATATTCTGGATTCGAAAGATTCGCTGGCAACCACTCCTGCTTGGATCCGGACTGACGTTTGTTGTCGGGTTTTTTGCCGCATCCTGGCTAACGGGATACACCGCGCTCGCTGCATGCCTGTTTGCATCCGGCACGGCGGCTGCCGTAGGTTACGGTGTCACAATCGCCGCCATCGGTGATTCAGACGAGCCCGAGAGATGGTATGCCTGGGCATGGTTCATGCAGGCAACCGTTGGAACCGGGTTGGCCTACTTGATGCCGCGGCTTGGATTTATTGGACAGGACTTCGATGCCTCGGCCAGGCTCACCGCAGGAATTGTGCTTCTGCTGATGCCGCTGGTACTGGTTATGCCAAATCGCGGCGTCAAGTCGGGCGTGCTCCGGAGTTCTCATGAAAAAGCTGCTTCGAAGTCGCATATTGCGATGGGCGTTGGCATGGCTGTTATCGTATTGGTGTTCGTAGCGGAAAGTGGACTGTGGTCCTTTCTTGATCGCATTGCGGTAGCGGCAGGGCATGATCGGGAATTTGCTGGTCTCGTCGTTGCCCTGTCTTTCGCGGGTGGGGCAGCAGGTTCATCCATTGCTGGTTTTCTCGGCAACCAATTCGGTCGAATCCTGCCAATGACGGTGTCGATATTCATGTCCATCGGAGCCGCACTCTTGTTTTATTTGAGTAAGGAAGGGTTCAGCCTGATCATTGCTGCGTTTGTTTATGGAGTAGCCTGGAATCTTGGGGCCCCATATCGCATGGCGTTGGTCGCTGAGGCCGATGTCAGTGGCCGATTCATTACCCTGATTCCGGGTATGCAAGCAATAGGCTCCGTTATTGGTCCGGGGCTTGCGGGCATGCTCGTGATTGGCAGCTCCTTCGCGCTTGTTTACCTCGTCGCATCCATTGCCTGGACTGCGGCGCTACTGCTATTTTTCGCTGCGCATCGAATGCTCGCAACGGCGGGACATCGAGGTCATGACGAAGGAACCGTTGTCTGAATAGAAATTGATTACAGGTGGATACTGGGAATTTGAATGGCGACAGGAGGCGTTCGCGCCGGTAAATAATTCGGTAGATACAAAGACAAATAATTGCGGCCAACCGCTTTGGCTTCGTCAATAATACGCGGAGTCGGAAATTCACCTTCGGTAATTGCAATGGAAAAGACGCTGTCAGTCAGTGTCGTATAAATCAGAAACACATCGGGCGCGTCACCCGGCAAACTCGGAATTTCGAAAAACGCGTCAAACAGCTGGTGAATATATGGCGCCGAGTAGGTTCTATCACTCTGTGATTCGGCCTGTGACAGCCGCCCGGATGCAGCACCCCTAAGAATCTTCATTACAACTGGATGCCGTTCCCAGAATAGCAAGGTCGCATCGACCAGGGCGTCGGACAATTCCTGCCACGATTGCGGCGCTACTTTGCGAACGTGGTCCAGAAGTATCGTAAACCAGTCCACATGTGCGGCAGTGATTACCGCGAACAGGGCCTCATGCTTGTCCTTGTAGAAATGTCGTGCCGAAGCCAGCGGTATATCTGCCTCACGCGCGATATCAGACAGACGGATTTTGTCGACGGGCGTCACGTTAAGAAGTCGCGTCGTCGCGTCTATCAGCAGTTTTCGCCGTAAGTCGCCACGTTCGTGCTTTGATCGCTTGAGATTGCCTCGTCTGGGTGCCGTTGCGTTCATTCAGTCTCTTGCCTTTGAATATTCCAATTATTTCTAATAGTTGCTTTTATAACCACTTTTCGACCAGAAATCGAGTTTCTCTGCTCAAAAAACTCGTCTTTTAGTGTATTTTATGATACAAATCTGCATCTCAGAATTTGTGCTCACACTTTATTCCACGGCGGTTAATAACTGGTTGCGGGAGATTTTAATCGGGGGATTGGCATGCATCGGCACCTGGCTTTATTTATCTGCACGTTTCTTTTTTGTCTTGGCGCTCGCGGCGAAATCCATGTCGTGAACGATGGCGAATCAATTCAAGCTAGCGTTCGCGTTGCTAAAGCGGGCGATACGATTCGCGTAATGCCAGGCACTTACGAAGAAACTGTTTATATAGATAAGGACGACATAACGCTTAGTGGGGTCATCGTCAACGGTGAGTGGCCACAGTTGCAGGGAAATAACGAGCTTGCTGACGGCGTGTTGTTCTCTGGCAGCGGCGTTACGGTCGAGAACCTGCGAATTTCAAACTATCGAGCCAACGGAATCATGATTCAGGGCGGTCGGAATTATGCAGTCCGGCACAACGTGATTGAGCACGACACTCGTGAAATGGTGTACGGCATATTTCCGCAGTTCGCGAAAAATGGCGTTGTCGAGCGAAACATCGTTAGCGGCGCCAGCGATGCCGCAATCTACATTACGATGACCGAGAATACGGACGCCCTTTATAACGAAGTGTTCGACAGTGTTTTCGGCGTCGAATTCGAGAACTCAGACCAGATTCTGTTCGAAGGCAACAACGTTCACGACAACGTTGCCGGTTTGCTTACCGCTCGTTTTCCGGGTCTGCCCGTAAAAACCAATGGGCGCTATGTAATTCGCAATAATTTTATCCACAACAACAATGAGCCGAACCCATACGACTCGGGATTGTTCGAGGCAATACCGCAAGGAACAGGAATTGTCTTGTGGGCGGCCGATGATGTCGAGTTCGAAGGTAACGTTATTTACAACAACGATTCCGCAGGCCTTTTTGTTGTCACGCACGATCTATGGGTGGAAATGGGATTTGTTAGCCCAGACCCGGAGATCGATGCTTATCCTGACAACAACAAAGTCTTCCATAACATGTTCTGGGCCAATGGCAACAGTCCAAGCGGATACATGATCGATTTGTATGAGAAACACGGCGCCGAAAAGGGAGCCGATATCCTCGTCGGCGAAGACGGACGCGGCAATTGCATTTTTGATGCAAGTGCGGTGAGTTCAGTGAATATGAAAGAATGGCAAACCTGCGATAGCGACGCAAGCACGTCTGACGTACTGACAGTCCAGCTGGCTGAGCCAGTTTCCGGAAGCCCGTTGTCGGAATTGCCTGTCGAAGAGCAAGGGCGGTTTGTTTATCAAGTCATTTGTTCGGGATGCCACGCGACGGAAACAAGCATGATCGGGCCGCCGCTGAACGTCGTGCAGGCGCTGTGGGCGGACGACGTCGAGGGTATGGCGGAATGGATCAAAAATCCGACGCGTCGACGGGAAGACTACCCGCCCATGCCACCCATTGACTATTTGACGGACGAGGTTCGACTAGCGGTCGCAAGATTTATTATCGAGGAGTTGCCCGAGCGCACTCGCCGGCGTCGGGAAGCGGCCGCGGCTGAGACCTCCAGCGGACTCTGACGGATACGGGCGTGTACCGGCTGTCGACACCCACTATTCTAATCTCCCTCATCGGGATCGGCGTACTGGCATTCGTGAGTTTGGCCGCGGCAGATGAGGCAAACTTTCGGTTGTCAGACCAGTGTCCGCCGAGCTTTAGTCTAGAGCCGGACGGTGGCTGCGACCTAAGAAGTTTGTATCAGCTTTACGCGGAGCCAGGCAAAAAATTCGGTGCGCCCGCCGACTACGGCGGTGTTCGTGCGCCATTGCCCAGGCATCGCGGCGGATATCGGCCCGAAGTCATTGATCTCGGGCGCCTGCTGTTCTTCGACCCCGTGCTCTCTGGCGATCGAACTCTCTCTTGTGCTCATTGCCACCACCCCGATCACGGATTTGCAGATGGCAGGGGGCGCAGCATTGGCAAAGGTGGCCGCGATCACGGGCCGTCTCGCACGGGCGGCGCGGTGCTGGATCGGGGAGCACCGACGTTGTGGAACATCGGCTTCATGGATCGTCTTTTTTTAGATGCGCGCGCCGGCAGTCTCGAAGAGCAGGCGATTGCAGTGCTGACCTCACCCGAGGAAATGCACAACTCGCCACAACTACTCGAGGAAACACTGAGCGATATTCCTGCGTACCAATCGTTGTTCCAGCAGGCGTTCGGTGACGAAAGTAATCGCGTAACAATTGAACAGGTTGCAGTGGCGCTTTCTGCATTTCAATCTTCATTGGTATCGCTGAGCAGTCGCTACGATCGCTATGTCCATGGCGATCACGATGCGCTGACGCAGCAGGAACAAACAGGTCACAACTGGTTTCGGTCGTTTCTGACGAGGTGTACGCAGTGTCACACGCCGCCGTTATTTACGAATCAGGTTATGGCAGTTGTTGGCGCCCCAGAGCCTGTTGACGCTGTGTTTGATCAGGGCGCACAGGGAGTGACTTCCAGCGAACACGATCGTGGCGCTTTTCGTGTTCCATCGCTGCGCAACATCGAAGCGACTGCTCCATACATGCATTCAGGTGGTCTCGACACGCTGCAAGATGTCGTTGAATTTTATAACGAAGGCGTTGGCAATGTGGCACCCGACGACAATTTGCACTTTCACTGGCATGTGCCGGTCGAGCTGAATCTAAAAGCGGATGTCATCGTTGCAATGGTTGCGTTCATGAAAACCTTAACGGATGAATCCTTCAAACCTGTAATTCCAGAGGTTGTCCCGTCGGGCCTCCCGATCGTTGAAGTGTCGCCTTCGAAGGATTGGTAAGTGACTAAGCAATTCATTACTTGTCGACTTCTGATATTCACGTATATGACGGTATTGTATTCGCCATCGCAATTGCTCGCTGCCGATGATCCTCCGCCCGCACTATTCAATGCGGTCTGCACTGCATGTCATGGCCCGGCAGCCACAGGAAATGTGACACTGCTGTCGCCGCAAATCGCCGGGCAAGAGTCCTGGTACATCAAGCGACAACTGGAGAACTATCTGGATGGGCGGCGGGGCACTGACGCCGAATACAAACCTGGACGTCAGATGGCACTGATATCAGCAGTCATCGATACACCGCAGAAACTCGATGCTCTCGCGGACTACCTTAGCCGCCTGCAACCCGAGGTAAAAAATAAGTCGGTAATTGGTGATTTGAACCGCGGCCAAAAATTGTATGCGCCCTGCGCCGTGTGCCACGGATCCCATGCTGAAGGAAATGAACAACTCGGTGGACCACGCTTGCGCAATCTCGACGACTGGTACCAGATTGGTCAACTGCAGCAATTCCGTACAGGCAACCGCGGTACAGCCGAAGGCGATATTCATGGGGCGCAGATGCGCGCCGCCGTTCAATTGCTGAATGATGATGCCGATATTCGCGATGTCGTTGCATACATCACTTCGCTCACTGACTAGTTGGTACGGAGTAATCCAAATTGAATGAATTAGACGGTCCAATCCAAAAATGTCTTGTCTTGTTAACTGCGATCCTGAACATGGCGATTCTATCGGCCTGCGGACCGACACCGGACAATGCTGCGAATTCTGCTGCACCTATGGAAAGCGAAGCGGCCGTTGAAAAAATATCGAAACTCGGGGAATACACCGGTTATTCAGAACCCGAGTACGACGGTTACCGGCGAACGTCTGTCTATGTGCCAGTGCGCGACGGTACTCGATTGGCGGTTGATATATATCGACCCACAAAAAACGGTGTCGTCGAGGATAAACCGCTTCCCGTAATCTGGACGCATACGCGATACACGAGAGCATACGAACGCGACGGCGAGATCCTGACGCTCATCGAGACTGCATTGAGCAAACCGGGCTGGCAGTTGGAGAAGGTGATTTCCTACGGTTACGTTGCAGCGACTATTGACATTCGTGGTGCCGGTGCGTCTTTTGGTGAGCGGCGTGATTTTTGGCCGCCCGAAGAAGCTGAGGATGCTTACGATATCACCGAGTGGTTCGCTGAGCAGCCATGGAGCGACGGCAACATCGGTATGTACGCACGTTCCTATCTCGGAATCACACAGTATTTCGCGGCCGCGGAAAAGCCCCCTCATCTGAAGGCGATCTTTCCAGGTATGGCCTTCGGCGATACCTATCATGAAACCAATCCAAACGGCGTGTACACCGGGCAGGCCTTCGAAGTGTGGGGCAGCCAGCAAAACCCACCGTATGAAGAGTACAAGAGCAGAAATGCGTCTGTCGCGCCAGTTGATGCAGATCCCGACCGAAAACTATTGGATCAGGCTCGTGCCGAACATCACCAGGGCTGGAACTTTAATGAAATTCTACGCGCAGCCGATTATCGCGACAGCAAGGATCCGACGGGCGTTCCGTTCCACGAAGAGCGTGGCGCAATAAATCGCGTTGACGAAATAAGTGAGTGGGGAGGTGGCATCTATCATCGCACGGGTTGGTACGATGATAGATGCCACCTCCCCACTCA
>Ga0224508_10004842_pt1 | contig 10922 bp, 8 predicted proteins | sample SF_Jan12_sed_USG_4_FD_170157 | JGI IMG/M metagenome (GOLD analysis project Ga0224508, IMG submission 170157) | Sediment microbial communities from San Francisco Bay, California, United States - SF_Jan12_sed_USGS_21 | ecosystem: Environmental > Aquatic > Marine > Sediment | place: USA: California... | reverse complement strand
CGGCCAAAACGCTCTGGAAGGTGCATGCGCTGCTGCCGGTCCTTGCCGTCCAGTCCGAGTATTCGCTATGGAGCCGCAATGCCGAGGTCGCCGTGCTCGATGCATGCGCCGAAATCGGTGCTGCCTACGTCGCATTTTCGCCGCTCGCGCGAGGCTTTCTCGCGGACATGGCCCTCGACCCGGCGATATTTGCAGCAAAGGACATCCGTCGCCACATGCCGCGCTTCAACGAGCCGAATTTCAGCAGGAACCGCGAACTGTTGTCCGAATACATGCGCGTGGCCGACGAGGTGGGCTGCACGCCGGGGCAGCTATCGCTGGCCTGGTTGCTGCATCGCGCACCGCACATTCACGTAATTCCCGGGACAACAAATGTGGCCCACCTCGAAGAAAACTTCGGCGCGCTGAATGTCGAAATCAGCGACGATGTTGCGGGTGAGCTGGACCGGCTTATCAATGCCGAAACGGTCAGCGGTGCGCGCTACTCCGCTGCAGCGCAGAAAGACATCGACACCGAACTGTTGCCGGGCGAGTCGCTGGCCTGATCGGCCTGTTTCGCGCCTTGTCTCATACAGTGACGCCTTAAGGCGTCAGCACCACGATCTGTTTTAAGAATCAGTTCCGAGGTAGTGCCGCCGCCGTAGTGTCCGGCGCGCGCAGCCACTTCTCGGCGACAGCTATCGGCGCATCAAGCGTGAGCAGGAAAGCTTCCAGTTGTTCGAGCTGTTCGTCGCTGAGACCCAGCGGCTCGGCTTCGTTATGTCCGATGAGCGCCAACGGTGCCTCGTTGTAATGTTCCAGGACATCGTGCAGGGCTGCAATCTGACCTTTATGCATGAATGGCTCGGTTCCACCGAGATTGCGCAGCGAAGGCGTGCGGACGGCACCAATCAGTCCGGCTCCGGTACGGGCAAACACCAGCTCATCACAACGACGTTTGGCGGCGTCGTTGAACCGCCCGAGACAGTTGTACGGATCGGCGCGGACCAGGCGTATGCCGTCGGCCCTGCCCTTGTCAGGCACTTCCCCCGGGAACGCCACGACACCGGTGTTGTGAAATTCATTGTTCGTCAACAGCGGGCCATTGTGACAGCGGATACATTGTGCGTCGCCGATGAACAGACGAAGCCCCGCGGCTTCGTCTGCAGTCAATATGTCCACCGCCTGCATATCCCCGTCGACAAGCGCTGCGACGAAATCGTCGAAACGAGACGGTCCGGGCATGAGCATGCGTTCGTAGGCAGCAATCGCTTTGCCGATGTTCGCAAAAGTCCGATCCAGGCCTTCGTGCGTCGACACGCCGGGCGGTACACCGAACAGTTGCTCGTAGGTCGCATGGTATGCATCGTCAGTGATGATGACATTGACGACATCACGTCTGCTGGTCCCGTGTTCGTTGGGATCCTCGAGTGGGGAAACAGCCTGCGACCACTGGCTGTCGCGACGACCGTCCCAGTATAGCCACGGACTGTAGGCGGTACCGACAATACTCGGCGTATTCCGTTTCGAAACGCCGATCGCGACACCCTTGGGCAGACCATCCGTGAATCGACGCGCGGGCTGGTGACAGGTCGCGCAGGAGATGTCACCAGTCCCGCTCAGACGCACATCGAAGAAAAGCGCGTGGCCGAAGCGGGCCGCCAACGGATTATCTGCAACGGCATTGCTTTGGTCAGAAAGCAACGGCTCGAGACTTCCGAGCCATAGGGACCGCAGCAACTCGATCTCTTCCTTGCTCCACTCTGTCGTCAGATCGCTGTGTGCGGCCGGGCCGAGACCAGCGATCGAAATGCCCGCCGCAACGAGAAGGGCGAGAAATCTCGGCTTGGTGTTCATCACAGATTCAGGTCGATGACTACCCTGTCTACCGTCGGGCCTTCGAAGATGGAAATTATAATCTGCCAATTCCCTTTCATGTGGAATCGAATGCCCTGCAGGCGATAGTCGCCTCCACCTGTGTTTTCCGTGACCCTCGGGCTCGTCGGCAATCCGTGATTGTGTTCCGGCATGCCGCCTGCGAACGAAATTTCCGCACCATCCACCGGCTCACCATTCGCGGCTTCCAGGTGCAACATCCACTCGTGCATTTTGTTGATCGGTATCGGATCCAATGAACTTGTGAAGCTGACAACGTACATGCCTCGTTCGGATGCCCACCGATCCGGCGTATGGTTTGTGTCTGTTTGTTCGCGGGCTACAACAATTGCGGCGATCGTCACCAGGAGCGCCATTGCGACATACCGAACAATTACCGTCTTCATCTGTGCCTCCTCAAATCAACCGCTGTCGCGGGAATCACAGCATAATATCGACAAATCCACATGTCGCTGGTTCGATTGATTCGCGCTATGGCATTATCCAGCTTTGGTCATTGAGCGCCACTCATGCGCGCTGCAATCCTCGACGACTATCAGCAAGCTTGGGAGCATACGGCCGGTGTACGACGTATGCGTGAACGTATCGAGGTGAGGATCTTCACAGAACCCTTCGGCGAGGTCGCAAACCTCAAGGGCTTCGACGTGCTCATCGCCAATCGCGAACGCACGCAGTTCAATCGAGCGCTACTGCAAGCCCTGGGCGACGTCAAGCTTATCGTGCAAACCGGGAAGCACAATCCACACATCGATTTCGATGCGGCCGCCGAGTGCGGCATTGACGTTGTCACTGCGTCGGGTGGCTATTCGATTGGTACGGCCGAGTTGACAATTGCACTTGCGCTTGCCGTCACGCGGCGAATTCCAGAGCTCGATGCGGCCGTTCGGCGCGGCGAGTGGCTGGCACCATCCACGCCCGTTCTGCACGGCAAGACGTTCGGCGTTATCGGGCTTGGCCGTGTCGGTAGCCACGCTGCACGAATTGCAAAGACTATCGGTATGGAGGTCATCGCATGGAGCCGTAGTCTGGACACACGCAGTGCTGCAGCTGTCGGCGCTCGGTATTGCGAACTCGACGACGTCCTCAAGGAAGCTGACATTGTCTCAATACATGTGTCGCTCAATGACGCAACGCGCGGGCTCATCGACGCGCGTCGCCTCGCACTGATGCAACCGGGAGCATATCTCGTCAATACGGCGCGCGGGCCGATTATCGACGAGGCCGCCCTCGTTGCAGCACTGAACGAGGGTCGTATCGCGGGTGCGGGCCTCGACGTTTTCGATACCGAACCGTTGCCGCCGAATCACCCGCTCACGCAATGCCCGAATGTCATACTGACTCCGCACATCGGATTTCCGACCGACCACGGTTACGAGCAGTTCGCGACCACAGCCTGCGATGCGTTATTCGCGTACCTGGACAATCACTGACGAAGTCTCAGGAATCATCTATGATCCCCGAGACGGTTATACCCCGTCGCCACACAGAACAACACCTGTCCTGGGGGTTCAGAATGCGTTCATTGCTCCGAATCTGCGCTACCGTATTAACTGTTTGTGTCGTCGTCACCGGTATGTTGCAAAGTCCGGCAGCGTTGGCGGAAACGATTGCCATAATAGGCACGGATGACGTCGCCAACGCGCTCGGCCCGCAATTTGCCGCACTCGGCCACAAGGTCGTCTACGGTTCCCGCAACCCGGACCGTGACAAAGTGCGCCAGTTGGTCAAACGTACGGGTAAGAACGCCGCGGCGACAGGGCAGGCGGAAGCAGCGGCTGGCGCGGATATCGTCGTACTGGCCGTGCCGTGGGACGTCATCGAGGAAGTCGTGAGCAATCTTGGAGACCTGTCCGGGAAAATCATCATCGACCCGACCAACCCGCGAGCCGTGGAGGAGGATGGACTCAGATGGTACCCGCGCGAGATCTCCAACGCCGAACTGCTCCAGAAATTGGCGCCTGGCGCATTCGTCGTGAAGGCATTCAACACGATGTCCGCCTCGACGATGGCCGAACCTTCAATGGCGGGCGGCCCGGTCAGCGTGCCGCTTGTCGGCAACGATGCACCAGCAAAACAGACGGTGGCGGAACTCGTTGCCGGCATGGGGCTCGAGCCCGTCGACCTCGGTCCGGTACGTTATGCTCGTATCGTCGAGGGCATGTATTACCTGCGAAGTAATGCGAGGGTGTTCGGGCATTCCTTCAACTTCCATTTAAGGAGGCAGCCCGAACCTTAGCGCGTACGTATTACATCCTCATCGTTATCGGCTGCATCATCAGTCACAGGCTTAGCAAGGACGTCGGACCGACAAACACGAATACTGGACTGACGTGCCGCCAGCTTGCAGGCGTCTCGTCAAGTCGGGTTGCGACGCATGGCTAGCCGGCTCCGCCGGCTGGTCCACTCCTGGCCTCTTTTTTCCGGTCAGCACCCTTGCATCGCTGCGAGCTGTTGCGGTGCGCGTATACGCATATAATCCCGGCCGACATGCTTGCTCTCACCAACATCTCCCTGCGCCGTGGCCGCAAAGTCCTGATCGAAGGCGCCAGTTTTCAGATTCATGCCGGACAACGAATGGGCGTGATCGGCGCCAATGGCTGTGGCAAATCGTCGCTGTTCGCCATGCTCCAGGGCGACCTCGAACCAGACGACGGCGATGTGGCTCTGGACTCCAGAGATGAGATCGCTCACGTTGCGCAGGAAAGCCCGCACGGCAGCGGCTCCGCTGTCGACTACGTCATGGATGGCGACCGTGAGTTACGATCAGTGCAGGCGGCCATCGCCGCCGGCGAAGCCGCCACTGACAAACCGGACCTTCACCTCCTCTACGAGCGTATGGAGGCTATCGACGGCTTTACGGCCGAATCGCGTGCGTCGCGGCTGCTGCACGGTCTTGGATTTGCGGCAGACGAATACACGAAACCCGTCAAAGAGTTCTCCGGTGGCTGGCGGATGCGGCTCAACCTCGCCCGTGCGCTCATGTGCCGGTCCGACATCCTGTTGCTCGATGAACCGACCAACCATCTCGATCTGCCGGCCATCCTGTGGCTGGAGCGCTGGCTCAGGCGCTACGAAGGCATCTTGCTGGTCGTCTCGCACGACCGGGATTTTCTCGACCAGGTCTGCACGCGCATTGCCCATATCGAAAATCAGGCGATCAGCCTCTTTACCGGCAACTACAGCCAGTTCGAGGCCTTGCGTGCTGAACAGCTGGCACAGCAGCAGGCGATGTACTCGCGCCAACAGAAGGAGATCAAGCATATTCAAAGCTATGTCGATCGCTTTCGGTATAAAGCGTCGAAAGCACGCCAGGCACAGAGCCGGCTCAAGATGCTCGAGCGCATGGAGAAGATCGCACCGGCGCACGTCGACTCGCCGTTCCGGTTTCATTTCCTGGAGCCGAAGAAGCAGCCACAACATCTGCTCGGGCTATTCGATGCGGCGGTTGGCTACGGCGACGATGTCATACTCGACAATATTGAACTGAACCTGTCAGCCGGAGATCGTATCGGCTTGCTGGGCGTCAACGGTGCCGGTAAATCGACACTCGTCAAAGGCCTGTCGACGGGTAGCACCTTACTCAAGGGTGAACGAGTCCTGAGCAAGGACACCAGGATCGGTTACTTCGCCCAGCACCAGCTGGAGCTGCTGCAACCTGATCGTAGCCCCATCGATCACCTGAGGGACGTCGCTCCCGAAGATCGCGAACAGGATCATCGCAACTACCTTGGCCGATTCGGCTTTAGTGGAGAACGTATCTTTGAACCCGTGGCACCGTTCTCTGGAGGCGAGAAAGCGCGGCTGGTACTGGCGCTGATGATTCGCCAGGGCCCCAACCTGTTGTTGCTCGATGAGCCGACCAACCATCTCGACCTCGAGATGCGGCAGGCGCTGAGCGTAGCACTCATCGAGTACACCGGTGCACTGGTGGTTATTTCCCATGATCGGCACTTGCTGCGAAGCGTCTGCGATGAATTGCTAATCGTTCACGACGGCGTCGTGGACCGATTCAATCGCAGCCTCGACGACTATCAAGCCTGGCTCAGAGAGCAGGAAGAGAAAGTGGACCAGGCAGCAGCCAAGTGGCAGGAAGCCCCGGCCAGGAGCGTCAACAAGAAGCAGCAGCGGCAGCAACAGGCGCGGCAACGACAGCGCACAAAGCCGTTACGAGATGCAGTTCGAAAGGTGGAAAAGGCGCTTGCCGAGCAACGCACACGACTGACCGAGCTTGATGAGCGTCTTGCTGACGAGTCGATCTACACAGACCAGGGCCGCAAGGATGAGCTAACGCAGCTTGTTAAAGACCAGGCCGAAGCGAAGTCGACGATCGAGTCCCTCGAGTGGCAGTGGCTGGAAGCGAGCGAGAAGCTGGAGCAGGCTAACTGAAGTTCCGCGAGCCGATTCTCTAACGACGCTGTGCGCCCTTGATGGCACCTTCTATAAGATTGAGCGCTGCCTGTCGGCTCACGCCGTCAGGATCAAGATTGAATGACGGTGTGGATGCTATGCCGAGTGCGACAGTCTTGGGGTTCTCGAACATCAATGTCATTGCCGCGGCCAGGTCTTTGCTGCTCGGGCCGTCGGGCACGGTCAGGTTATGCCCGGGTACTTCTGCCGGGTCAAGCACGTCCATATCGATGTGAACGTAAATCGCATCGACTCTGTCGGCGAGGTCATCCATCTGCTTTTCCAGGTTGGCGGATAGCTCGCGAACGTCCTGCACAGAAAATTGCTGGACCTCATACGCGGTAAAACGATCGGCCTCGAGCGGGTCCAGGTCACGTACGCCACCCCAGACGATGTGACTCATAGGCAACGGCTCTGCCAGTCCAGTAGTCTTGCGAATATTGTGCAGCGCATGTCCTGCAGCAATTGCCACGGGCATGCCACCGAGCATTCCGGACAGCGTGGTTTCCGGAACATTGAAATCCCCATGCGCGTCAATAAAGACCAGGCCAACGCGCCGCGCATTACCATCAGAATCGTATTTGAGTCCCGAAAGCATCCCGAGCAAATCGTTGCAGTTGGCTTCCAGGCCAATCGTGATCAGGTCGTCCTGCAATCCTTCACGAACCACATCGGCAAAATTCGCGTTCGCCAGTGCCATGCGATTCCACGCACCATACTGCCGCTCTTGCTCTGCATTCAGTCGAATATCCTGAATGGGCCGGATCAGCTTGCCACCCCATTCACCGATGAGTCGTTCAAGCCCTGCGGCATGGATGTAATCAGGGTTAGTCGACAGCTCCGGCACATTGCGTGAGCCGCCGTACGGGTTCTTGATGACGTCGATCTTGACCTGGGCATTGGCCGCGAGCGACAAACCGGCGCCGAGAGTCACGGCCAGGAGCAGTTGAGTGAGTTTCACGATTCAGACCCCTTGTATTTCCGTAAGGATGATACCGTTAGAACGCTGAAGATCCTTGTGCGAACGTGACCAGCCGGCTCAGTACACCACCAAAATCCGCTGCCGTACATACTTTGCCTGTTCGGCCTCGTCAATGAGCGCCACCGCGAAGTCGGCACGCGACACGCGACTCCGGCCGCGCTCGTCCTCGAGAACTCGGTCGCCGCCAATGCGGTAGCTGCCCGTCCGCTGCCCGTTGGTGAAGTTCTTCGGCGGGGTCACGTAGGTCCACTTGACGTCATCGACCTTACGGTAAAACTCCAGCGCCAGTATCTGCCCGGCGATCTCGACCTCGAGTTTCTTCGGCAGTAGGATTTTCGGCAACTTCGCGGCGTAGAGCACACCGGGCTCGACCTCCAGTGACCCCGAGCCGCCGACGTGCAGCAGTCGCGCCGCATTGTCCGGATCCCTGAACAAAACATCGACGAGTGTCTCCGCCGCAATGAACTGCAGCGCGCTCTGCGGCAAGCCCGAATCACCGATTATGCCGCGCACCGAGAGGATGACGACGTCCTTGCCTGCGACGATCTCGGCGACGCTTGCTTTGTCGAGCAGGTCGCCTTTGACGGCGGCCAGATTCTCGTGCCGTAACGTTATCGACGACGGGTCCCGCGATACGGCCGTCACCCGGTGGTTGCGGTCCAGCGCCTCCTGCACGACGTGGCCGCCGACTTCCCCGGTGGCGCCGTATACGACGATGTCGAGCGCGTCGCCGGCGTTGCCGGTAGCCGGCAATAGCAACAACAACCAAGCGAGTAATCCGCGTTTCATAAAAGACAATGTCAGCATCAGTAATAATACCTGGCCGTTGCGAGTACGCGGGTCGCGGCCAGGACAGTCAGCCGCGCTCGGGCGTCACGAAGCGCTTGAAAAAATCCGATACAGATACAGTCGCAAGGTCAGTCAGCTCGCCGGCATCGAAGAATGAACCCCGACAGGAATCGCACTGCTCAAACCAGATATGCGTTTGCTCGGGGTCAATCAGGCGCTCCATCGGGCCGGCACAGCGTGGACATCGATAATTTTCGATCTTGTTCTGCTCCTTGCCGGTTTTGATGTCGCCGATGTCGAGCGCGGCAGCCGCCGCCTTTTTTCCGAGCTTGTTGAGCTCACCGTCGTCAAACCATAAGCCGTGACAGGAACTGCAACGATCGATCTCTGTGCCGTCGAGCACTATCTGCTCCATATCCGAGCGACACTTGGGGCAGCGCATCGCACCTGAAAAGTACATGCCGGCCCCACTGGTGCCCATGCCCACGGTGTAGCTTGGCGCGCGCTTACGACCTCGCGAAGGTCCGGACCTGTGTCGATGGAACAATATAATCCCTATCAGCGCGATGGTGACGGCGCCAAGCAGCAGGTAGGCCTCAACGTATGATGTCTGCTCGGCGATCAGGCCATAGGTCTTGGAGCCAGCTGATGAGCCCAGATTGGCCAGCGACATGTAAATGGCAAACTGCGTGGCCGAAGTCGAGCTGGAGCAAATTGTCATTGCCAGCGCGATCATGCACACCATCGTCACCGGCCCGAGCAACACCCACGCGGCCAGCATCACTTTGACGTAAGTCGCGTTCTCCCACAGATACTGGGTCTGCGCGAGAAGGAAGGCATGGATTGCAACGAGCGATATGGTCAGTACGAGCATTCGCTTGGCGCCAAAGCGATCGATCATCGGACCCAGGACCAGGGCCGTTGCGGCGCCAGCCAGCCCCATGACGGCAACGAGTTGCGACCATTGGGGCGTCGTAAAGCCAAACAGCTTGATCGCTGCGATGGGCATCAGGGCGTGACCATAGCCGCCAATGAAACCGTCGAAGATCATGATGGCCATCAGGATCAGGCTGACGCGAGTCCACAACACCGCGTTCAGGCCCTTCATCACGCCTGCGAACGAAGTGCCGCTACGTCGCTCGGACATTGCATCACCGGAAGTCCACGGCAAACGGCGCTCGCCACGACGTTCCACGGTCAGCATAAAGCCGAGCAAAAGTGCTGCCTGGACGGCCGCCGCGGTGATCGCCGTGACGCCCAGCCCGACCGTAACCAGCATGGTGCCGGTCACGGCCGAAGTAAGTCCCCAACCGATGGCCTTGCCGAACACCATGAAGCCGTTCAGGCGACCCTGTTCATTAACGGGCGTGACGTCAATGGACATGCCGTCCACTGCCACATCCTGCGTTGCTGCGAACACATTGATAAGGAGACCAAGAACCATCAGCAGGCCAACCTGCTCGGCCGGGTTGTCGACGAGGACAAGGCCGAAAAATGACAGCGTCATTCCCAGCTGTGCGCCCAGCACCCAGGGTCGCCGTCTGCCCATTGGCAGGAACTGGTAACGGTCCATCAGCGGCCCGGATAGCAGCTTGAATGCCCACGGTAGAATGATGACAGCGAGGAATGAGGCAATCTGGCCGGCCTCAACCCCCTGACTCGCCAGCCACGCCGGTACGGCGATGTTCATCAGGCCGTAGGGAATGCCCTGTGCAAAATACATGGACGAGCCGGCGGCGTAGCGCATGCGCGAGCTTTCGGCGAGAACCCAGTTGATTGTCATTGTTGTTATTCCAAGCCAGGCGTAACGGCATCATAACCCGGCGAAAACAGAGATCGAAGGAATTGCAAGCAGCCGATGTATCCCGGTCTTTTCAATACTTGCAAAAAAATAATGCCGGGCGCCCACGCATCCGAAACGCTTCTGCGTTTTGTTACTTGAGCACGGAACGCGCTACCTGGCGAGTGAAACCTCGTACCAGGTTTTGTACCAGAACATCTCCAGCCGACCATTGCCATCCCAGTCGCCGATCATAGGCATGTTGCTGCCGTTGCCAACTTCAGCGAGGATTTCGCCGGTATCGCCCGACAACCAACGGCCAGTGCCGCTTCCCTTTCTTGCCGGGATGTCGAGCCAGCCGTCACCGTCAATGTCGTGGAACGCGTCGTACATCTGGGTCGGGTTTGCGCCCCCTACGAATCCACCCATCTTCGTCTCCCAGCGTAAGCGGTTTGTTGCCAACTCCCAGCAAAGAATATTCTTGCCGGAGACAAACACAAACTCCATTTCGCCGTCGTTGTTGAGGTCACGGTAGATTGGTGGGAACTTGGCTTTGATCTTGTCGGGCGCTGAGTATTCTGCCTCAACCTCGCCCCGCCCGTTGATAAACGTGATTCCTTTCTTTGTGACGGTGATAAAGCGGTCGCCACTCGGTAGCGGCATCACGTCGATGATCTCATCCGACTGGCGTGTCCAGCTTATCTCGCCGGTGTCGAGCGAAATCATGTTTAACTCGCCGCGGTCCTCACCAAATGCCAAAAAGCGGCGATCCTCATCTACGCGAAAAAGATGCCAGCTCGGAAACTCCGTGATACGCCGTTTCAACTCACCGTCGTATTCGGCCAGGCCAGTGTCCGGATCAAGAACGAGGACATGCCCGGGAGAAAACAACACAGGCAGCAAGCGATCTTCATCGACTAACGACGTGTAAGTCCTTTTCGACGCCTTACCGCCGCGTTCAAGTGAGTATGACCACAAAGTCCGGCCATCATCGGCTGACAAGCCGAGCATCGCCTGTTTGGCGTCGTCGGTGATCAGTATCGTGGCTCCCGACCCATCGGCTTCGGGAACGACCCATTTGAATCGTGT
>Ga0224508_10004841_pt1 | contig 10922 bp, 14 predicted proteins | sample SF_Jan12_sed_USG_4_FD_170157 | JGI IMG/M metagenome (GOLD analysis project Ga0224508, IMG submission 170157) | Sediment microbial communities from San Francisco Bay, California, United States - SF_Jan12_sed_USGS_21 | ecosystem: Environmental > Aquatic > Marine > Sediment | place: USA... | reverse complement strand
ATAGAAACAACAAATTCTGGAGGATTAACACATGGTTTTCCATTTTCTGTTATTGAGCATTTGTCAGGAAACACAATGGAATTAGATTTTTTATACGATATTAATCTTGGTTGGAGTGTATTGAATTTAATATCTAGGAATGTAAAATAAGATAGGAAATCAATGGCACATAATTTTGATTTAGTAATAATTGGAGGAGGGATTCTCGGAACTTCTTTATCCTATTTTCTCTCTCATCTAAACCCATCAAAAAAAATTGCAGTAATAGAACAGGCTCACGATGTGGCCTTTCATACTAGTGGAAGAAATACAGGTAAAGTCCATGCGCCCTATCTGTACAATCCAGAAAAGAAAAAGTTGTTTGCAAAAGCAGCTTATCATGGATTTGATATGTGGAAAAAATACTCTGAACTCAAAGATTTACCCTTCAAAGAAGATGGTGTGATAGAGGTGTCCCGAGATAAAAAAGGGACTAAGGTATTAGAAAAATATCTCAAATGGGGAAAAGAAAATGGATTACAAGATGAAGAAATCAAATTGCTTACTAAATCTGAAATAAAAAAAATAGAACCTGAAATAAAATGTGATGCAGCTCTTCATGTTTACAGGGATGCATCTACTGATTATTCGATTCTTACAAAATCGTTAATGAAAGACAGTAAACAAAATGGAATAAAATTTCTTTTAGACACCAAAGTAACAGATCTTAAAAACAGAGGAGACAAATGGAAAATCACATTAAATCATGAGCACGAAATTTTTTCAAATTTTATTATAAATGCAGCAGGTGGGGAGTCCATAGATATTGCGCATAAAATAGACATTGCAAAAAATCTTACTGACGTTCATTTTAGGGGAGAGTATTGGAAAGCCCCAAAGGAATACAATGATTTAACGAAGACAAGTGTTTATTCTGTACCAGAGTTTCCAGATTATCCTTTTTTGGATCCTCATTGGATAATAAGAGTAGACGGGACGTGTGAAATAGGACCAAATGCAGTTCCAGTGTTTAGTCCTTACGGATACAATAGATCTGAAAATCTCAAGGAGTTTATCCCAAAAATGTTAGAAATGCTTGGGTCCGGAGCTAGAAAAGCAGTGTTTGATAAACAATTTCAAGAGCTTGCAATGAATGAAATTCAATCGTCAATGTCAAAATCAGCAATGATAGATAGAGTTAAGAATTTTCTTCCAAAGATTGATGCGGACAAAATTACAAAAAAAGGTACAGCGGGGATAAGATCATCTGTAATTGATGAAAATGGAAAGTTTGTTCCAGATGTGGTGTTGATAGATGATTCAATGTCTTTTCATATTCTAAATTATAACTCACCGGGGGCAACAGGTGCCTTACCATTTTCTGCCAATATCATTAACCGATTAAACGAGAAAGGAATTTTTACAAATGAGAATCCAGACAATCAGTGTGGCCCTTGGAAATTCAGTAACATAATTGAAAAAATGACCATATGAGGGAATCAGTAACATTTGTTATTAACAGATGATACTAACAGAGATTAATATCAATTAGTGGTTTGTGTTCCCTATGAAGGGAGCATTATCGATTTTACTAATTGGAATTTTATTAACTGGAAGTATTGTTTCTCAAATGTCACCAGTATTTGGAGAACCCAAATCAAATAAACAAAATGAGAAATCAAATCAAAACATCTTAGAATTCAGTAGTGGGACGATATTGCTAGCAAGTAGTACCACTACCATTTGTCATGTACCTCCAGGAAATCATAATAATGCGCACATGATTACTGTAGGAACCTCTTCTCTAACAGCGCACATTAATCATGGAGATAAACCAGAATATTGTGCAGACAAACTACCAAAAATTCAAGAATTTGCATCAGGAAGTATTGAACCTAAAAGTGATACCCTAACTAAAGCTGAGGAAATTATTGATAAAATTGTTCTTGCAACAACTTCAGATTCAAAAGTAGGCCCAGCCATATCACAAGCAGCGCAATTACACCAGTTATTTGCGCATGAAGATAAAGAAACCAAGAAAAAATTTCAAAAATTATTTCTTGACGCCCTAAAAAAGATCAAAGAGAATACAAAAAAGGGTCAGGGAGCAATGGAAAAGAAAATTCTAAATGAACTTGGAAAGACGGCCATTAAAATAAATTCACAAATTGAAAAAGATGAAAGAAAAGAGGATCAAAAAAACAAGGTAAAAACAGCAATAAAACTAACCCTTGAAAAAGAGGAACTTCAAGAAATTAGAAATCAAATCGCCATGGCTAAAATTAATCATGATGAAGATACAGATGAATTTGAAGAATTAGTAGATGCCGAAAGGAAAATTCTAAAGAAAGTGTTGATTTCTGAGGCTAAATCTAAAGGGGAAAAAATTACGCTTGAGAAAATAAATGAGATTGACGAGAAAACCTCAGAAATTGTGAATAATAACCAAAAAACCAAATCAGAAAAAGGAAACTATGCTAACGATAAAGGAAATGGATCTAATGACAAGTCCGATAAAGGAAATGGATCTAATGACAAGTCCGATAAAGGCAACAACAAAAGTGACAAAAAATCCCAAAAATCAAGTAGTAAAAGTAAAGGAAAAAACAAGTAGATTTTAACAAAAATTACCCCAATTGATCGTAAAATGAGGATTCAAGGATATTAGAAAATCTTATTAAATCCATCAAATAGGAAAAAAACTGGCAAATTATGGCTCGATGTAAAAGATGTGGACGGGAAATGGAAAACCAAAGGGAGGGATTTTGTTCTTTATCCTGTTACAATCTTGATTTACAAGAACAAATTAGTTCAATTGGGAAAACGAGTATTATTTCAACAAAAAAGGTAATTTAGTTCTGAGATCAATATAAACAAATTAAATCATTCTAAAAATTAGAGTAGTAAAACATTAATCATTATTCCAGATTGAGACTACAATTGAACAGAATTTTTGGATTAGCTTTAACTTCAATTTTGATCACATGCACATTTAATTTCAGTCAAAATGTATACGCAAATCCATTTTTTTCAAATGGTTATTTTACTGAAAATGGGATAGAATGGTGTGAAGAAAATCGTTCTTTGTATGAAATTTTAGAGGAAAAATTTTTTGAGCACCACAAACATTCCTTAGAATCTAGAATTTGCGTAAGCCTTTATCAGGATTATTATTGGAATTATGATGGTTCAGACAGAGTAGAAAAATTAATTGAACGAAGTAAACATTACTCTCAACTAGAAATTTTAGAAAGTTATGAAGAATCAGAGACAGGAATAATAGATACCATGCCTGCAGAGAATAAAGATCAGACTTTACTTCAGGGAACCATTAACGATGGAGAAATGATTGTTCAAATAATTTCAAGTGCGCCTAGGATAAATGAATCCATGGAAATCAATCTGTCATTTATTGATGAAAACAGTAGATTAATGTCAAATGTTAATTTTGGAATTAATATCACTCAGCTAGATAAACTAATTTTGGAAAGTAAAAACATCTATTCAGAGAAGGGATTATCTACGTTGATAACGCGCCCTTTAATTTCTGAAGAACCGGTTTCACTAATAGTCACAATTAATGGAATCGGAAATTCTGAAAATCCAGAAGAATGGACAGGCCCACAAGGTGAAATTGTCATGTTTACAGTGGTACCAGAATTTGGGACAATATCAATAATTTTACTAGCCACTACAATTAGCTTAATGGTTTTCCTTAGTTCCAAAATCAAAATAATCTCTTTTAAACAAACATAATTTATGAATGAGTTATTCTCAGAAATAAAATGGAGTTTAATTTGAATTTATTATTGAATTATTTTTTGCAAGATTCTTTTGGAAATCTAATCTTAATTGATTTTCAAATACCTATTCAGGATTAAAATTGTCACATCCAGAACTACAAGGTTTGTTCATTACACCTTCACATTTTCCAAATTCATCATGCATGATACGATGATGAGCACAAACTTTACATTTTTCTCTGAAAAATTGAATAAGCTCACTAAGGGATAAATCAGATTGTTGAATTTTATTGTCCGTTTTCAAAGTCATAAAAATTTTCAAACTAATTAGAACTTAAGGTTATTGGAAACCAAATAGAACAAAAATTGGAATCAAATCTAAAATAATATAAAATAGACACTATTGAATTCCGGACTATAATTCATCAATAGTCCCACCTTGACCGTATAACACATGCATTGTATAGCTTTTGGTAATTCCTTTATGGCTACGCAATTTTGAAACAATTTTATCTACTCCATCTGGATCTTCACTACAAATTTTAAGAAAAATATCATATTTTCCCCAAATGCCGTTTACCTCAGTCACTTCTGGAATTTTTTTCAATTCTGATATAATACCAATTTCGCTTCCGGTATTACAATTAAGAAGAATGTATGCTTGCATGATCTAAATCTTTTTTTTAATAAATAAATGTTCCAGATTAACAAGTATTTTCTTTGATTAAGCGAAAAAAGAAATTTAAAAATTTAATAAAAGTACTAAATATTGATCTTACTTTAATGTCTGGATTAAATGCAGAGTATTTTCTAATTTTTTTATTTTACTTTTTTCTATAATAATCCATTTCTCTAAAAATTCTTCAATTGTAAAAACATTAAATTTCATCGGTTTTTCAGGTATTCGAAGAATGCATCCTTTTTCTTGCAAGGTTTTAAGCAAATGATAAATTTCAGTTCTGGGGATATCCAAATTTTTTGATAATTGAGATGCAGTTTGGTTTCCCCTTTTACTTAGACTAAGATAAACTTTGGATTGATTTGAAGATAATCCAATTTTGAAAAGTAGGTTTATTTGATTTTCTAAAAAGGTTTTGGAATTGCCAATGTAGGATTCCTCTTCAAAATTATTGGGATCTTTATTCATCATTTAACATACCCAAATATTCCATAAACTTCTTCAAAGGATTTGTTATCCAAAAATGTCATAATTAATTTGGTAAAAATTCACATAAAAAACTCACGTAGTAATTATTAGTAGAAATTATCACATGATAAAATTATTTCTAAAAAACAATAAGATTTGAACCAAACTTATTCAAAAAAAAGTGAAAGTGGTATAATGTTCTAGATAAAAATTAATCAAAAGTAAAAGCGCCGGGAGGGAGATTTGAACTCCCGTTCCCTTGCGAGAACGCGCTTTATGGTTAATTATTTCCAGGCGCGCGCCCTACCAGGCTAGGCGACCCCGGCATTTGTCATTAGACAAAAGTATTCGGCAAAAATTGATTATATATTATGTTACTAGAGATTTAAAAGACTACTTCCATATGGTAATCGTAGTAGATTTTTCAACTTTGTTTTTTTCAGGATCAAATCCTTTTGAGTGGATCTTGTATAATCCTTCAAGTGTGGAATCACCATCATTTTTTATTTGATCCCACACAAATTCAATTTTCTCCTCAGGTTCAAGAGAGTACAACTCAACATTAGGTTCTTGAGTAATAGGAGCGTACATCAATATTCCAGATAATCCTGTTATCCTAAGACCATAAGAAGAATCAGAAAAAGTCAAAGGGACTGATCCAGAATTTATAATATGGATTTTAATTTCTTCACCTTTTTTAAAATCAAATTTTTCAGTTACAATTGAAATTGATGGACCCTCAACAAATATCAACTGATTTGTGTTTTTTACATCTATCAAATACAAACCAAATACAAGTCCTGCAATCAGACCAACTGCAGTAAAAAGGATTAGGCTTTTAGAGGACAAGCATTAAAGATTTTTTTAATTTATTTTTAATCTTTTGGGGAAGGTTTTGTTCTCCATTTTCTAGGATATGTATCAGGAGACATTATTATCCTCTTGGTTTCAAAAGCATATCCTTTGGTGGCATTTTTGATTTCTTCTTCTGATAAAAGAGATTCTGCTAGGGCTACCGCCTCTCCTTTTTGGGTATAGACACCTACAATATCTCCCTTCTTGAGATTTGGACTAATCTTTAAAATTCCAGGAATAGCCAGTTGCGCTCCATGACACATTGCATCTACGGCAGAATCACGAATTATAATAGATTTAATTTCACTTAATGCATATTCAACAGGTTTTATCATTTCCCGAAGTTTGCTTTCATCTTTTTTTTCTTCCCATAAAGAAAAGGCATTCGCCAACTCATGCAAAGTTACTAATCCATCAGATTCTTGGAATTGACCAACTTTTGTTCTTCTAAGCTCAATCATAGTAGCCCCAGGTCCCAAAAACTCTCCAATATCATAATATAATTTTCTAATATAGGTTCCAGATTCACACAGGATTCGAGTTAAAAGAAGCCTTTCTCTTTGTTCTAGTACTTCCAATTCATGTATGGTTCTAGTTCTTGTTTGTCGAACAACTGCAGAACGTTGTGGTGGTTTTTGAAAAATTGGACCTGTAAACAATTCAATAGTTTTTTCTAATTTTTCTTTAGAAGGTAAAGAATGAATTCTCCCAAGAGCGTGATATTCTTTTGGGCCGTAAAGCAAAACTCCTAACGCTTTGGTGGCTTCTCCTAGACCAAGCGGGAGAACACCTGACACTTGAGGATCCAGTGTTCCACTATGACCAATCTTTGGAATTTTAAGTAGTCGTTTGGTCCATGCTACGGTTTCATGACTTGTAGGTCCCGGGGGTTTATCTAAAATTATTAAACCATAGTTAAGTAATTGTTCAATTTTTCTTTTATCATAATAAGTCCCATAGGAATCATCTGTTAAATCCTGATCAATTTCCACAAGGTTTTCCAGTTGTTTTAATGTCAAAGAAGATTCCTCACAGTTTCTTTTGATACCTCTATTACTTGTTCGGCACTAAGATTGTCAGTGTTAATTATCTTGTTAAAAACAGAGATATCTTCTCCAAAATCAAAATCGTATAATTTTTTGTAAAGGGCCTTGTTTTTATCATAGCGCTCTTTTGTTACCTCAAAAGCTTCTTTTGGACTCATATTGTCACGATTTTGCATTCTTTTTGAACTGCTGTCATGGGAAGCATCCAACCATATTTTTATTCCATCATCAACCAACCAAGGAAGAGTGTAACTGGTGATCACCATTCCTCCTTTCTTGAAAAGGTCAATTAGTTTTTTATCCACTTTTTTATCAAATTCAGAATTTGTCTCTCTTTGTTCCAGAAATTTCATTCCATCTTCAGTATCCCACCAATCATTACCATCTACCTCAAAGCCTTGTTCTTTTGCCAATTCTTTCAAGACATCACCACCGCTAAGATAAATTAAATTAAATTCATTTGCTAGTCCTTTTGCTACAGTAGTTTTCCCAACAGCAGGAGGGCCAGAAATTACGATTGATTTTGTCAAACTCCCATTGTGGTTTTGGTTAGTTTCATTATGATTCCACTAAACGCTATTGACGAAAGGAAATACCACGCCCATAGGTACAAGGCATTTTCCTTCCCAAAGCAAACATGTTCTACATCTGTTGCTTGTGCAGCAGTACATGTTAACGTGAAAAAGTCACCAGGGATAACATTAAGTGGAATTGGGGATAAAGCGACAGTAAAAGAAAATAGCTGTGGTAATACCAAATAAAAAATCAAAATTAACGGTACAAACGTAATCATCATCGGTCTCATGTTCATTTGCATCATTTCCATGGACATTTTGTTCATGTATGATGATTTTTTGTTTAATTGATCAGTCTTTGCTTGGTCTTTTGCCCTCATTGCCGCCATTCTTTCTTTTTGCCAAGAACGAGTTTCTTTCATTATTCGTTTAAGTTTGACTTGATCTATCATTTTCTTTCTTACACCTGCATTAAACAAATTCAGCAGTATTCCAATTCCTGCAACTGCAAACAAAGAAGGTATTACTCCTTTAACAATTGGATCTTCACTTCCCAAACCGTCCTTCATATCTCCCATAAACCCAAAAAATCCACCATCTTCTTGTAAGAATATTGTATCTAAGAAAAGTAAAATAAAGTCAAATTCCATATCTATACACCTATTGCCTTTATTATTTTATCAGCTGCTTCTTCAAGCTTTCCTTCGTTATTTTGAACTTGTGTTAATGGAGAGCCTGACAGAATTGAGCAAGCAGACATCATTGCGGATTGAATATCCAGTTCTTTTTTGATAGTATTGATAGAAACTTTATCTCTGCTCCTAGTTTCGTCTTTCATTCGTCGATTGTAGATTTCTTCTGTTTTTGCAGTGACAATAATAAAATGAGTAGGTTCTATAATTTGTAAAACATGATAAGGTAATCCTGGATTAAAGCCCTCCGTTGTTCTAATGAATGCATGGGTATCAATAATTATTACATCGTCATTAATTTTACTCAGTTTTCTAGCTGTATTTTGTTGCAGTTTTTTTTGCTCTGAAAGTGGAAGTTTTCTTAGCTCATCTCTATTTTGCAATCCATTTTCTTTTGCAACCTCAAACATTATAGTTCCAAAATTTGTAACTTTAACACTTTTGTTATGTGCTTCAATTATCTCAGCTAGTTTTTTGATAAGAGTAGTTTTACCTACCCCTGGAATTCCAACAACAACAACAATTTTATTTTCTGCCAAGTAAAGCACCCAGTTTTGGCATTACTACTTCGACCTGTTCTCTTACTAGTTGAGTGTAATAGTTAATCAGAATATCCACCATTAATAAAATTCCAATACCGGAACCAAAAACTCCCAAAACATCGGACACTCCTGCTAAAAGACCCAAAATCATAGATCCAATTATTGTTACTGATGGAATGTACTTGTTAAGAAGAGCCTCAACAGGTTTGTTTGACCTTCTAAATCCTGGAATTTGTACATCTGCATCAAGCAAGTTTTGAGCTGCACTTTTTGGGGATAAGCCTCCTAGCTCTACCCAAAGTTTTCCAAAGACTACAACTATTCCTATCATAAACAAAACATAGCCTATTGCACGTCCAGGATCCAACATTGCTAAATCAAGACCCCTTGGAGGGGTAATGTAGTAGATTATCCCACCTATTGGTGTTGAAGGACTAGTTGGATCGAATTGGGCTAGAAAATTCATGAAGAAGTTATTGTTTCGCGGGTTCATGTTAGCCCAAAGCATTTGGAAGATAAATACAGCATTTGCAGTAAGAGCTGATGCTAAAATTACAGGAATGTTAGAAACGTACATCATTTTGATTGGATAAACTGCTGAGAAACCTCTATACTTTGTAGAAACAATAGGGATCTCTATTTTCATACCTTGTGTGAATACCAAAATTAGCAATATGCCTGCAGTCAAAAATAATCCAAAGATACTCGGCAATTGATTTGACCTAAGGAAAACATTTGATAAATCTCCAGCCATAATAGATTGCCCAATATACGGAATAATACCAATAGTACCACCATCACCTGCAGGTAACGGACTGAACAGACTCCAAAGTATTTGCTGAGCAACACCGGCCATAATGAATAAACTAATTCCGCTACCTAGTCCCCACCCTTTTTGAATTAATTCATCTAAGAACATGACAATGATGGAGGCTGCCATTAATTGTCCAATCATTACATACAGCACGTAAGGTTCTGAAACTCCAGGACCATAAACTGCAATCGCATAAACAATAGACTCAGCAACAATTACAACATATGTAACTAGTTTTGTTGCAGTTTGAAATATCCCTCGTTCTTCTGGTTTTTTAAAATCAAATTTTAAAATATCAGAACCTCTTAGCAATTGCATTAACAAACCAGCTGTTACAATTGGGCCAATTCCTAATTCAACTAAGGTTCCTTGCTGAGAAGCAAAAATTACTCTAGCAAACTGTAGGAAATCAAAGGCAGGGGCCGTCGCTCCAAACAAGGGAGTTTGACCCATAACCATATAGATTAACAGGGCAATTCCGGACCAAAGTAATTTTGTTTGAAGAGAAATTTTCTTTTTTGGTTTTGGAACTTGAGGAAGATATGGTTCGGCCTTAAAAACAACTTTTCTAATAATACTTGTTAAACTACCTTCAGCCATTCTCAGATAACACTTCTCCCCCAACAGATTTGATTTTCTCTTCAGCTGATGCAGTAAATTGGCTCACTTTAATGGTGTAAGGTATGGATGGTTTACCGCCACCAAGCAGTTTGTCATATCCTGCGGTCACAAGATCTAGGATTTTCTTTCCTCCTTCTTCTTTTCCGAATTTTTTAAACAGGTCATCGAGCTCACGGATGCTAGCCCACTTTTTGGTAATATTTGGGTGAGGTGGATGAGTAGAAGGATGGCCATAATGGTCAGGATATTCTTTAAGCATAGTACTGTAATGATGTTTCATTAATCCGGTGACTCCAAGACCACCTTTATGGCCACTTGCACGATGTTGAGCAACTTGTCCCCATCCCATATTTCGGCCTCCTCGGAGTCGTCTTGTTTTTCTTAGTCTTGTTGCCATTTTAGATCATGCGCCTCACAATTGTTCCAAGTTCTTTATTTAATCCTAGAACACCTTTTTGCCCATACAATTTTTTTGTACTTCGTTTGAAACCGTGTCGAGGTGGAGATAAAGCAAACCAAGGTTTAAGAGGTTTTAATTTTGATAAAGTTGCTTTTCCTTCAGTTAATGCAGTTGCAAGTTCATCAATACTATTGAATCCAAGTTCTTTAAGATCTTCTGGAGTAATTTTTTGATATCCTGATTTTCGTGCTTTTTTATCAAGTATATCTTTGGCTAAATCAGTATCCAATTCGATCCAAGAAATGTAATGTTTGACCTTGTTTAGCATTCCTAATGTGTTTTCTTTTGCAGGTAAAATTGTAGCACGATATTTTTTATCTAGTTTAAGCAAAGTCATAGTAGTAGATGCCCAGTATGGGACATCTGCTTGACCTTTTATTCTGACAACAAGATATGCATTTGCCATTTTTATCAACCTTGACTAAATGTCTGTCTAAGACAATCCAATATAGCTTTAGAAGTAGAGTTCATTGTTGGTGTAGAACCTTTGGCAGTAGTCCAAGCATCT
>Ga0224508_10004840_pt1 | contig 10924 bp, 11 predicted proteins | sample SF_Jan12_sed_USG_4_FD_170157 | JGI IMG/M metagenome (GOLD analysis project Ga0224508, IMG submission 170157) | Sediment microbial communities from San Francisco Bay, California, United States - SF_Jan12_sed_USGS_21 | ecosystem: Environmental > Aquatic > Marine > Sediment | place: USA... | reverse complement strand
GTACACACCGGGCCATGGACGCCGGGTGGCCCGTATCCGTGACGCCGTGGCGGCCGATGGGCTCGAGGTGCTCCTCGTCGGCGCCGCCTATGACGGCATCGGCATCCCTGCGTGCATCGATGGCGGGCGGAAGGCCGCGGCCAGCGCCATCGCCAGCCGGGCCTGAACGGTGCCGCCGATGGACCTCGCCGAGCAGACCGCAGCCGGAGAGCAGCCCACCGAGCCGAGCGGCCGACAAGAGGACCGCAGGGTCGTCGTCGCTCGAGCCCTGACCGCCGGTCTGTGCCTGGCCGGGGCGGTGCCGCCGTGGGGCTTCTGGCCGCTGGCCTTCGTGGGGATCGCCCTGCTCGACGGGCTCATCGCCGACCAGCCGTGGCGTGCCCGCGTCGCCCGCACGTGGCTGGTCGCTGCAGCCTGGCTCTACCCGGCGACGCTGTGGATGTTCGATCTCACCGCTCCCGGCTATGTCGTGGCGGGCGGCGTGTTCGCCGGCTACTTCGCCGTCGCCGCCGGCCTCACCCCCGGCGGCCGGTACCGGCGGCTCGTCCTGCCCGGAGCGATCGCGGTTGCCGAGCTCGCCCGCTGGTCCTGGCCCTTCGGCGGGGTACCCCTCGCCCACTTGGCGATGACCCAGGTCAACACCCCGCTCGCCGACGCTGCCCGGGTTGGCGGTCCGCTGCTGGTGGTCGTGGCCGTCGTCGTTGTCGGCCAGGCTCTGGCGGCCGTCGTCCGCCGCGAGATCACGATCGCCGTGATCGGGGTTGCGGTCGCAGCGGTCATGGTCCTGGCCGGTGTCGTCCATCCCCGAGGGTCGGTCGTCGACGAGATCGACGTCGCCCTCGTGCAGGGCGGTGGTCCCCAACGGACGCGGGCGTCGTCCGATCAGCAACCCGTGGTGCTCGGGCGTCACGTCGAGGCCAGCCGGGCGATCGAGGGGCCGGTCGACCTGATCATCTGGCCGGAGAACGTCGTGAATCCGGGTCGCTTCCTGTCCGACGAGGCCGCGAGCGCCCTCGTTCGCGGGGTGGCGGCCGAGCACGACGCCGCCCTGCTGGCCGGCTGGTTCCGACCGGTGTCCGACGAGAACACGGAGAACTACCAGTCGACGATCACCCCCGATGGGCAAGAGATCGACAGGTACGACAAGGTCCGACTCGTGCCGTTCGGGGAGTACGTGCCGCTGCGAGGGCTGATCGAGCTGGTGAACGACGAGATCCCAGGCCGCGACGTGCTCGCCGGCAACTCCGCCCCCGTGCTCGACACCCCGGTCGGAACGGTCGGCGTGTCGATCTCGTGGGAGGGGTTCTTCGAGACCCAGAGCCGGCATGCGGTGCGCGAAGGGGCGCTGCTGCTGACCAACCCGACGAACGGTTCATCGTATTGGCTCACCCAGGTCCAAACCCAGCAACTCGCATCGAACCAACTACGAGCCATCGAGAACGACCGCTGGGTCCTGCAGGTCGCTCCCACCGGCTTCTCGGCGGTGATCGACCCCGCCGGCACGATCGTGCAGCGCAGCGGGATCAGCGAGCGGGCAACGCTGGAGGCCACCGTCGAGCTGCGGGAAGGTCGGACGCTGGCCAGCCGGGTCGGCTTCTGGCCGGTGCTCCTCTACGGCGTGGCGGCGATCGCTTTCGGGTGGCTCAGATCTCGCCCGGCCCGCCACCCCGGAGATACAGGCCGGCGGTGGCCGAGATCGCGATCGCTTGCGTCACCGCCTGGCTGAAGGCATAGACGATCGCGAGCAGCGCGAACCACAGCGGGCCGGGCGCGAGCTCGCCGAAGTCGATGATGCTCTGATCTTCGACCGGCTGACCGTTGACCAGGATGTCACCGGTGATCGGGTCGACCTGGAACAGCGTGGACATCGCCGTACCGAACACGATCTGGGCGCCGAAGTTGAACACCGTGCCGATCAACCAGACGATCACGAACAGCAGCAGCAGACGACCGAATACCGACCAGAACCGGTCGCGGCTCAGGCTCCACGAAGCCGAGAACGGGTTCGTCCCGCCGGGCCCGACGGCGAGGGCGATGCCCCAGAACGCCAGCTTCACCCATAGCCAGACCGCGATGACCAAGAAGACGAGCCCGAGCGGAAGGAGCAGCAGGGCGACGAACGGATTCCCGTCACCGTCGATCCCGAACGAGGCGGCCAGGATGGCGATCAGGGCGAGCACCATCACGACGTAGACCACCAGGATCAGCGCCAGCATGACCAGGCCCCAGCCGATGGTGCGAGGCAGGCGCCGCAGGCCGGTCGTCACCGAAGCACCGAGCGGTTGGGCCTGCCCGGCGTGAGCGGCGTACATCTGGTGGTTGGCAGCCAGCCAGCACACACCGGCGACGAGCAGGGCTGCGATGCCGACAACGAAGAGCGCCAAGAACCGGCTACCGGCCAACCCGCTGATGTCGCCCCCTCCGGGGGCGTCGGCGTTCGTGATCCTGATCCCGGCGATCAGCCACCGACCGATGAGTGCGAACACGATGAACCCGACCACAGGCACGCCGTAGAGCAGGATCGCCATCGGCGCGATCCGCTCGAACAGCCGGTTGAAGGTGGTGGAGAGCCAATCGCCGACATCGCCGAGCCCCCTCCCGGCAACGAATTGATCTGCTGGCCCGCCGTAGGCGTAGGGCACCCCCGCCTCGACCGGCGTGCCATAGCCGCCGGGGGCTCCGTAGGCCCCCTGTGCCTCGTAGCCTGGTTGCCCACCGTAGGCTCCCGGCGCCCCGTGGCCGCCTTGAGCTTCGTAGGCACCCTGAGCTCCGTAGGCGCCCTGGTCGCCGTAGGGATCCTGGCCGCCGTAGGCGTCGGGAGCGGCCGGTTGACCTTGGACCTGCTGCGTCTCGTCCCCGGCCGAGCCACCGGCAGGCGTGACCGACTCGGTCCACACCGAGCCGTCCCAGTACCGGAGCTGCGACGCGTCGTAGGGGTCGGGATACCAGCCGGCAGGCGTTGTCATCGTGGTTGTCGTCCTAGCACTTGGCGGGCACCCGCTCGCCACCCGTTCGCTCTGTCAGGTTGGACAACGGTCGTGCCCGGCGAGAGGTTCCCTCGCCTGTGCGCTCGCACCGGCAGGTGCCACACTGCCCCGTCCAGACCGTGGGTGCAGGATACGCCGGTCCGGGACCGGCAGCGAGCCGGATGCATCGGCGATCAGCCGCCGCCGACATCGAGGATGATGGTGACGGGACCCTGGTTGAGGATGCGTACGTCCATGTCGGCCCCGAAGCGGCCGCAGGCAACGGTCAGGTCTCGCTCGGCGAGGCCGGCGACCACTGCGGCGACGAGCGGTTCGGCCTCCTCCGGGGAGGCGGCGTCGGAGTACCCGGGCCGGTTGCCTCTTGTGGTGTCGGCGTAGAGCGTGAACTGGCTGATGACCAGCACCCCGCCGGCGACGTCGAGCACCGAGCGGTTCATCTTGCCCTCTGCATCGGCGAAGATCCGCAGCTTTGCGAGCCGGTCGGCCAGCTTGCGGGCCTCGGCCTCACCGTCTCCGTGGGTCACCCCGACGAGGACGCACAGGCCGGGACCGATGGAACCGACGACCTCACCGTCTACGGTTACGGAGGCTTCGGTGACTCGTTGTACCACTGCTCGCATCGGTTCGATGATGCACGATCCGAGGGCCACTACTGTCGGCCCACGCGAAGAAATCGGGTCCGGCGGGAACCGACCGTAGCCTTACAGCGTTAACCCCGTTGGGCCGAGGCGCAACTACTCGGCCCGAGCCGCCAGGCGGACGGCGGCATCCGGGCGACACCGATTGGATCTCCATGCCTCCATCAGCTCCCTCCGACGACCGACCGCTGCGGCTCGCCTACCTCTCGTATCGATCCAAGCCGACCGTAGGTGGTCAGGGGATCTACACCCGGCATCTCACGAAGGCCCTGGTCGACCTCGGTCACGAGGTCGAGGTCTTCAGCGGCCAACCGTACCCGGTGCTCGATGAGCGGATCGTGCTCCATGAGCTCCCGAGTCTGGACATCTTCAACGATCACTACCCCGGGCGCTTCCCGGCCTACTGGGAGATCAAGACCCTCCCCGATCTCGTCGAGGTACTCCAGTTCTCCACCGGGACGTTCTCGGAGCCGCTCGCCTTCAGCCACCGGGCATACCGGGCGCTGGCCGAGCGCCGCACCGACTTCGACGTGGTCCACGACAACCAGTGCCTCGGTTACGGCATCCTGGCCGTCGACCGGCTCCTGCCCACCCTCGTCACGCTCCATCACCCGATAACCGTCGATCGGCGGCTCGAGATGGACGTCGCCCCGACGTGGCGCAAGAGGCTGAGCACCCACCGCTGGTACAGCTTCGTGAAGATGCAGGCCAGGGTCGCTCGCCGGATGCCACGGATCGTCGTTGTCTCCGAAAACTCGATCGACGACATAGCCAACGACATGGGCGTCGACCGCAACCGCATGCGGCTGGTCCATGTTGGCGTGGACCCCGAGCTCTTTCGCCCCCTACCGGGGGTCGAACGAATCCCCGGTCGGCTGATCACCACCGCCAGCGCGGATGTGGAGCTGAAGGGTCTTCGCTTCCTGCTCGAGGCGATGGCGAAGCTTCGAACCGAACGCGACGTGTCGCTCACGGTGATCGGCCGGGCGAAGAAAGGCGGCCGATCGGCAGACCTGATCGAACGGCTCGGGCTGGCCGACGTCATCGAGTTCGTCACCGGGGTGCCCGACGAGCGGATCGTCGAGCTGTACGCCCAATCCGAGCTGGCTGTCGTCCCGTCGCTCTACGAAGGGTTCTCCCTCCCGGCGGTCGAGGCGATGGGAACCGGGACGCCGCTGATCGCGACCTCCGGCGGGGCGCTGCCAGAGGTGACCGGCACCGACGGCGAGACCGTCCTGCGGTGCGAGCCCGGCGAGGTCGACTCGCTGGCCGCCGCGCTTCGCCGCGGCCTCAACGACCCGGACCTGCGAGCCCGACTCGGTGCCGCCGGCCGGGAGCGAGTGACCCGCCTCTACACGTGGCGCCAGACCGCGAAAAACACCGTCGGCCAGTACCGCGAGGTTCTCGCCCTACGACAGGAGCGCCAGGCCCGAGCGGCTAGGGACGAAGCGGACGGCTGATGCTCACCGTCGATTACGATCGCCTCGGACTACGATCCGGCATGCGTGTGCTCGACCTCGGTGCCGGCTTCGGTCGTCACGCCTTCGAGACGGCCCGTCGCGGGGCCGATGTCGTTGCGGTCGATCTCGCCCACGACGAGCTGGTCGCCACCAACGATACGTTCGCCGCGATGTATCTCGATGACCAGCTTCCGGGTGGGCTGACCTCGGTCGTCCAGGCCGACGGGCTTCGGCTGCCGTTCGGCGATGGAAGCTTCGATCGCGTCATCGCCTCCGAGGTGCTCGAGCACGTGCCCGACGATCTCGGGGCCATGGCCGAGCTGTACCGGGTCCTCACGCCAGGAGGCCGGCTGGCGGCGACCGTTCCGGCCGCCATCCCGGAGCAGATCTGCTGGTGGCTGAGCGACGCCTACCACGCACCGAAGAGCCCCGGTGGCCACGTCCGCATCTACGGCCAGCCCGAGCTGGACACCAAGCTGACCGGGGCCGGTTTCGCGGTGATCGGCACTCACCGGGCGCATGCCCTCCACAGCCCGTACTGGTGGCTCAAGTGCGCGGTCGGCATCGACAACGCCGACCATCCGCTGGTGAAGACCTATCTCCGCCTGCTGACCTGGGACATCACCGACGCCCCACGCCTGACCCGGATGGCCGAGCGCGTCCTGAACCCGGTGCTCGGCAAGAGCCTGGTGGTCTATGCCGATCGTCCCGACCCGGTGGCCGTCAGCGGCGCTCCCGACTCGGAAGGAAGGGCGGCATGAGAACCCCGGCGGTCGACGGCATCGCGAGCGCCGAGCAGCTCGACGCAACCGGCGACACGATCGCCGAGCTGCAGCTCGGCTCGGGGATGATCGAGTGGTTCCCCGGGGGCCACGCCGATCCCTGGAACCACATCGAGGCAGCCATGGCGCTCAGCACCGTCGGCCGGATCGCCGAAGCCGAGGCCGCGTACCAGTGGCTCGCCGACCGCCAACGGGCCGACGGGAGCTGGCACAACTACTACCTCGCCGACCGCGTCGAGGACCCCAAGATCGATGTGAACTGCGTGGCCTATGTCGCGACCGGGGTGTGGCATCACTACCTCGCCACGAAGGACGCCGGCTTCGCCGAGACCATGTTCCCGGTCGTCGATCGGGCCCTCGACTGCGTGCTCGATCTGCAGACCCAGCAGGGCGAGGTGCTGTGGGCCCGCCGTACCGACGGCATGCCGTGGAGCTACGCCCTGCTCACCGGATCATCGTCGATCAGCCACAGCCTGCTCTGCGGGCTCCGCTTGGCCGGGATGCTCGACCACGAGCGCCCCTGGTGGAAGGAGGCACGGAGCCGGCTCGTCGAGACGATCGCCAACGTGCCGAGCGCCTTCGCCCCCAAGGACCGCTGGGCCATGGACTGGTACTACCCGGTCCTGACCGGAGCCCTCACCGGGGCCGACGGGGCGATTCGCCTCGTCGACCGGTGGGACGAGTTCGTGATGGCCGGGAAGGGGGTGCGGTGCGTAGCCGATAGGCCCTGGGTCACCGCAGCCGAGACCTGCGAGTGTGCCATCGCCCTCCTTGCGGCCGGAGACCGGCGATCGGCGCTCGAGCTCTTCGCCTGGACCCAGATCCATCGCCATCCCGACGGCAGCTACGTCACCGGGCTCGTCTATCCGGAGGCTGCGCTGTTCCCCGAACGTGAGCGCAGCTCCTATACCGCCGCTGCGGTGATCCTGGCCGCCGACGCCATCGACGGCGCCAACCCGACCAGCACGCTCTTCACCGTGCACGACTGACGACCGGTCGGACCCCGGACGTGGCGCCCAGCTCGGCGCCGGCTCAGACTCGGCGCAGCACCCGCAACGAACCGGAGGCCGACACTTCCTCGAACGAGCCGGAATCGAGGGCCGGGCGATAGATCCGATCATGGGGAGCCTGTCCCCCCGCGGCCGGATCGGTGAACACGTCGTGGATCAACAGGAGCCCCCCGGAGCGGAGCTTCGGGGTCCACCCCGAGTAGTCGAGGTGGGCGGGCTCCTCACCATGGCCGCCGTCGATGAACAGCGCCGACAGCGGCGTTGCCCAGTGCCGAGCGATCGTCGGGCCATCGCCGACGAGGGCCACGACGACGTCTTCGAGCCCTGCGTCGTGGACCGTCCGGCGAAAGTGGGGCAGCGTATCGATCTTGGCCACTCGGGCATCGACCAAGTCGGGTTCGTGGTGCTCCCAGCCCGGTTGGTTCTCCTCCGAGCCACGATGATGGTCGAGGCAGTAGAGGATGGTCCCTAGCCGACGGGCGACCGGTCCGAGGTAGCACGCCGACTTGCCGCAGTAACTACCTACTTCGAGGAACGGACCGAGGCCGACGTCCGCATCCGCAGCTGCCGCCGCCAACGCCTCGCCCTCGTCCGGCGGCATGAACCCACGGGCCCGACGGGCGACGGCCAGCTCAGCGCTTGTCAAGGCGCCGGTCACGATGCGACCAGCTCCTCCTGACGCCGGGCCGAGCGCTCGAAGATGCGATCGAGGATGAGGAACTTCAGTACCCAGACGATGAAGTAACCGGCGAGGCTGGCCAGCGCAACCGGCAAGCCGGAGCCGAGGAGCCGATCGGCCGCCTCTGCCATCGCCGTCGAGAGCACGAGACCGACGATGGCCAGGGACCAGAACGGGAGGATCTCCGCTCGGAGGCTGTTCGAGCCCCGAACCTCCCAGACCCAATACCGGCTGAGCAGGTAGCCCGGGATGGCGGAGATGACTGCGGCGAACACATTGGATACGCCGCCGCCCCAGTCCCAGCCCGAATTGGCAAGGTTCAGGAGGATCTGGTGGTTGACCACGTTGACGGCCGACACGGCCAGGTAGCGCGCTGCGATGCTCCGCCGGGCCACGGCGGCGGCCAGCAGGCGAGGTCGAGCGGCGTCCAGGTCCACCCCGACAGGGTAGCGGTGACCCGACGAGCAATTCGCCACCTCCTACGCCACAATGGCCCGACATGTCGATGACAAACCGGTTCTGCTGGGGGCACCGGACCGCAGGGCTCGTGGCCGGCCTTGCGCTGTTGGCCGGAGCCTGCGGCGACAGCGGGGACGAACCGCTCGCCGCCGACGACGGAGGCGCCGGAGTCAGCGCCGACACCGCGCGGGAATCGTCCGAGGACGGGAACGACGGCGCAGCCTCCACCCTCCCGCCGGCCGGCGACACGGCGACCGGCGACGGTTCGGACGACTCCTCGAATCCCGGCGACGATGCGGGCGAGGCCGACGACCCGGCGACCGCCACCACGCCGGCCGGCCCCTGGGACCAGCTCGACCTCACCCTGCTCCCGGTCGGATCGATGGCGGAACCGACGACGCTCGTGTCTCGTCCCGGCAGCGACGATCTGTGGCTGGCCGAACGAGTTGGGCGGGTCAGGCTCATCGAGCGAACACTGGACGAGGCAGCGGGCACCGAGACCCTGGCCCAATCGACCGCCGTCGTGCTCGACATCAGCGACCAGGTCGACGCCAGCGGCGAGGGCGGCCTGCTCGGCATGGCGTTCTCGGCCGACGGGGCGAAGCTCTACCTGCACTACACCGATCGGGAGTTCTTCAACGTGATCTCCGAGTTCCCGATCGGCGCCACCACCGCCGATCTCGGGGCAGAGCGGATCCTGCTGCGGATCGAGCAGCCGTTCAGCAACCACAACGGCGGTGACCTCACCTTCGGTCCCGACGGCCTCCTCTATGCAGCGGTCGGTGATGGAGGCAGCGCCAACGACCCGCTCGGCAGCGGGCAGGACACCTCGACCCTGCTGGGAACGATCCTCCGCATCGACCCGACACCGTCGGCGTCGGCCAGCTACACGATTCCGCCCGACAACCCGTTCGCGGCTGGCGGCGGTGCGCCCGAGATCTGGAGCTGGGGCCTGCGGAACCCGTGGCGGTTCTCGTTCGACCCGATCACCGGCGACCTGTGGATCGGCGACGTCGGGCAGGACCGGTTCGAGGAGATCAACTTCGTTCCCGGCCCGGACCCGGGCCGGGGGGCGAACTTCGGTTGGAACCTCACGGAGGGCGACGACCCCTTCGCCGGCGATCCTCCGCCCGACCACACGCCCCCGATCCACACCTACGGCCACGACGGCAGCCGGTGCTCGGTCACCGGCGGACATGTCTACCGGGGGCCGTCGGCCCCCGAGCTGTCGGGCGTATACGTGTTCGCCGACGTTTGCTCAGGGGAGGTTTTCGGACTGCAACCATTGGCCGACGGCTCGGCCAAGGTGGCACCGCTGCGGCTCGATCGGGTCCCGGAGAACGTGATCGGCTTCGGGCAGGGCCACGACGGGGAGGTCTACGTGCTCGAGCAGGGTGGGCGGATCTCGCGCCTGCAGCCGGCCGACCTCGCCTTGGAGACGACGATCTCGTCGAGCTGAGCCGCTCCGCTTCGGCTCACGGTCACAGCTCGTAGCGGTAGACGTTGGTCTCCCGTTTCTCGAACCCGAGTCTGCGGTACAGCCGGTTGGCGGCCGCACGGCTGGGCCGAGAGGTCAGGTCGACCGTCTTCGCCCCTAGCGCTGCGGCACGAGCCAGCGCCTCGGCGTTCAGCGCGTTACCCACGCCTCGGCCCCGCCCGGCCTCGTCGACGACGACGTCTTCGATCCACGCCCGGATCGCCGTGGGGATCGGGAACACGACGAGCGTGAGGCTGCCGAGGATCTCGCCGCCCTCCTCGGCGACGAGCAAGATCGCCGCATCGGACTCGACGATCCGGGTGAGGAACTCCCGGCTCGGTGGCGGGTTCGACGACGAAAGCTGCGGGATCAGCCGCTCGAAGGCGGTGACCACGTCGTCGGTGACTGCGGTGACCTCGTTGATCTGCACCGCCCCAGTATGGCGACACCGAGGCGCCCGTTTGCGGCCCCGGGGACCCTTCCCCAGCCGTGTTCTCGACCGACAGGCCCTGAGCCGTCGGTCAACGCTAACGTGGACGGTGTGGAGTACCTGCACTGGACCGCCGAGCGCCCCGAGTTGCGTGATCCGATCATGATCGCGGCCTTCGAGGGCTGGGGCGACGCCGGCGATGCCGCCACTACCGCCGCCCGCCATGTCCGCGACCGCCTCGGCGGCGAGACCTTCGCCGAGATCGATCCGGAGCCGTTCTACGACTTCGCGACCACCCGCCCGTTCGTTCGCCTCGACGACGGCGAGCGCCACATCGACTGGCCGGCGAACGAGTTCGCGGCAATCCAGCTGCCGAAGGCGAAACGCGATCTGCTGATCCTGGTCGGTATCGAGCCGCAGCTGCGGTGGAGGACCTTCACCCGGGAGATCGTCTCGATGATCGACGAGTTCGACGTCAAGCTCGTCGTGTCGCTCGGGGCGTTGATCGCCGATGTGGTGCACTCCCGCCCGGCGACGGTGTACAGCTCAGGGTACGACGCCGAGCTGAACGAGCGTCTCGATCTGGAGCCGTCGACCTACGAGGGCCCGACTGGGATCGTTGGGGTGCTCCACGACGCGCTGCGCGTCCACGGCACCGGCTCGGTGTCGCTGTGGGGCACGATCCCCGGCTACGTTCCGAACGCGACGTCGCCAAAGGCCGCGCTGGCGTTGGTGGAGCGGGTGAGCCAGCTGCTCGATCTGTCGATCCCGACCACCGCGCTCGAGATCGGGGCCGCGGCCTACGAGCGGCAGATCTCCGAGCTCGTCGACGACAACGACGAGACTCGGGCGTATGTCGCCCAGCTCGAGGAGACCTACGACAGCATGCGGCCCGAGTCCGGCGCCGCCCTGATCGAGGAGCTCGAAGAGTACCTCCGCGACCGGTGAACGTCGTTCCTCGCTGCGCTCCTCACTTACCGAGTTTCGCCGTAGGCGAAACTC
>Ga0224508_10004839_pt1 | contig 10924 bp, 9 predicted proteins | sample SF_Jan12_sed_USG_4_FD_170157 | JGI IMG/M metagenome (GOLD analysis project Ga0224508, IMG submission 170157) | Sediment microbial communities from San Francisco Bay, California, United States - SF_Jan12_sed_USGS_21 | ecosystem: Environmental > Aquatic > Marine > Sediment | place: USA: California... | reverse complement strand
GTGACAAGACCAGCCTTGTAGCGGTCCTTGAACCGAGTCCGGATTGGTTCGGGAGCGGTCAATACCAGGTGGCGGAGCTGGTTGAGGGACTGGATGCGTTGTTGGCGTGCTGAACGGCGAGCAACCAACAGGACCCGCATCTGTTCCACCGGACCGTTACGTGCCTTCGGGATCACTGATGCTTCCCCGGACAGGGCAGCCCTGGCGGCGGCTACGGCATCGGTCGGATCCGACTTGCCCTTCTTACGACGAACCTGCCGGTTCGGTCGATCCACCTCCAGGACCTCAATACCGGTGGTTGTGAGGAACCGGGCCAACCCAACCCCATAGGACCCAGTGCCCTCCACCCCCACTCGGATCACCGGACCGAAGCCGGCCAACCAACCAGCCAAGCTCTCATAACCCGCTTCGTTGGTAGGAAACGACTCAATCCCCAACACACCATCGTTGCGATCGACTGCCGCCGCCACATGCACATCAGCATGCGTATCCACTCCGCCGGTGACTCCTACGATTGACATCAGCTGCCCCTTTCTGTTGCTTCAAGGCAAAAGGGGTGGCAGGCACCACCGGGACGGCGGACGTGCACTCAACCGAGTTGTTGCTGCAACTCAACTGATGTCACACCGCCCGACCGGTGCGTGCCACCAACAACCACATCATCCCTCCCAGCCGGGCATGTGCGGCGCAAGCTAGCTGCAAGAGGGCTGCGGGGGGGCCGGGGACACTGGAGGTGACGGAGGTAAGGACTTTGCTTGGCCGGACATATTCCGGTTGAGACATTGGGGACCCCTGGCCTGCTTGGCTAATCCGGGGTCGGTGGGGGGTGAGATGTATGAGAAGCCGCATTATGTGGCCTGTTGCATTGATGGCTGTTTTCGCAGTGGTGGCTGCTACGGCTAGTTCGGCGGGAGCGAAACCACCTCCCCGGCCGACGCCAGTGGCCAACGTCGAGATCATCAGTTTCGACTACGGGTGCGAATTCGAAACGCCCTTTGCTATTTCGGTGAGCGTGACCGCGGTTGCCCATGAGGACACGAAGCTTGACCACGTCGGTCTCGGTGTTCGCGAGTACCGCACGGTGGCCGCCGGAACGGGTGGCTATTACCCGTTCGATACGACCCTTGATGTCGCTGACTGGTATTCCCACCTGGACCGGCAGACTGTGGACCCCAAGCAGGACTCGCTCGCAATGTCGACCAACGATGACTTCACCACAGACATGAATAGCCACTTCTGGAACACCGTGTTGAACCCGACCGGAGAGCCGGATCCGGGCTCATGGTTCACGATCGAAGCGTGGGCTGACGGATCAGTGACTCAGCAGGGGAATAGAGGAGGAGAGAACCGTTGGGACAACGACCATCGGCAGGTGTTCCTGCACTGTGCGACGAACCCGCCGGGAATCTTCCCCGAGACTGGTTCGGCCAACTCGCCCTGGGAGGACTGGAACTGGCCCAACGAGCCATAAGGCAGTCAATCAGAACGTCAGAGACAACGAACAGAGCCCTTTGTCCGCTGGTGTCCCGTTCACGTTCACGCACACATAACGGCACATATAGAGCGGCAGTTGTGAGAGTTGGGCGTTCCCGCCTCTCCGAGACTGCGTCGTAGGGTGGGGTCATGCCTCGTATGGCTCGCGAGCAGATAGACGAGCGGCTGGCCCAGGGCGGACTGATGGCGATTCTGTCGGTGAGCCGGGTGGACAAGGGTCCGATTGCCGTTCCGTTGGCTTTTCTGTGGCAGGAGGGACGGTTCCTGTTGATGACGCCGCCCGACAGCGTGCATGGGAAGCACATGCGACGGACCGGGCGGGCCACGGTCACGATCCACTATGAGCGCCTCGAAGGCAAGGAGGCTGATGAGTGGTACGTCACAGCGGAGGGCCCGATCGAGTTCATTGACCGCGACGCCATGGCCTTGGCCCGCACGCTCCTCACCAAGGACCGCGGCCCAGAGCATGCCGGGGAATGGCTGGAGGACATGCGCCCCGCCCTGGAGAAAAACTGGGTGGCGGCCCTCACTCCCGCGCGAATCTCGGGCTTCACCTTCGGTGGGCGACTTCCGTAACCGAGACGGCGGCTCAACCCAACCGGGTTTTTGGCTGGTCCTAAGTCTTCTCCGCGCCAGGCTCTGACGCAGCACGGTCAATGAGCGCCTGTTTGTCTACTTTGCCTGTCGGGCCCAACGGGAGTTCATCTACGACGTGCCAGCCTTTTGGAATCTTGAAATCGGCCAGGGACTCTTTTGCGGCTGTCGCAAGCTCCTCGGGTGTGACCGTTGGGTCCGACAGCACAACGGCCGCCTCGACCCGTTCTCCCCACAGCTCGTCGGCCACTCCGAACACGGCTGAGGCCGTCACCATTGCCAGGGCGTCGAGGGCGGCTTCAACCTCGGCCGGATGAATGTTCTCCCCACCTGAGATGATGACATCATCACTTCTCCCGATGATGTGCAGGTGCCCGTTCTCGTCTAAATACCCAAGGTCGCGGGTCTCCAGCCATTCCGCTCGATCCGGCTCCCCCCAGTAACCGGCACTCACCATCGGGCCAGATATCCGCACAGCCGACGGCGATTCCGCTGTCCCGGCTTCGATGGCCACCCCTTCGAGCAGCACGGCACCCGCGCCCGGATCGGCCGGTGGCACAGCCGCCACCTGCGAACCGGTTTCGGTGAGGCCATAGGTAGCCACCACCGGCAGGCCGGCATCCCAGGCGTTGGCGACCAGCTCATCGGAGACCGGCCCGCCCCCAATGAGCACCGCCTTCGACGGGCCGGCGAACGGAGTTGGGCGGGCGGCCAGGAGGGTGGTCAACATGGTTGGCACCACCGAGGCATAGGACACCGTGTCCATGAGTTCGGCGGCCCTGACTGCGTCATAGGAGGGTTCGAGCACCACCGACCCGCCCGCCCGGAACATCCGATAGGTGATGGCAAACCCCCCGAGGTGAAACAGCGGCAACACCGCCAGCCAGCTGTCATCCGGCCCGACCGGCTGGACCGTGGCCGAGGCCGTCGCCGAGGCCTCGTGGTTGCCCCAGGTGAGCCGGACGCCCTTGGGCTCGGCGGTGGAGCCCGAGGTGAAGAACACCGAGTGGAGGTCATCGGGAGCGTGGGGATGCGGCATGCTCGGACGTCCGTCAAACAAGGATTCGGTTGCATGGGTCGTGCGGCCGGTCAGCATGTCCGAGCCAAGCACCAGCGCCGGGTCAACCAGATCGAGCTGCACCGTGGTCTGTCGATGGTCGAGTCGGGGGTTGACGGCCACCACCGTTGCCCCCATCCGCGGCACGGCCCACAGGGCCACCAGCGATGCTAGATCGTTGTGCACCGAAACCGCCACCCGGTCGCCCGGCTTGACTCCGAAGCCGGCCAGCGCCCCCGAGCCCCGGCTCACCAGAGTGGCCAGTTCGCGATAGGTCACCGTGCGATCTGGCAGAACAACCGCCACCTGGTCGGGCTTGAGGATGTTCCAGCGGTCGATGTGGTCCATCACGAGAGACTACGTCTCCCTCGAGTCGCCGATCACCGGTGTCAGCAAACGAGAGGCGGGCCTTGGGGAGGGCTCGCACCGACCTCACTACGCTTTCCCGCCAGGAGGAACCTATGACAGTCAACTGGCAATCGGCCGGCGAGTACGAAGACATTCTTTACGAGAAGGCCGACGGGATCGCCAAGGTCACCATCAACCGTCCCGAAGTCCGCAATGCCTTCCGGCCGACCACGCTTTTCGAACTCTCCGAAGCCTTCGACGATGCCCGTGACGATCAGGAGATCGGAGTCATCATCCTCACCGGCGCCGGCGATCTGGCATTCTGCTCTGGAGGCGACCAGAAGATCCGCGGCCATGCCGGCTACGTCGATCCCAAGGGAACGCCCCGGCTGAACGTGCTCGACCTGCAGATCCAGATGCGCCGCACCCCCAAACCGTTCATCGCCATGGTGGCGGGCTACGCCATCGGCGGCGGGCACATCCTCCACCTGGTCTGCGATCTCACCATTGCCGCCGACAACGCGGTATTTGGCCAGACCGGGCCGAATGTCGGCTCGTTCGATGCCGGCTACGGGTCGAGCCTGCTGGCGCGAATGGTGGGCGACAAGCGGGCCCGGGAGATCTGGTACCTGTGCCGGCAGTACTCGGCGGCCGAGGCCTACGAGATGGGCATGGTGAACAAAGTGGTGCCCCTGGCAGAGCTCGAGACCGAGACCGTGTCCTGGGCCCACGAGATCCTCGCCAAATCCCCGATCGCCATCCGCTTCATCAAGGCCGCCATCAACGCTGCCGCCGACGGCGCCGCCGGACAACAGCAGCTGGCCGGCGACGCCACCATGCTCTTTTACATGACCGAGGAAGGGAAGGAAGGCCGGGACGCTTTCAACGAGAAGCGACCGCCCGACTTCAGCAAGTTCCCTCGCCTGCCGTGAGCTCGGCTCACACCTGGCTGCAAGCCGCCCGTCCCGCCACGTTGTGGGCGGCCGTGGTGCCGGTGATCGTTGGTGGCGGGTTGGCGTGGGGGACGGGTCGAGAAGAAATCTTTTGCGTGACCACTCCCTGTCCCCAGGGCGAACGGGTCTTTCGCTGGGACGTGCTGGTCATCACGCTGATCGCCGCCGTCGCTATCCAGGTAGCCGCCAACTTCGCCAATGACGTTTCGGACTCACGCCAGGGAGCAGACACCGCCGACCGGATTGGACCCACCCGGGCGGTGGCATCGGGACTCATCGCTCCCCGGACCATGTGGATGGGGGTTGCCGCCGCCTTCGCCATCGGTGTCGCCGGCGGCATCTACCTGGCGGTGGTCGCCGGGCCGGTCATCATCGTGATTGGCGTGGTCTCGATACTGGCCACCCTCGGGTATGTGGGCGGCCCAAAGCCATACGGCTACTTGGGGCTTGGCGAGGTGTTCGTGTTTGTCTTCTTTGGCATGGTGGCGACCGTCGGGAGTCGCTACGTCCATGATTCGACCGCGCCGGCCGCCGCCTGGTTGTTGGCCATCCCCGTCGGGTTCCTGGCGACTGCCATCCTGGTGGCCAACAACATCCGCGACATCGATACCGACCGGGCGGCCGGCAAGCGCACCCTGGCCGTCCTGATGGGGCGCACCCCCACTGCCCGGCTGTACACCGCACTCGTTTACGGAGCATTTGCTCTCATCACAGCGTTTGCGGCCGCCGGCTGGACGCCGCGCTGGACCGCCCTGGCGATGCTGGCAATTCCGTTGGCTGGACCGCTAGTCCGCACGATCAAAACTGTGACTGAGGGCCCGCCGCTCATCGGAGCCCTCAAGGGCACGGCCCGGCTTCAGCTGGCGGCGGGCGTGCTACTGGCGGTCGGGGCGGCCGTGGGCTGAGGGCAGCTCCGAGATCCGACTGGGCTGGCGCCAAGAATCTTTGGGGAAGAGGGGCAGGCCCGTCTCATCACACAGCCACTTGGGGGGATGCCAGGCGGGGAGCATGAGCACGATCAGCGTCATGGCGGCCAATCCCGCCCACAATCCAACAAATCCAACGATGCCCACTATGGCCCCCATTCTCCGTTGTGTTAGCCAACCCCCACATTAGGTGGTTTAGGGAGACGTCGCCAGGCCGACGGTAACCTCCCGGCCATGGCGACCACCTACGAGATCATCGTCGCTTTCGTCGACGAGCTGGCGGCCCATGGGCTTCGGCATGTGTGCATCAGCCCCGGCTCGCGTTCGACCCCGCTGGCGCTCACCGTTGCCCGCCATCCCGACATCTCCCATTGGGTTCACCACGACGAGCGCTCGGCTGCCTTCTTCGCGCTTGGGATCGCCAAGACCACCCGTCTCCCAGCCGCGGTGGTGACCACCTCCGGGACCGCCGCCGCCGAGCTCCACCCGGCGGCGGTAGAGGCCAGGTACGGACGGGTGCCGCTATTGCTGCTGACTGCCGACCGGCCTCCCTCGCTGCGGGGCACGGGAGCCAATCAGACGATTGACCAGGTCAACCTGTTCGGCAGTTCCGTCAAGCTATTCGAGGATGCTCCACTGGCGGCAGTGAGCACCCCGGCCGCCACTCGCACTCTGGCTGCCCGGGCCTGGGCCGAGGCGGTGACGGCTCCGGCCGGACCCGTCCATCTCAACTTCCCATTCGACGAGCCCCTCATGCCCGAGGGGCCCTTCCCCGAGTTCGGGGCCAGGGTGGAGAGGATCACCTGGACGGCACCGTCGAATGCCCCGGAAGAGCAGTCACTGCGGACGTTGGCAGAGACCGCCGCCGGGCGCCGCGGAATACTCCTGGCCGGGCCCCGCGGCGACTCGCCAAGTCTGGAAGCACTCCTCGATCTCGCAGCGGCCACCGGGTTCCCGATCCTCGCCGACCCGCTGTCGGGTCTCCGCGTCGGGCGCCACGACTTGAGTCGGGTCGTCGGTCACTACGACGCCCTTGCTCAGGCAGGGTTCCTGGATGAGATGCAGCCCGAGCTGGCGATTCGTTTCGGGGTGGTGCCAACCTCCAAAGCCATCAACAATTGGCTGGCCGACCATCCCGACGTCGCCCACGCCACGGTTGACACCACCGGCTGGCGCGACCCGGGCGGCACCGCTCAACTGATGGTGACCGCCGACCCCGACACCACAGCTCGGCAGCTTGCCAAACTCATCACGACCCCGGCACCGGCCGATTGGCTGCACGCCTGGCTGGCCGCCGATCGAACGGCCGGGCAGGCCCTGGCCGAGACGCCGACTGAATTCACGGAGCTCGCAGCGGTGGCCACCGTCCTGTCGGCAGTCCCCGAACCGGCCATTGTGTGGGTCTCCTCTTCGATGCCGATCCGCCAGGTTGACCTCATGCTCGGGGCCACCGACCGCGAGATGCGGCTACTCGCCAATCGGGGCGCCAGCGGGATCGACGGCTTCATCTCCTCCGGGATCGGGTCGGCAGTAGCCGGAGACCAGCCGACCGTGCTCATCACCGGTGACTTATCGCTCCTCCATGACCTCACAGCACTCGGCTGGGCGAGCCGACATCGAACGGATATCACCATCGTCCTCATCAACAACGACGGAGGGGGGATCTTTCACCTGTTGCCGCCCGTGAGCCTGCCGGAATTCGAAGAGCTGTTTGGCACTCCGCACGGGCTCGACTTCTCCCAGGCTGCCCGGCTGTTCGGCATCGAATATGTTCGGGTTGGCACCGGCGATGAGCTCCAGTCGGTGCTGGCGACGACCCCGAACGGCCCCCGACTGATCGAAGCAACCTTCGAACGGGAGGCGGGAGTGGCCGCCTACCGGGCGGCCATCGACCGGGTTCGCCTCGCCCTAGGTGGCTGAGAGAAGGTCCAGCATCGGACGGAATTTGAGCCGGGTCTCGAACAGTTCCTCGTCCGGGTCGGAGTCGGCGACAATGCCGGCCCCCGCATAGAGATAGGCGGTGGTACCCCGCAGAAGCCCGCACCGGAGCGACAGCGCTAACTCACCGTCGCCGTCGGTGTCGCACCACCCAACGCCCCCGGCGTACCAGCCGCGGTCGATTTCCTCGATCTTCTCGAGGTAGAGCAGCGAGTCATCGCGAGGTGTGCCGCCGACGGCCGGAGTCGGATGCAGGATGTCCGCCAACTCAATGACCGAATACGGAGTCGCCAATTGCCCGGTGACCTCGGTCGACAGATGTTGGACGGTCGGGAACTTCCGAAGCACCGGGTGCGGGGGAACCGTCAACTCGGCAGTGATCGGCTCCAGCCGGGATCTGATGTCCTCCACCACCAGGGTGTGCTCACTCTGATCCTTGTGACTGGCGGTGAGCCCATGGCCGAGCTGGGCGTCTTCTTGATCATCGGAGCCCCGGGCGGCCGAGCCGGCCAACGGATTCGACACAATCTGAGAGCCGGCGCGGGCAACCAGCAATTCGGGGCTGGCCCCCACGAACACCGAGTCACCCTCCTGCCACCCGAAGGTATACGAGTTGGGGTAGCCGTCCCGCAGCAGGGATACGAGGTCGAAAGGACGGGCCGCGATGTCGGTTCGCACGGTGACTGATCGAGCCAGCACCGCCTTCTCCAATGCTCCGGCTCGGATAGCGCCCACCGCCTCGGCCACGGCCCGGCGCCAGGCGTCGGGGGCCGGTCGCGATTCGACCACATGGTCGGCAGCCTCAAACACCCGCCGGCCGCTGGCGGCGGTCAGACCGAGCAACACCTCAAGCACATCCCGAGCATCTCGACCCGGCGGCACTACCACCACCACCTGGGAGCCGCCCGGCCGGCGAACCACCGAAACCATCGGAATGACGGCCGCCGCCGGGGCAAAGCCCTCCCACTCGGGAAGATATGGACCGGTCGGCGAAAAGGAAAAGCCCACGAGTACCGGCGCAGACAGATCCTGCGAACCGATGGCCTCGTTCAGTGCCTCGAGCCGATTGGGACCTGCCGCCGTGGTCCGCCACCCGATCCCCAACCCACCAACGTCACGGCCCGGTGACGAGAAATACCCGGCCCAGCCAGAGGTGGCTGCTCCCGCCCGCACCAGTGCCAGCGGGTCCAGCGGGGTGGGAGCGACGGCCACGCGGCTACGCCCCGGCGGACCATTCAACTGGTCGGCCAGGGCGTCAATAACCGAGGGCGGGAAGAGCCGGGGCATGGCTCAAAAGTGTACTAATCGGGGGTTTGGAAGGTGACCCGACCCCAGATGGGGGACCGAATGCCGGCCCCCCATCGGGAGAGGTGGGGTCAGGCGGAGGCGTCGGCTCCTTCGGGAGCCACGTCTTCCAGATCGAAGTCGAACCAGCCACCGAAGCCGCGACCGCCGGGTCGCTTGGAGAATCCGAACTCACCGCCCATTGGATGGTCTGGCAAGCACTCGTCGAGCTGTGCGCGGACCTCATCGACGTTCTCGAAGCTGCCAAGCTCGGCCAGGCAGCCGGCGAGGGCATCGCGATCGAGGAGCTCGGCTCCGAAACCAAAACCAAAGCCCTCGCTTGGCCCGCCGAAGGTGAAGCCCTCAGGGAACTCGCCGTCGAATGGGAAGCCGTGGAATCCTCCGCCGAACGTAAAGCCCTCGGGCAGCTCACCATCAAACGGAAAGCCCTCAGGCAACTCGCCATCGAAGGGGAAGCGATGGAGTCCTCCGCCGAATGGAAAACCCTCGGGCAGCTCACCATCAAACGGAAAGCCCTCAGGTAATTCGCCATCGAAGAGGAACCCGTTGCCCGGGCCGGGAAGTCCACACGCCTCGAGTGCCTCGGCCAGGCCTTCGGTGCCCCGAAGCTCAAAGTGGAAGGGCCGGTCGGCGTCCTCGGGAATTTCGATGCCTTGCTCGGCCAGGCAGCTGTTCAGCTCCTCGAGCTTGGGTGGCAGGTCGCCGTGAAAACGGAAGTCGAAGAACCCGCGTACATCGTCGTCGGGAACTGTCGTCGTTGTAGTGGCGGTGTCGTCGCCGCTTTCTTGAGCCGACGAGGTCATCGAAGTGGCCAACACCACCCCGGAGACAACCAGCGCCAGTGTGGCGACTGCTGCGACTACCTGTTTCATGTGCTTGTCCTTTCTGGATCAACCCCCACATCATCTCCCCCGCACCTGAAAGACAGCTAAGAGCGACTTAAGAATCGGATTTGTCTGACAGGGCTATCGCTGGCAGTGCCAGTGTGAGCGAGGCGCCCCCCTCAGGATGGTTGGCAGCCGTGGCGGTCCCGCCGTGGGTGGCCGCCACCTGTGCCACGATGGAAAGCCCCAGCCCGGACCCGGGCATCGCTCTGGCTTCCGCCGACCGATAGAAACGGTCGAAAACCCGCGGCAGGTCGTCTTGATGGATCCCCGCTCCGTGGTCCCGCACTTGCACCGTTCCGTCTGCCACCGTCACTTCGACCCGTCCGCCGTCGCTGCTCCACTTGGCAGCATTGTCGAGCAGGTTGCCTATGGCGCGGCTGAGACGTCGTGGCTCACCCCGCACTTGGCTGGCTGTGGCGTCGATGTGGAAATCGACCCGCGGGTAGTTCCGCCGGGCTCGCTCCACCGCGTCTCTGGTCAATCCCTCGAGATCGACGGTCATCAGCGATTCCGCCGGTTCTTGCTCGCGAGCGGCGTCGATCAGGTCGCTGATCAGCAGGTTCAGTTCATCGAGCTGCTCAACGACGTCTTTCACGAGCCCTCGGCGGTCTTCGGTGCTGAGGGCATCGGCATCCGACAGCACTTCGATATTGGTGCGCAGACTGGTCAGTGGGGTGCGCAACTCATGCGAGGCGTCGGCTACCAGCTGGCGTCGCGCATCCTCCGACGCCTCCAGAGCCTCGAGCATTGTGTTGAAGGAGGCACCCAGCCGGCCCAGCTCATCGGGCGCTTCTCGCTCGATGCGGTGACTCAGGTCCTTCGTCTCGGCTACATGCTCGGCGGAAGCAGTGAGGGCAACCACCGGGTGCATGGCGAATCGGGCAACCACCAGGCCAAGCGCCGCCGCCAGCGCCACCCCGGCCACACTGCCCACTCCGAGGATCACAGCCAGACGGCTCAGTGCGTCTTCCACCTCATCCAACGGCCGGGCTACCTGGATGGCCAGTCCGGGGAGAAACTGCTCGGTCAACACCCTGATGGATGCGCCGTCGACGTCGATCGTCTCGTAGTAACTCCCGCCTACGCTTCCGCCGGCTACTTCCAGGACGGATTCATCTACCGGCAAGGAGTCGTAATCAAAGGGGACTTCGAGGTCGCCCGACAGGCTCACCAGTTGACCCGCGGCGTCGACCACCTGCACAAACCCGCTCGCGCCCCCGAAGCGGTCAGCTTGCAGCGGGCCGAAGAAGTTGCGGTTGCCACCGCCCCGGAAGTTCTGGAAGCGCTCGTCGAACAGCTCTCCTTCGATCTGCTCGATGATCCCCAGCAGGACGGGCTCGGGCCGCTCGTTCAATTCGGCGGCGGCCTCAGCCAGGTCGCGATCGACTTCCTCACGCAGCGACCGGGAGGAAGCGAGGTAGG